>JAEEGL015087156.1_pt1 | contig 17177 bp, 15 predicted proteins | sample 9134231 | NCBI WGS metagenome assembly JAEEGL01 (sample SAMN16246548, study PRJNA631951) | gut metagenome | biome: gut microbiome; feature: rumen; material: fiber-attached | host: Bos | place: Iran: Karaj | collected 2018-10
AATTACAACTAATTATTTCACAAATTAAAACTAATTATCTGGAGGGCTATTTTTCTTGAAACTAATTGAAGCCAATTACAACTAATTATTTCACAAATTAAAACTAATTATCTGGAGGGCTATTTTTCTTGAAACTAATTAGAGCTAATTGCAACTAATTATTTCACAAATTAAAACTAATTATCTGGAGGACTATTTTTCTTGAAACTAATTAGAGCTAATTGCAACTAATTATTTCACAAATTAAAACTAATTGGTGCCCACGCCCGGCCCCTATGGCCGTATGTCTTCCCCCCAAGGGGGGATTAGAGGGGGGCCAGGGGCCAGAGTTTTTTTACTTATTTTTTTATAGGATAAATGATTGTGAGAAGGATGATGAGGGCGGCGATAATGGCCGGGAAGATGGAGAAGATGGACCATATCATGCTCTTGACGGCCTCAAGGTCGGTGATGGTGACGATGGTCTGGCCGGTGTCGGGGTCGGTGCCCGAGACGAAGCCCGCCGCGCCGAGCAGCAAGGCGACGAGGGAGCCGCTGATGGCAGTGCCGAACTTCTGCGCCATGGTGCCGCTGGAGAAAATGAGGCCCGTGGAAGAGGTGCCGTTCTTCTGGGTGGCATAGTCGGCGACGTCGGCATACATGGACCACAGCAGGGGGGAATAGAGGCCGATGCCCACGGAGGTGAGCACAACGATGGCGATGAGCGCCCAGATATAGGAAGCGTCCTTGGGCATGAAGAAAAAGAGGACGGAGAAGACGACGCAGATGAGGGCGGCCATCATGAAGGCCTTGCGCTTGGAACCCATCCACTGGGTGAACTTCGGCGAAAGGCCGCCGAAAATCATGCACGTCACCTCGCCGAAGGTCATGAAGACGGTGAAATTGATGATGAAGCTGCCCATGGTGATTTCCTTGCCAAGGATATAGTCGAACATATATGCAGCGACGGCATAGCGGAAGCCGTTGAAGAAATTCGTGCAGATGCCGATGAGGGTGAGGTATATCCAGGGCTTGTTCTTGAACAGGTCAACGAAGGGTTTGAACGAGAATTTCTCGGCACGCACGGGCTTGAGGCGCTCCTTGGTGAGCAGTCCGCAGGCGAGGGTGCCGGCGGCGGCCACAGCGCCGAAGAACACGCCGAGGACGGCATACTGGTGCTGCTCGGTGCCGCCCACCATCTTCTGCAGGTAGGGGAAGCTGAGGAGGGTGATGAAGCCCATGGCATAGGCACCGACCATGCGGAAGGAGGAGAACTGGTTTTTCTCGTTGTCGTCGTCGGTCATCACGCCGAGCAGGGAGCCGTAGGGCACGTTGACGGCGGTGTAGCAGGCCATCATCAGCAGGTAGAAGGTGTAGGCCCAGATGCGCTTGCCCACGGGACCGAGGTCGGGGGTGTAGAGCAACAGTGCGAAAATGAGGCCGAAGGGAATGGCACCGTAGATGAGCCACGGGCGGTAGGTGCCCCAGCGCGACTGGGTGCGGTCGGCCAAAGAGCCCATCAAGGGGTCGGTGATAACGTCGAACATGCGCGCAATGAGCATGAGAAGGGCGGTGTCGGCAACGGTGAGGCCGAAGATGCTGGTGAAAAAGACTGGGAAGGCAATGGACATGATTTTCCATGTGATGCCGCCAGCAGCAGCATCTCCGAGGGCATAGCCGATTTTTTCTTTTAATGTAGCCATTATTTAAAAGGTGAAAAGTTTAATAATAAAAAAAATTGAAATGGTGAAAAGGTGGAAAAGGTTGGGCCTTACGTCTTCCCCCCTTTGGGGGGATGAGAGGGGGGCTCCCCCTACCCTCCTTGGTTTTTCCTTATCAGCCGCTTGATGGTTTCCACGGACGCGGCGGTGGAGAGGCCGTCGGCAGGGGTGTTCTTGCAATAGTCGATGAGCTTAGGGATGGTGGAGGTGGCCACGTGCATGCGCGTGTCGGCCGAGGCGTAATAGATGAACACGGTGCCGTCGTCGTCGGCTATCCATCCGTTGGCAAAGGCCACATTCATGACGTCGCCAACGTATTCCGCTCCCTCGGGCACGAGGAAGAAGCCTCCGGGAGAGGCAATGACGCGTGTGGGGTCGTCGAGAGCCGTCATATACATGTAGAGCACGTAGCGGAGGCCGTCGGCGGTGGCGCGCACGCCATGGGCCAGGTGGAGCCATCCCTCGGCGGTCTTGAGGGGATGGGGGCCCTCGCCGTTTTTCACCTCGGTGATGGTGTGGTAGTGGCGGGCGTTGATGATTTTCTCCTCCTTCACCTCGGCGTGCGTGATGTCATCGACCAATGCCCAGCCGATGCCTCCTCCGCTGCCGGTGTCGATGAAGCCGTCCTGCGGGCGGGTGTAGAGGGCATACTTGCCGTTGACGAACTCCGGGTGTAGGACGACGTTGCGCTGCTGGCTCCTGGTCTTCAGGTCGGGCAGGCGCTGCCAGGTCTTGAGGTCCTTGGTGCGCGCAATGCCGGCTGTGGCGGTGGCGGCGCTGAGGTTGGCGGGCTGAGAGTCGTCGTGGCGTTCGGCACAGAAGATGCCGTATATCCAGCCGTCCTCGTGGGCGGTGAGGCGCATGTCATAGACATTGGTGGCGGGGACGACGTCGTCGGGCATGGTGACGGGCTCCGGCCAGAAGCGGAAGTTGTCGATGCCGTTGGGACTCTCGGCCACGGCGAAGAAGCTCTTGCGGTCGGCACCCTCCACGCGCACCACGAGGAGGTATTTGCCGTTCCACTTGATGGCGCCGCTGTTGAGGGTGGCGTTCACCATGATGCGCTGCATGAGGAAGGGGTTGTCTTTCTCGCAGAAATCGTACTTCCACTCCAGGGGCACATGGTCGGCCGTGAGGATGGGATATTTGTATTTGGTATAAATACCGTTGCCCCACTCCACGGGAATGTTTTTCCGCGTGAGCAACTCTTCATGGTGTCTGCGCAGGGCAGCCACGCGACTGTTGAAATCGTTCATTGTTTTATCGTATGTCTTTTAGGAACAAGGTGTTATTGGCTTTGTAGAGATTGCGGTAGTCGTCGGCACAGGGCTGTTCGGGCGAAGGGCCGAAATACTCCTTCTTGTAGTTTCGCCAAAGGAGGAAATAGCTGATGGGGTGGCGGTCCATGATGGGCTTGAGGACGCGGGTGAACCATGTGGCGTCGGGGTTGTTCTGATAGCCGCACTCGGTCATGGCCAGCAGCTTGCCGTTGCGCTGGGCGAAGTCGGTGAGGAAGGCGAGGTCGGCCGACAGCTGGGTGACAAAATCCTGCTCGGTGCCCCACTGGTAGGCATCCTCGCCGATGAGCGTCGCACGGCTGTTGCCGGGATAACGTTTCATGAAGCGGGCCTCGTCCCAATGGCCGTCGAGGTTGGGCGAATAGCTCCACATAAGGTTGCCCAGGCCCTGGTGCCAGAGGAAGTCCTGCAGCATGTTCCACAAGTCCTTGAACTCCTGGTCGGTGCACAGGTCCTGTCCCCACCAGAACCACGAGCCGTTGTTCTCGTGCCAGGGGCGGAAAATAATGGGGACGGGGTCGCCTTTCTTTGTCTTCAATGTTTTCAGGAAGTCGGCCACGCGCTGCATCCACTCCACGAACTTCGCATGCTTGGCACCGCCGGGCAGAATGCTTTTCACCACTGTCTTGTCTTTCACGTCCCACGCCGTGCCACCCGTCAGGGGGTTGCGGGGATGCCAGCTCAGGGTGACGATGCCTCCGCGCTGCACATGGGCGAGCAGCTCCTCGCGTATGCGGGTGAAGGGCACGCTGTCGAGGTTCTTGGCATCACCCATTTCAATGCCTCCGAGGTCGAAGCCCATGACGGCGGGATAGTCGCCCACGGTGGCCTTCACGTCACTGCGTCCGCGCTCCCATTCCCACGAGAGGCCGTAGAACGTATCGTCTTGATGTCCGGCCATATAGCCTCGTTTGGCTAAAGTAGTCATGCGCTGTTCAAGAGCCTTTGCCAAGGCATGGCCGGGAAGGCGCTGCTGCTCGGTGGAAGCCCGCACGCTCTGGTAGAAACGGTCAACGAAATCCAGCTGCTCGCGGTTGGGCAGCATGGTGAGCGAGGCGCCGTTGCTGAACTGCATGACGGAGGGTTTCTGCTCGTCGAAAGCCGGCCACCAGGGCAGTCCCTTGGCGTTGGGGTCAAGGTTCTTGGCGAAATTCACCCAGTATTGCTGCATGATTTCTGCCACAGCGGCCTCGGCAGGGTATTTGTCGGGCTGGCGCAGGAATTCCCCGTTCAGGTAGAGGATGTCGTCGGCATGTGCCACGCCGCGCCGCCGCTTGTCCTGCGCCAGGCTGCGCGTGGAGGGCTGCGCCAGGAAAGCCATATAGGCCTTGTTGCCGTCGTGCTTGTTTTGCAGGCTTGCCCAGGCGTAGGAGGGCCATGCAAAGCCCATGTCGCGGAACAGGTCGCCATAGCTCTGATAGGCCTCGTCAACGGTGTTTCCGGGATATATTCTCATGGCCTCGCCGGCATGGTCGCCGAAGGTGGCCGCTACGGCTTTCGCGTAGTCCTCGGGACTCATGCTATGGGAGAAGAGTGCGCCCTCGTCGCTGTTGGTCATCACAATGGCGGGCACGTCGTTATATTCGCCGCGCTGGTAAAGGCGGTAGAGGTCGTCGGTGATAACATAGCCGTCAACACAGGGCCAGAAGCCGTAGAAGCCGACGTTGTCGCCGACCAGCGCCTGGGCATCCATCTGCCGCAACTGCTTCAGCGATTTCTTCTTCAGGTGTTTCTGGAAGTCAAGGCCCTGCTGCTCGGCACCCTTCTGCGAGGCATTGGTGACAATGGTGCGTTGTGCATCTTGCCAGGGGGCGAAGGAACCGCCGCTCTGGCTGATGACGGCACGGAACAGGCCCTTGGCCAGGGGCGAGGCGCACAGGATGCTGCAACTGATGGCACCGGCACTCTCGCCGAAAATGGTCACTTTCGACGGGTCGCCGCCAAAGGCCGCAATGTTGCGCTGCACCCATTGCAGGGCGCATATCTGGTCGAGCAGGCCGTAGTTGCCCGAATGTCCGCCCTCCTTGGTCAGCTCGGGGTGGGCCATGAAGCCCAGGGCGCCGGTGCGATATTCCACGCTGACCACCACCACGCCTCGGCGTGCGAGGCTCGTCCACAGGTCGCCGCCGTAATATTCTGTCTGGAAACCGCCGCCATGAATCCACACCATGACGGGCAAACGGTCATTGGGCGAAGTGGCGGGCGTGGCAATGCCGAGATAGAGACAGTCCTCGCTCATCACCGGCTGTGAACCGTCGCGGCGCGAGGGCTGCGGCGGCCACGGTCCCCATTTGTCGGCCTTCAGTACTCCCTGCCAGGGTTGTGCGGGCTGAGGGGCTTTCCAACGCAGGTTGCCCACAGGGGGCGCAGCGTACGGGATGGCCTTATAGACGGCCAGGCCGTTCTCTGTGACGCCTTCCACGTCACCTGTTTCCACATGGGTTTTCAACAACAGCTGTTGTGCCGTTGCCATTGCCGTTGCCATGAAAAGGCAACAGGTCAAAACAAATAGTCTGCTTTTCATTATCATTATTTTATATGGAGTCCGGGAGTGCAGGAGTTAGTGGCCCACCCCCGGCCCCTCCCGTAAGGAGGGGAGCCCAATGGCCGTACGTCTTCCCCCAAGGGGGGCAAGAGGGGGCCTGGGATTAGTGGAAGCTTTTTGGGGCACTACCAATTCCTCATTCCTCATTCCCTGAATTGTTCCCTAATCCATTCATTCCATTCGTCCCATTGCTCCTGATACCAGAAATGGGCGGTCTGTTGGAACACGCGCAAGGTCTTGGGAGCCGTCACCTCGTTATAGGTGGCATAGGCCGACGTCGGCGGCACCACATCGTCGTTGTAGCCGAAAGAAAACCACCCCGGGCAGTTGATGAGCCTGGCGAAGTTCACACCGTCGTAATAGCGTGCGGCCTCCACAGCCTTCTTGTCCACATCTTTTTTCCCATAGAAGTAATGCGGCCACCCGCAGGGCTGTCCGCTAAGTGCCGCCTCATGGTCGCACATGGCGGCATGCACGGCGCCGTAGCAGGTAACGCGCTTGTCGAGTGCTGCACACACCAGCGAGAGCATGCCGCCTTGTGAGGAGCCCGTCACGCAGAGGCGGCGGCCATCCCATTGCGGCAATGTAGCGATATAGTCGATGGCGCGCAGCGCACCCACGAACACGCGCTTGTAGTAGTTGCCATCGCGGTCGTCGGTGTTCATTTCCCAGTAGCCGTTCAAGGCGCCATAGAAGAGTTTGTCGTAGTAGTCCTGCGTCATCGTGACAGGTATGCCGTGGATGCCTATTTCCAGCGTGATGCAGCCGAGGGAGGCCATCCACCGGTCGCCTTCGTAAGGCCGGATGCCAGCCCCTGGCACACGCAGCAGAGCGGGATATGTGCCGCTTTTCACGGGCACACACAATATGCCGTAGGTGCGCGAGCCTGGCCTGATGTTTTGGAAACTCACATGATATACGTTCACGTCTTCGGTGCAGCGCTCTGGCAACAATGTCACCGTGGGTTGCAAGGGCGTCTGCCGGGCCTCGGCCATCACGCCGTCCCAGAAAGCGGTGAAGTCCGCAGGCATGGTGGCCTTTGCCTTGATGCGCTGGGGGCTGAAGGCCGCCGTACACCAGCCGGAATAGTCGCGACCGCCGACGTGGGCCGTCACCTTCAGACGGTAGAAGCCGGGCGTAGGCATCGTGCCTGTCCAAGTCATCGTGCCGTCTTCCAGGGTGGCATGGCGTTTCACGCTGGCGTACATCTCAGGCCCGGCCTCATAATCAACCTCGACATTTCTCATGGGCACACCGGCACGGAGGACTTTTGCCGTGAAACGGGCCTTCTCGCCTGTTTCATAGTTCCAGTCGGCATGGTCGGGAGCAACCACGACCGTTATTTCCGTGCCGCGTATCTGGGCAATGGCGCTTTCCACAAGAAAAAAACATGCCACCAGAACCAGCCACCGGCCAAAAAATATCTTCATTTCTGCATATTGTTTTTAGTTGGGCACAAAATTAGTACATATCATCCAATTTTGATGATACTTTTTTGACATAAATCAACACTTTAACAATAAAAAATGTTAATATTGCATAATTCAAGTTCAGCGAGCCGAAGGAGTTCAGGAGTTGTAGTGCTTCAAACATCACTCACAAACCGCTATATTTAAGGAAGAACGCCTTCAGACCTGTTGTCTGAACCTCAAAGATGATAAACCAAAACCGGGCAATAAAAAACCAGCAGACATCATTGTATGATTATTTAGCCTGTTATTATCTTGTTCATATTAAATCATTCACCTTTCGCTTGTTTAAAAAACATCACCTTATATTATTCTGCTTCGGGTAGCGGAATGGGTAAAATATAGTAAAAAATTTTGACAAAATAGGGAATTTTTGCACAGTTTTGTAATTTATTGAATTTCAACGGTTTACAAACCACCTTTGGTTTGACCGCAATTTTCGAGGAGAAAATTGGCATTTTAAGAGGAGCAATTTGGCAAATCTCTCCCCTCAATTTGCGGTCAAACCTCTTGGGGCAACCCAAATTCCATGAAAAATCTTGACAAAACGGGGCTCTTGCGAAGGTTACGAAGACAACCTTGAAGACAACCATACTAATGACCGATTTGGGATAAAAGAAAAACCGTACATTGCCGATGTTCCATTTTTACATTGGCATGTACGGTTTTTGTATTTTTATAACCTATCGCTGGAAAGTGGCCTTCTCCCCTCCGTCAAAAGGGTTTCCTGAAGGAGCAGCCGTTTTTCCATTCGCTGCACCCGTAGGCCGTCTTACCTTTTATTATATGTCCCTTTCCGCAGAGCGGGCACACCTGCCCCACGAGGTCGTCGCCAACCGGCGGAACAGGCACGGGAGCGGGGGGCGGCGGCGGCGCTGCCTTCTTCTTCCGGGACTTGGAGGCACCGGCCTTGGCCGGTTTCTTCTTCAAGTCCTCGTCGGTGGTTATGGTGACGCGGCGGTTGCTGTTGTCGGCAAGCACCTGCTGCACAATGGCCGTTATCTGCTCCTTCAACTCGTCGATGAATTGCGACGGCTGATAGTCGCCACGCTCTATGAGGCGCAGTTTTTTCTCCCAGATGCCGGTGAGCTCACAACTTTTCAACAGGTCCTCCTTGATCATGGCAATGAGTTCCATGCCGGTGGGTGTGGCAATGAGGTTCTTGCGCTCCTTGCGGATGTAGTGGCGTTTGAAAAGTGTCTCTATGATGGCGGCACGGGTGGAAGGGCGACCGATGCCGTTCTCCTTGAGCGCGGCACGGAGGCTCTCGTCATCGACGAATTTTCCCGCGGTTTCCATGGCGCGCAGCAGCGTGGCCTCGGTGTAATACTTCGGCGGCGTGGTCCATTTCTCGGTGAGCGTAGGCTCGTGGGGACCGCTCTCGCCCTTTTCAAAGGTGGGCAGGGTGCGCTCCTCCTCCTGTTTGCCTTCGTCGTCGGCAGGCTGTGATGTGGGAGCAACAGACTGCTGGGCCTTGGCCTGACGCGAGGGGAACACAACACGGAAGCCGGGGTCGAGAATTTCCTTGCCGCTCACCTTGAAGTCCACGTCGCCGACACGCCCCAGCACGGTGGTGGTGGAGAACTTGCAGTCCGGATAAAAGGCGGCAATGAACCTTCGGGCCACGAGGTCATAAACGTGCTGGGCGGCATCGGAAAGATACTGCGGCAACACGCCCGTGGGAATGATGGCATGGTGGTCGGTGACCTTCGAAGAGTCGAACACGCGCTTGGTCTTTTTCAACGGCTTGCCGCCCAACGTCTTCACCAGGTCGGCGTAGGGACGTTGTCCGCCCAGCGACGTCTGAAACAACCCGTTCATAATGGCCGGACACTTGGGATAGACATCGTCGGGAAGGTACTGAGTGTCAACGCGCGGATAGGTGGTCAACTTCTTTTCATAGAGTTCCTGAATAAGGTTTAGCGTCATCTCTGCCGAATAGCCGTACTTGTGGTTGCAGTCCACCTGCAACGAGGTGAGGTCGTAGAGCATGGGCGGTTGCTCGGTGCCCTTCTTCTTCTGAACATCGATGACGGTGAAAGGCTTGTCCTTGATCTCCTCGAACGACTTCTCACCCTCTTCGCGATTGCTGAACTTGCCTTTTACGGCGGTGAACAGCGTGTCGCGGTAGCGGGTGGCAAGCACCCAGTAGGGCTCGGGCTTGAAGTTGTCGATTTCCTTTTGGCGGTTCACAATGAGTGCGAGGGTGGGCGTCTGCACACGGCCGATGCTGAGGGGATGGCCCACCGTACCGTATTTAATGGAATAAAGGCGGGTGGCATTGATGCCGAGAAGCCAGTCGCCAATGGCACGCGACAGGCCGGCCATGTAGAGGGAGTCGTAGCTGTGTTGGTCTTTCAGGTTTTGGAAGCCTTCGCGAATGGCTTCGTCGGTCATGGAGGAAATCCAGAGGCGCGACACGGGGCACTTGGCCTGCGCCTTCTGCATCACCCACCGCTGGATGAGCTCACCCTCCTGTCCGGCATCGCCGCAGTTGACGATGCTGTCAGCCTGGCTCATCAGTTGCTCAATGATGGCAAACTGCTTCTTCACGCCGTCGTCGTCTTTCAGCCTGATGCCGAAACGCTGGGGAATCATGGGCAGCGAGCCCAGCGCCCAACGTTTCCACAGGGGCGTGTAGTCCTCGGGCATCTTCAGCTCACACAGGTGGCCAAACGTCCACGTCACCTGGTAGCCGTTGCCTTCCATGTAGCCGTTGCGCGAGGAGGTGGCACCTATGATGCGGGCAATGTCGCGGGCCACGCTAGGCTTCTCTGCTATGCAAACAATCATTTTCTGGAATTCTGCGCTTCGCTAAATGATAAAGAGGCGCTTCGCTAAATGATAAATGAAAAATGATAAAGGCGGCTGCAAATATTTCGCTTTTAGCCCACCCCCGGCCCTCCCGTAAGGGGGGGGGAGCCTTTGGCTGTACGTCTTCCCCCCAAGGAGGGATTAGAGGGGGGCCTTCACCTTTGGCTGTACGTCTTCCCCCCAAGGAGGGATTAGAGGGGGACCTTATTCTTCACTATTTTTCTCAACACTTGCTCAATCACCTTGGGGAAATGCTCCTGTTCCAGCACATGCACCTTGGCGGCAATGTCGTCAGGGGTGTCGGAGGGCTGGAGCGGCGTCTTGAACTGGGCGATGATTTCGCCACCGTCACAAACTTCTGAAACATAATGGATGGTGATGCCTGTTTCGGTGTCGCCAGCCGCCTTCACCGACTCGTGGACATGGTGTCCCCACATGCCGCGGCCTCCATGACGGGGAAGCAGCGACGGGTGGATGTTGACAATGCGGCGAGGGAAGCGCTCAAGCAGATAGTCGGGCACCATAAGCAGGAAACCCGCCAGCACGATGAAATCAACATCGTATTGCTCAAGGAGCGGAAGGAGAACGGAAGGGTCGTTGAACTCCTTCTTGGGAACAACGGCGGTGGGAACATGCAACCGCGATGCACGAACAAGGGCGTAGGCATCGGAACGGTTGCTAACAACGAGCGACACGCGGACGTCGGCAGAGCCGGAAAAATAGCGGATGATGTTTTCACAGTTCGTTCCGCTACCGGAAACGAAAACGGCAATGTTTGTAATGGCCATGAATAGAAGGTTTTTCTGGTTTTATTAAGAAAAGGTCAGTCGTCGAAATCGTCGTCGAAGTCGTCGTCGAAACCGAACATGACGGGAGCGGTGAAGTCGTCGAGGGCGCGGCGCTCCTTCTTGGTGGGGCGTCCGGTACCCCTTGCCCTGTTGACAAAACCGCTGATGCGGCTCATCTCGAGCAATTCATACTGCTTGGGGTCTGTGACGTTCTCATAAACTTCGGGAACAAGCTTGGCACCCACGCGCTGCTCAATACATTTCAACACGCGGAAAGAATAGGTGACAGGCGGTTTCTTCACGTCAACCACCTCGCCAACCTTCAACGGTCGCGAGGGCTTCACGTTGGTGCCGCCAATGGTCACCCTGCCGTTCTTGCACGCATCGGCGGCGATGCTGCGCGTCTTGAAGATGCGGGCAGCCCACAGCCATTTGTCAATTCTTGCCGTTTGTTCCATTTCCTGTCTTTTTCCTGTTGTAAGCGTTCATGGTGATGTCAACACCGGCCAGCACAAAGCTCTTGATGATTTCCACGGCGGTGTCGATGGCGGGCTGCAACACCTGCATTTCCTCATCTGAGTAGCGGCCCAGCACATAATCAATCTGTCCGCCCTGCCTGAACTCGTTGCCGATGCCCATGCGCAGCCGAGGATATTGCTGGCCAATGAGTTGCTGTATGTGCCCCAGCCCGTTGTGGCCGCCGTTGCTGCCGTTGGCCTTCAGGCGGAAGGTGCCCAGGGGCAATGCCAGTTCGTCGGCAATGACAAGCAGGTGCGACTGGTCGATGTTTTCTTTCTGCAACCAATAGCGCACGGCATTGCCGCTGAGGTTCATGAAGGTAGTGGGCTTGAGCAGGATGAGGCGGCGGCCCCGCAATGAGGCCACGGCCACATATCCGTAACGTTTGTCCTCAAAACAAATATTGGACGCCTTGGCGAAGGCGTCCAATACCATATATCCTGTGTTGTGGCGTGTTCCCGCGTACTCAGGACCGGGATTGCCCAAACCCACAATCAGATATTTTTCCATTTCTGTGATGCTGTGTTCTTGCACGTCAATGGATTTCCGGCAGAAAAGCCGCCGGATAGTCATCCACAGGTTCATCATCACTGCAAAAAGACTAAGCCTCTTCTTCGGTGGCTTGTGCAGCAGCGTTCGACTTACGGGTGGCCTTGATGGTGCAAACCACGACCTCCTTGCTGGTGGCCATCTCAAGTCCGGGGAAGTCCAGGTCGCCCACCTTGATGCTCTTGCCGATGTTCAGGTTGGTGACATCGATGTTGAGAGTCTCGGGGATGTCCTGATATTTTGCCGTCACATTGACTTTGCGCACGATGAGTGCCAGGCGTCCGCCGTCGCGCACACCCTGTGCCAGGCCGTTCAGCTTCACGGGAATGCCGATGGTAATGGGCTTCGACTCGTTGATTTCGTAGAAGTCGATGTGAAGCAGGGCGTCGCTCACGGGGTGGAACTGAAGCTCCTTGATGACAGCCTTGTGCTCAACGCCGTCGATGTTCAGGTTCACCACATAGATGTGGGGGGTGTAAATAAGCTTGCGAAGGTCGGTCATGGGCACGGCAAACGAAAGGGCCTCGGGAAGGCCGGCATCGTTCTTCTTCTCACCGTAGAGGTTGCAGGGAACAAGTCCCTCCTTGCGCATCAGCCGGGTGGCTTTCTTGCCAGTCTGTTCTCTTTTCTGGCCTTTTACTGCAATTTCTTTCATAATAAAAATGTGTTACTCTAAATTAAGTTTTGATAAATAAAACAGTTACTCAATTCGCCATCACACGAAAAAAGCGGTGCAAAGGTAGTACTTTTTCCTCAATTCAGCAACAATTATCTTAAAAAAAGTAGAAAATGCGTTCTTTTTCTTGCAAGAAAAACAGATTTTTTTTACTTTTGCATCGTTATAGAATAAAAGCATACAATACTCATCAAGATGATTAACCGCGAATTGATAAGAATTAAGATAGTTCAGTTGACCTACGCATACTATCAAAACGGAAGCAAGAACATGGAGAGTGCTGAAAAGGAACTTTTCTTTAGCCTTTCCAAAGCCTATCACCTTTATAATTATATGCTGTTGCTCATCGTGGCCATCACGAAGGAGGCGCAGAAACACCTTGAAGTGGCCCAGGCACGCGTGGCAAGAGAAGGCGGCGAAATGCCGTCGGAGAAGTTCGCATACAACAAGTTCGCCCTGCAACTCGAGGAGAACTACATGCTCTGCGACTTCGTGGAGGAGCAGAAGCTCTCGTGGGCCGACGACGTGGAATACGTGAGAAAACTCTACTCGCAAATCGTGCAGAGCCAGATTTACCAGGAATACATGGAAAGCGACGACGACAGCTACGAAAGCGACCGCGAGCTGTGGAGGAAATTATATAAGGTGTTTATCACCGAGAACGAAGACCTCGACAACCTGCTCGAAGAGCGGAGCCTCTACTGGAACGACGACAAGGAGGTGGTGGACACCTTCGTGCTGAAGACCATCAAGCGCTTTGAACTGAAGAACAAGAAGCACCAAGAACTGCTGCCCGAATACAAGAACGACGAGGACAAGGAGTTTGCCCGCAAGCTCTTCAGGGCCACCATTCTCAATGCCGACCAGTACCAGCGCTACATGAGCGACGCCTCGCACAACTGGGACTTCTCGCGACTGGCCTACATGGACGTGGTCATCATGCAGATTGCCATTGCCGAGCTGATGACCTTCCCCGGCATTCCTGTCAACGTCACCATCAATGAATATGTGGACCTGGCAAAATACTACAGCACGCCCAAGAGCGGCAGCTACATCAACGGTATGCTCGACGCCATTGCCAGGCACCTGTCCTACACCGGCAAGCTACTCAAACCCGTGCCCGAGCGCAGGCAGCGCTTCACCCACGAGGACAAAGTGGTGGCTCCGGAGGAAAACGCGAATAATGAAGAATGACTATAATTGAAAAAAATCAAATTTAAAACAATAGTAAAATGACAGCATTATTCTTAGCAGACCAGAGCGGGAACATGAGTTTCCTTATCATGATGTTGCTTTTCGTCGCCATCATGTACTTCCTCATAATTCGCCCGCAGCAGAAAAAGCAGAAAGAAATCCGCAATTTCCAAAACGCATTGGCTGAGGGAGCGAAAGTCGTCACCGGAGGCGGCATCTACGGAACAGTGCGCAAGATAGACCTCGCAGCAAACGTCGTGGAGGTGGAAATTGCCAGGGGCGTCATCGTACGCGTGGACAGGGGATACGTCTTTGCCGACACTTCCTCGGCCCAGCAGTCGGCCCAGGTTTCCAAATAACCGCCTTCCAATAGTCAACCTTTTTCAAAAACCGAATGAAGCGCGACAGCGAACGCTCAGGCATTGTCAGGAATTTCCTTTTTGGAATCTTCAACAAGGAATTCCTGATATTTTTGTTCTTCCTCTTCTTGAGCGGCACATTCTGGCTCATCCTGGCTCTCAACGAGGACTGTGAGCGCGAGCTGAGAATACCGCTCACCCTGACCGGCCAGCCCAAAAATTCCATCGTCACCGACATCAACTGCGACACCCTGCGTGTCACCGTCAGGGACAAGGGCTACATGCTCCTGCCCTACATCTACGGCGACGTCATCCACCCCCTTCCACTTTCATTCAAAGCCGTCAACAAATCGCACGGCAAGGGCCTTATGACCTCCAACGAGCTTGCCAAACAGCTGCGCACCATGCTGTTCAAATCGACAGCCATCGTGAGCATCAAGCCCGACCATTACGAATTTGCCTACATCGACGGCGAAAACAAGAAGGTGCCCGTGCGGTTCAGGGGAAACGTGGAGCCAAGCGGCGCTTCCTACCTCGACATGCTCATCATCTCCCCCGACAAGGTGGAAATCTACGCCAACAAGGACAAGCTCGACAGCATAAAAAGCGTATATACCGAGAACATCACGGTCAGCGACCTGAAAGATTCCACCGAGATGACGGTGAAGTTAAAGCCCATCCCCGGCGTGAAAATCCAACCGTCGGAAGTAAAAGTGGAGTTCTACACCGACATCCTCACCCAGACAGACTGCGAGGTGGAGGTGAAAGCCATCAACATGCCCGAAGGCATGATCCTACGCACCTTCCCGCCCAAGGTGAAAGTACACTACTCCATAGGCTCCAAGAGGATGAAAGAGGTCACCGAAAAGCATTTCACCATCGTTGCCGACTACAAATACCTGTCGTCCAACCATTTCAAGGACCTCTGCCCGCTCACCGTGCAGTCCAAGCCCCTCGACATCAAGAACCTGCGCCTGGAGCCCGATCAGGTGAAATGCGTCATTGAACGCCAAGACAAGCCATGACGCAAAACCCGGACAAGAACGGAAACAACATTGTGCGCATAGCCATCACCGGGGGCATAGGCAGCGGGAAAAGCCATGTCTGCCACCTCCTGGAAGCCAGGGGCTACCGCGTTTACGACTGCGACGCCGCCGCAAAAAGGCTCATGACACAAAACGCGGAGCTGCGGGCGGAGATATCCCGCCTCATCGGCCACGACGCCTACGACGGCGACCGCCTTAACAAGCAGCGCATCGCCGCCTTCCTCATGCAGTCGGAGCAGAACGCCGCCAGGCTCAACGCCGTCGTCCACCCCGCCGTCTTCAGCGACTTCCTGCAGTCAGGCATCGGCTGGGTGGAGAGCGCCATCCTCTACGAGAGCGGACTGTGGCAATATGTTGACCACGCCGTCTGCGTGGCAGCACCCCTCGAGACGCGCATCAGCCGCGTTATGAAGCGCGACGCCATCAGCCGTGAAAAAGTGCTGGAGTGGATGGCCAGGCAACTGCCGCAGGAAGAAGTGGCGGCACGCGCCGACCTCATCATCATCAACGACGGCATACAGCCCCTGGAGCCGCAAATCGACCATTTGCTTGAAACATTTGTTCATCAATAAAAAAACCATTAACAACAAGATGCAATTAACAATCCTATCCATCGCCGGCAAGCCCGGCCTCTACAAACTGGTATCAAAAGGAAAGTCCAACCTCATCGTTGAGACACTCGACGAAAAACACAAGCGCCAGCCGGCCTTCGCCACCGACCGCGTCACCTCGCTGGCCGACATCGCCATGTACACCGACGCCGAGGACGTGCCCCTCATGACCATCCTGGCATCCATACGCGACAAGGAAGAGGGCAAGGCCGCAAGCCTCAACTTCAAGAAAGCCGGCAGCCAGGAGCTGCGCGACTATTTCGCCGAGATACTTCCCAACTTCGACCGCGACCGCGTTCACGACAGCGACATCCGCAAGCTGCTGCAGTGGTACAACATCCTCATTGGCAACGGTATATCAGAGTTCGAGGAACTCATGCGACCCACTGAGGGCGACAACATCAAAGACCGCGAGGAACAGGAATAAGCACAGCTTCACCAAAACAAACGCCAAACGGCACCCCGTGCATCATCCGCACGCGGTGCCGTTCTTTTTTGCAAATAATTGTCCCATAGAAAAATTGAAATACATATTTACTATGCTTTTGATATATTTAACTCTTAGATTTTCTTCATTATTATAATTCTTCGTATATTTGCAGCGTCTTCATTCCGATGGTTCTCTCGTGCAGAGGCCGGGAGGGTGGGACGCATTTACGAAAAGGCGTTTACTTAGCGCTTTGTTCTTGGCTCACAAGAATCTCGCAAATTCAATCCCTGACCAAGACAAGGCAACGGTAGATGCTCATTGGGCTATGTGTACATTCAGCCCTTTGCACATACCTATAATAAATATGTGCATATTGTGGCGGTGTGGCATATCTCAGCGTGGGCCTCTGCGTTGCTCGTTCAGTCAGGATTGGGCAATGCGAGAGCCTTTGTGAGCGGGACGGGCAACAGGTACAGCCGCCCGCGCTTTTTTGTATGTGTACCGAACATCATTTTTACCATCCGCGTCTGTCTGAGGTGGCCCAGATGCACAAAAAACCATTAACGTATGAAAAAAATAATACGAATTGCATGGCTGTTGGTCGTTATGCTCATGGCTGTACAGCAGAGCCGTGCCGATGTGGCCATCAACAGCACCAACTTCTCCGATGGCATCTTCCGCCAGTATGTGCTGGACAACATCGACACCGACAAGAACAACAAACTCAGTAACGCGGAAATTGCCGATGCCACAGAGATAAATCTTGGCTCTGCCGGCGTGGCCGACCTGAAAGGAATAGAGTTTTTCAAGAACAGTCTGACCTCTTTAATCGTCAGCAACAATCCTTCTTTGTCGGCTTTCAGCCTTTCCGGCTTCACTGCCTTAAAAACTTTAGACCTGCAAAATTGCACCTCATGGGGCACCACGCTCGATGTGAGCGGGCTTAGCCTCCAAAATCTTTATCTTAATGGTTCATCCATCATCAAATATGTGCAGAGCGGTGGCAGCATCCAATATTACAGCTATATCAGAGGTTTCGAGCAAATCAAGAATTTGGAGCTTGCCAACCTCAGCATTGAGGATACCCGGGAATGGTACTGGGATAAAGAAGGCCGACATGACACATGGACTAACATCTGTGCCCTTGATCTTGATCTTTTCAGCGGCATTGAAACGCTG
>JAEEGL015287147.1_pt1 | contig 17177 bp, 15 predicted proteins | sample 9134231 | NCBI WGS metagenome assembly JAEEGL01 (sample SAMN16246548, study PRJNA631951) | gut metagenome | biome: gut microbiome; feature: rumen; material: fiber-attached | host: Bos | place: Iran: Karaj | collected 2018-10
ACGGCGAAGCCGAAATAGAAGATGGTGTTGTAGGAGTAGGGATTGTAGCGGATCTGCTCCTTGAAAGCCCAGAGCAGCGCCAGCATCATCGCGAGGGAATAAACTGCCATCACCGCGCAGACGGCGGCGGTCTTGAGCCCCGTTCCGCAGACGGCGATCAGGCAGACGGCGGCAGCGGCCAGCAGAGTGAGTATCCGCAGGCTGCGAAGCTTCGGTTTCGTATCTCTCGTGTCAAATCTGAAGTCCATCATTCTTCCGTGAAGAGCGCTCCCACCAGCCGGCGGTACTCCTTCATGGCGTCATATCCGTCCATGTCCGCGAGAAGAGCCTCTATGCTGCGGTAATACCAGGCGTGCATGGCGGGGTCCTTCTGATTGAAGAACTGCCACATATCCTCGCCTCTTTCCTTCCTGGCCAGATAAAGAGAGCGGATATTGGACAGCTTGTCGCTGAGCCAGAGTATCCTGACGCCGGGATCGTCGGCTCCGGCGAGCTTTTTTAGCGATCTCTCCTTGCGCGTCAGCCAGCTCTCTTCGGGAGGCATCTCCGGATGCTTATCCTCTGTCTCGGAGGCGACGAGGGCCGCGACCCTGGGGCCGAAGCGCTGTTCGATCTCTTCGGCGGTCGCGTCGGTATCCTCGACCGTGTCGTGGAGCACGGCGGCGGCCAGCACCTCGCAGTCATCGGTCATGGTCCCCGCGATCACGGCGACCTCGAGCGGATGAATGATGATTATACGTTAACTGCCGCTTTTTATTATATAAAAAGCGGCAGCGTGTGTAAAGCTTCAGTATGTATATCGGCCGGCCGCCCGCGGGGAGCGGCCCGAAGGGTCAATATCCCATGCCCTTCTTTATGGCGTTGAGATTGCTCGCGGAAAGATCCTGATGGCGGGCGGAGATGACCTTGGAGAGCACCGCTTCGATGTCTCCCCCGGCCAGCTCGGGGCACTCCTTCAGGAGCTTCCCGACCAGGACCATGTTGGCGAGCCCGGGGGTGCCGAGCTCTGCGGCCAGAGTCGTGGCGGGGATATATACCGCGCTGACGTCCTTCCTTTCGACCTCTCTGTCGACCATGGCGGAGTCGACCATTATCAGTCCGCCGGGGACGACCTCGCTCTCGTACTTGTCGAGAGAAGGCCTGTTCATGACTATGAGTATGTCGGGCTCAAAAACGATGGGGGATCCCACCGGCTCGTCGCTGACGATGATGTTGCAGTTGGCGGTGCCGCCGCGCATCTCGGGTCCGTAGGAGGGCAGCCAGCTGACCTGCCTTCCCTCCAGCAGTCCTTTATACGCGAGGAACTTGCCGGCGAAGAGTATGCCCTGTCCGCCGAAGCCGGCGATGAGGATGTTTTTCGTCATCTCCTACACCCCCTTGCTCTTGTCGCGGTAAACGCCCAGGGGATAATAGGGGATCATCTTTTCGTCCACCCACTGCAGGGCCTGCTTCGGAGTCATGCCCCAGTTGGTCGGGCAGGAGGAGATGACCTCCACCAGCGAGAAGCCCTTGCCCTCGACCTGGTTGCGGAAGGCCTTCTCGATCGCCCTCTTGGCGTTGTTCACGTTCTTTACGTTGTTCACGGCGACCCTTTCGATATACTCGGGGCCCTCGAGCGTCGCGAGGAGCTCGCTGATCCTCACGGGCCAGCCCGCTGTCTTCGTGTCTCTTCCGTAGGGCGAGGTCTGGGTGACCTGTCCGGGCAGCGAGGTCGGCGCCATCTGGCCGCCGGTCATGCCGTAGATCGCGTTGTTGACGAAGATTATGGTGATGTTCTCGCCTCTGGTCGCGGAGTGGACGGTCTCGGCGGTGCCGATGGAGGCCAGGTCTCCGTCGCCCTGATAGGTGAAGACTATGCTCTCGGGATTCGCCCGCTTGAGGCCGGTCGCGACCGCGGGAGCCCTGCCGTGGGCCGCCTCTATCATGTCGCAGTTGAAATAGTTGTAGGCGAAGACGGCGCAGCCGACGGGAGCGACTCCCACCGTCCTGCCCTCGATGCCCAGTGTGTCTATGGCCTCGGCCACCAGCCTGTGGATGATGCCGTGGGTGCAGCCGGGACAATAATGGAACTCAGCCTGCGTGAGGCTCTTCGGTCTTTCGAATACTATCGCCATCTTATCTACCTCCCGCCAGTTCTTCGGCCGCGGCAATGATCTGATCGGGGCCCGGGATGAGGCCGCCCGCCCTGCTGCACAGCGCTACCGGCTTTCTGCAGCCCGTCGCGAGCTTCACGTCCTCTATCATCTGGCCCATCGAGAGCTCGACGCTCAGGAAGCCTTTGACCCTGTCCGCCGCCTTTGCCAGCGCTTCTTTGGGGAAGGGCCAGACCGTGATCGGCCTTATGAGCCCGGCCTTGATGCCCTTTGCTCTTAAGCTCACCACCGCGTTCTTGGCCACGCGCGAGGCGATGCCGAAGGCCACCAGGCAGTACTCGGCGTCTTCCATCATGTATTCCTCCCAGCGGGCCTCGCTGGCTTCGATCTGGGCGTATCTGGCGAAGCGGTCGATATTGGTCTGCTCCAGTTCCTCGGGGTCGAGGTAGAGAGAGTTGACCACGTTGTGGGGCCTCTTCATCTGCGTACCGGTGAGGGCCCAGGGCTTCTCAAAGACGTGGGGCTCTTCTTCCCTGATCTCGACCGGCTCCATCATCTGGCCTATGGTGCCGTCGGCCAGTATCATCGAAGGCACCCTGTACTTGTCGGCCAGGTCGAAGGCCAGGCCCGTGAGGTCCGCCATCTCCTGCACCGAGGCGGGAGTCAGGACTATCCGGTGATAGTCGCCGTGACCGCCGCCCTTGGTGGCCTGGAAATAGTCGGACTGCGAGGGCTGGATGCCGCCCAGGCCGGGGCCGCCTCTCTGCACGTTCACGATGAGGGCGGGAAGGTCCGAGCCCGCCAGATATGAGATCCCCTCCTGCTTGAGGGAGATGCCGGGGGAGGAGGAAGAGGTCATGACCCTCTTTCCCGCCGCCGCGGCTCCGTAGACCATGTTGATGGCCGCGATCTCGCTCTCGGCCTGCACGAAGACACCGCCGATCTTGGGCATGCGCTTCGCCATGTAGGCGGCCAGCTCCGTCTGGGGAGTGATGGGATATCCGAAGTATATCCTGCAGCCCGCCCTGATGGCGGCCTCCGCCAGGGCCTCGTTGCCCTTCATCAAATATTTTTCAGCCATTTCCTCACCTCTCTACCGTTATCACGCAGTCGGGACACATGGCGGCGCACATGGCGCAGCCGACGCAGGCCTCCTGATCGGTGATCTCGGCCGCCGGATGCCCTTTCTTGTTGATCTTGGCGCTCAAAACGAGCAGATGCCTGGGACAGGCGTCCACGCAAAGGCCGCAGCCCTTGCAGCGCTCGGTCTCAAAGCTCACTTTTGCCATAGTATGATCCTCCTCTTATCTCCAGCTGTTCTTCTGCAGCCTTAAGGGAAAGTCTCCCTCCCCGGCGATGTCCTCGCGTACGCTGGTGAAGGCGACGGGAAGGCCGCTGAGCCTTGAGAGCTCATCCGCCAGAGCGCCGCTCCTTCTCACCTCGCCTATCTCGGTCCAGCTGCCCAGATTGGAATTGTTGATGATCGCCGTAAAGCCTATACCGCAGGCCGCCTCTATCTCCCTCATGACCTCGAGGGCCTTTTCGGGCGTCGGGGTCAGAGGACGGAAGAAATTCACCACGAAGAACATGTCGTAGTCGTTCTCTTCACGTATGAAAGGCGCGAACTGGCCCAGCACGTAGGCGCCCCTGTCGTCGCCGCCTATATCGAGCACGCAGTGCCCGGTCTCGGGCCTGAACAGAGCGTAGGCCTCGCTGGGCACCGTGGGCATGTCGATATTGGTGTTGGCGTAAGGCAGGGTCAGGAAGCCCACGCCGGCCTTCCTGAGCTCATCCTCGCTGTCGCGGGTCCTGAAATAGGGGTTCACTATGTCGAGGTCCGCGATGGTGACCTTAAGGCCCTGTCCGCGGAGCCGGATGGCGTAGTTCACCGCGATATTGGTCTTGCCGCTGCCGTAGTGGCCGCAGAAAAGCGAAAGCCTTTTCATGCTCTCTTATTTCACGACCAGGCCCAGCTTGTAGGTCCATCCCATGGTGTCGGGGACGGTGCCGGTCTGCATGCCGTAGAGATTGTCGTAGAGCTTCTGCGAGAGCTCGCCGACCTTGCCGCCGGAGACCATGTAGTCGGTGCCCTGGACGTTGAGGGTGCCGATGGGCGAGATGACGGCCGCGGTGCCGCTGGCGAAGATCTCTTTGAGATCGCCGGTCTTGCTGCCCTCGATCACCTCGTCGATGGAGAGCTTCCTCTCGCTGACCTTGACGCCCCAGCTCTTGAGCAGGCGGATCACGGAGTCCCTGGTGATGCCGGGCAGTATGGTGCCGTCGTCCAGGGGAGCGGTCACGACTTCATCTTTGAAGACGAAGAAGGCGTTGGAGGTGCCTATCTCCTCGACGTATTTATGCTCTTTGGCGTCGAGCCAGAGGACGTCCTTGCAGTCGTACTTCATGGCGTCCTGGGAGGCTCTCATGCCGCCGCCGTAGTTGCCGCCGACCTTGGCGTAGCCGGTGCCGCCCTTGGCTGCTCTGATGTACTTGTCCTGTACGTAGATGCGGGTAGCGGAAAGGCCTCCGTCGTTGGCCGCGTAGTAGGAGCCGGTGGGGCTCAGTATTATCAGGAAGCGGTAGTGCTTGGCGGGCAGGACCGAGAAGGATACCTCGTCGCCGAACATGAAGGGCCTGATGTAGAGCGCGGTGCCGGGGGAAGTGGGGATCCAGTCGGCGTCCTCGCTTACGACAGCCTTGATGGCGGCAAGGAAGAGGTCCTGGGGAAGCTCGGGCATGCACATGCGCTCGCAGGTCCTGGCCATGCGCTTGGCGTTCATGTCGGGTCTGAAGAGCAGTATCTCGCCTTCGGGGCTCCTGTAGGCTTTCATGCCCTCGAACATCATCTGGGCATAGTGCAGCACGCAGGAGGCGGGCTCGATCAGTATGGGAGCGTGGGGCACTACCCTGCCGTCATGCCAGCCGAGACCTTCGTCCCAGTCCATCACGAACATGTGATCGGTAAAGTAGCGGGCGAAGCCGAGCTTGCTCTCGTCCTCGGGTCTGGGCTTGGGATTGTTCGTTCTGGTCACGGGAAATTTGTAATCCATCTTTTTGTTTCTTCCTTTCTTTTTTTGGTGCGTTTCTGTCTATGATAAGCGATGTTTTTCGCATTGTCAAACAAATTATCGCGAAGTTATTTGTGCGCCGGTTATAATCTTGCTTTCCACCGCCGGGGCGGCTCCCTGCTTCGGGGGCTGCTCTACAGCCTGTTCCTCTGTATCTTGCCGCTGACGGTCTTGGGCAGGCTGTCCTTAAAGACCACCAGGCGCGGATATTTGTAGGGAGCGGTGTGCTTCTTGACGTAGTCCTGTATCTCTTTTTTGAGCTCCTCGCTGGGCTCGGTGCCCTTAGTCAGCACAATGCTGGCCTTGACGATCTGGCCTCTGACCTCGTCGGGAGCGGCCGAGACGCCGCATTCCAGCACGTAGGGCAGCTCCATGATCACGCTCTCGATCTCGAAGGGCCCGATGCGGTAGCCGCTGGACTTTATGATATCGTCCGTGCGTCCCACGTACCAGTAGAAGCCGTCCTCGTCTCTCCAGGCGGTGTCGCCGGTATGGTAGAAGCCGTCCCTGATGGCTTCGGCCGTCTTCTCCGGATCGTTGTAGTATTCCTTAAGGAGGCCGCAGGGCCTGCCTTCGCGCAGGTCGATCACGATCTCGCCGGTCTCGCCGTCGCCGATGATATCTCCGTTCCTGTCCATGAGCTTGACGTCGTATATCGGCGCAGGCTTGCCCATCGAACCGACCTTGTGCGGGGCGCCGACGAGGTTGCCGATGATCATCGTGCTCTCGGACTGGCCGAAGCCTTCCTTGATCTGCAGGCCCGTCAGCTTCTCGAACTGCCTGTAGACCTCGGCGTTGAGGGCCTCTCCCGCCGTGGACATGTGCTTGACGCTCGAGAAGTCGTAGCGGCTCAGATCCTGCTTGATCATCATGCGCAGCATGGTCGGAGGCGCGCAGAAGCTCGTGATACCGTATTTTTTGAACATCGGCAGGATGACCGAGGCGTCGAAGCGGTCGAAGTCGTAGACGAAGGTCGCCGCTTCGCAGAGCCACTGGCCGTAGAGCTTGCCCCACATGGCCTTGGCCCAGCCGGTGTCCGAGATGGTGAAGTGAAGTCCGTCGGGATCCACGTTGTGCCAGTAGCGGGCGGTATGGAAGTGCCCGAGGGCGTATTTGTAGTCGTGGGCCGCGATCTTGGGATAGCCCGAGGTGCCCGAGGTGAAGAACATGAGCATGAGGTCGTCCCCGCCGGGGGCGTCCTGCCCGCGCTCGAAGTGGCTGCGGTACATCTCGATCTCTTCGTCGAAGCTCCGCCAGCCTTCTCTTTCGCCATTGACGATGATCTTGTGCCTCAGCGAGGGGCATAAGGCCGCCGCCTCGTCTATCCTCTCCGGGACCCCGTCGTCAGCCGTGGCGATGACGGCGCTGACTCCCGCGGCGTTGAAGCGGTACTCCAGATCGTGCGGCTGCAGCTGGCTCACTGCCGGGATCGCGACGGCGCCCAGCTTGTTGAGCCCCAGCATGGCGAACCAGAACTGGTAGTGGCGCTTGAGGACCAGCATGACCCTGTCGCCCCTGTGTATGCCTATGGCCTTGAAGTAGTTGGCGGCGCGGCTGGACCAGGAGCTCATGTCCCGGAAGCTGAAGCGCCTCTCGGTCATATCCTTGGAGACGTGCAGCATGGCCAGCTTCTCGGGATCCTTCTTCGCCATGGCGTCGACCAGGTCGAAGGCGAAGTTGAAATGCTCGGTGTTCTTGAAGCTGATGGCGGTCGGAGTGCCCTTCTCGTTCTCGGTCACGTCGATGAACTGCCGGTATATGCGGTCCCCGTCGTCTCTGTGGATGACGCTCTTGGTATCGTCCTCGGCCCTGACCGGCTGCAGCTCCGGTATGGGCTCGCCCTCGGGATTCAGGACTATGGCGTAGAACTCGCAGTCCCTGCCGTTGACGGCGACCATCCCGTGAGGGGTGCCGCTGTCGTAGTACATGGAGTCGCCGGGGCCCAGGATCTCCTTGTGTTCTCCCACCTGCACCATCAGGTTGCCCGAGATGACTATGTCGCACTCCTGGCCGGAGTGGGTGGTGAGCTCGATGTCCGAGGCCGCCGCCTTCTCGTCGAAGAGGACCTTGACGTAGAGAGGCTCGGCGATGCGGTTCTGGAAGGCGTAGGCCATGTTGAAGTAGGTCATGCCGTGGGCGGTATTGACCTCCTGGGCCGTGCCCTTCCTGGTGAGGGCGTAGGATTTGAGCTTGGGGCTGTAGCCCTCGATGATGTCGGTGACGTTGACGTTCAGCTCGGCGGTGCATCTGTAGAGGAAGGCGAAATGCAGGTCTCCCATCCCCGATTCGTTGCGTATGTATTCCTCAAGGGAGACCTCCGTTTTTCGGGCCATCTCCTCCTGGGTGAAGCCCTGTATCTCCCTGAGCTCCCTGATGCGGGAGGCCATCTCCCGTATCTTGCTGTCAAGTCCGTTCATTGCTGCCATCTGACTGTCTCCTTCAGTTCACGGGAGGAGCTCTTCTGGGTAAATAAAAAGCCCGTCCCAAAGAAATGCCTTTGAGACGGGCAAGTCATTATCATGCCCGCGGTACCACTCAAATTGCATGCCCAAAGCATGCCCCTCAGGGTCCGACAACCCTTATGCCCTTACGCGGCAGTCTCGGGAAGGGTCTACTCGCTCTTACGCTTTCTTCCTTCCGGCTCGGAAGCTACAGCTGCGGGGGACTTTCCGCCGGTTCTCAGCCTGCCCGGCTCTCTGTGGGATCGTCTGCCTCGCGCCCTCTTCGTCAATGCCTTTATGTTTTGATACTATAACTCAAAGGAGATCATTTGTCAAACAAAAATACAAATATTTTGTTGTCAGCTTATAAACTGTCCGCCTCCTTCATTGTTTTCGCAGATAAATATCTTCCGCGGCAGCGTCCGCCCGGCAGGTCCCGGGCAGCCGGCGCTTTAGAGCTTGCTCCTTTGTATCTTGCCGCTGATGGTCTTGGGCAGCTCGTCCCTGAAGACGACCAGCCTGGGATACTTGTAGGGCGCGGTATGCTGCTTGACGTAGTCCTGGATCTCCTTCTTGAGCTCCTCTGTGCCCTCGACCCCCTTGGCGAGAACGATCGAGGCCTTGACTATCTGGCCCCTCACCTCGTCGGGAGCGGCCGAGACGCCGCACTCGAGCACATAGGGGAGCTCCATGATGACGCTCTCGATCTCGAAGGGCCCGATGCGGTAGCCGCTGGACTTGATGATGTCGTCCACACGGCCCACGTACCAGTAATAACCGTCCTCATCGCGCCAGGCGGTATCTCCGGTATGATAGTATCCGTCGTGCAGCACCTGATCCGTCAGGGCTTTGTCCTTGTAGTACTCGAGGAAGAGGCCCGCGGGGGCGCCGTCTCTCACGTCTATGCAGATCTCGCCCGTCTCGCCGTCGGGGCAGATGTGCCCGTCTCTTCCCATCAGCACGATCTTGTACTGGGGGGTGGGCTTGCCCATGGACCCTATCTTTACGGTGGTGCCGGTGAGGTTGGCGATGGTCAGGGTCGTCTCGGTCTGGCCGAAGCCCTCCATTATCTGCAGGCCGGTCTTCTGCTCGAACTGCCTGTAGACCTCGGGGTTGAGGGCCTCGCCGGCGGTGGTCATGTGGTGGACCGAAGAGAAATCGTACTTGCTCAGGTCTTCCTTTATCATCATGCGCAGCATCGTGGGCGGCGCGCAGAAGGTCGTGATGTTGTACTGCTTGAAGAGGGGCAGTATGTCGGCGGCGCTGAAGCGGTCGAAATCGTAGACGAAGACCGCTCCCTCGCAGAGCCACTGGCCGTAGAACTTGCCCCAGAGGGACTTGCCCCAGCCGGTGTCGGATATGGTGAGATGCAGGCCGTCTCTCTCGCAGCAGTGCCAGTAGCGGGCGGTCACGAAGTGCCCCAGGGAATAGGTGTGGGAGTGCCTCACCATCTTGGGGTCTCCGGTGGTGCCGCTGGAGAAGAACATGATGGCGTCGTCGTTTCCTTCCGAGCAGTCGGCGGGCCTTCTGAAGGTCTTTCTGAACATCTGGTATTCGCTGTCGAAATCGTGCCAGCCGGGGGCTCTTCCGCCCACCATCACGCGGGTCTTAAGGCTGGGGCAGCGCTCCAGGACGGCGTCCACCATGTCGGCCGTGTCGCCGTCGGCGGTGCAGACTATGGCCTTGACCTGGGCGGCGTTGAAGCGGTATTCGAAATCGTGCTCCTTGAGCAGATAGGTCGCGGGTATGGCCACGGCCCCGATCTTTTCAAGGGCCAGCATGGAGAACCAGAACTGGTAGTGGCGCTTAAGGACCAGCATGACCCTGTCGCCCTTCTCTATGCCCAGCGATCTGAAGTAATTGGCGGCGCGGTTGGATTCCTCCATCATGTCCCTGAAGGTGAAGCGCCTCTCCCTCCTGTACTTGTCCAGATGGATCATCGCCAGCTTGTCGGGGTACTTTTCGGCGATGGCGTCGACGATGTCGAAGCCGAAATTGAAGCGCTCGGTGTTCGTGAAGCTTATGCTCTTCAGCGCCCCGTGGCGGTCTTCCTCGGTCTTCACGAATTCCTCCGCGATCAGCTTCGTGGTGGAACGGGCCGAGATCACGGTCTCGAGTATCTCCTGCTCGGGAGTATCCTCGCCCGGGAAGATGATGGCGATGAACTCGCAGTCCCTGCCGTCGACCGCGATCATGCCGTGGGGGGTGGAGGAGTTGTAGAGTATGCTGTCGCCCTCCTTTAAGACCTCCCTGTTGTCGCCGACCTGCACCATGAGGGAGCCGCTGACGACGTAGTCGAACTCCTGGCCGCCGTGGGTGGTGGTGTGTATGGGCATGTTCTGCTGCTTGGATGAGTAGTCGTACTTGACGTAGTAGGGCTCGCCCAGCTTGTCGGCAAGGTTGGGAGCGAGGTTTATGATCTTGATGCCGGGCTCCTTGGCGGTATCCTGGCCCTGCCCCTTCCTCGTCACCGTGTAGGACCTGAGCTTGGCGCTGTGGCCCTCGAGGAGCTCAGTCATCTGCACCCCGAAGACCTGGGCGCACTTGTAGGTGAAGGTGAAGGGGAAGTCCACCGAGCCGCTCTCGTACTGCATATACTCCTCGGCGCTCATCTCGGTCTTCTCGGCCATATCGCTGTACGAATAACCGAAGATCTCTCTCAGTTCCCTGATGCGGCCCGCGATCTCCATCAGCTGGTCGCCTGAATTCTGTGTAGCCATTTTCTTTCTCCGTTCTTCGATACGCCCGGGCTCTTTATCCTATGTTGGTAAAATAAAAAGCCCGTCTCAAGCAAACACTTGAGACGAGCCGGAATATCATATCCGTACCCGCGGTACCACTCAAATTGCGCATATCGCGCCGCTCAGGCTCCAACAAGCCTTATGCCTTAACGCAGCAGTCACGGAAGGCGCCTACTGCCCGCGCGGGGTTTCGGACCTTCAGCTCGGAAGTGATGGGCACTGGAACATTCCGCCGCCGGGATCTCAGCCTCCCCGGCTCTCTGTGAGCTTCCCGCTCCTGCCGTCTTCGTCACAGCTTTTTTATTCAACTGCCGTTTACTATGCCACAGAATCGCGTCCGTGTCAAGCGGTCGGAGACGATTTTCATATTCACGCATGCATTTTATAAAAGCGCGGCGGATGGAAGGCGCAAATACCACGCTCTCCGCCCCGCCGCGGTCCGAAGCAGGCGGGATAAATTGCCGGTTTACAAGCCGGCTGCCATAGCATATAATATATTATTATCAGAAATGTGCGTTCGCGGCCGGAAATCTATCATTTTTTTAGACATCATCTTTTAAAATCCTGATCTTCCCCCTGCCCCTGCCGGATACGGACGCGTAAGGACGATCGCGCGTTATATGCGTCTTTACGCATAGAGTATGTAGAGTACGCATATGGCAATATGATATCTGCGTAAGGAAAGGAGCTTCATCATGACCGTACAAGAAATGAAAGAAAAAGCCTGTCAGGCGATCCAGGATCACAGCGAAGAGATCATCGCCCTGGCGACAGCCATAGAGCTGGAGCCCGAGCTGGGCTACAAGGAGTTCAAGACCGCCGCCAAGGTGCAGGCGGAGCTGGACAAGCTGGGCTTTGAGCATAAGGACGGAGTCGCGGTCACCGGCATCATCACACCTGTCGAAGGAAGAGACCACAAGATCAGGCTCTCGATCATGGGCGAGCTCGACGCGGTGCTCGTACCCGGCTGCCCCACCGCCGATCCCGTCACCGGCGCCGCCCACTGCTGCGGTCATAACGCCCAGGCGGCCTCTGTCGTCGGCGTCGCCTACGCCCTCGCCAAGACCGACATCATGAAGGAGCTGGACGGAGACATCGTGCTCATGCACGTCCCCTCCGAGGAATATGTGGAGCTGGCGTACAGAAAGGGCGAGATCGACAAGGGCAACATCTCCCTCATCGGCGGCAAGCAGGAGTTCATCAAGCTGGGAGTGATGGACGACATCGACATGATGATCATGCAGCACACCGGCAATGTGGAGGAAAAGGACGGCAAGACCTATTACGCGAATCCGGGCGGAGAGCTGCAGAGCCTCGGCTTCGTGGGCAGGATGGTCCAGTACGTGGGCAAGGCCAGCCACGCGGCCGCTCCCTGGCAGGGCGTCAACGCTCTTAAGGCGGCCCAGGTAGGACTGCTCGCCATCGATTCGCAGCGCGAGACCTTCCCGCCCGAAGACACCATCAGGGTCCATCCCATCATCACCAAAGGCGGAGACCTGGTCAATGTCGTTCCCTCGGACGTGCGCATCGAGACCTATGTCAGGGGAAGCAACACCGAAGGCATACTCAAGGCCGCGGAAAAGGTCGACAGATCCTTCAAGGCCGGCGCGGACGCCATCGGCGCCCAGGTGAACATCACCAAGCTGCCCGGCTACATGTGCCCCCTGGAATGCCCCCCGCTCAAGAAGATAGTCTATGAGAACCTCTGCGGAGTCTTCGGCGAGGAGCACGTCGCGCCGGACGGCATGGGCGGGAGCACCGACGCCTCCGACGTCGCCCACATCATGCCGACCTGCCACATGTTCATCGGCGGAGCGACCGGAGTCGGGCACGGCGACGACTACAAGATCACCGATCCCCAGATGGCCGTCGTCGACGCCGCCAAGGCCATGGTCTGCACCGCCATCGACCTTCTCGCCAACGGGGCGGAAAAAGGCCTCGAGGTCAAGAACAGCTGGAAGCCGCCCATGACCAAGGAGGAGTACCTCTCCAAGTGGTGCGAGCTCTAAGCTCCGAGACCTGAGCCGCGGAGCGCTCTTCCGCGGCGAAAGACTGAAAAGATCAGACTGCCCGAAGGCTCCGGCCCCGGGCAGTTTTTTACGGCCGGCGCCGGGGATCGATCAAGAAAAACCGCTCGGTTCGCCGAATGAGCGAGATCGCTATTGATTAGCGGCGGATAACGATCTATATTATATCTCGTTCGGCATTCAGACTTCGCACCGCGCGGACCGCGGAAAGGAAAATCCACATGAGATCTCTCGGTCTTTCAAAAAAGGGCTTCGCCCAGCTCATCATCGCTCTCTGCTCCATGCTGGGATCCCATCTTTACTTCTGCATGATGCTGCTCTACGTCCCGTTCCAGAACTGTTTCGGGCTCACTAACACGCAGATAGCGGTGCTGCTCTCGATATATTCCGTCACCTCGATCCCCTTTTCCGTATTCTTCGGCTGGCTCAGCGACGCCGTCTCGCCCAAATTCTGCATGTACATGCCCTGCTTAATGTCCGGCCTGCTGGGGATAATCCTCTGCTTCGATCCCGGCTACACCGCGCTCAAGCTGATCTTCGCCCTGATGCCCATAGGCGGTATGGCCTGGTCCTCCCTCATAAAATGCATGAAGAACCTGGCGAGAGACAACAGCTACATAGGCAAGATATTCGGCAGCGCCAACACCTTCGACGGCCTGCTCTCCTCGGCGATCTATCTTTTCTTCATCTTCTACTTCGGGAATTCGATAGGCGAGCCGGCGAATTTCAGGATCATCATCTGGACCTGCAACATCATGTCCATCATGGCGGGCCTTCTCGTGCTCTTCTTCCTCGACTACGACTGGATCGTCGCGAATTCCAGCAATTACACCGTGACCGAAAAGACTTCCTTCGTCAGGGGGCTTATCACCGCGGTCAAGGTGCCCGAGGTCTGGGCAGTCGGAGTCCTCAGCATCGTCTATTACGCCATAACCTGCGTGGTGAACTATACGACCCCCTACCTCATCAACGGCTTCGGCATCCCCATCGCCTACACGACCCTTTTCTCCGTGATCTCCAGATACACGCTCAAGACCTTCGCCGGGAATTCCGGCGGCAGGCTCAGGGACCGCAAGGGAGCCATGTACAAGGCTCTTAAGCCCATGAGCGTGGTGACCTCCGTCACCCTGCTGCTGATGGCCGTCCTGCCCATGAAGAGCTCGCTGGTGATCCCGGCCTGCGTCCTGGGCGCCGCCCTGATCTACTTCTATATCATGATGTCCACGGCCGGCAGCGTCACCCTTACCGAATACAATCCTCCCGCCAATCTCCACGGCATGATGAACGCCGTAGTGACCATAGTCGGCAGCCTGGGCACCGTCTTCATGTCCAACATCTGCGGCCGGATACTCGACGCCTGGCCTCTTGCCGGCTACAGATACTGCTTCCTGCTGGGGATAGCCGTCGAGGCCATATTCTTCTTCTCTGGCGATATGCTCCGCCTCTGCTCGAAGCTGCCCAACTCGATGTATAAGAACAGGGCGGATCACGCGTTCGACCGCTGACAGCCTCCCCCGCAGATAAAATAAGGCCGGCTCATGAGCCGGCAAATCAAGACCGAGCTCCCGAAGGAGCCCGGTCTTTTAGTCTTGTATACGGGTGAGGATCAGATGATCTAGATCTGACCGGTCTGGGCCAGAACGACCTGAGCGATGATGGCGGAGCCGATGAAGGTTCCGATGAAGGTCAGGATAGCAGTGATGACGATTCTCGGTCCCTGCTTCTTGAACGCATCGAGATCCTTGCCGATAGCGATACCGGCGTATGCGAGGATCGGGGTGCACAGAGCCATCAGCTGGATGATGCCGATGTGGGAAACGATCCAATCCTGGAACGGCGAACCGTCGATAGCTACGAAGGTGTTGATTATGGTCAGGTAGAGAGCGGTCGGGAATTTCGGCCACTTGGGGATCTTCTCCAGCAGCTGCTGGACGAGCATCGCGAACAGTACCAGGCAGACCATGCAGATCATACCGGGAGCCGCCTGAAGCGGAGTGATGGGTTTACCCTGTTTAGTCGTGTATATCCAGTTGCCGAATGACGCGTATATAGCGGAGATCACCAGGACCTTGATACGCACAAACCAGATGTTTTCATACCATTTTACTTGTGCCATTGTTCGGTCCTCCTAACTACATGTCGACGACTACGTCGTCGGCCTTCTCTTCGACTTCGTGGGTGCTGCTCTTGGGGGGTTCCTTACCCTTGAGCTTCCAGAGACCCTTGTACAGAGCGTTGGAGATGGGGATGGCGAGGAACAGGTTCATGTACATACCGTCGAGACCGGAGAGGGTGTTGGACGAATATGCCAGAGCGTAGAGCTGTTCAGACATCTCAGGCCATTTCTCCATCAGAGGAGCGACGTTGGCGCTCATCATCGAAGCGGAACCGGTGCCGCAGGCCATGGCCAGAGCGAAGGGATGGAACCAGCCGGTGTTGGCCAGCATCGAGGACATGAGTCCGCAGATGATGGTTCCGAACAGAGTTCCGGTGATGTATCCGCCCATGACGCCGAGACCTTCGTCAGAGTCGAGTCCGTACATATCGCCGATGACGATCAGCGAGCCTTCACGAGAGATCGAGAAGCCTGCGCCGACGACGGAACGGCCCATGTTGAGGAGCAGGACGCCGATAGGGATCGAGAGGAAGATGGTTCCGAGGTTACCGAGCTCCTGCAGGACCAGGGCAGCGCCGGACTTTACGATGAGACCGAGGTTGGGGCCGATGGTAGCGGCGCCGCGGGCGCCGAGCATCAGTACCGAGATAGTGATGTAGGGAGATGCGGTCACCATCATCTCATGAGGAATAGCTTTTACGAGAGCAAGAATGATTCCGAGTACTACTGCGTACAGCATCGGGAACAGTGTGAATGATACCGGCCCGAATTTGAAGGCGTGCATTCCGATGAACTCGCAGACGAACACCATGATGCCGCACAGCACGTGGACTTTCCAGTCCTTGAGATATTCTTTCAAACCTTCCATTACTTTGATGTTACCTCCTTTGATAGTTCAGGTTTATCATCGATCGAAAAATGTTCTGAATTCCTCACCCCTTTTCCGGATCATTTCCGTTCGACTCTAAAACACATGTATCGATGGGTCCGCGTTTTTTAATTATACAGAAAGGATACATAATATCCCCCATCGACTCATACATTAAAAATACTATATTGTTAATTTGATTTCAAGTATTTTGTTTAGATTTAACACTGATATGCGATATATCGCATATCGCATTAGGGCCGGTGATAAATTCCTTATAGCGTAAATAGACTAATATTATTTATATATAAAAAAATCGTATGAGACCGTCCTTCACGGCCTCATACGGTTTCATTTAATAAATACTCATTTATCACTTGACCAGATTCCAGATCAGTGCGTAGGCCTCGTAGCAGATGAACAGGACGAGGAGCGCCAGGGCGGCCTTGTGATACGGTCTGATCTCGCGCTTCCTTCCGGCGGAGAACTGGGCCGCGGCGATGCCCGCCGGGAGCATCCAGTAAAAGATGAGTATGGGCACGAGAGCGTAGAGCACCTGCCGGCGCAGCACGCCGAAGACGAAGAGCATCAGGCACAGGCCGCTCGACACTCCCCTGAGCATCATCGTCGACTTCTTCCCGGGATTCGCGGCCGCCGTCCAGCCGGAGGCGAAGCAGACCGCGCTGCACAAGAGGAATAAGGGAGTGTTGAGCAGCACGATCACGGATAATACAGTATAAAGAATATTTTCCATATGTCCCTCCTTTGTACCGGCGGTATGCTCCTGACCCTCATTCTACCATCGACCGGTCCTTCCGTCTATACCCGCGCCCCAAGACGCCGGGATCATTCCTCCCCGTCCTCCTCGGGCAGAGGATGCTCCTTGACCAGAAGCTCCGTGACCCTCATGCCCTCGACCGACTTGACAGTGAGGGTGAGGTTCTTGTAATCGAAGCTCTCGCCGGGCTGGGGATAGCCCCCGAGCATCTCGATGGCCCAGCCGCCCAGGGTCGCGTTGTCGTCCTCGAAATCCCTGTCGTCCATGTCCATCTCGGAGAAGAAATCGTATATCCTCATGTCGCCGTCGACCTCGAACTCGTCGTCCGAGAGCTCGACGAACTCCTCGTCGATGGAATCCTTCTCGTCCCAGATCTCGCCCACCAGCTGTTCCATCACGTCCTCCATGGTGAGCATGCCCATGATGCCGCCGTACTCGTCGGTGACGAATACCAGGTGGCTCTTGGTCTTCTTCATTAGCTCAAGAACGTCCGGTATGGGCATGGTCTTGTGGACGAAGCGGGGCTTCATCATGAGGGAGGCGATGTCGAGCCTGCCGCCGTCCAGCATCCTGCGGTAGCACTGGGTGGTGAGAACGAAGCCCAGCATGTGGTCGGGAGTATCGCGGTAGACCGGCACTCTCGAATAGGGGCAGTCCAGAAGGATCTTTTTTACGGTCTCCTCGTCGTCGTCGATATCGATCGCGATCATGTCGACTCTGGGCGTGATGATCTCGTAGGCCAGGCAGTCGTCGAAGTCGAGGGCGCTCTGCAGCAGGTCGTGGGTGTCCTCGTCCACCACCCCCTCGTCCTCCGCGGTGTCGAGCATGGTCTCAAGGTCGTCCTCGGTGACCGCGTCCTCGGTCTCGCTGTCCTTCCAGAGCCTTGAGAGGCCTGAGAGCAAGGCGCTGACCAGTACGGCCAGTGGCTTCGTCACTATCATGAAGCCCTTGAGAGGCAGGGCCACGCGGGTCGAGAACTTCTCCGGGGCTCTCGCCGCCAGTATCTTGGGAGCGATCTCGCCGAAGATAACGATGATCACGGTCA
>JAEEGL012939891.1_pt1 | contig 17176 bp, 7 predicted proteins | sample 9134231 | NCBI WGS metagenome assembly JAEEGL01 (sample SAMN16246548, study PRJNA631951) | gut metagenome | biome: gut microbiome; feature: rumen; material: fiber-attached | host: Bos | place: Iran: Karaj | collected 2018-10
CACAACCATGCTGTCAACCGAGTTGGGATTGCGGGTGTAGCCAAACGACATGCTGCCGGAGGAACTTCCCTCTTTACGCAGGTCGAATTGGACAAAAAGGTTGTTGAGCGGAGCAGGGATGCGGGGGGTGATAGAAGAAGCACCACCGCCCGACTGGATGCAGATGCCATAACTGGTGGTGATGTAGGGATAGCTACTGCTGTTCTGGATGCGTGTCCAGCAGTCGGGGAAACTGGAAGAAGAATAGCTGTCGAAGTTCTCGCTCAAAGGCAGAGGACCGAATTCACTGCAGGGAGTGCGGACAGACACGGTTGCGGGAAGGCTGGTGTCGCCACCATCGCAGAGAGCGTAGACGTAGAAATTGTAGTTGGTGGCAGGCATCAGACCCTCGAAGAGATAAGTGGTGTCGAACACGTCATAGCTTTCCACACCGTCGCTGACAATCCAGCTGCTCTCGGAGCCACCGGGCTGCCAAGTAATGACGACAGTGTCGTTTGCAACATAGGAGGCTGTCAGATTGAGGGGACCAGGGCAGGTGTTGTGTGTCAAGAACACATTGTCGACTGCCATGGGAGGTTGGCTACCGCCACTGGCATCGTTGGCCCATGCAAAGACAATGCTGTAGGTGCCGGGGGTGGTGATATAGAATGTACCCGTGACGGTTCTCCAGTTGTTTGAAAGAGACATGGTGCGAGGAGAAGAGAAGTTCTCAGTCAACTCAATCCAGCCAGAAGGCATCGACCATGATGCGAAGGAATAGGTGCTACCTGCAGGATTCGAGCCTGCAGTCCATTGATAGGAAGCAGGAGCAAGGAATGCACGGCAGAAGTCGTAATTGTGGCTTTCGCCCTGGCACTTCCAGTCATATCCGTAGGCATATTCGCCAGAGTCAGTCAGGTCGAAGGTACGGACAGCGTAGGTGTAAGAGATACTGCCAGTGTTATAGCTATTGGTAGTACCATTGTTGTCGGAAATATAAAGGCTCTGGTTGCCGCCATTGTTGGTGGCACTGCCCACATACCATTTATTGGTCTGGGAACCATTGATCAGATCCCAACCATTGGGGCCTGCCTGCTCAAAGTCGCAGCTATAGGGCACTTCGGCGGGAAGAGCTGCCAGGGTGGTGGCAGTCAACGAAGCGGCACTGCTGTAGTCGCCGCTGCAGTCGGAATAGACATAGAAATAGTAAGTCGTAGCGGTGTCAAGACCATTAATGGTAGTGCTGGGCACTCCTGACACTATTTCTTGACCGGCTACACCTTGACCCAGCTGTGAAGCGGGAATAGGCACAGTGTCGTATTCAACCACCCAGGACGTAGCCTCACCGGTCTCCTGCCAGGTAAGGGTAATCCAGTCAACACTGCTGCCTGTTGCAGCGAAGTTGCTGGGGGCGGGGCAAGTGGGAGGAGTGGTAACATTGATGGAGATGGGCCGGCTGGTATCGTCAACACCGCAAACAGCACGCAGAACAAAGTGGTAGGTGGTGTCGGGGGTGAGACCATAGATGGTGGCGGTAGTGTCGGTTGCATATTCAACCTGGTCACCGTAGGATATCATCCACTCGGACTCTGTACCGCCAGCGTTCCAACTCAGAGTAACCTCATAGGATTGGACATCGGTAACAGTAAGACCGTAGGGAGCGGGGCAAGTGTTGCGCAAGATGGCCACATTGTCCACAGCCAGGGGAGGCTGGGTGCCGCCGCTGGCGTCGTTGGCCCATGCGAGAACAAGATTATAGGCGCCTGCAGAGGTCAGGATAAAAGTGCCCGAAGCCGTTCTCCAGCTGCTCGACTGCGACATCGTGCGGGGAGAGGAAAAATTCTCGGTCAGCTCAATCCAGCCGGCAGGGGTGCTCCATGTAGCGAAAGAGTAAGTACTGCTTGCAGGGTTCACACCGGCATTCCACTGATAGCTCGAAGGGGCAAGGAACACACGTCCAAAGTCGTAATAATGGCTTTCGCCCTGACATTTCCAGTCGTAGGAGAACGAGTATTCGCCGCTTTCGCTAAAGTTAATCGTACGCAGGGCGTAGGTATAGGAAATGGTGCTGGTGGTATAGCTGTTAGAAGAGCCGTTGTCGTTAGATACATAAACGCTGCGACTGCCTCCGTTGCTGGTGGCAGTGCCCACATGCCATTGGTTGGTCTGGGTGCCGTTGACAAGCTCCCACCCGTTGGGTCCATCCTGCTCGAAGTCGCATAAATACGGGATAGTGGCAGCCTCGCCCACAAGCGTCGAAGTCGTCAGGCTGGCGGCGTGGCTATACTCGGTGCCGCAGTCGGCATAAACATATACGTAATAGACAGTGGCGGTATCGAGGCCCGTCAGCGTAGTGCTGGGCGTGCCGTAAACAATCTCCGTGGTGCCTAGGTTCTGCCCTAGGTCAGCGGCGGCAATAGGCGAAGTGCTGTACTCCACCACCCAGCTGATGGCGGTGCCGGTCTCAGACCAGTGCAGAGCCATCCAGTCCACGCCAGCACTGTCCATAGTCAGGTTGATGGGAGCGGGGCAGGTGGGGATATAGTCAATCTCGAGGTCGTCGATCATCAGTGTGTAGCTGCCAGAAGAGGTGACGCGCATGGCCATGCGGTTGCCTGAACCAGTGTAGTTGTTGAAGAAAACCGTGTACTGGTTGTACGAACCATGCCAGTTGCCGCCGCTGCCGACGGTCAAGGCGATGGTATCAACAGGTTCGAACGTAGTGCTGTCCATCACGCCAACTTCGAACAGGAAGTTGTGGTTCATGACAGAGGCATAGAAGGAGAGTTGGAGCTGAGTGATATCGCTCACAACGGGCAGGGCAGCAAGCTCCGTCTGCCCAGTAGTACTCTCAAACTCGAAGTACACACTGCCGTTGCGGGCATTGTTTGCGTACTGATACACGGCCGGGAAAGTACCCGAGCCGCTGCTCCCAGACTGCAACTGCGACCAGCCAGTAGGCAGTTGCCCAGTTGTCAGTCCTTCAAAACCTGTTGTGTAAGGTAGCGTCAGCTGCGCTTGCACTACTGCCGGCAATAGCATGATTGCCAATAGCAGAGGGATTAGTAATTTTTTCATTTGCATAACAATTTAGTTTTTAAAAATTGAACTACAAAAGTACACATTTTTCCTCACAAAACAGGCATTTAATAAAAAAACAAGTTTTTTTAAGAAACCATTCACATACTAAAAGATGACACAACAAACTGACATAACGGGACATACGACACCAGCACCTTTAATAGATAGACTAAATCCTAAAAGAGAAAAAACCTATCTAAAATCATCATTTTGCGGCTTTAAAATCAATTTTGAACACTTTTTTGTCTTTCTCCCGAACCTTCTGCTGCACTCATTCTCATTGCTCTATTCCGATAGTCACTGCCCATCCTGCGCCACTCCACCTTAGCACATCACAGAACGGCAGGCATGCAGATAGTCCTAATCCCGAATCGGTCATTAGGGTTTATCCTAAGGCTACTTCTAGAATTCTCTTTTGAGAGCGCGTCCCTCCGGGACGCTGTTTCTATGTTGCTTATTATCCCCACACTACGTGCGGGGTTATTGAGAGTGTGCCTCTTCGAGGCAATTAATAGAAGTCCCCCTAAAAAAATACAGCCAGAAATGGACAACCAAAGAAAGCGGAAGGATGGAACAAAAAAAGGACGGCGCCGTAGCGCCGTCCCCAGAATAACTGCATAACCAGGATAGAAAAACTATCCAACAAAGAAAATAATATAATTTACTTAATTATCAGTTTCTTGACAGTATTGATGCGGTCGCCAACCACTCGAACGAAGTAGGCACCCTGCTCAAGTCCGGAGGTGGGAAGGATGATGTTTTCGGAACCACTGGGGTAAGAGCCTGAGAGCTGGACACGGCCGGCAACATCAATCACCTCAACCTTGAAAGCACCCACATTGGCGGGCAGGATGAGCTCGACATCGGAGCTGGTGGGGTTGGGATGCAGACGCACGCGGGTATCGTCGTTGGACATGGAGATGCCACTATAGGGGGTGGTGATAGTGACACAGTTGGACCAGTGTTCGCTGTAGAAGTTGGTACCGCAGATGCCACGCACGTATATGTCGTATTCGGTCTCGCCGACCAAATCGGTGAGGGTGTAGGGATGGCTTTCGGCAATGACCGAGAGACCAGAACCCTGTATGAATCCCGTGGGACCATACTGGATTTCCCATTTCTCGGCACGGCCACCATCGGTCCAGTCGAGAACCACGCTGTTGCCCTGGATGTTGCTGGCCGTAAGGTTAGTGGCATCGGGGCAGATGTCGGTGGTGAACATGATGGTGTCGCTCCATTCGCTGGGTTCTTCAAATCCCTGGCAGTGGGCCTGGACGGTAGCGTAGTAGGTCATTGCGGCATCGAGTCCGGAGACAGAGCCGCGGGCTATGATGGTGTTGGCGTAGCTATCGAAATAGCTGTTGAACACATGGAGCGTGTAGGTGAGGTTGTTCTCTTCGGGCTGCCAAGCCAAGGAGACCTTGTTGTTTGTGACACTGGTGACATGCAGACCCATGGGCGAGAGGCAGGGAACATCGGAGGAGTTGAATGTACCCTCCACCCAGTTGGAGACGGAGACAGAGTCGCAGAACTGACGCACGCGGTACACATAGTCGGTCATGGGATAGAGGCTGGGAATGACAAAGAACGTGTCTTCCACGTCAACCATATCGGCAAGCCAACTGGTAGTGGAGGCGCGACGATAGCTTACCTGATAGTGTGAGCTGGTGTTGCGCCAACGGAGGGTTGCATTGGTAGAGCGCACGATGGGGTTGCGCAGTATGGGAGTGGAACAGGGGTTGTTGGGGCAGAACTCCAAGACCACCTGATTGCGGTAGGCGAAAGTGGATGGAGTTCCCGAGAAGTTGAGCAAGTCATCGAGCGAACGGGGATTGGGGTTCTGCGAGTCGCTGTATATAGAAAGGGACATGGGTGCCGAAGTCTGGTCGACATAGTAGGTGTAAGATGTGCCGTTGTAGTTGCCGTTATTGTCGTCCACTGCAATGACCAAGTTGCGGACACCGTCGTAGGGGAAGGGGTTGTTGAACACAAAATGGTTCCACCCATTGTTTGAGCTGAGGGTGCCGGCATAGACCATTTGCATGTCTGCGGGGTCGACAAAATCGGTGTTGGACGAGAACTGAGACTTGGTGGTATGGCCTACATAGATGGTGCAATTGCTCTTGGCGGTGTTGGCTGAGGTATAAGCATATTTAAAATCGATGGCCGATATTTCACCGCTGCCGTGCAGTTCGCTGGCCAGCACAATCTGCTGGGAGTAGGAGTAGCCATAGTAGTTGTTGACGGGGATGTAGTAGGAAGTGACCGAGGAGGGAGTGGTGGCAACGGTGTCGCCGAAGCTGTTGTTGCAAATGGCGGTGGTGAAAGTGAAGGCGGGCGAGAGAGCGGAGCTGTCAGTGCTGCTGCAAACGCGACGCACATAGACAGTATAGTTGCTGGCGGGGTTGAGACCTGTGAGGCTAAGTGTGTTGGAATGGACTAACTCGCTAACCACAACAAGGCCATGATTGTTGCGTACGGTTACACGATAGTCGCCATCGGAAGGACCATACCAACCCAACTGGGCCGATGCCATAGTGACATTGGAGGCACGGAGATTGGCGGGAGTGGGGCAGCCGATATAGTCAATGCTGATGTCGTCGACAGAGGCGGGGGTGGATATGAAGGATTCGGTGCCGGTAGCCTGGTTGAACCAAAAGAAAGCCAAGCGCTGAACTCCCACCACAGAGTCGAGATTGACACTAACGGTGGTCCAGTTGGTGAGACGAATCATGGAGAGAGGTCTCATATCATTGACCATGCCCCAAGGCGAGGTGAGGTTGGCATTGGAGGAGACCACCGGTATGGTCGGGTCGACCAGGAATACCATAAGGGCATCGTAGGCGTTGCCGGAGGTGCCACCCGAACGGGCGCGGAAGGTGAGGTTGAAAGAGGAGTCGATGGGGCCAAAGTCGATGTCGCGATAGGCGGAGACATTGACAACGGCTGACATATCGGTGCTGCAGGTGCGGCCAGTGTCGGCCGAGATAAACATGGAATATCTGCCGGGGGAATAGAAACCAGGAGTGCCGTTTCCGCCAGCTGTGTCACGATACCAATTGACCGAACTGTAGTTGGTAGAGGTTTGCCAATTATCCCACTCTGCCGGGGTTTCGAAATCGTAGAAATAGGGGATAGTGGCAGGGTTCTGCATGGTGCAGAAGTAGCCTACTTCGCGCGACCAGTTGGATGTGTCGGTTGCGCTGCAAATGCTGCGTACATAGAAATCGTAGCAAGTGGAGGGGGTGAGGCCGTTGAGTGTGATGGGATAGGTGGTTGCGTTAATGCGGGTACCGGAACCAAGGGTGAAGCCGTGAGGACCGTATTCCACCTGCCAGAGGTTGGCCACGTTGCGTTCATTCCAAGAAAGGTCGACCGAGTTGAAACTAACATTGTCAGATGTCAACTGATTGGGGGTTTGGCAATCGGGGATAAGCTCTACAGCAACGCTATCAAGATAAACGGTGTTGTAGCTGGTGGTGCCTGCAGTGGGGTAAGAGACAAAGGTGATATATTTGCCTGCACCGATGGCTGGGTCGAAAGCCACCTCGTAGATGGCCGGTGTGCCAGTGACGAAAACTGTGTCGACCGGGGTGAAGGAGCTGAGGTCTCCCTGGTTAGAGCATACGCCCACAACCAAATCGTGGGAGTAGAGGTTAGAAGTAGTGTTGTTTGCCCAGGCCTGGAAGACAGTCTGCACCATGTGGACGGGATAGCTTACGCTGTCGAGTTCGGGCAGGGAGGCATAGACCTGATTGGCGCTATAAGAATACATATAGAGCGTGTGGCCAATGGTTACCCCATTGTTGTCGTTGACAGCGAGGATATAGGGGTAAGAGCTGTAGCCGCCGCAGGCCCAGCATGCGGGACGGGCCGAGGTGCCTACACCCCAGCCAGAGAAATTCTGGGAATAGGGCAATTGGTCGATAATGCCGCAAGAAGTGGTAAAAGCATTTACGAACGACCAGTTGGAAGTGTCGCTGCCGCCGCAGATGCCCCGGACATAAAACTCGTAGCGAGTGGAGTGGTCAAGACCATAAAGGGTTACGCTGTCGGCACTGCTGGTGACAGTGATGCCATCTCCATGTTCAAAACCGGCAGGACCATATTCAATAATGAAATAGTTGGAGCTGGATGCATTCCAATGAATGCTGGCATTGGAGGTGGTGACACCCGTGACCGTGATATTGTTGGGACGGGGGCAAGAGGGGATATAATCCACCTCGACATCATCGAGATAGACATAGCTTGTGGCGCCGGAAGTGGCGAAAGCGATGAAATGACCATTGCCCACATAATTGCTGAGAGGAATCTCGAAAAGTTGCCACTCATTGATATTTGTAGGCGAAACATTAGCCACAGTGGAGAAAGTGGAGAAGTCGTTGGGGTCGGTCATCACACCCACCTGGACAGAATAGTTGGCAGAAGTTTTGCGGAGGGCAAAACTGACTTGGAGACTGTCGATAGAGGCAGCCATGGCAGGCAAACAAAGGTAGGAGTAGTAGGTTGTGGTGCCGTAGAAATAGATGGAGTGAGTGCCGCTATAGGCATAGGAGGTGGAGAGATAAGGATAGGAATTGTAGGAATAGCTGGTGCCACGAGCCCAGCAGTTGGTGATGGGCGAGCCAGTGGTACTGGAAGCCACGAAATTCTCGAAGTTTTCGGTGAAGGGGAGTTCGGTGAGAGGAACACAGGGGGTGGTTACCTCTACTTGTGCAAAGATGGAATCGCCACCGCAGTCGGGAGCAACGCGGAGGAGATAGGTAGTCATGGGCAGGAGGCCGGTGAAGGTATAGGCACGGTCGGTGAAAGCAGTTTCGACCGTGGTCCATGAAGTGGCGGTTTGAGCCTTATAGGAGAGAGACCATGATGTCTCTGTGTAGCCGGGAGCCCAGATAACACTTACGCTGTCGCTATTGAGGTCGGTAACAATGAGATTGGGAACAGCGCAGGTGGCATTGGTGTCGCAAGGTTTGATGAAGCTGACGTTAGGACGGTAGGAGCTGGTGGAAGAGCTGCTGTTGGTGGTGAGATTGGAAATAGTGTAAGCCACATTATCTTTATAACCATAGATAGAACGGGTGACACCACAGTTGGAGCTGTAGCCATAGAAACCCGAGCTAGAGTGGGTAACGCCGGCGGGTTGGTTGACAAAAGAAGAAAGAACGATGTTGCTTGTGCCGTCCCAGACAAAGGGAGTATCAAAATAGTACTCAATGGTGCCGACATCGGATGTGGTACGCTGACCGCTATACACCTGGGTCATGCTGCCCGTGAGGGGTGAGAAGCTGGAAAATGTGCTGTTGGCGGTGGTGCCCAAGAAGATGACAAGGTCCTTGTTATAGGAGCCTGCGGAGCTCCATGTATAGGTAATACCATTGATAGGACCAGGGGTGAGACCCATGGCGAGAAGATCGGATACAGTGAATATGCTTTGGCAGAAGGTATTGCCCCAACCAGAACAGACCGGAACGCCAGTGACGCTGGTGAGGGAAGTACCCGAAGGATTGGTGGTGCCACCCACCAGGCAATGGGTAGTGAATTCAATGGAATCGCCCAGTACGATAGCGTTATCGCAATAGCTGTTGGCGATAGCCTTATAATGAGTGCCTGGCTGGAGGCCGCTGATGAGATAGTAGAGGTTGCTGGTGGTATCGATGAAAGGTGTTTGAGTGGAGTCGTCCATATTGATAACGGTGACTTGGAAGTAGGCTGGATTGTTCAAACCGCCCGAAAGAGTCCACGACATCAAGGCCGAAGCCCCAACAACATTGTCGACATCTACGCCCATGATGTATCGGCAGAGAGGAGCACGTTCGCAAGAGACATTGAGGCTGAAACCACTATTAACCACTGAGCCATCAGAGACAAAACGGATGGTTAGAGGTCCATAGGACGAACGGACTGGCGGTATGGTTTGTGAGACGCCTTGGCCTTGGTAGAGCAAAGTGCCGCTGATGCCAACACCATCATAAATATAGAGATGGTCGCAACAGCTCTCAGTACTGAGGGTGCCACTGATTCTTACAACAGAATCGGGATGAGAAGGACGAACGATGAGCTCTGAGTTGCAGCTGTTGGTATAGTTGGCCATGGCACCACCATTATCATAAATGATACCACCACAGGCATAGATGGTGTCGGTGCCCGTGGCTTTCATATTGTAGGAGCCAGGAGTGATGTCGATAGGACCTTCCCAGAAACTTTGTTCAGAGCCGCAATCGGTGCGAAGGTAAGCCTGATAGCTACCACCGGCATACAAGTTGTTGCAAATATAGAAAGTGTCGGTGATTGTAGAGATAACATTGGTCATGCTGTCGACAGGAGTACCCACAGTGTCGTAGCGCAACTCCCACACCGAAGCGATGTCGGACGAGTTCCAAGCCATCACCACGCTGTCGGGCCGTGTGAACGAGCGGCAAATGAAATTGCGGGGACGGGGGCAGTTGTTAATGGGCCGGGTGAAGCTGACAGTCAATCCCGGGGTAGGAACATTGGTGCCGCTGAGGCTGATGGAGTTGACATTATGCCCTGCTGAGAGAGCCGACCAGTTGCCTGTAACTGCTAGGGCAGAGTTGACATCATGTTCGCGCATAAAGACATATGCTGTGGAGCTTTGAGTGGCGACACAAGTATCATATATGAAATCCACATCACCGTTCTCGTAAAGCACCACCTGAAATGTGTAATAGTTGCTGGAAGCCGAGGAGGAGTTGAGACGGACATGATTGTATTCTATCACCATTGAGCGGTAAGGACTGGCGCCTTGCACCTCGTAGTAGACATGGCCACCACCAGTCTCGGAGGAAAGGTAATAATATTGCCCCAGAGGAACAATGATGTCCATATCATTGGTGTGGGTTTCGTAGCCATAATCTGCAGGGTCATCAAGCCCCATTCCAATTTGGCCGTAGGGGGTAACCCAAATCTGCGAAACGGTATCACGGCCAAACGGGAAAGCAAACGGCAACGTAACGGTTGTCGATGCATCCGTTCCCTCTAAAGCACTGAGTTGAGTGCCGGTGGTCGAAATTGACGAGAACGTTCCGGCGAACGATGAGAAAACGTAATCTCCAATATACGCCTGAGATCTCGAGAGCCATGGTGAAAGCATGGCGAGCATCAATAACAAGAGATAATTTCGTTTCATATTGATATGTATTTTATGTTTATTCGAGAGAATTTCAAAATGCAAAAATACATTTTTTTTTTATTATATGACGTTTTTTTATTATTTTTGCATTCATAATGAAGATATCCAAACTCTCAAAAAGATTGCCATTGCTGGTTGCCGCTCTATTATTCGCAACAGTGTCAACCGGGCAAACCGTGTATACAAAATCGGGAAACCCAGTTCTACCCCCCACTCACGTTCCTGCCTATACGCCCAATATACTCTCCACCAAACACCAACAATCCCCAGACCCCACAAGGGGTACACTATTAATTGTTACAACGTCCGACTTGAGACCTTATATCGCCTCATTGAGAGACTGGAAACAACAACAGGGGTTTAGGGTAGAAACGTTCAGCACCGACTGCCACAACAAAGACTCGATAAGAGCACTGCTGAAAAACCGATACATCAACGCATCTACACTGAACCCAGCACAGCGATATGTAATACTGGTTGGAGATGTAGACCGAATTCCCACTTTTTATGGCACCAATACACCTTCGGGGCTCAGCAGCCACGCCACCGACCTCTATTATGGCGAATATACGGGAGACTACATACCGGAGGTGCAAGTGGGTCGGCTCTCGGTAACCGACAGCGCAGAGCTACTGACGGTAATTGCTAAAATTATAGCCTACGAACAAGGCAATTGGGCCAAAGACAACAACCAGCTTCTGCTGGTTGCAGGAAACGAGCGACAATCTATTGCCCCTCTCACCACCAACGCTCAGGTGAACTATCTTTCGATGGCGGCAGAACAATTGCTGCCCGAAATGGAGATTAAGTGTTTCCACAACGAGGTGCCAATCGAGATATTTGACAGTATAATATGTGCACTGAACAACTCCAACTCGTTGGTTAACTATACCGCCCACTGCACTCAACGGGGCTGGGACAACCCCTTGGTAACAATGCAAACCATCGACACCCTTGAGAACGCCACCCCTACCCTGTATGTAAACAACTGCTGCAAGTCGAATGCCTTTAACGGTACCTGTTTCGGCGAAGAGTTGCTGCGCCACTCCACCGGAGGGGCTGCCGGAGTAATTGGTGCCACCAACGAAACTCTCTGGACCGAAGACTATTATTGGGCAGTGGGGGCACAATATCCCATAGTGGAATATCCTGTTTATAACCCAAACCTGCCCGGTGCTTTCGACACACTTTTCGCACAAAAGCACTCAGCAGATTACTGGCATAGAGAAAACATAACCCTTGGGTCGATGATGCGCGACGGATGCATGGCGGTGACCATGGCCGGTTCGCCTTTCGATGCTTTTTATTGGGAAATTTATAATCTGCTTGGCGACCCAAGCATGACACCATTCATAGGTGAAGCCGACAGCCTGATGCTAACGGTGCCCGACAGCGTGGAAGCAGGCACAACCACACTAACGGTTGGCTGTACACCTTATGCACGTGTAAGTGCCACAAAGGACTCTTTATTGCTGGCCACCACTCTTGCGGACAGCAACGGAAGCGCAACACTCTTGTTTGACAACGCCCTTGACCTCAGCAATATCACCATCACCGCCACCCGAGTCAATGCCCTTTACAACGAACATACAATAACAGTGGTCCCAGCTCAGGAGCCCCGCTGCGCGGTTGTATCCCGGTCCATAAACGGAAACGAGTTGGTCTTGCGGCTGAGGAATGTCGGTTCGGGCGAGGTGACCAACCACAAGATAATACTGACTCAAGACAACGAAGATATCCATATCGGGGCAGAACTACCAAACTCCCTTTCTGCCACAATTCATAGCCTTGCCCCCGCAGACGATACATTGATTTCATGGACACTGGACAACTACATCCAAGGTCAGCAACCTATGCTTTCGGCCAGCCTAGCCCTTTCGGACCAAAACGAAACAGAATACAGCAGGATGCACCTTCAGGTCAGTCTGCCCGACCATCGGCCAAGGCTGATACACATGGAAGTGGTTGACCTGAATGGCCACGCAGTTAACGCCATAACGCCAAACAGGGACTACAAAATGGTTATCACGCTCTCTGATATAGCAGACTCGGTTTGTGCCTCCTTCAATGGTGTTTCCACCACCATCACCAACCATCTGGATGTACCTAATACGCCTATACTAATTCCTTTCCACACCGAGGAGAATCTGCAATATCTAAACTACGTCATCACACCTCATGCCGGTCATTGGAAACAAGACTACTCGGGATGGATCACTGCGTGGAAGAACACCGAAGGATTCGAAACAAACGATTTCAGTATGCTACCTTGGAAACATGCTCCGCTATACCCTTGGACCATTGACCACACCAACCCCCATAGTGGACAGTACTGCATACGTTCGGGGAATGTGAATGACAGCCAGAAATCGGTGTTGACACTGGACATAGATGTACTCACCGGCGACAGTATTTCGTTCTACTACAACGTTTCGAGCGAGAACAGCGACTGGCTATATTTCTATATCGACGACCGCAAGTGCGGATACTGGAGCGGCGACCTTGGGTGGCGTCGGTATTCCCGTTTTGTTAGTCAAGGCAGACACCGATTGCAATGGATTTACCAAAAAGACATCTCGATAAGCCAGCACGATGACTGTGCCCGATTGGACGATATTCGGCTGCCATTCTCTACGTGGCAACAGCCCTCAGGAAGTCCCGAATACGACAGCACACTCCAGATAGAGCAACCCGAAACGGGAGTTCCAAGCCTTCGACTTCAACCCAATCCCAACAACGGACAGGTGATTATACATACCGCAACAAGCTATAGACCAAAGAGTCTTGAACTATACAACTCCCAAGGACAACTGGTAGACAAAATAAAAATTGCATCTAACGAATGCTCTACACAATATTTTACCACCCATTTGCGTTTAGGGGTCTATATGATAGTGTTGCATTCCGATGGTAACACGCTCACAGATAAAATGATTGTCATAAAATAAGATGCAGCAAATAGACACACTCCCTCCCCATTACCTCTACAGGGACTCCGCGTCACTCGACTCTCAGGTGATTTGCGCGTACGACACTATCTTTACCCCCATCGAACCGTCCGAACCGGTTGTGCGAAAAAGTCTTTTCACTCACCATTCGCTTGCTGTGACCAGCAGTGGCGAAACAGACATACACCATCAGGGTGCCCCAGGATGGTATTTTGGCTTTATTGTACTTTCCATATTCCTTACATTCATCTTTCTACGCAGCAAACAATTAAGGCTGGTCGACTTACTCATGCCCTCGGTAAACTACCGGGCCTTGGACCGCCTGCTTCGGGACACCAACCTCACCCGATCCTCCAACCAAGCCCCCATCGCCTTACTCATGCTCTTGCCAACAACACTGATTGCTTATTACGCCTACGGACCTACAGTGAGCAATGTGTGGACAGACATAACACAATATCTCATATTGCTTTTGGGTGCTTTGATTGTGTACTTTTTCAGGAATGGCATATTCCGATTTCTCGGCAGCGCATTCAACAACTCCGATTCAATTCACATCTACCTCTCCAGCAACTATCTTTTCCATCTACTCTATGCGATTGTAGCCACTGCTTTCGCCTTTTTCATCATATACACTGAGTACGTCAGTCAGACCCTGTTATACATCCTTTTGGGTACTCTCGGATTTCTCTTTACAATTAGGCTGTTCCGAGGATTACAACTAATTTTAACAATTTCAAAAACACCAAAATTGTTTTTATTTTACTATCTTTGCATACTCGAAATCGTACCGATTTTCATTGTAATTAAGATTGTATTATCAATATAGACAGCGATTTGTGCAAAAAGCAAAAGATTTATGAAAGTCAAGAAAATTCTAGTTTCGCAGCCTGAACCTGCCGATTTAGAGAAGTCCCCTTACAGAAATTTAGTTACAAAATATGGAGTAGAGATCACTTTCTACAAATTTTTCGAAGTGGTGGGGTTACCCGTGTCCGAATTCAGGAAAACACGAATCCATCTTGCCGAATATACAGCCATTATTTTTAATAGCAAGAACTCTGTCGACCATTTCTTCCGCCTGGCCAAGGAACTTCGTGAAGTGATTCCCGACAGCATGAAATATTTCTGCGCTTCAGAAGCCATTGCCCACTACCTGCAGAATTATATCCAATACCGTAAACGCAAGATTTTCTACGGCAACCAGTATTTTGCCGACCTTATTGAAATCCTTTCCAAACATCGCGAGGAGAAATTCCTTTTCCCCTGTTCGGACGAGAAACAGACCGAATACACCAAACTGCTGGATAAGGCCAAATTCAAATACACCAAGGCCACCATGTACACCTCCGTACCCCGTGACCTGTCTCAGTTCAATCTCAAGGACTATGACCTGATTTGCCTCTTCTCTCCCATCGGAGTCCGCTCATTGGTGAAGAATTTCCCCAACGTGGCCGAAGAGAATGTAGCAATTGCCGCTTTCGGAACATCCACCCATGCCGCCCTCAAAGCCGCCGGAATCAAGCTTACCATTGCCGCCCCCACCAAAACCTCGCCCTCTATGGCCATGGCCGTGGAAAACTATATCAATGGTAAAGGACAAGACGATGTGGTCATCTCTCGTCCCTCTGCAATGAAAAAGGACTTGTCCCATGGAGGCCGTGGCACCACTACCACAACAAAAAAGACTAAATCAGTCTTTGCCAACAAGGCCAAATACAAACAGCTTCAGGAAGAGCGCAAAGCCCAGGCCGCTGCTCGCCGCGCTGAACGCCAAGCAGCCAAACTGGCCGAGATGCAGGCAAAAGAACAATAAGACCCTATATGTACACCTTCTGCAAACAAGAACGTCTCTGCAGCCAAAAGCGAATTGACGCTCTGTTTCAGTCAGGACACCGCATCATGGTGTTTCCCTATAGTATCCACTGGCAGGTATGCCCCAACGGGACTCTTCCCGAGGGTGTACCTGCTCAAGTTCTTATTGCCACCTCGAAAAGAAAATTCCACCACGCCGTCGACCGCAACCGTGTCAAACGGCTCACACGGGAGTGCTACCGTTTACACAAACCCACTCTCTACCAATTCCTCACAACACAGAATATCAACCTGATACTGTCAATTAACTATATTCACACATCCATCCTCGACTTCCATACCCTCAATCATAAATTCGACAAGATAACTGATGTCCTTATCGAAAAGATAGGACATCTTCAAAGCAATCCCGATGCATGAGACAATTGTGGGATACACTTTGCAAGGGGGCTTATGGCTTGTGGACAATGCTCAGTAGCCTATTGTCCAAAATCATGCTGGCACTTATTTGGTTTTACCGGCACTGTATCTCCCCGCTCAAACCGCCCTCATGCCGCTACACACCTACCTGTTCCCAATATGCCGTCGAAGCTATAAAGAAATACGGTCCTTTCAAAGGTGGCTGGTTAGCGTTTAAACGCATTCTCCGATGCAACCCCTTTGGCGGTTCAGGCTATGACCCCGTCCCCTAATATTTATAACAACTTGATTGCTATTGCCGCGCAAGCCTCTGCATCGGCCAAAGCATGGTGGTGATTCTCTAAGCAATAGCCACAGGCTTCGGCCACCGTATGCAACTGATGATTCGGCAATCCTCGCATTTTTCTACGTGCCGCCCTGCACGTACAGTAAAACTTATAACCAGGCCAGTCCATCTGATACACCTGCATCACCGCCCGCAAACAACCCTCGTCAAAAGGAGAGTTATGTGCCACCAACGGCAACCCCTCAATCAACGGAGCCACACGCGCCCATACCTTGGGAAAAACCTCCGCACTGTCCGTATCCTCATGCCCCAGCCCATGCACCCGCTGACAATACCAACTGTAATAATTGGGCTCTGGCTGTATCAGGCTATAAAACGACTCTTGCACCTCGCCGTTGCGAACCACTACCACCCCAACACTGCACACGCTGCTCCGCTCGCCGTTGGCGGTCTCGAAATCTATGGCTGCAAAATCCTGCATATTTCCCTTTCTATTTATTGGCAACCTCAATCGCACGTGTCATACAACAACATGTCTATGCCATTCTACAATGCCAACTTCTATAAGGTGCTATAACCTACTTAATCTCAATCCCCGAGAACACACACGAGCCTGAGATATATAACGTACGTGTCTGGTTGGAGAGAATTATCCTCCGCTTGTCGTCAACTCCGCCGAAAGTCGATTCTGCTGTCACTTTCACCAGTAAGTCGTTTGGCGCGTAAATAACCAGTCCTGCAAACTTGCAGTCCACCTTCATTTCCACATCTTCATTGATGGTTGCACCGCGCAGGTCAAGATGAACCGAGGCAAACGAAGCCGTCACGTCTGCACCCTCAAAAATCTCCCCGCCTAAACTCAGATTCTGTTCTCCAAACGATGCATTCACCACGCGGATGTTTTTCCCATCACGATTCAGTATCTCGAGTGGTGAGGCATTGTCCTCCTCCCTCCTTTTTGACGTTATCCTTGAGCCAAACATCATACCCAGACCCAGTGCAATAACAAGCACGGCCAAGCCTATCTTCCAAAACATATCCCAATCAATGACATTCTGCTCAGCAAGCAATAACAGCACACCCACACCCAGTCCAATGGCAGGGCCTGTCTTGTCTTTATTTCCCAGCAGCCCGCATATCGAAGGTATGATGATAAACATCGTCCACCATCCTTCAAACAGAACATTGATATGAAAAACAATGCACACAATCCACGCAATGCCGAATAGCACCAGCGCCAATCCCCAAATAACTTTGTTACGATTCATTTCCTATTTAAGGCGGGTTCTATTTATTCACTTTTTGGTCATCCAAACAGACAGAACCCATTAATCTGCCAGACAACCGTTGTTTAACAATTGGTTTACGGGTGCAAAGATACGACTATTTTTTCATTTGACAATAAATTATTTGTCATATTTTTGAGGAGGGGGCAATCATTTGATATTCTGTCTATTGAATCGCAATTAAATTAGGTTGGTATTTCTTAATCTG
>JAEEGL013643983.1_pt1 | contig 17176 bp, 15 predicted proteins | sample 9134231 | NCBI WGS metagenome assembly JAEEGL01 (sample SAMN16246548, study PRJNA631951) | gut metagenome | biome: gut microbiome; feature: rumen; material: fiber-attached | host: Bos | place: Iran: Karaj | collected 2018-10
CAAAGGAGGCGCTTGCGTAATGGAGGTTGATGTTTTAAAGAAGGTACCTGTCCGTGAGCAGGAGCCGCAGATAAGAGCTAAGAATTTTGATGAAGTATGTCTCGGTTATAATCAGGAAGAAGCAATGGCTGAAGCTACACGCTGCATCAACTGCAAGAATGCGCAGTGCGTAAAGGGCTGTCCCGTAGCCATCAATATTCCTGCATTCATAGCTCAGGTCAAGGACGGCAATATTGAAGAAGCATATAAGGTGATCAGCGAATCATCGGCGCTTCCCGCAGTATGCGGTCGTGTATGCCCCCAGGAGAGCCAGTGCGAAGGCAAGTGTATCCGCGGTATCAAGGGAGAGCCTATCTCCATCGGCAAGCTGGAGCGTTTTGTTGCAGACTGGGCGAGAGAGAACGGTATCAAACCAGAACCTGCAAAAGAGAAGAAGGGTAAAAAGGTGGCAGTCATAGGTTCCGGTCCTGCGGGACTTACCTGCGCGGGAGATCTTGCCAAGGCAGGCGTGGATGTGACCATATATGAAGCGCTGCATAAGGCAGGCGGAGTGCTTGTTTACGGTATTCCCGAGTTCCGTCTTCCCAAGGAAAGAGTCGTTGAGAAAGAGATCGAGAACGTAAAGAGCCTCGGTGTCAAGATCAATACCGACGTAATAATCGGCAAGTCGATAACCATAGATGAACTCTTTGAAGAAGAAGGCTATGATGCGGTATTTATCGGATCGGGCGCCGGACTTCCCAAGTTCATGGGCATACCCGGAGAGAATGCCAACGGTGTATTCTCTGCAAACGAGTATCTGACCAGGAGTAATCTGATGAAGGCCTTTGATCCTTCTTCAACCACTCCGATCATGAAGAGTAAGAAAGTCGCCGTAGTCGGCGGCGGCAACGTTGCAATGGATGCTGCCCGTACTGCTCTGCGCCTCGGCGCTGAAGTGCATGTGGTATACAGAAGAAGTGAGGCTGAGCTTCCTGCCCGTGTTGAAGAAGTTCATCATGCAAAGGAAGAAGGCATCATCTTTGATCTGCTCACCAATCCCGTTGAGATCCTTGAGGATGAAAAGGGCTGGGTATCCGGTATCAAGTGTATACGCATGGAACTCGGAGAGCCTGATGAGAGCGGAAGACGTTCACCTGTTGAAATTCCCGGTTCGGAATTCACGATAGATGTTGATACTGTGATCATGTCTCTGGGTACATCGCCCAACCCGCTGATCTCTTCTACCACCAAGGGACTGGAGATCAACAAGCGCCGCTGCATAGTTGCAGAGGAAGAGACCGGCAAGACAACAAAAGATAAGGTATATGCAGGTGGAGATGCGGTAACAGGAGCAGCTACCGTTATATTGGCAATGGGCGCAGGAAAGACTGCGGCAAAGGCGATATTAGAGCAACTGGGCTGAAGACTGTATGAAGAGTCATAGAAGATATGACAGGATAATAGGGATCATCTGCATGATCTGTATGATCGTGAGCGGCATTATCATGCCGTTCACGTCTTTTTTTACCCTGAAAGCAAGCGCTGAAGAATCAAAGACCGTCCGTGTGGGCTGGCATGAAGAACCCCATTACATAAAGGATGCAAACGGCAGAAAGTCGGGCTATTCCTATGATTATCAGATGAAGGTGTCGGCATACACCGGCTGGGAATACGAGTATGTTGAGGGCACCTGGACCGATCTGTTTGAGCAGCTTAAAAAAGGTGAGATCGATATCTTAAGTGATGTGTCCTATACGGAGGAACGGGCGAAGGAGATGCTTTTCACCTCTCTGCCCATGGGTACCGAAGCTTATTATATCTTTACTTCTCCCTATGAAAAACAGATCACCTCCGATGATCTTTCCAGTCTTGAGGGCAAAAGGATAGGTGTAACGGAAGGCAGTTTTCAGCATGAAATACTAGTGGAATGGATGGAAAACCACGGGATAGAGGCTTCGGTCATCGAGGTTAACTGTGACGAAGAAGAGGGTCTCTTAAGGATCGGCGCGGATTATGATGCTTTTGTATCCATGGATTCCTATGGCTCACCGGAGACGGCCATTCCGCTTTGCAAAGTAGGCTCTTCGGATTTCTATTTTGCCGTTAACAAAAACCGCCCGGACCTTTTATCCGAACTGGACGGAGCGCTTAATAACATACAGAACGAAGATAAATATTTTGAACAGAAACTTCATGATAAGTATTTAAAGAGCACAGAAACCGATAAGTATCTGGGCAATGTGGAAAGAGCCTGGCTAGATAAGCACGGAGCCATACGCGTGGGCTATCAGGATAATTATCTGGCCTTCTGCGCTAAGGATAAGAAAAACGGAGAGCTGACGGGAGCGCTTAAGGATTATCTGGATTACGCTTCTTCTGCTTTTATGAATCATCCCCTGGATTTTGAGACCAAAGCGTATCCGACTGCTGCGGAAGCGATAGAAGCCCTGAAGAAGGGGGAGATAGACTGTATGTTTCCGGCCAATCTTACCTGCTATGATGCGGAGATGCTGGGGCTTGTAATGACTCCGGCACTGATGCGCACCGAGATGGATGCTGTGGTGCGTGAATCAGTACAGAAGGAATTCTTACAGAAACAGACGGTAACAGTTGCAGTCAACAAAGGAAATACGAATTACGACCTCTTTCTTGAGGAGAATTATCCGGGCTGGGACAGGGCATATTATGACGATACACCCACAGGCCTGGAAGCAGTAGCCGCAGGCGAAGCGGATTGTGTGATAATCAGTAATTACCGCTACGGCAATATATCAAAACAATGTGAAAAACTGCACCTTTCCACGGTATACACCGGAGTGGACATGGATTACAGCTTTGCGGTTAAGACCGGTGATTCCGAACTGTATTCCATACTTTCGAGTATCACCAGGGTGGTGCCTGATGCAGTCGTTCATACGGCCCTCACCTATTATTCGACGGAAGATGTAAAGGTCAGTTTCGCGGATCTGATAAAGGACAATCTTTTTATCATAATGAGCGTCATTGCAGCGATCCTGTTAATAATCCTGCTTCTGCTCTTAAGGAGTATCCGGGCGGAGAAGAAGATCTATGAAGAGGAACGTCTGGTAAAGGATCTGAACAAACGTGTTTTTGTGGATGACCTAACATCCGTAAGGAACAAGGGCGCATATAGCGATTATGTGCAGAAGATGCAGGAACGTCTGGATAATAACGAGAAGCCGGAATTCGCCATCGGCATGTTCGACTGTAATGACTTAAAGAAAGTCAATGACCGTTTCGGCCATGATAAAGGCGATATATATCTGAAGAACGCCAGCAGGCTGATCTGCAGGATATTTGATCACAGCCCGGTATTCAGGATAGGCGGGGATGAGTTTGCCGTATTTCTTATGAACAGTGATTATGATAACAGGGAGGAGCTGTTCAAAACCTTTGAGTCAAGACGAAGAGAGATATGTGAAGATGCCGGGAATGAGTGGGATGAAATTCATATCGCTTACGGCTATGCAGATTACGATCCCGAAAAAGACAGTGCGGTAAATGACACGGCTCGTCGGGCGGACAAAGAAATGTACGAGAACAAACGTAAGATGAAGGAGCGGAGCTGATGGATAAGCTCAGTTACAAAGCGGGAACCCTCCTTCATAAAGCAGGTGATCCCGTAGAAAAGCTTGAATATATTACTTTCGGTAAAGTGAGCACGGTCTCGCCTGCTTTTACAATTGAGCTGAAAAAATGTTCGATCATAGGTCTCTTTGAACATCCGGCAGAAGCTTACCGTTTTGATTATATAGTTTCGGAAGACTGTGAGCTGGAAGTATTTCCTTATGAGCGGACTTCGGATATGGATCGTATAGTCCGCGAACACCGTCATGATTCCGATGCGCTGGTTGAGGCGGCGGCTGCAAATACCTTATCGATGCTCGGAAGATACGGCAACTTAAGAAAACGCTGCGACAATTTCTGCAAAGCCGTAAAGCAGGATTATGACCGTTACAGAGACTTCTGTAATGAACATTTTCTGGAGATCCAGTCATATCCGCTTGCGGAAGAGAGTGAGCCCTTTACTCCCGATAAAGAACTGCCTGACTGGCTCGGCGATTATTATGATCAGCTGGGCATTATGCCAAAGGATGCAAGAAAAGATTTTTTCAGCCTGCATACATCTCTTACTACTGCAATGCTGCTGGAGGCGGCCTCCCATCTTACGCTGGTGCAGAGACTGTATGAGCAGCTGGGAGACTATATAGAAGAATTCATGGAAACATACAGGAGTTCGGCGGATCTGGTCGATCTCTATATCAATCTCTTTAACCATGACAAAAAAACGGGGATGCTGTCGGGAGAGCTTTCGGCGGAACTTGATGAAGCGGTGAACACGCATATAAAGACGCTGGCACGTACGTCGCTTCTTGATCCGGAACTTCTGGATGAACGTCTTAAGACCTGGAGAAAGGTCTGTGATAACGTGACTTCACAAAGCGCTGCCGATGAGATAATGCTGGCCGCATCGGTCACGGAGGAAGATCCGCTTAAGCAGGTGGAGCATTCACTGGACAGGATACTTGCTTTTACCAGCCTTGATGAAGGTGAGGAGGAGCGCTTCCGTTCCCTTGTTGAAGAGTATAAAAAACTGAACGACAAGAATTCATCCGATGAAGAGGTCAGGCAGCTTCGCAAGGATATCACGAAGTATTTCTTTGATCTGTATGATAACGCTGTTGTCACGGCCTTTGAAGCCAAAAAGAAACCGCCTGTTCCGATACGGCTATTTCTGTATTTCGGCTTTATGGATGAAGAACTGCTGGGAAGAGAGAATACTCTTAAGCTGCTCAAACTCCTGGATACCATGGAGAATATGTGCAAAGGTACCAGGGTGTATACCATATATGACTGGTTGCATGCCGTATACAGCGGAAAGAGGGAGCCCTCACGGAATGAATTTGACCAGGATTATCCTACCTGGCTTCGCAGCAGAAAACAGGGCGGTTTTATAAACGAGGAACAGGAACAGAGATATCTGGAATCTCCGAGAGAAAGACTTCGTTTTGAGCTGGATAACTTCTTCAGGCTCGGAATGAAGATCGCGTCGGGAAGACCTTCGATCTTCTGCCCGCTGCTTTCCGAACACAGCATAATAAGGCCGCTGGAAGATGTATTCGTAAATGCTGCAGATGTTGAAAAGAACTGGGATGAGATAAAGAGCGTCGATCCTACACTCTTCTACAGGGAGACATTGTATCAGAATCCCGAATACCGTATAGCCAGGGAATCCATAATGCTTGAGGTGATGCCCGATGTGATATTGCTGCCCGTGATAGGCAGCCGCGGCGGACTGTGGCAGGAGGTCAGCGGTACCAGAAGAGACACACCGGGGCGCATGTATCTGCCGGTCTTTACAAATGAGGACTTAAATCTGGTACAGCTCAGACTGGCTGCGGAGTTCCGCTGGGCCATCTGTCGACGCATCCAGGGCGTGCGCTGGAATGACGTAAGTGACAGATCCCTTACCAGCGAATACTTTGATTATCTGCAATTCTACCGGAAGAATAACGATCTGTCCCCGGATGCCAGGGAAAAGATCAAGACACAGATACAAAGCTGTAAGGGCAGTTTTGAGAATGTTTTTATCCTGGATTACATGCAGTGGGTGCGCTTTGAATCCAAGGGACAGCCCAGGCTTAACAAGATAGCCAAGAGGGTGCTTTTCACCTACTGTCCTTTTGCGGCAAAGTGGAGGGAGCAGCTGCTGCAGAATCCCATGTACGCCGATCTTATCAACAGGCACAACAACAGGGCGGCCAAACAACATAAGCTGCTGACGGCAAAATATAAGAAAGTTAAAGATGAATTCAAAGATCTGCCGGCGGAGATCAGGAACTATCTGAAATATTACACACTGTAATGCTATGGCAATAACGCAAAAAATGCATACTTTCCATGCTTTTTTGAGTTTACCTTAAAACTGCGGTATGGTATGATATTGAAAAATTTATTTTTCCCACAAATATAAGGAGAGGGGGTAAGTTACATTACTATGGATAACATCGAATTAAAAAAGCATGCAAATGAAGTAAGAAAAGGAGTGGTAACATCCACTCATGCAGCAGGCGCGGGACATCCCGGCGGATCCTTATCCGCAGCAGATATCTTCACCTATCTGTATTTTGAGGAGATGAACATCGATCCCAAGAATCCCAAGGATCCCGGCAGGGACCGTTTCGTATTGTCAAAGGGACATACGGCTCCGGGACTCTATTCAGTCCTTGCAGAGAGAGGTTATTTCCCGAAGGAAGATCTGCTGACCTTAAGAAAGCTCGGTTCACATCTTCAGGGACATCCCTCGCTTAAGTGTACCGAGGGCGTTGATATGTCCACAGGTTCATTGGGACAGGGCATATCTGCAGCAGCAGGTATGGCTATGGCAGGCAAGCTGGACAACGCTTCCTACAGAGTTTATACACTGCTCGGTGACGGCGAGATAGAAGAAGGCCAGGTATGGGAGGCTGCAATGTTTGCAGGCGCCAAGAAGCTTGACAACCTGGTAGTAATAGTTGATAACAACGGTCTGCAGATAGACGGACCCATCGAAGAGGTAAATGACCCCACTCCCATAGATAAGAAGTTCGAAGCTTTCAAGTTCCATGTGATCAATGTGGATGCTCATGATTTTGATCAGCTGCGCGCAGCTTTCAAGGAGGCTAAGGAAACCAAGGGCGCTCCTACGGCTATCATCGCTCACAGCTTAAAGGGCAAGGGCGTATCCTTCATGGAGGGCCAGGTAGGCTGGCACGGCAAGGCTCCTAATGATGATGAATATGCGACCGCTATGGCGGATCTCGATAAGATAGGGGAGGAGTTAAAATAATGGGTGACGTTAAGAAGATAGCAACAAGAGAGAGTTACGGTAACGCTCTGGCTGAGATCGGCGCAGAGTATCCCAATATGGTAGTGCTGGATGCCGACCTTTCGGCAGCTACCAAGACAGGTGTATTTAAGAAGGCATTTCCGGACCGCTTCATCGACTGCGGTATAGCAGAAGGCAATATGATGGCAGTGGCAGCAGGTATGGCTACCTGCGGCAAGCTGGTATGGGCTTCCACCTTTGCAATGTTCGCATCGGGACGTGCATACGAGCAGGTGCGCAACTCCATCGCTTATCCCCACTTAAATGTTAAGATCGGCGCTACCCATGCAGGTATCACCGTAGGTGAGGACGGAGCCAGCCACCAGTGCCTTGAGGACATAGCTCTTATGCGTGTGATCCCCGGCATGACCGTGATCAGCCCCGCCGATGATGTTGAGACCAAGGCAGCAGTACGCGCAGCCTGTGAGCTTGACGGACCCGTTTACTTAAGAACCGGCCGTGCAGGCGTTCCTGTCATTAATGACAATCCTGAGTACAAGTTTGAGATAGGCAAGGGCATACAGCTTAAGGAAGGCGGAGACGTAAGTATAGTAGCTACCGGCCTTATGGTCAATTCCGCTCTGGAAGCTGCCGAACTGCTTAAGGCAGACGGCATCAATGCAGATGTGATCAACATTCATACCATCAAGCCTATCGATAAGGATATCCTGGTTAAGACCGCTCAGAAGACCGGCAAGGTATTCACAGCCGAAGAGCACAGCGTGATCGGCGGTCTCGGCGCAGCAGTCTGCGAAGTACTCGCAGAAGAGTGCCCGACCAAAGTATACCGCATCGGCGTAAATGACGTATTCGGTGAGAGCGGCAGCGCAGGCGCGCTCCTCGTTAAGTACCGCCTCGACGGCAAGGGCCTCTACGAGCAGATTAAGGAAAAGCTGTAAGAAACGGGAAATATTCAACAGACAGTAATTTAAAAAACCAGGGGACGGACCTCCTGGTTTTTTGCTTCTTTCGCACGCCACAGCCCACAGGCAATAAGTCACTGCTAAGTGCTTCACTAAGACGCAGGACTTAATTGCCTGTGTTCTGTGTCTGCATTCTTTGTATCGAGAAACCACAAGGTCCGTCTTCGTGATTTCTCTAATGTAAAGCTCTGGCAGGGATCTTCAGATATTCGATAAGTGCATTTTCCAACAATCTGGAGTAATTCACTTTACGGATTTCTGCCTCCCGTTTTAACCATGCCGGAATAGTGACATTTGTCTTAATGCGTTCATTATCCCTGTTGGCCCGGAAAAGATCAGGATGTAATGTAACTGCAAGTATAATATTTCCTTTTGTCTTCGCTTCCGGAAGACTTACGGATGGTACAGGTATTTCCTCTCCATCTTCTTCCATGCCGTATATATGTAAGCTTGCAGCTTCTTCTGCCATCATACGTGCATCTTCAAGATCAGTTCCCTGACTGAAACATCCGGGCAGATCCGGAAAAGAAATGCTGTATCCGCCTTCTTTTTCGGACTCCAAAACTGCTAAATACGTCAATGTTTTCATCAATCTCCTCCATTACTGTTTCAACCCTGCCTGTTTAAGAATGCTGTTAAGCGTTCCGGGAGCAATATCCTTGCCGGAATGCACCGGAATGGTTACTCTTCCGGGTTTGGTCGGATGTTTCAGCTGTAAGTGAGATCCTTCCTGATCTACTTTATACCAACCATCTGCCAATAGTTTTCGTAGCAGTTCTTTATATGTCATTTCTTACTCCTTAAATATACGCCTAAAATGTACGCATGTCAATTGCGATTTGTACTTGTATTATCCAAGGATACTAGTATAATATAAGAAAACATTATCCGATGGATAAGATCATTCTATATTATCCAATGGTTAAAGTCAATCGGGGGCCGGTATTTATGGAGAAAACAACAGTATTATGCGAACGTCTGAAGATTTCAAGAGAATCCGTCGGTATATCAAAAGCTGAAGCGGCAAGACGTCTTGGGCTTACAATGGTTGGATATTGCCGTTATGAATATGGAGACAGAACCCCATCTTCACAAACTTTGAATGTTATTGCCCAGTGTTTTAATACTTCCGTTGATTATCTTATCGGTAAAACAGATGATCCGATTCCTGATAATTTGGTAATCAACAAAACAAGGGATCCGGAATTGTACAGATTAATAGAATTGTGTAAAAAGGATGATTCATTTATGAAACGTATCATATCATATTACCAGGGATTGCAATAACAATATAGCTTAACGTCACTTTGCTTTTTAGTCTGATTGTGGTATAATGCCCGTTATGAGATATGTATCATGGAACGTGAATGGCTTAAGAGCCGTCATGGGTAAAAATTTTACAGAGGATTTTAAGAAGCTGGATGCGGATGTGTTCTGCCTGCAGGAGACGAAGCTGCAGGAAGGGCAGATAGAAATGGATCTGCCGGGGTATCATCAATACTGGAACTATGCCGAGAAGAAGGGATATTCAGGAACGGCGGTATTTACGAAGAAGGAACCGTTAAGCGTGTCTTACGGCATCGGTATAGCTGAACATGACACCGAAGGCAGGGTGATCACCCTGGAGTTTGAGGATCATTATCTGATCTGCGTATATGTGCCCAATTCCCAGGATGGGCTGAAAAGGCTGGACTATCGAATGTGCTGGGAAGATGATTTTCTTAAGTACGTGCTGAAGCTTGAAAAAAAGAAGCCGGTGATCTGGTGCGGAGACTTGAATGTAGCCCACGAGGAGATAGACCTTAAGAATCCGAAGACCAATCATATGAACGCAGGCTTTACAGATGAGGAAAGAGCGAAGTTCGACAATATTGTTAAAGCAGGCTATACGGATTCTTTCCGTTATCTGTATCCCGATAAGGAAGGAGCATATTCCTGGTGGTCTTACCGTATGAAGGCCAGGGAGAGGAATGCCGGATGGCGCATCGATTACTTTATAGTATCGGACAAGCTTAAGGACAGGATCGAAGATTCGCTGATACATTCGGAGGTATATGGTTCGGATCACTGTCCGGTAGAGTTAATACTTAAAGACTAAAGTCAAATGGGCATACGATCGAAGATCGTATGGATATGTTGCACAATAAATCGTTCCGGCAAGCTAGCTTGCCGAGACGATTTTGGTGCAACATCTGCAAGCAGCGTAGCTGCTTGATCCCATTTGACCTAAAAACATAACAAAGGAGAAACAATATGAGAATATCAATCGGTTCGGATCATGGCGGATATGATCTGAAAGAAAAAATAAAGGAATGGCTCATGGCTAACGCCTATGAAGTGGACGACAAGGGAACCTACAGCAAGGATTCCTGCGATTATCCCGTATTCGCAAAGGCTGTCGCAAAGGATGTGGCAGAGGGTAAGAGCGATAAGGGCATAGTTATATGTACCACAGGCATAGGCGTGTCCATTACTGCAAATAAGGTTAAAGGCATACGCTGCGCGCTCTGTCATAATGAGCATACGGCTACGATGACCAGACTGCACAATGATTCCAACGTGCTGGCCATAGGCGCGATGGAAGTGGATGAGGCCATGGCTCTTAAGATGACCGAGATCTTCCTGACTACGGAGTTTTCCGGAGAAGAAAGACATGCAAGACGCGTGCGCATGATGGAAGAATAAGGCAGCGCTGCCATACGAAAAAGGAAGGATCGAAGGAAATGGAAAATAAAGGAAAATACTATATCACTACGGCGATAGCCTATACCTCGGGCAAGCCTCATATAGGCAACTGTTACGAGATAATACTTGCCGATGCGATAGCAAGATATAAGAAAGCGGACGGTTATGACGTACATTTCCAGACCGGAAGTGATGAGCACGGACAGAAGATAGAGACACGTGCCATAGAAGAAGGAATGACTCCGAAGGAGTTCGTGGATATGACTGCGGGCACTATCAAGGGCCTGTGGGATATGATGGGGACAAGCTATGACCGTTTCATCAGGACCACGGATGCGGATCATGAAGCCCAGATCAAAAAGATGTTCAAGAAGTTCTATGATCAGGGCGACATCTACAAGGGAGCTTACGAAGGCAAGTACTGTACCGAGTGCGAGGCTTTCTATACGGAGTCGCAGTTAAGTGAAGGCAAGTGTCCCGTATGCGGCGGCAATGTGCATGAAGAAAAGGAAGAAGCGTATTTCTTCCGTATGAGCAAATATGCCGACAGACTGATCGAGCATATCAATACACATCCCGAGTTTATACAGCCGGTATCCAGGAAGAATGAGATGATGAACAACTTCCTGCTTCCGGGCCTTCAGGATCTGTGTGTATCCAGGACATCATTTAAGTGGGGCATACAGGTTGATTTCGATGAGAAGCATGTGGTCTATGTATGGCTGGATGCACTCTCAAACTATATCACCGGTATCGGTTATGATGCGGACGGTAACAGTTCCGAGCAGTATAAGAAACTCTGGCCTGCGGACCTGCATCTTATCGGCAAGGATATCATCAGATTCCATACCATATACTGGCCCATATTCCTGATGGCTCTGGGGGAGCCGCTGCCGAAGCAGGTATTCGGACATCCCTGGCTCTTACAGGGCGGCGAGAAGATGAGCAAGTCCAAAGGAAATGTTATCTATGTGGATGACCTGATCGAAGTCTTCGGCCTGGATGCAGTCAGATATTTCGTGCTCCACGAGATACCTTATGATAATGACGGAACCATCACCTGGGAGCTTATGTGTGAAAGGGTGAATTCCGATCTGGCAAACACCCTGGGCAATCTTGTGAACCGCACGGTAGCGATGAGCAACAAGTATTTCGGCGGCAGCGTACGTAATCTGAAAGCAGCCGACGGCCCTGAAACCGGAGACCTTAAGAACGTGGTCTGCGGTGCATATGCCAAGGTGGAAAAGTGCATGGAGACTCTGCATGTAGCGGATGCGCTGACTGAGATATTTACTGTGTTCAAGAGACTGAACAAGTATATAGACGAGACGGAACCCTGGGTACTGGCCAAGGACGAGAGCAAAAAAGACAGGCTGGAGACTGTACTCTTCAACCTTCTTGAAGGCATCAATATCGGAGCTTCTCTGTTAGCTCCTTTCCTGCCTGATACTGCGGCAAAGATCGCAGCGCAGACAGGCCTTGAGATAAGGGATTTCGATAAGCTGGATGCATTCGGCCTTAATGAATCCGCTAAGGTTACAGCTGCGCCTGAGATACTCTTTGCAAGGCTTGATACGGAGGAGATACTTAAGAAAGCCTCAGAAATACAGGATAAGCAGCGCAGCGAATATGTTGAGCATCAGAAGAAAGCCTGCGCAAACCTGGTGAAAGCCGGAAGAATGAGCGAGGAAGAGGCAGCCCAGAAGCTGAGCGCGCTTACGGGAAATGCTAAAGCCGGCGGCATCCATGTGGAGACAAAGGAAGAGATAGAGTATGACGATTTTGCAAAGCTGCAGTTCGTCGTAGGCGAGATACTTAAATGCGAGGAAGTGCCCAAGTCAAAGAAGCTACTCTGTTCACAGGTAAAGGTAGGAGACCGTACCGTACAGATCGTTTCCGGCATCAAGCAGTATTACAGTGCCGAAGAGATGGTAGGAAAGAAGGTAATGGTTCTGCTTAATCTGAAACCTGCAAAACTTGCCGGAGTGGTAAGCGAGGGCATGCTGCTCTGCGCTGAAGACGAAGAGGGCCATGTGATACTGATGAGTCCGGAAAAGGATATTGAAGCCGGATCAACGATCTGCTGATGCCTGATATTAATTCTGTAATCATAATACTGATCCTTCTCATCCCCCTGCCTTTTCTGGCAGGCGGACTGTTCATCCCCTACGGGAAGAACAGTTATCCCGGGGGTGTGGAGGATCGTCTTCTTTTTAAGCTGATACATCTTTATGTGCTGGGGCTTATACTGGAACTGGCATTGTTTGAACTGGTGGCGCTTGTTGATATACCTTCTCAGCGCAGCATGACAACTCTTTCGCGTCATTATGATATTCTCTTTTTTGCAGCTGCCATACTCGGAAGCATAAGGATAGTATGGCATTATTTCAGCGTCATGAGAAAGAGGGAAAAGAAGAAAGTAAAGACTCCGAAACTGCAGATACTCTGCTGGACTGCGCTCTTCCTGCTGCTTGGCATACAGATATATTATTTTGTGACTCATCAGCATCTTGACGGGGATGATTCTTATTACGTGGCCCAGTCACTGCTTGCAGACAAGACCGGTGATCTGTATTTAAGGGATCCCTATACCGGTTATGTGGGTGCACTGGACGGAAGGCATGCCATGGCGGCGCTTCCGGTGTTCATCGCCTGGCTTTCAAGGCATTGCGGGATACATACGACGATCATAGCCCACAGCATCATGGGACCCTTTTTCCTGACACTGATGTACCTGATATATACGCTTCTTGGGGCCAGACTCCTTCGGGATAAAAAAGACTATATCCCTCTTTTCGTATTTATTGTGGGACTGTGGTATGTCAATTCGAATGTTTCCCTCTTCACCGCTGAGACCTTTGCATATACCAGAACCTGGCAGGGCAAGGCAGTATTCGGGAATATCTGCATACCCTTAAGCCTTATCTGGCTGTATGACATATTCAAGAAAGAGAATAAGAGCGCAGTATTCCTGGCATTGACTTCAGTTATGTCGGTGCTGGCAACAACGGCTTCGGTATTCCTATTGGGGATACTGCTTGGCATGGCCTGCATAAGTCTCGGTCTTTACAAGCTGATAAAAGAAAAGAGCTTTAAGAAAGCAGTGATAAGCGTGCTTCCGGTCATAGCGGGAATGATACCGCTGCTGATAGCAGGAGTCATATATATTAAATTGTGATATGGATACGATAAAACAGACATTTATTACCATAAAGGATTATAACGGGCAGAGCCTTTTCCTGCTCTTATTCTTTGCGGCCCTTATTTATCTTGCATGGAAAGAGAGGGCAGGAGCAAAGAGGCTTTTGCTGTTCTGGCTGCCTATAGCGATACTGGGATTTATAATATTTCCCGTAACGGCGTGGATATCCTTCCACTACATCCTGGATACAGAGATATTCTACCGACAGCTATGGCTGATACCTTACGGTGCCGTAGTTGCCTATGCTCTTGTGAAAGCTGTTTCATCTATGAAGAAAGCCTGGGCCAAGGCGCTTACCGTCGTTGTCGTTGTAGCGCTTATGCATATAGGCAGCGGCAATATCTTCTTTAACGGCGCGCTTGGCGAAGCGGCAAATCCCTATCATCTGCCGGAGGAGGCGATAGAGGTATTTGATATCATCACTGCGGTTCCCAAGCCCCATGAGATACAATATCCGCCCCGCACGGGACTGCCCATGAGTCTTGTTGAGTATAACAGACAGTACACCACTGATTTTGTCAGCGCCTACGGAAGAGAGTCGATCATCGCAAGGTGGAACCTTACACATCCCTTCCTTAAGGTCATTACCAACGAAGAGCCCGTCAGCGCAGAGGAGATCTGCGAGGCAGCCAATGCGGATATGATAGAATGCTTCGTGCTGGAGAGATGGCGCCCCGTCACCGGCAGCTTTGAAGGCAGCAATTACGTGAACATAGGAAATACCGAGAACTACAAAGTTTACATGATGAAGTGGATGACAGAGTAAATGTACTTTGATATCGAAAAAGACGGCATAAAGAAACGAATAGATATCCTCCACGGCACTTCTGAAGACTGGGAGGACGCTATGGAATTATGCTGGCGCACCTTCAGGCTCTGCGATGCCAAAGACTATCCGGCCCACGGCTGTGACAGCTTCCTGAACTTCATCACCGACCAGTATCTGAAAAAAATGTTTCTTCTCGGACGATACAGACTCTATCTTGCGAAGGACAAAGGCCGTATCGTCGGCGTACTCGGCTTCCGGGAGAACAATCATATATCACTTCTTTTCGTAGATCCCGGATATCAGGGATACGGCATCGGACGCGCGCTTATTTCGACGCTTACGTCCTATCTCAGCGGAGAAACAAGGCAGCAGTACCTTCCCGACAACGAAGCGGACAAGATCCTTGACGTTCTTTACGAACGAAATGAAAAGCCTGTGATCACGGTTAATTCCGCGCCTTCAGCCGTCACTTTTTACCAGACCGCCGGCTTTGTTCAGACTCATGAACAACTTGAAAAAGACGGCATAATCTACATTCCTATGGAAAAACAACTCTGAACATACAATCGCCACCATGGCAGACAATAAGACCGTTTACATCATATGGCCGGACCGGCTTATACATTAATTATGATTTATTGTCTGCCATGGCGTCTTAAGTTTCAGCTTCTCATTTGACCGTTGACAAGGTATAATAAAACAGTATTAATGGAACAGTGTAAAGAGGGGATCATATGCGTTTAAATTTATTGAATATATCACAGACAATTTTGCATGCGATGACCGGTTTTATTCCGGCAGTTCTGTTTTATTCCGTGATCGTAATGGCTATTATACGGACGAAGGGCGGTGTTGAAAATGCAAAGCCCACGGAGTTTTATCCCAATAAGCATATATATCATCCCCGGAGGGTGTTTACTTATTACAAGGTGGTGGTTTATGTCGCAACTGCGCTCTTTTTGTGCTTTGCCCTGCCTTTTATAGTGATGTATATCATGTTTAACATTTTCAATATGATGGCTGCTCCGATAGCAGTGCTCATGTTTTTTGCGGGAGTGATCCTTTCGGTAAAGATAATAAAGCGTCCGGACAGTAGTGTAATAGAAAGTCTGATAATTGATTCGTCGACAGTGACCGTCAGATACAGGGGAGGCGTTACGGCAACATATCTGTGCAGAAATTATGCGGGATATAACAGCTTGGGAGCCGGAGGCACGGTTTTTATTTTCAGGGATGAGAACGGAGCGGAAACAGAACTTCGTGTTGGCGGTCTGCCTGACTGGGATATGAATACGCTGAGAGAAGATCTGGACAGAGTTAAGCAGACAGGCAATATCGCAGGAATAAAGAAAACGTCTGCCGGAGCAAGCGCAGTACAGAATGCAGATTATGATGATCCGCAGCTATATGCAGCATACCTGAAAAAAGAAGCGGCAAAGCTTTCGGCAGAGCAGAAGTCGGAACTGCTTAGGATGATCGAAGCCGGAGATAAGCTGAATGCGATCAAATACTGCAGGGAGTGGACTCAGCTTGGCTTAAAGATGGCTAAAGATATAGTGGATTCTTACCAAACCTGTCTTATGGACAGTGATGTGCAGAGTATGGAGACGATTATGCCTACAGTTACACAGCCTGTTACACCGGCAGATATACCTGCAGTTGCCCCGACAGTAAGTCCGGAAACAACAGCTGCATTTATGTCACAGATAACAGCTCCGGTAACATCCATATCCGGCTTTAACTTTGATATGCCGCAGGCCGGGCAGAATAACACATTTTGGCTTTTAAGGATAACGGATAAAGAACAGTCCGTTACGGATGCCAGGAGTCTGGAAAGAAATATAGACAATGCACTGTCCGAGATAGGAAGAAAAAACGAAGAATTCTTTGTACTTGTACCCTCTGAGCCAATACGGAGTATCACCTTCATGCAGGTATGTCAGGACAAAAACGATGTCTATTTCCATATTGAAGCAGGACTCACGGAAATGAACGCCCAGGGACGCCCGAAGATACTGTGCAAGGACAAGCTCATGGGCTGGGAAGCAAGAAATCTCTGCATGTCCTTCTACCGCGGCGATGAAATCTATATGTCAGACTGGTATGAGCTGAACTGATAAAACGTTCTTGTCAGATTGACGAATTAACATAATGAATCTTCGGCAGGTGGTCAATAGATTTTGGCCGCCTGTTTTTTTATACTGTTAAGCAGGGTGCAAAGGGCATTCCTATATAACAATTGGAGGTAGATAAAATGGCAAGTCTTTCACTTAAGAATGTCTGCAAGGTTTATCCCAACGGTTTCGAAGCTGTTAAGGATTTCAACCTTGAGATCGCAGATCAGGAATTCATCATCTTCGTTGGTCCTTCCGGCTGCGGTAAGTCAACAACTCTTCGTATGATAGCAGGTCTGGAGGATATCAGCTCCGGCGAGCTCCGTATAGGTGACCGTCTCGTTAACGACGTAGAGCCTAAGGACAGAGATATAGCAATGGTATTCCAGAACTACGCTCTGTATCCCCACATGACCGTTTATGATAACATGGCATTCGGTCTGAAGCTGAGAAAGGTTCCCAGCGATGAGATCGATAAGATGGTTAAGGAAGCTGCTAAGATCCTGGATCTGGTTCCCCTTCTTGAGCGTAAGCCGAAGGCTCTTTCCGGTGGTCAGAGACAGCGTGTTGCCATGGGCCGTGCAATCGTTCGTAATCCTAAGGTATTCCTTA
>JAEEGL016582315.1_pt1 | contig 17176 bp, 15 predicted proteins | sample 9134231 | NCBI WGS metagenome assembly JAEEGL01 (sample SAMN16246548, study PRJNA631951) | gut metagenome | biome: gut microbiome; feature: rumen; material: fiber-attached | host: Bos | place: Iran: Karaj | collected 2018-10
GGACCAGCCGGGACATACACCCGCCGGAGGCCATGTCCGCGGCGGCCTCCGCCACGGCCCGCCGCTGGGCGGCGGTGGGGACAAAGGGCAGCGAGGCGTAGAATTCCCCCATCTCCGCCGGGGCGATCCTCCGGCCCGGGGCCTTCTCCCGCCGGGCTCGCAGAGGATGCATGGCGCAGGAGAGGACAAACAGTTCCTCAAAGATCAGCCGCCGCCGGGCCAGGGCCAGGGTCTCAAAATCCGGGGGGAAGTGAACGTTCCGGTAGGCGAAGCCCACCTTGGGCAGGTGATACCGGGCGGTGACGTCCCCGGGCAGCAGCTCGGGCAGCATGTCGCCGCACTCGTCCAGCCCGCACTCCATGGCGGTGATGAGGAGCTTGTTGGAGATGCCGTGGGTCAGCTTGTACACCGGCAGGATCCGCCCGGTGGTGACGCCGGACCGGTCCTCCCGCTCGTAGACCGGGTTGGTGAGGGTCTTCCGCAGCAGGGAGCCCCCCACCTTGCCGTAAAAGATATAGCTCTCGCCCCGGACCAGCTGGTCCTTCACATAGCTCTGGTTGAAGTAGGTCACGTCCGCGCTGCCCGTGTCGTCCACGATCCGCAGCTTCACCAGATCCATGCCCCGCCGCACGTGGGTCAGCCGGGGCTCTGTGGCTACCATGGCCCGGATGCAGGCGGTCTCCTCCGGCAGCACCTCCGCCAGAGGCCGGAACACGCTCCGGTCCTCGTAGGCCCGGGGGAAGTAGTGCAGCAGGTCCCCCAGGGTGCGGATGCCCAGACGGGCGAGGGATTTGGCCCTCTGCTCGCCGATGCCCTTGATATAGCGGATGTCCGTGGTCAGATCCGGCATACAAAGCTCCTTTTTATTCGGACAGCTCCTCCCACTGGAGATACAGCTCCTCCAGGGCGGCGTCCGCCGCCGCTTTCCGCTCCTCCAGTTCCAGGAGCTTCTGGTAATCGGAGGCGTTTTGCGCCATCTCCGCCTCCAGGGCCGCGATGGCGTTCTCCGCCTTTTCGATCTCTTTTTCCACCCGGGTCCGGCGGCGGTCCCGGTTGGGTTCCGCCTTCTGCCGGGGGGCTTTTTCCCGCTGGACGGATTTGGCCGCCTGCTGCAGGGCCTCCTGCCGGGCCCGGTATTCCCGCCACTCCTGGAAGCCGCCCTTGAAGTCCTCCACGATCCCGTCGTGGAGATACCAGATCCGGGTGGCGAATTTCTCGATGAACCACCGGTCGTGGCTCACGAACAGCAACGCCTCGGCGTAATCGGACAGGGCGTCCTCCATCCACTCCCGGCTGATGAGATCCAGATGGTTGGTGGGCTCGTCCAGCAGCAGGAAGTTGATGTCGGCCCGCATGAGGATGCACAGCCGCAGCCGGCTCTGCTCTCCGCCGGAGAGGACGGAAACGCTCTTGAACACGTCCTCGCCCCGGAAGCCGAAGGCCGCCAGACGGTTGCGGGCGGTCTGGGCGTCGCACCGGGCCTCCCAGAGCATGGTGTCCACCATGTTCCGCTCCGGGTTGTCAAAGCGCACCAGCTGAGGCAGGTAGGCGCTCTTCACCGAGGGGCCCAGGTGGATCCAACCCCGGTCCGGGGCCTCCTCGCCGGTGATGCACCGGAGCAGGGTGGACTTGCCCGTGCCGTTGTCCCCCACCAGGGCGATCCGCTCTCCCGCCTCCACCAGCAGCTCCACGTTGTCGAAGAGCTTCTTGTCCCCGTAGGACTTGGCCACCTCCGAGAGCACCAGCACCTCGTCCCCGAAAAACTCCTTCTGCCGGAACCGGACCGAGAGCTTTTTGTCCTCCCGGGGCCGCTCCGCGGTCTGGAGCCGGGCGATGCGCTTTTCCATGGAAAAGGCCCGCTTGTGCAGCTTGTCGTTGCCCATGAAGGCCCACAGGTGCAGATCGTCCGCCGCCTTCTGCAGATGGGCGATCTCCTTCTGGTTCTTCTCCCAGAGCTTCCGGGCCTCCTCGTACCGGCGGCGCTTTTCCTCCACGTAAAAGGAATAGTTGCCGTTGTAGCTGACGGCCTTCCCGTCCGCCAGCTCGATGATCCGCTGGGCCACCGTGTCCAGGAACCACCGGTCGTGGGAAATGGCCAGTACCGTGCCCTTGAACTGGAGCAGGTAGTCCTCCAGCCACTCGGTAGCGTGCATGTCCAGGTGGTTGGTGGGCTCGTCCAGCAGCAGGATATCCGTGTCCTCCAGGATCAGCCGGGCCAGGTTCACCCGGGTCTTTTCCCCGCCGGACAGCGACTCGAACAGCTGCTCGCGCATGGCGGGCGGGATATCCAGCCCGTTGGCCACCCGGTTGCGGCGGACCTGGGAATCGTAGCCTCCCAGGGTCTCGAAGCGGGTGAGCAGCTCGTCGTATTCCTCCAGAACGTCCCGGTCGGCGGAGACGGTCATCAGCTGCTCCAGCTTCCGCATCCGCTGCTGCATGGCGTCCAGCCGGGCCTCGGCGGTGGCGAGCACGTCCTCCACCGTATAGCCCGCCGGGTAGCGGGGGATCTGGGACACCAGCCCCATCCGCTTGCCCCGGGCCACGTCGATGTCGCCCTTGTCCTCGCTGATCTCGCCGATCAGCAGCCGGAACAGCGTGGTCTTCCCCGCCCCGTTGCGGCCCAGGATGCCGACGCGCTCTCCGTGCTGCACCTGAAAGGTGAGCCCGTCCAGAATATTCTTTTTGACCTCAAAGGCCTTGGTCAGATTGCGTACCGAAATGTCGATCATGATGCATAATACCCGTTCGCAAGTTGAAGTACGTGATTGGCCACGCCGCCCGCGGCGATCAGACCGCCGCCCCCCTGTTCCAGGATCACCGCGAAAGCCAGCGGCGGGCCGGAGCGAAGATACCCCACGAACCAGGCGTGGGTCGTGCCGTCGCCCAGCTCGGCGGTGCCGGTCTTGGCGCAGAGATCCAGATAGGGGAAGTTGTTTTTCCCGTAGGAATACACCACGTTGTAGTTCATGCACGCCCCCAGGTATTCCGCCGTGTCGGCGTCCATGATCCGCTTTTCCCGGCCCTTGTCCCCGGCCAGCAGGGTCCCCTCCCGGACGACGCCGCCGTTGGCGACGCCCGCGCACAGCCGGGCCCTGGCGTAGGGGGTCACCAGATCGTTGTACTGGCCGATGCCGGACCACGCCTCCGGGGTGGTGCCCCGGGCGGCCACGTCGAAGCGGCCGGGATTGGTGGCTCCGCCCGCGTAGGGCAGCGCCCCGACGACTCCCAGCTTCCGGGCGGTCTCATAGATGGTCTGCCCGCCCAGCTCCACGGCGAGTTTGGCGAAGGCCACGTTGCAGGAGTTGGCAAAGGCCTGCTCGATGGTCTGCTCCCCGTGGACGCCGGTGCAGTTCACCGGCTCGCCGTAGTACTCCACGCTGCCGTCGCAGGTGAAGACGCGGCTCTCCAGATCCGGGATGTGCTCTCTGGCGGCGGCCAGGGTCACCAGCTTGAACACCGAGCCGGGGATGTACCCCGCGCTGGTGACACGGTTGATATAGTAGCCGTCGGCGGAGGTCCGGGGCCCTACGGCCGGGTCGTAGGAGGGCGAGGACACCATGCACAGGATCTCGCCGGTTTTGTAGTTCATCACCACCACCGCCCCCGGGCGGCCGTTGAGGGCGTACCAGGCGCCGGCCTGGAGCCGGCTGTCCAGAGAGAGCGCCACCGTCTCCCCCGCGCCGGAGGTGCCCTCGATGAGATCGTACCCCGCCAGCTTGTCGGCGTAAAGCTCCATGGCGGTCAGATCGATGTTGCCCCGGTGGTCCCCCACCGCGTGGAGGGAGGCGAAGCGCACCGCCTCCTCGTCGGCGTAGGTATAATCCCCGCCCGAGGCGGTGGCGAGCACCACGCCGTTCCGGTCGGTGAGGGTGCCGGAGTGGAGCACTCCGGCGGTATAGATGTGCTCGTTGGCGGAATAGGTGGCCCATTCCCGGCCGTGGAGCGCCAGCCGGGAGAGGAAGACCCCCAGCCCCGAGAGCACCAGCAGCGGCAGTACAAGGGCGATCAGCGCCCGGCGGGAGAGCTTGTTCATGCTCTGTCCCCCCTTCCGCCGGTTTTTTTCGGCGCGGGTTTTTTCGCCGGGGCGGTCTTCCCGGCGGGCTTCTTTGCGGTCGGTTTGGTCGCCGCCGGTTTCTTTGCAGTCGGTTTCTTTGCGGTCGGCTTCTTCGCGGAAGCCGTTTTGCCCGCAGCGGTCCCGGCCGCGCTCTTTTTCCCGTTGGATTTATCCGCAGGCTTTGCGGGCGCTTTTTTCCCGGTCCCCACGGCGGTGAGATGGAGCCGCTCCCCCGCTCGAAGGAAAGCCAGCATGCCCCAGCAGCCCAGCAGACTGGACCCGCCCCGGGACACGAAGGGGAAGGTCACGCCGGTGAAGGGCAGCAGGTCCAGCGAGCCGAACACGTTCAGCGCCGTCTGGGCGAGGTACATGGTCACGGCTCCGCAGCCCGCGGCGTAGTAAGCTCCGCTGTACACCCGTCCGGCGCTGAACACCGCGTAGGCCGCCAGCAGGATCAGCAGCAGCACGCAGCACACCGCCGGGATCAGTCCCAATTCTTCAGAAACCAGGGCGAACACCAGATCCGTGTTGGCGGCGTAAACGTCCTTGAGCCAGCCCGTACCGGCTCCCCGGCCGAAGCAGCCGCCGGCGGCCAGGGCCGACATGGCCCGGACCTGCTGGTAGCCCTTGCCCAGAGGGTCCTCCCACACGTGGCCCCAGCTGGAAAACCGCTGGGCCACGTAGGGGTAGCGCGTCACCACCAGCGCCACCGCGGCTCCCGCCGCGGCCACGGCCAGCAGGATCAGAGGGATGCTGCCCGAGCGCATATAGGCGATGACCAGATAGGCCACGAAAAACACCAGCGCCGTGCCGAAGTCTCCCATGAGGGCCAGGAGCCCCACGCACACCGCCGAAAAGCCCGTGAAGATCAGCACGCTCCGGCGGGAGAGCTTGTCCATGGCGGCAGTGCCCGCGTACAGATACAGGATCTTCACCAGCTCGGAGGGCTGGAAGGTGCTGTTGGAAACGCGGATCCAGCTTTTGGCCCCGAAGACCGTGTCGCCCAAAACCAGCGTGACCGCCAGAACGGCCGCAGCGGCGAGCCCTGCCGGCAGGGGAAGCCGCACCGCCAGCCGGCTGTGCCGCAGATAGAGCAGCATGATGGCGAACATGCTCAGGGCGCTCAGGTACAGCAGGCTCTGCTTGACCATGCCGTCCGGGGTGGAGGTCCCCGCCACGGCAAAGCCCACGCCCGTGAGGAAGAAGGCGATCAGCTCCGGGAAGAAGCCGGGCAGGTCCCGGCCCCGCTCCAGCAGAAAGCAGCCCCACTCCCCCGCCGTCAGCACGGCGAAGCCCAGAAGCATCCCCGCCGCGTGCTCCGGCCCGGAGACCAGAAGCTGCAGCAGCGTCAGCAGCTGAAAAAGCGTGACGAGCAGCAGCGTGACCCCGTCCCGCTTCCTCACGGAAAGGCGGGCGGTGTCGCCCCTGCCGGCGGCGATCACCGTTCGGGCGCAGCGGAGAGTGATCCACGCGGCCAGCAGAGAGAGCGCCATGCCCGTATATTGATAAAAAAGAGTTCGGGTCGGGTCCACAGCCAATACTCCTTAATGAAAACACATACATAGTTATTATAGCATTAATCTTGCCATAAATAAAGCTCTTTGGTATAATGCTCTTTGCAGTACGGGAAAGGACCGATGAACATGGAAGGCAAATTCATCGTTATCGAAGGGCTGGACGGCTCGGGCAAAACCACCCAGCTCCACATGCTGGCCCGGCGTCTGCGGGAGATCGGCCGCCGTCCGGCGGAGACCGCCGAGCCCACCGCCAGCGCCACCGGCGGGCTGATCCGGGACGCTCTCTCCGGCTTCACCCCCCGGACCGGCACGGAGATCGCCGCGCTGTTCATGGCCGACCGGGTGGCCCACAACGTCAACCCCGTCAACGGCATCAACAAGCTGCTCGCCGAGGGGCGGGACGTCATCTGCGACAGGTATTACTATTCCTCCCTGGCCTATCAGGGTTACGCCTCGGACCCGGAGTGGGTGTACCACATCAACGTGGACTGCCCGGAGATCCGCAAGCCGGACCTGTGCGTGTTCCTGGACCTGGACGACGAGGCCTGCCTGCGCCGGATGGAGCAGGGCCGCTCCTACCGGGAGATCTATGAGAACGAAAACACCCTGCTGGCGGTGCGGAAGCGCTATTACGACGTATTCCGCCGTCTGGAGGGCCGGGACCTGATCCGCATCGTCAACGCCGACCGGAGCCCCGAGGAGGTGGCGGAGGACGTGTTCGCCGCCGTCAGGGAGATCCTGGACTGACTGAATCTCCCCGCTTTTTCTGTTGACAAGCGGGGACGGCCATGCTATTATACCATAGCGGTCTGGAGAAGTACCCAAGAGGCCGAAGGGGCTCCCCTGCTAAGGGAGTAGGCGGTGTTGAGCCGCGCTCGGGTTCAAATCCCGACTTCTCCGCCATATAAAGATGCCCTGCCTGTATGGCAGGGCATGTTTTTTCCCGTTCCGCGGCGGGCTGAGCCGTGTGGGGCGGAATGGAACTGTCGGAGAAAACGAGCGGTGATCCATCCGGAAAAAGTCGCCCGGCAGGGGACCTTTTTCGCTGCCGCAGGCGGTATCGTATGGCTGTACAGCTGAAATACGGTCAGCGGCCGCCCCGGCCGGGGCGACCGGGAAAGGAGAAAGCATGAGGACCATTCGCATCACCGGGAAGGGCCAGCTGAAGCTCAGGCCCGATACCACCCGGATCACCATGACTCTGGAGGGGCTTGACAAGGATTACGAAGCGGCGCTGAAGCGCTCCTACGATGATACGGAGGCGCTGAAGGAGCTGCTCACCGGCTTCGGATTTCAGAAGTCCGACGTGAAAACGCTGCAGTTCAGCGTGAACACCGAGTATGAGAGCTACCGGGAAGGAGACGAGTACAGGCAGCGCTTTGCGGGCTACCGGTTCCGCCACGTGATGAAGGTGGAGTTTCCCTCCGACAACGCCCGGCTGGGCCGCATCCTCTACGCTCTGGCCGGCGCCGACGTCCGGCCGGAATTCCGGCTCAGCTACACGGTCGGCGACCCGGAGGCGGCAAAAAAAGCGCTGCTGGCCAAGGCCGTGGCCGACGCCCGGGAGAAGGCCGCCGTGCTGACGGAGGCTGCCGGGGTGGCTTTGGGCCAGCTCCGGAGCATCGACTATTCCTGGGGAACGCTGTCTTTTGAATGTTCTCCCATGGACAACATGGTGATGGCAAGGAAGTCCGCAAGCCTTGCGGATGGGGCCTTCGATTTGGACATCGAGCCGGACGACATCGAGGTCTCCGATACGGTCACCGTGATCTGGGAGATCGAATAAATAATACTTCAAGGAGAAAAAAGCAATGAACAATACCGGTTGCGTGATCCGTCCGGAAACGCCGGAAGACTATCGGGCGGTGGAAAACCTTGTCCGGGAGTCCTTCTGGAACGTTTATCGCCCGGGCTGCAGCGAGCATTACGTGATCCACGTGCTCCGGGACGATCCGGCCTTCGTAAAGGAGCTGGATCTCGTCATGGAGCAGGACGGCCGGCTGATCGGGCAGAACATGTTTATGAAAACGATCATCCAGGCCGACGACGGCCGGGTGATCCCCGTGCTGACCATGGGGCCCATCGGCATCACGCCGGAGCTCAAGCGCAGAGGCTACGGCAAAAAGCTGCTGGATCATTCTCTGGAGAAGGCGGCGGAGCTGGGGTTCGGTGCCGTGCTGTTCGAGGGGAATATCGACTTCTACGGCAAATGCGGCTTTGACTACGGCCGGAAGTTCGGCATCCGCTACCACGATCTGCCGGAGGGCGCGGACGATTCCTTTTTCCTTTGCAGGGAGCTGATCCCCGGGTATCTGAACGGGATCACCGGCGTTTACCAGACGCCGAAGGGATACTACGTGGACGACGCCGACGTGGAGGTCTTCGACAGGGACTTTCCTCCCAAAGAAAAGCTGAAGCTGCCCGGACAGATATTTGAATAAGCCCAAACCGCGCCCGGCGGGGATCCATCCGATCCCCGCCGGGCGTTTTTTCGCTGCGGTGATGTTTTTCCCCGGACGGGCATAGGATCGTCCGAGGGGGTGGTACGCTTTGGCGCTGGAAAAGCTGGGCCGAAACACCGCCGTGCTGACGGTTTCGGCGCTGGTGATGCGTCTGACGGGGATGCTCTGGCAGGTGTGGCTGGCCGGGCAGATCGGCGCGGCGGGGATCGGCCTGTTCCAGCTGGTGATGAGCGTGGGCTTCCTCTTCGTCACCGTGGCGGTGTCCGGCATCCGTTTCACCGTTACCCGGCTGCTCTCCGAGGAGCTGGGGCTGGGCCGGGAGGGCAGCGTGGACGCGGTGGTAGGCCGGGCCGGGGTCTACGCGCTGGTTTTCGGCTTTCTCGCCATGGCCGGGCTGTATTTCGGCGCGGAGCAGATCGCCCGGAGCTGGATCGGGGACGGGCGGACGGTGCTCTCCCTGCGGCTGCTGGCGCTGGGCCTGCCCGCCGGAGGCGTCAGCAGTCTGCTGGGCGGGTACTTTACCGCCGTGGGCCGGGTGTGGAAGACGGCGGCGGAGCAATTCGTCGAGCAGCTCGTCCGGATGGTCCTCTCCGCGGCCGCCCTCCGCTGGGCAGCGGGCCGGGAGCTGGGGCTGGTATGCGCCGCCGTGGTGGGGGCCGGGACCGCCGCCGACATCGCCGGGGGCCTCGCCATGCTGACCCTCTTCGCCTTCGATAGGCGGCGGTACGCCCGTTCCCCGGTCCGGGGCGGCGCGCTGACGGCGCGGATGCTGAAGCTGGCCTTCCCCCTGGCCCTGAGCGCCTACGCCCGCAGCGCCCTGGGCACCTTCCGGCAGATGCTGGTGCCCCGGGGACTGCGCCTCTCGGGGCTGGACGGTGAGGCCGCGCTGGCTGGGTACGGCGTCATCAACGGGATGGCCATGCCGGTGCTCACCTTTCTCACCTGTCTCCCGGCCGCGGTGGCGGAGCTGCTGGTGCCGGAGCTCACCGCCCTGCAGGTCCGGGGCGAAACGGCCCGGCTGCGGGCCACGGCCGAGCGGCTGCTGCGTCTCACGCTGGGCTTCTCCCTGGCGGCGGGGGCATTCTTCTTCGTCACAGCGGACGCGCTGGGAGCGCTGATCTACCGCAGCGCGGAGAGCGCAGAATATATCCGGCTGTTCGCTCCCATGGTCCCGCTGATCTACACCGACATCGTCACCGACGGCTGTCTCAAGGGGCTGGGGCAGATGATGCGTTCCATGGCCTACAACGTGGCCGAGGCCGCCCTGGGTCTTGTGCTGGTGTGGCTGCTGCTGCCGGGCTGGGGGCTGGCCGGGTACGCCTTCGTCCTCTACGTCTGCGAGGTCTTCAACTTCGTGCTGAGCCTGCACCGGCTGCGCGTCGTCACCGGCTGCCGGGTCCTGCCCCTGGGCAGAGACAAATAAAAACCGGGAGGATCATCCCTCCCGGTTTATCTCTTCTTCGGCCGTTTCCACGGTCCTCGTGGGCTCGTCGCTGACGGCGGTGGCCCGCAGGTTCTGCACCTTGCCGGGGATGCCGTTCTGGGCGGCCATCTCCTGCATTTTCCTCTCCAGCCGGGAGGAGCCCAGGTTGATGAGCTCCGCTGTCACCCGGTCCTTGACGCTGTCCGGAGAGCTGAGAAAAAGCGTGGTGGTCAGGCCCCCGGTGAGCAGAGAGGCCAGCGGGCTGCCGCTCTCCCGGAGCTTTTCCGCGATCCGGGGCACGTACTCGTTGAGGATAAAATCGTAATCGATGTCCGTCAGTTCCAGTTCCAGCTTGACCATGTTTATTCTCCTTTTTCCTGTATTCCGTAATATCCGTCCCCAGCCAGCATGACAAGGCAGGGCCGGGTCTCGCCCAGGACGGTGGTATACTCGCTGACAGCCAGAGGCACGGCGAAAACGTGGATGGGCTGGGTGCGGGAGAGGTAGTCGATCCGCTGGGGGATGATCAGCCGCACCACGTCCACGTAACTGCCGCCGGAGACGGTGACCACCGTCATTTCCGGGGCGGCGGGGGACAGCCTGACCACGTTGGCGCGGATCACCCGCAGGGTGTAAATGCGCATCCACCGGGGCACGTCCATGGCCCCGTCCACGTGCAGACAGTCCCAGATGGTCAGCCGACTGTCAAAATCCGAAACGTAGCGGGAATAAAAGAAGTTCTCGTGGTCTTCCTCCTCCCACAGCTCGGGGTGGGCGTTGAGGAACTCGATCCGCTCCGGGGTCAGCTCGAATTTCGCCTCTCCGGTGCCCAGGGACGCCAGCGCCTCCATCCAGGTGGGGGTGTAGCACCCGGCGGTGAAGGTCCCCCGGCGCAGATAGTAGTTCTCGCCCTCATAGCGCAGGGCGCCCTGGCCGTCCATGGCCCCGGCGCTCCACGCGCCCTCGTAGGTGAAGGCCACGCCCTCGTCGCTGACAGAGGTGAAGCGGCCCTCGCCCTCCGGCAGGCCGTCCGCACCGGCGCCCTCATAGGCACCGGCGCAGGTTTGTCCCTCCAAGGAGGTCAGCAGCCGGTCAGCCAGCAGCTCCCCGGTCCCGGCGGGCTCTCCTTCGGCCCAGCCGCCGTCCCAGCAAAGGCTCTGGCCCACGGCGTTCCCGCCCTCGAAAACGCCCTTGCCCTCCGGCAGGCCGTTCACAAGGGTCCCGGTGTAGGTCCCGGCATAATCGCTCTCGCACCAGCGGAGGCCCGCGGGCAGAGACGCCGCCTCGCCGTCCCGGAGCTCTCCGGCGGCAAAGGTGCCGGTGAAGGTGCCTCCGGCCAGCTCCGCCGAGCCCTCGCCCTCCGGCAGGCCGCCGGCGACAGGACCGGTATACCGCCCGGTGAACGTCTCCCCGGCGACGGTGAGACGGCAGGGCAGCGCCTCGCACGCCCCGTCCAGCAGTTCCTCGCCCCGGAGGGTGCCTTCAAACCACCAGCCGTCCGCGCCGGTGAGACGGCCCTCGGCGGTCACGTCCCGGGGGTCCGCCGTGCCGGTGAAGGAAGCTTCCGTCAGCGTGTCCAGCCGGACGGTCCGCGGTTCGTTCTCCACTTCCCGGGGCTTTTCTTCGCAGCCCGCCAGCAGCAGGGCCAGAAGCAGCGCCGGGAAAAGCAGTTTCCATTTTTTCATGGCGGCCCTCCTCACTGCGGCAGGAGACCTTCGTTGGTCTCCCGGGGCACCAGATCGTCGGTAAAGGGCTGCTCGATATAGTTGTGTCTTCTGCGGGTCACGTCGTTCATGGCGAAGAAGTTGGCGTCCGGGATCCCTTCCCTGTTCCGCTGGACCATTTCCAGCTCCACGTCGTAGGTCAGGCGGTAGCCGTCGTCCACGACGATCTCCACCCAGCCGTGGGGCGCGTCTCCGCCGCAGGTGCCGCTGACGATCTTGGCGTCGTAGCCCACGCCCCGGGCCAGGGACCAGAACGCGGCGGCGTAGCAGTAGCAGTTGCCCTTGCCGGTGGAAAACATGGTCAGCGCCTCCTGCAGCTGCCAGCCCACGTCCCCCACCTTGTAATAGTTCCGGCGGAGATAGGTAAAGGAATCCCGCACGTAGCAGTAGCAGGCGTACAGCCGTTCATCCTGGGCCATGGAATCGTCGGTATAGTTTCGGATCACGTCCTCCACGTAGCCGTCCAGCTCCCGGCTGCCGGAGGTGTACTTCCCGTCCGGGCCGAAAAGCAGGGTGCCCTGAAAGGCGTTCTTGCGGAAATAGCCGCTCTCCTCCACGAAATAGAGCCCCCCGTCCACGAACAGCAGCCCCGGTTCGGGATGGCCGTCTTCCCCGGGCCAGGTCCGCAGGCTCACCGCCGCGGACGCGATATCTCCCGCAGCCCAGTAGCCGGGCTCCACGTCCGGGAAATAGTCTCCTTCGGCGGCCGGTTCGATGCCCAGCAGCCGGTTGAGGCACACCGCGGTCTCCGCCCGGGTGACCTGCTCGTCCCCCAGATAAGAGATGCTGTCCATGACGGCGCTGACGCGGGACCCGGCGTACTTCTGCACCAGCAGCGCGGCGAAGCGGTCCTCGGTCAGCTCCTCCGCGGGGTCGTCGATCTCCAGCGTCTGCTCCGCAGCCAGCTCCAGCGCCCGGGCCAGCTCCCCGGCGGTGACGGTCCGTTCGGGATAAAAGAGTCCGTCCTCGGAGACCATATACCCGGTGTGCACCGGCGGCGCGGGCCGGGGCGTGGCCGTGGGGGCCGGCGTCGCGGCGGGCTCCTGCGCGGCGGCGTCAAAGCGCAGCCGGGGCCAGACCCACACGTATCCCACGTAAGCCACGCCCGCCAGCAGCGCCACGGCCAGGGACAGTACCGTCAGCGTCCCGGTCAGAGAGGAGCGTTTTTTCTTTGTCTTCGTTTCCTCCATGCGAGGAATCCTCCAGGTTGATTCTTTCTTTTACAGGAGATGGACGCCCCGGTCCCGGCACAGGTTCACCGTTTCCTCGTCCCAAACGCCGGACTGCACCTCGCCGATGTGGGCGCAGCCGATGAGCAGCATGCACAGCCGGGACTGGCCGATGCCGCCGCCGATGGTATAGGGCAGCTCGCCCGCCAGCAGCGCCTTATGGAAGGGAAGCTGCCGCCGGTCGTCGCAGCCGGAAAGCCGCAGCTGTCTGTCCAGGCTCTCCGGGCTCACCCGGATGCCCATGGAGGAGATCTCCATCGGCCGGTCCAGCACCGGATTGCGGAAGAAGATGTCTCCGTTCAGCTCCCAGTCGTCATAGTCGGGGGCCCGGCCGTCGTGCTTCTGCCCGGAACGGAGGGTCTTGCCGATCTGCATGATGAACACCGTGGGGTGGAGCCTGGTGATCTCGTCCTCCCGCTGATTGGGCGTGAGGTCGGGGTACATGTCCTCCAGCTCCTGGCTGGTAATGAAGAACACGTCCCGGCTCAGGTGGGCGCGAAGCCGGGGGAATTCCCATTCCAGCTCGTCCCCGGTCATGCAGATGGCGGTGACGATCCGGCGCACGGTCTCCCGCAGATACGCCTCCGTCCGGTCCTCCGGGCGGATCACCTTTTCCCAGTCCCACTGGTCCACGTAGACGGAATGGATGTTGTCCAGCACCGCCTCGTCCCGGCGGATGGCGTTCATGTCGGTGTAAAGGCCCTTGCCCTCGTAGAAGTTGTACTCCTTCAGCGCCCAGCGCTTCCATTTGGCCAGGGAGTGGACCACCTGGCACTCCGCGTCGCCCACGGCGGGCACGTCGAAGGAGACGGGCCGCTCCACGCCGTTCAGGTCGTCGTTGAGGCCGGTATCCGCCCGGACGAACAGCGGCGCGGACACCCGTTTGAGATTCAGCGCAGAGCCCAGATTTTTCTGAAAGCTGCGCTTGATGAATTCGATGGCGCGCTGCATCTCATAGACGCTCAGCCGGGGCTCGTAGCCCTGGGGGATGATGCAGGTGTTCATGGGTTTTCCTCCTTTTCGGGATAACGGGACAGAATACTTTCAAGCAGCCTGCGCATGGCGTCCGCGGCGCTCCGGGGAGCAAGGATGCGCACCCCGTCGCCGAAATTGCACAGCCAGGCGAAAAACGGCAGCGTCACCGCCGCGGGCACCGTAACGGTAAAGTGGTCCTCGTCCGCCGGGACCAGGATCGCGTCCGCGCCGAACCGGTCGATGACCGCCCCGGCCAGGTCGTTCCGGAATTCCAGACGCACGTTCACGGGCTCGCCGGAAAACATGCCGAAATGGGCGTTGGCGTAGGCGGACATATCCAGCTCCCGCAGCAGCTCCTTTCCCTCCCGGGTCCGGCCGGTGCGGCGCAGATCGGTGATCTTGTCCACCCGGAAGTGCTTGATGATGCCGGCCTTGTCGTCACGGCCCACCAGATAGTAGTTCTCGTTGTCCCACAGCAGGGCGAAGGGGCTGACCTCGTACCAGTCGCCCCCGTGGCGCAGCTGCCGACGGCGCTGGGGGTCGTAGCGGAAATAGTGGAAAAGGATCTTCTCGTCCGCGTCGATGGCGGCGTGGAGATCGTCCACCAGATAGTAAATGGACTCGTTCATGGATTTGATCCGGTTTTTGACCCACACCTGCCGCCGCAGGCCCCGGGCCTGATAGGCGCTGGCCAGCTTTTCGATCTTGCCGATGAGCTCCAGAGATTTTTTATGGGTGATGAACCGAGAGGACTGGACGCTGTCCACCAGCAGCCGCAGCTCCGGGAGCTGGAAGTCCCGCTCTCCCAGATACCAACCGCTGGCGTTGCCCTGCCGGACGCGCTCCACGTCCAGACCGAAGGCGGCCAGGGTCTCCATGTCGTCGTAGATCGACTTCCGCTCGGCACTGACGCCCTGAGAAGCCAGGTACTTGATCAGCTCCTGGGTGGAAACGGGATGCTCCTCATCCGTGTTCTGCTCCAGATACTGCCGCAGCAGAAGCAGCTTTTGTTTTTGATTGGGTGATTTCGCCATTTTTTCGACCCCTCTCCGGCGGAACTGACCGAATCATTATAATACTCTTTTTCTCAAAGGGCAATGCCGGAAAAACATTGAAACTGCGGTTTTTCCCTTGTATAATAAGCACATGGAAATTTATTTCGTCAACGTTGAACAGCTTGCGGGAAAAGAGGACGCGGCCCTGGCGCTGCTGTCTCCCGCCCGGCGGGAAAAGGCGGAGCGGCTCCGCTCCGGCCCGCCCCGGCTTCAGAGTCTCGGCGCGGGGCTGCTGCTGCGGCACGTCTTCGGTCCCCGGGACCCGGCGATCGCGCCGGGCGGCAAGCCTTTTTTCCCCGGGGAGGCGGAATTCTGCCTGTCCCACAGCGGCCGCTTCGCCGCGCTGGCGGTGTCCGGGGAGGCTGTGGGGCTGGATCTGGAGACCGTGGCCCCCGTCCGGGAGGCGGTGATCCGCCGGGTGCTCACGCCCGAGGAACGCCGCTGGCTCGCCGACGCCGGAGAAGCGGGCTTCGCCTTTCTCTGGACCCGGAAGGAGGCCGCGCTGAAGCTGCTGGGCACCGGCGTCGACCGGTCGCTCCGCTCCTTCCGGGTGCTGCCGGAGGACGAGCCCATGCTGGACGGGCGGCGGATCTGCCTGCGTACCGTCCGGTGGGAGGACTGCGTGCTCACCGCCGCGGCGGAGGCGCCCTTTTCTCTGCCGGAGCTCCGGGAGCTCCCGGCGGAAGAATTGCTCACATAACGGAGGTCGGATATGGACATTCGCACGATGGGAAAGCCCGGCGCCCCGGCGGTGCTGCTGCTGGGAAACGCCGACGACAGCTTCGCGCTGCTCTCGGAGATCTTTGCCGGGCTGGAAAAGGAATACTTCCTGCTCTTCCCGGTGTTTGACGCTTCGGAGGACCACGAAGCGCGGGCCCGGGCGCTGGAGACCGCCCTGCTGGAGGGCTATGCCGGGCGCATCTGGGGAGCCTACGGACTCCGGGAGGGGGCCGCGCTGCTGCTGGACGTGTTCGTCCGGGGCAGGATCTTCTGCCGGACCGCGGTGCTGGAGGGAGCCTTCGCTCTGTCGGGGCCCGTCTACGGCAACGCCGTGGGGCGGGTGATCTGCTGGATCAATGCCAAAGACAAGGCGGCCAAGGCATCCTGGGAGGCCCTGCGGGGCCGGGTGCGGGGGGTGTCCTCCCTGACCATGAAAAAGCTGAAAAAGGACCGGACCTTCGGTGAGATCCGGCCCGATCTGGCGGTGAAGCGGCTGAAAAAGGAATTCGGCACGGCGGTGATCGTCACCAGCGCGGATGTGCTGCCCCAGCGCTCGGAAACCGTCTGGCGGGAGCTGAACACCCACGTCCCCCGGGCCGAGCTGAAGGTGCTGAAGGAAAAAGAGCCCACGCTGTGCCTCAGCGACGACTACGTGATGATCCAGAACGGCCGCTCCCCCAGACTGTCCCACTGGAGCCACATGACCCGTCTGGAATCTCTGGGCGAGGACGGTACCATCTGCACCGACCAGGTGGAGCTGGACGCCGGGAAGCTCAACGCTCTGGCCGGGCCGCTGACCGGGCTCTATCTGAAGAGCCTCCAGCGGAAGCGCCGCCGGGCGCTGAAAAAGCTCTGATGCGCTACGGTTCCGTCAGAGAGGGGCGCTTTCTCGCCCGGCCCAACCGCTTCATCGCCCGGGTGGAGCTCTGCGGGGCCGTGGAAACGGTCCACGTGAAGAACACCGGCCGCTGCCGGGAGCTGCTCGTGCCCGGGGCAAGGGTGATCCTGGCGGCGGCGGACGATCCCCGGCGGAAGACCCGGTACGATCTGGTGGCCGTGTGGAAGGGTGAAACGCTCATCAACATGGACTCCCAGGCCCCCAACGCCGCCGCGCCGGAGCTGCTGCGGCGGCTGTTTCCCGGCTGCGCGATCTTCCCGGAGCGGACCTTCGGCAGCTCCCGCTTCGACTTTTATCTGGAACAGGGGACGCGAAAGATCTTCGTGGAGGTCAAAGGAGTGACTCTGGAGCGGGAGGGGCTGGCCCTCTTCCCCGACGCTCCCACAGAGCGGGGCAGGAAGCATCTCGCTGAGCTGGTCCGGGCCGTGGAGCAGGGCTATGAGGCGTGGGTGCTGTTCCTCATCCAGATGGAGGGCTGCGCCGCCTTCGCCCCCAACGAGGAGACCGATCCGGCCTTTGCCGCCGCCCTCCGCGCCGCCCGGGACGCCGGGGTGGGGATATTATGCTATGACTGCGCCGTGACCCCCGAGAGCATGACCCCCCGGGAGAGCGTGAAGCTCCTGCTTTGATACGAAAGAGGACCCGCCGTTAAGCGGGTCCTCTTTTTCATTCTTCCACGTCGACGTCCAGTCCCAGCTCCCGGGGCTGGAAGCGGGGGCAGGTGCTCTCGGAAATGGTGATCACCGAGGCGGCCAGGTGGGTGCCGATGTCCACCGCTTCCCGCATGGTCTTGCCGTAGGTGAGACCGATGGCCACCCCCGCGCAGAAGGCGTCCCCGGCGCCGGTGGTATCCCGGACCTTCACGCTCTCCGGCGGGCAGAAGCCCCGGTCCCCGTTCAGGGCGGCGTACACCGCCCCCCGGCTCCCCAGCGTCACCACCATGGCGGGGATGTTGGCCCGGGTGATGCGCGCGAAGAGCTCCTCGGTGAGTTCCTCCGGGGTCAGAGCGGAGAAATCGTCCACGAACAGGATCCCCGCCTCCTGCAGATTGCACACGAAGCAGTCGATGGACTGGAGGAAGTCCCGGCGCTGGGAGGCGATGACCATGTTGGAGACCAC
>JAEEGL012966250.1_pt1 | contig 17175 bp, 15 predicted proteins | sample 9134231 | NCBI WGS metagenome assembly JAEEGL01 (sample SAMN16246548, study PRJNA631951) | gut metagenome | biome: gut microbiome; feature: rumen; material: fiber-attached | host: Bos | place: Iran: Karaj | collected 2018-10
GCGGCTGCGGCTGGTGCTCAGCGTCGAGCCGGGCACGGAGCAGTGGGCGGGCGCGGTGGTCGTGTGCGAGGGCGCGGGCAGCGCGGCGGTGCGGCTGGAGCTGACGCGCGCGGTGCGCGCGCTGACGGGGCTGCCCTCGGACCGGATCGAGATCGTGAAAGGAAGACCTTAGCCATGGTCAGAATATTTGGATTTTTCAGGAGGGAACAGGGCATGAACAAGCTGTGGAAACGGAACGCGGTGGTGGCGGCGGTGCTGGTGCTGGTGGTGGCGGCGATCGTGCTCAACGGGCGCTACGCCGCCGGCGTGGAGGAGAGCGGCAAGATCCTCGGCCAGGCGACGGAGGTCAGCGCGACGGAGCACTCGGACCCCGCGGCGGAGGCGTCCGGCGAGGCGCAGGAGCCGCCGGCGGCGCCGTCGGACTACTTCGCCACGGCGCGGCTCTCGCGTCAGCAGGCGCGGGACAGCGCGCTTTCGCTCCTGCAGGAGGCAAGCGCCGGCGGCGAGATGGACGACCGCGTCGCCGACGAGGTAGCGCAGAGCATCGAGGCGCTGGCGAGCTGCACGATCACGGAGTCGCAGATCGAGAACATGATCACCGCCAAGGGCTACGACGACTGCGTGGTATTCCTCTCCGACGAGAGCGTCAGCGTGGTGGTCTCGTCGCAGGACGACGGCCTGCAGACCGAGGACGTCGCGAAGATCACGGACGTGGTGAAGCAGGAGACCGGCTTCCCCGCCAGCGCCATCAAGATCCTTGAGGTCAGCTGATACGCGGCAAAGTTCAGCCCCCGCGCCGTTTTTGCGGCGCGGGGGCTGCGTTTTCAGAAAAGCGCCGCTCAGTTGACGCCAGTGCCGGAGCCGGTCAACCCGCCAGATACGACAGTTCCGCTCGCGCTACATTCGGCGACCTGGTAAACGGCACCGGGGGCAACAGTTATCGACAGCGTGGTCATGACGCCGGACGTGATCGGGAAGGTTCCTAAGGGGGTGACGGAACCGTTGACGACGACAGATACGCTGACGTACCAGGAAGCGGCGGCGGGCACGAAGATCTGCAGCGCATCGCCTGCCTTCGGCGCGCCGTAACGACCGCTGGCAGAGGTCACGGTGATGCGGTCGCTCGGCGGCTGGGCAAAGTTGGAGGTATCGCTTACCTTGCCGACGACGATCGCCGCGATGATATAGCCGTTGGCGTCGAGAACGGCGAACACGTCGCCCGCGGAGGAGAAAGCGTGGTCGTTGGCGGTGGCGGGGATCGTACCGAACGCGACGGTGCCGAGAGACTGCTCGTCGGTCTCGGGGAACGGCTTCAGCGCGACGTTCTGGGTCCCGCTATAGACGCCGTTGACTTTTTTGATCGTTCTGTTTCCCGCGCTTGCGTTGTCGCAGGACTTCACGTCGGACTCGACCGTGATGTATGTACTGCTGTTGATGCCATAACCTCTTTTCAAGCTGCTGCCTGTGCGGCCGTACTCGGCGTCGATCGCCGCGGCGGCAGGGTTGATGACGATCGGCTTTGTCGGACTGCCCTGGGTGGCGGCGGCTGCCGGCTGATTTGCGCGGACCAGCCAGTAATCGACCGGCTCCAGCGTATAGACGCCGTTCCTCTCTTCGTAAGTGAACCACATGTTGTACTGTGCGCCCGTGGCGCTGCTTTTGCTTGAGGCGTTCAGCGGTACGTATCCGTTGGCCGGGTTGCCGGTCCGCGCCGCATACGCGGCGATATTCTCGTTGGTTTCGCTGAGATCTATCTTCGCGGTCTTGGTGGTGCCGTCGCGGAAGATCAGGTAGCCGATGCCCTCGTTGGGGGCGAGGCTGGTGGCGCTGGGCTTGAACGCGGTCAGGAAGACGTATTTTTCTTCACCCCTGTAGACCTCGACGCCCAGCACGTAACCGTACTTGTCATAGAAGATGTTGTAGGTGTAATCGGTCAAAGAGGAGACGGAGTAGCGGCGCAGCGGGTTGGGCCTGCCGCTGTCGTACGGAGCGAGAAAGATGTTCTTGGAATAGTCCTTCTGCTCGCCCCCGGTGACCAGGTAATTGCTCTGCGGGTCGAGACTGGAGTACTTGGTGATGACGGCGTCCTGGGTGAAGGTCGCGACCTCGACGCTCTGGACGTGATACGTGGCGCCGCCGTCGGCGCTGGCCACGGTGACCATGAGCGGGGTGTCCTTTTTGTAATCGCGGACGTTTGGGAAGCTTTCGCCCCGGACGGTCTTGAGGACGCGCTTCATGGCGTTTTCCGCGGTGATGGTCCGGCCGCCGTAGGTGCCGGGCCGCTCGCACGCGACGGCGTCGGGCGTGTTGCAAGTGTAAATCTTCAGCTCGTCCCTGGCGGCGTTATAGTCGGCGCTGGCCTTTGCCATATAGGTGTTGACGGACACGATGAGCAGATTGTTGCCGACGGCGTAGACCTCGGTCAGAACGCCCTTGCCGGTGGTCGGATAGTTTGCGGTATTGCTGTTGGTCACGTTGCTCTGGTTGATGACATCGCTCGGAACGCCGTCGACCCGATAGGTCAGGGCGCAGGCGCCGATGCGGTCCGCGCCCAGCAAATTGTACAGAGTCCTGCCGCTGACGCCTTTGGTATAGCTGGCGAGGAGCTTGCTGCGGTCGACAGTCTCCGTGACGGTCCCGTACGCGCCGAGCTGACGGATCACGGGGCGGCCGAATATGTCGACGTTACTGTACTGGCTCTTTCGACAGATCTGGGCCGTGACGCCGTTGACCGTTACGGTCGGCGCGGCGGTGGAATCCGTGAAGACGCTGACGCTGTCCGCCGTACCGGAGGTTGTGATGGCGAGGCGCGCGGTGTTCACCGTGACCTTGGAGACCGCGCAGCCGTTCAGCGTCAGGCTGCTACCGCCCCAGACGGTGACGCCCTCCGATACGCTGACACCGAAAAGCGAGACGGCGCCGGAGCCGACCGCGCGGGTGACGACTACCTGGTCGTATGCTCCGCCTGATACCGTGCTGCCAGGCTCAGTGATCACGAGGACGGAGCGCGCCGCGCCCTGCGGCGCGAAATTCGCGTTAAGCTGTATCGCCTTGAGCGCGGTGTTCCGGGTCAGGCCTTCCTGCGTGGACGCGATGCCGAGAAAGCGCCCTGTGTTCGTGGCGTACGCGGCGAGGAACGTGCGGCTGCCCGTTACGTCGGAGACGGTCGGCACGCCGTCGCCGTTCACGGTGAGCGCCGGCCCGGCGGCGAGCGCCGTGACCGTCAGCGCGGCGCAGGCAAGCAGAGCCGCAAGCAAAAGCGTCAGTTTCTTCATGGTGCGGATCCCTCCTATGCAGATTTTTCATTCTTCTGAAATAATACAATGTGTGACAGGAAATGACAAGAAGATTTGCAGAAAAAACGGCGAAAAAAGCAGTTGTATTTTCCGCCCGGGGATGATAAAATACTATGGCTAATGTGATCCCAGACAGGAAGGAGCGGTCCCTATGGCAGAATATCTGACCCGCGCCGAGGAGAACGGCACCGTCAATATCGCGGAGGACGTCGTCGCCGCCATCGTCGCGGACGCGGTGAAGGAGATCGAGGGCGTCGGCGCCATGAGCCAGAACGTCGCAGAGCAGCTTTCCGGCAAGAAGGCGATCCGCGGCGTGCGCGTGGAGCGGGTGGAGGACGCGGTCGTCATCGACCTCTACCTCATGGCGCGCTACGGCTACGCGATCCCCGAGGTCGCGCAGCAGGTGCAGGAGAGCGTGACCAACGCCGTCGCCGGCATGACGGGCTTCCCCGTGAAGGAGGTCAACGTCCACGTCGGCGGCGTCAGCTTCAACGACTGAGGAGAACGCCTTATGACGCGCAATACCGCAAGAGAGATCGCCGTGCACCTCGCCTACGAGCTCAGCTTTACCGACCGGACGCCGGCGGAGCTGACGGAGGAGCGGCTGAGCAAGGAACGCTTCGAGACCCTCCGCGAGGAGGACGAGCTGTACGGGGAGGCGCCCGGTCCGACCCAGGCGGAGTATATCCGCACCGTCGTCGCGGGCGTGGCGGAGCACGCGCCGGAGCTGGACGGCTATATCGCGAAGTACGCGAAGGGCTGGAGCTTCGACCGCATCCCGCTGGTCGCCGGCGCCATCATGCGCGTGGCGATGTACGAGATCCTCTACCGGCCCGACATCCCCAACGGCGCCGCCGTCAACGAGGCGGTGGAGATCGCCAAGAAGTACGAGACGCCGGAGACGGTCAAATTCATCAACGGCATCCTCGGCAGCTTCGTGCGGGAGGAAGCCGGGGCGTAAACAGCACGGGCGCCGCCGTCGCGGCGCCCGTTTTATCGACTTACCGAAGCGACAGGGGGTGGACGCCGTGCCGGAGCAGGCGCAGATGATCTTCAGCGTGTCCGAGGCGAACCGCTTCATCAAGGCGCTGCTGGACGCCGTGCCCCAGCTGCAGGAGATCTACGTGCGGGGCGAGATCTCCAACTATAAGCTCTATCCCTCAGGCCACCACTATTTCACGCTCAAGGACGCCGAGGGCGCGCTGCGCTGCGTCCTGTTCCGGGGAAACGCCTCCGCGCTGCGCTTTCGGCCGGAGAACGGCATGAAGGTCATCGCCTTCGGGCGCGTCTCCGTTTTCCCGCGCGACGGCGCGTATCAGCTCTACGTCAGCAGCCTGAGCGCCGAGGGCGCGGGCGACCTGCACGTCGCGTTCGAGCAGCTCAAGGCGAAGCTGGACGCGGAGGGCCTGTTCGACCCGGCGCATAAGAAGCCGCTGCCCCGCTATCCGGGGACGATCGCCGTCGTCACCTCCTCCGCGGGCGCGGCGGTGCACGACATGATCCGCATTCTCAACGCCCGCTGGCCGCTGGCGAAGGTGGTGCTGCTGCCCGTGCGCGTTCAGGGCGCCGAGGCGCCGCCGGAGATCGCCGGCGCGCTGCGCTACGCCAACCGCTGGCGCGTGGCGGACCTGATCATCACGGGCCGCGGCGGCGGCTCGATCGAGGATCTGTGGGCGTTCAACGACGAGCGCGTCGCCCGCGCGATCTACGACTCGGAGATCCCGGTCATCAGCGCCGTCGGGCACGAGCCGGACGTCACCATCTCCGACTACGTCGCCGACGCGCGCGCCGCGACCCCGTCCAACGCGGCGGAGATCGCCGTGCCGGATCAAAAGGAGCTGCGCCGCCGCCTCGCCGTGCTGCAAACGCGCATGGAGCACAGCGAGTCGGCGCGGCTGGAGGCGCTGCGCCGCCGCCTCGGCGAGCTGGCGGGCAAGCGGGCGCTGACCGACCCGACGGCGTTCATCGCGGACAAGCGCCTGCTGCTGGACTATATGCAGAAGAACCTTGCCGCCGCAGCGCAGCGGCGGCTGGCGGAGCGGCAGCGGCGATACGCGGCGCTCTGCGCCTCGCTGGACGCGCTCAGCCCGCTCAAGGTGCTCGGCCGCGGCTACGCGATGGCGCGCGGGCAGGACGGGCGCGTGCTGCGCAGCGCGGCAGACGTTGCGATCGGCGAAAAAATAGACTTAACGCTTGGAAAAGGCAGACTTGGCTGCGTCGTGGAGGCGCGGGAGCTGGGAGGCGAAGCAGATGGCAAAGACGCAGAAGAGCTTTGAAGAGAGCATCGCGCGGCTGGAGGAGATCGTCGGCGCGCTGGAGAAGGGCGACGCGAAGCTGGCGGATTCGCTGAAGCTGTTCGAGGAGGGCACGGCGCTGGCGGGCGCGTGCGGAAAAATGCTGGACGAGGCGGAGCAGAAGGTCGTCAAGCTCTCCAAGGGCGCGGACGGCGCGCCGGTCGAGAGCGATTTTACGGGGGAGGCGGAAGGCAATGGACGATAAGCGTTTTCGCGAGCTTTACGAGGGATACCGCGAGGCGGTGGAAATCTATCTCGATAGATTGTTCCGCTGGGACGTTCCGTATCAAATACTGTATGAGTCTATGCGGTACAGCCTGCTTTCCGGCGGCAAGCGGCTGCGCCCGGTGCTGGCGCTGGAGTGCGCGCGGCTGGGCGGCCTGGAGGACTGGCACGACGCGCTGCCCTTTGCCTGCGCGCTGGAGCTGGTGCACACCTACTCGCTGATCCACGACGACCTGCCCTGCATGGACGACGACGCGCTGCGCCGCGGCAAGAAGACGAATCACGTCGTGTTCGGTGAGACGATCGCGACGCTGGCCGGCGACGCGCTGCAGCCGGAGGCGTATCGCCTGATCGCGCAGGCGCCGCGCATGGACGCGCAGGCGAAAGTGAACGCGACCGCCCTGCTGGCCGGCGCGAGCGGCGCGGACGGCATGGTGGCGGGCCAGGTGCTGGATCTGGCGGATTTCGGCCGCGATTGGGAAACGCTTACGCTGCTGTGCGAGCGAAAGACCTGCTGCATGATCAAGGCGGCGGCGGAGCTGGGCTGCGCCGCGGCGAACGCCGACAGGACGCTCTGCGCCGCGCTGACAAAATACGCCTCGCTGCTCGGCCTTGCGTTTCAGATACGCGACGACCTGCTGGACGTCGTCGGCGACGAGGCGACCTTCGGCAAGCCCATCGGATCGGACCGCGAGGAGGGGAAGACCACCTTCGCGGACGTGCTGGGCGTGGACGGCTGCGAGCGGGAGATCCGCCGCCTGACGGACGAGACGTCCGCGGCGCTGGACGGCGTGGCGGACAGGGACTTCCTGCTGTGTCTGGCGCAGATGCTGGCGGAGCGGAAAAAATAGCGGAAAGAATATGCAAAATGGGAAAAGCGGGGGCCTGTGCGCCTCCGTTTTTTGTTTGAATTTTTGATGAATACTGAAATGAATATCTTGTATATCCCGCAAATTTCGTGTATACTATCATCCTGCCGAACGGCGGCGCAGTATCCTAGTCAGATCTGCCGTCTCCCAAGAAGGGCCTAAAAATCCTTTGAAGGGCACAACTGTGAAACCTTTGGTGCCTGCTTCTTACGCCCAGTTTGGGGTGGGTGCTGAAGGGAGGCAAAAGCATTTTGGCTGCGCCTGCGGATTCCGGGCGTCCCCTAATGGCATGGGGGCAGCGACCCTGTTTCCGTGGAGACCCGTTTTCGTGCCGGGCGTACTCCCGCGTTGGTAAGCGACCTTGGTACGGAGCGGGCTATGAACCCGCGTTGCGGTGCTACCCGGCCCTTGCGCCGTGAACGCTGTGCGCGGAGTAGCCTGCCTTGCGTGGCGGCGGCGAATCGGAGAATACAACCGGATCCCCCGGCCAGGGGAAAGGGCGATCGCTCCGTGAAACCGTCGCTGCAAAAGAGGCTAAGAGGCGGTTTGACTGTGGCGGAAATCGCCTAGGCTGTCTTTTGGGGCAGAGCGGGGATTACAGTGCGGACTAAGTGGCAATCGGGTATCGCGCGTCGGCAACGGCGCGACGCGGCCCTCAAAGGGGAACCGCCCGACCGGCAACGGGGGGTGGGCCGCGGGGAAAGCCGACCCGACCTCAAGCCGTAGGATTGCCTCGCCCTGCCGCCGCCGTTCGGCTTTTCGTTTTCTGAACCGTTCCAAATACGGCATTTTCACGATTTCAAGAGGGGCGCGGCGTCCGAGCGCGCCCGGAGAGGCAAGATGAAAAAAGAAGAATCCAAGCCGCGAAGTCACTGGGCCTGGGTGGCGCGCATCTTCCTGATGTCGGTGGCACTGTCCGCGGCGATGAGCCTCGTCTCCGGCGTCGTGCTGGAGGACGCGGGCTATGCGCTGGCGGTGGCGGTGCTGGCGCTGTTCGTGCTGCTGGGCATCGCGTTCGATATTCTGGGCGTGGCGGTGACGGCGGCGGACCCGAAGCCGTTCCACTCGATGGCGGCGCACCGGGAGAAGGGCGCGCGCGAGGCGCTGTTCCTGCTGAAGAACGGGGACCGGGCGGCGAGCTTTTGCAACGACGTGGTCGGCGACATCTGCGGTATCGTCAGCGGCTCGACCGCGGCGGTCATCGTGCTTCGCCTGCAAAGCAGCTTCAACACGCAGAACATCCTTATTTCCATCGCCGTGACGGCGCTGATCTCCGGCCTGACCATCGGCGGCAAGGCGATCGGCAAGAAGCTCGCGATGGAAAAGAGCACCGCCGTGGTGTTTTCGGCGGCGAAGCTCATGCGCGCGTTCCATATCGGAAGCAAGTGATAAAGAGGGAAAAGAATTGATTCTGGAGCAGATCGGTGGACCGGAGGACGTCAAGGCGCTCACGCGGAGCCAGACGGAGCTTCTGTGCGGAGAATTGCATACCTTCCTGCTGGAAAGCGTGGCTGCGACGGGCGGGCATCTGGCGTCGAACCTGGGCGCGGTGGAGCTGACCGTGGCGATCCACCGCGTGTTCGACACCGCGCGCGACCGCCTGGTGTTCGACGTGGGGCATCAGTGCTATGCGCATAAGGCGCTGACCGGCCGCCTGTCGCAGTTTCCGACGCTGCGGCAGTACGGCGGGCTTTCAGGTTTTCCCAAGCCGACCGAGAGCGTACACGACGCCTTCGTCGCGGGGCACGCGTCGAATTCGGTGTCCGTGGCGCTGGGCATGGCACGGGCGCGGACGCTGCTGGGGCAGGACTACTCGGTGCTGGCGCTCATCGGCGACGGCGCGCTGTCCGGCGGGCTCGCCTACGAGGGGCTGAACAACGCGGGCGCCTCCGGCGAGCCGCTGATCGTCATCCTCAACGACAACGGCATGTCCATCTCGCGCAACGTCGGCGCGGTGTCGGCGCATCTGTCGCAGCTTCGCAGCCGCCGGGAGTACAACGAATTCAAAAAGGCGTACCGCCGCGTCCTGCTCGGCAGCGCGCCGGGCAAGGCGATCTACCGCTTCAACCACAGCATAAAAAGCGGCGTAAAGAGCCTTTTGCTGCCAAACGCGACCATGTTCGAGAACATGGGCTTCACCTACGTCGGGCCCGTGGACGGACACAACGAGGAGCAGGTCGAGAGCGCGCTGGAGCGGGCGAAGGAGCTGCGCCGGCCCGTGCTGGTCCACGTGCGCACGGTCAAGGGCAAGGGCTACGCCCCCGCGGAACGCGAGCCGGGCAGATGGCACGGCGTGGGCCCGTTCGACGTCGCCTCCGGCGCGATGAAGCCCGCGGGCGAGAGCTTTTCCTCCGTCTTCGGCGGCGCGCTGTGCGAGCTGGCGGCGGAGGACGCGCGCGTTTGCGCGATCACGGCGGCAATGGCGGACGGAACGGGGCTGACCCCGTTCGCGGCGCGCTTTCCCACGCGCTTTTTCGACGTCGGCATCGCCGAGGCGCAGGCCGCCGCGATGGCGGCGGGCATGGCGAAGCAGGGATTGCTTCCCGTCTTCGCCGTGTATTCGACCTTCCTGCAGCGCGCCTACGACCAGCTCATCCACGATACGGCGCTCAGCGATCTGCACGTCGTGTTCGCCGTGGACCGGGCAGGCTTCGTCGGCGCCGACGGAGAGACGCACCACGGCATTTTCGACGCGACGTTCCTTTCGGACATCCCCAACATGACGGTGCTGTGCCCCGCCAGCTTCGCGGAGCTGCGCACAATGCTGCGCCGCGCCGTGCTGGAGCTGGACGGCCCCGTGGCGATCCGCTATCCCCGCGGCGGGGAGGAGGGCTATCGTGACGACAACAGCGCCGGCGCCTTCGCGGAGCTGCGCGGGGGGGACGACGTCACGCTTTGCGCTTACGGCACGATGATCAACGGGGTGCTCGGCGCGGCGGAGCTGCTCGCGGCGCGGGGCGTTGAGGCGCGCGTGATCAAGGTCAACCGCATCTCGCCGTTTTTCGACGCCGACGTGCGCGCCGCCTTTGCCGGGACGCGCAAGCTGATCGTCGCCGAAGAGTGCGCCAGCGTCGGCTGCGTGGGCCAGCGGCTCGCGGCGATCCTGACGGAGGAAGGCACGCCGCTGGAGAAGCTGTACCTTTGCAACCTGGGCAAGCGTTTCCCGCCCCACGGCGGTGTGAAGCAGCTGCGCGAGGCGTTTGGCCTGGACGCCGCCTCCATCGCGGCGAAGGCCATGGAGGTGCTGAAATGAGCGCGAAGCAGCGGCTGGACGTGGTGCTGGTGGAGCGTGGGCTCGCGCCGACGCGGCAGAAGGCGCAGGCGGTCATCATGAGCGGCGTGGTGTTCGTGAACGGACAGCGCGCCGACAAGGCGGGCGCCGCCGTCGCGGCGGACGCGGCGGTGGAGGTGCGCGGGAACGCGCTGCCGTACGTCAGCCGCGGCGGACTGAAGCTGGAAAAGGCGATGCGGGAGTTCTCCCTGCGGCTGGACGGCTTCACCTGCGCCGATATCGGCGCCTCGACCGGCGGCTTTACGGACTGTATGCTGCAAAACGGCGCGGAAAAGGTCTACGCCGTGGACGTGGGCTACGGCCAGCTGGACTGGCGGCTGCGCGGCGATCCGCGGGTCGTCTGCCTGGAGCGGACGAACGCGCGCTACCTCACGCGCGAGCAGATCCCCGACGAGTTGGATTTCGCCTCGGTGGACGTGTCGTTCATCTCGCTGGCGCTGATCCTGCCGCCGCTTAATAGACTTATGAAAGAAGATGGACGGGTAGTCTGCCTTGTCAAGCCGCAGTTCGAAGCGGGGCGCGAGAAGGTCGGCAAGAAAGGCGTCGTGCGCGACCCGGCGGTGCACCGCGAGGTGCTGGAGCATTTTCTGACCCACGCGGCGGAGAACGGCTTCGCGGTGCTCGGCCTGACGTTTTCTCCCATCCGCGGGCCGGAGGGGAACATCGAGTATCTGGGCTGCCTCCGAAAGGGCGCGGCGGCGGAGGGATCGTTCGATCTCGCCGCGCTTGTGGAGGCGTCCCATGCAGAATTGGATTCTTGAGAGAGGGTGAGTCTATTGCTCAGAAAGGTGATCCTCTGTCCCAACCCCTATCGCGACACGGAGCTGCGCGTGGCAAAGGAGGCAAAAGAGATCCTGGACGAGGCGCGCTGCCCGAACGTGGTGTGCCTGCCGTTCCGCGCCGACGAGAAACCGGAGGGCTACGGGCTGGAGATCCGTCCGCTGCAGCAGGAGCTGCGCGGCGCGGATATGCTGGTCGCTTTCGGCGGCGACGGCACGATCCTGCACCTCGCCAAGACCGCCGCGCACCGCGAGCTGCCGATTCTGGGCATCAACCTGGGGAGCCTCGGCTTCATGGCGGGGCTGGAGCTGTCGGAGCTCGGTATGCTGCGCGCGCTGTGCGAGGAGAAATTCACGGTCGAGAGCCGCATGATGCTGGACGTTTGCGTCCGGCGCGAGGGGCGCGTGATCTATTCGAGCCTGGCGCTCAACGAGGCGCTGATCGCCCGCGGGAACGTGTCGCGCGTGATCCGTCTGCGCATCTTCACGGAGAACGGCAAGCTGGTGGATATCGCCGGCGACGGCGTCGTGGTCGCGACGCCGACGGGCTCGACCGCCTATTCGCTCAGCGCCGGCGGGCCCGTGGTGGAACCGACGGCGCGGAATTTCGTCGTCAGCCCCATCTGCGCCCACAGCATCCACGCGAATTCCTACGTGCTCGCGCCGGAGCGCACCATAACGGTGCAGACGGAGGCGACCGGCTATAAGCCGGTGGTGCTTTCGGTGGACGGCGGGCGCGCGTTCTCGCTGCGCTACGGCGACGCGGTGGAGGTCACCCGCTCGCGGTACGACACTCGGCTCGTGAGCCTCAAGCAGCGCAGCTTCTGCGAGATCCTGCAACGAAAAATGCTCGGGGGGTTGACGGAAAATGAAGAATGACCGACAGGAAAAGATCCTCGCCATCATCTCGGGCGAGGCGATCGAGACGCAGGAGCAGCTGATCGAGCGGCTGCGGGCGCAGGGCGTGAACAGCACGCAGGCGACGATCTCCCGCGATATCAAGGAGCTCCACCTGATCAAGGAGCCCGCCGGCGGCGGGCGTTATCGCTACGCGGTATCGGCGCAGAAGACGAAGCTCAACTTTGCCGACCGCCTGCAGACGATCCTGCGCGAGAGCATCGTCGGCGTCGACTACGCGCAGAACATCGTCGTGCTGCGCACGATGCCGGGGCTCGCGGGCGCGGCCGGCGCCGCCTTCGACGGTATGGAGATCCCGCGGATGGTGGGCTCCATCGCCGGCGACGACACGGTGATGATCGTCATGCGCGATACGGCCAGCGCGGCGGAATTCTGCGGCGAGATCGCCGCGATGCGGAAGTGAGCGCATGCTGCAATTACTGCACATCGAGAATATCGCCATCATCGAGCGCGCGGACATCGGCTTCGCGCGCGGCTTCAACGCGCTCACCGGCGAGACCGGCGCGGGCAAATCCATCGTGATCGACTCGCTGGGCGCGGTGCTGGGCCAGCGCACCTCGCGCGACCTGATCCGCACCGGCGCGCCGAAGGCGCTCGTCAGCGCCGTGTTCGACGGCGTGAGCGCGGAGCTGCCGGCGTTGGCGGAAAACGGCGTTGCGCCGGAGGCGGACGGCACGCTCCTGCTGCAGCGGGAGCTGAGCGCCGATGGGAAAAACGTCTGCCGCGCGAACGGGCGGCCTATCACGGTAGCACAACTTAAGTCTATTGGAAACAGCCTGCTGAACATCCACGGCCAGCACGAGGGCGCGCAGCTGATGGACGAGACGCAGCACCTTCTCTATCTGGACCGCTTCGGACGCACGGAGCCCCTGCTCGCGCGCTGCGGCGAGCTCTATGCGGTGATGAGCGCCACGCGGCGCGAGATCGCCGCCTTGCGCATGGACGACGCGGAGAAGGCGCGCCGCGTCGATATGCTGCGCCACCAGATCGCCGAGCTGGAGCGCGCGGAGCTGCGCGAGGGCGAGGAGGAGACGCTCGCCTCGCGGCGTGCCATTTTGCGCAACGGCGAGAAATTCCTCGCCGCCGTCAGCGAGGCGGATTACTGCCTCAACGGCGGAGACGAGGGCAGTGGCGCGGTGAGCGCGATCCGGCAGGCGGAGGACGCGGTGCGCTCCCTGCGCGCCTTCGGAGACGAGTTCGCGGCGATCTCCGATCGACTGGAGGCGCTCTACAGCGAGGCGTACGACCTGGCGGCGACGCTGCGGGACAAGCGCGGGGAATTTGACTTCTCGCCGGAGGAGCTGGACGAGGTGGAGAGCCGCGCCGACCTCCTGTACCGCCTCAAGAAAAAGTACGGCGGCACGGTGGGGGAGATGCTGGACTATCTCGCCCGCTCAAAGGAGGAGCTGGACCGCATCGAATATGCGGACGATCGCATCGCGCAGCTGGAAAAGCGGCTGGACGGAGAGCGGGCTGCCGCCGCGCAGGCGGCGCGGGAGCTGTCCGACGCGCGAAAAGCGGCGGCGAAGAAGCTGGAAGCGGCGATCCTGCGCGAGCTGCGGGAGCTGGACATGCCCCGGGTGCGCTTTTTGATCGAATTTGCGGAGAAGGAGCCGGAGGCGGACGGAATAGACGTTGTGCGTTTCCTGATGTCCGCCAACGTGGGCGAGGAGCCGCGCCCCATCCACCGCATCGCCTCGGGCGGCGAGCTGGCGCGCATCATGCTGGCGCTCAAGAACGTGTTCGCCGCGCAGGAGAGCGTGATGACCATGGTATTCGACGAGGTGGACACCGGCGTGTCGGGCCGCGCGGCGCAGCGCGTGGCGGAGAAGCTGGCAAAGGTTTCGCGGGAGAAGCAGGTGCTTTGCGTAACGCACCTGCCGCAGCTCGCCGCGATGGCGGATACGCACTTTTCCGTGGAAAAGGGCGAGGAGAACGGCCGTACGCTCACGCGCGTGACGGAGCTGGACCGCCCGGCGCGGGCGCGGGAGCTGGCGCGCCTCACCGGCGGCGAGACGGTCAGCGATACGCTTTTGCGCGGCGCGGAGGAGCTGCTCGACGCGGCGGACGCGTTCAAGGCGGCCATGGCGGGAGGCGGCAGATGAACGGATATGCCGAAAGGCTGCTGCGGGAGTATCCCGTGCGCCGCAAGCCGAAGGAGAAGGAGCGGTTTCGCCTCTGGCTGATGGGAACGCTCAAGGCGATGGGCTACCACGCGGAGCTGCAGAGCGTGGACGCGCCGCTGCAGACGGGCGGCAGCGTGACCAACGTCGTGGCGGGCGATCCGGAGAAGGCGCGCGTGATCTTCATCGCGCATTACGATACGGGCCTGCGGTCCCTGCTGCCGCCGGTCATCGCGCCGACGAGGCCGCTGACGGCGCTGCTCTGGCTGGCGCTGACGCCGGTGCTGACGCTTGCGGGCAGCTTTGCGATCTCCTTTGCGCTGACCTTCGCGGTCAACGCGCCGCGGCTGACGCTGCCGCTGTTCCTCGCGCTGCTGCTCTCGTCGCTGCTGTATCTGCGCTTCGGGCCCAGCGAGGCGAACAACGCCGCCGACAACGCCTCCGGCGTCGCGGCGCTGCTGGAGACCGCCGCCGCCCTGACGCCGCGCTATCGCGGCGAGGCCGCCTTCGTGTTCCTTGACGCCGGCTGCGGCGGCATGACGGGGGCGAAGGGCTTTCGCGCCCGATACCCCTCGGCGAAGGAAAAGCCCGTGATCAACGTCAACTGCGTCGCACGGGGCGACGAGCTGCTGATCCTGCCGGGACGGTACGCCCGCTGGAACGGCGAGCTGCTGGACGCCTTCCTCGAGGGCTTCGCGGACGCCGCGGACGGTGAGAAAAAGACCGTGTTCCTCAAGACCGACGGGATCGTTTACTATCCCTCGGACAACCGCGTGTTCCGCTGCGGCGTCAGCCTTTGCGCCTGTGAGAAGCTGCGGGGATTTGGCAGAATCATCCTTCCGCGGAAGGCAGAGTCGATTGACGAAGAGAACCTGAGGATCCTGAAGGAAGGATTATGTAAACTTCTTGAGAAATACCAACAGGTGGCAAAATAGTTCAAAATCTTTGAGATTTAACATTATTTGATCATTGAAACGCAAAAGGAGAACGACAACATGCAGATCTATGAAGAGCTGAAGGCGCGCGGCCTGATCGCCCAGGTGACCGACGAGGAGCAGATCCGCGAGCTGGTCAACAACGGTAAGGCGACCTTCTATATCGGCTTCGACTGCACGGCGGACAGCCTGCACGTCGGGCATTTCATGGCGCTGTGCCTGATGAAGCGCCTGCAAATGGCGGGCAACAAGCCCATCGCGCTCATCGGCGGCGGCACCACCATGATCGGCGACCCCTCCGGCCGCTCCGATATGCGAAAGATGCTGACCCGGGAGGACATCGACCACAACGCCGAGTGCTTCAAGCGCCAGATGGAGCGCTTCATCGAATTCGGACCGGACAAGGCGATGATGCTCAATAACGCCGAGTGGCTGATGGGCCTGAACTACATCGAGCTGCTGCGCGAGGTGGGCGCCTGCTTCTCGGTGAACAACATGCTGCGCGCCGAGTGCTACAAGCAGCGCATGGAGAAGGGGCTTTCGTTCCTGGAATTCAACTACATGATCATGCAGGCGTACGATTTCTACCACATGTTCCAGACCGTGGGCTGCAACATGCAGTTCGGCGGCAACGACCAGTGGTCGAACATGCTGGCGGGCACCGAGCTGATCCGCCGCAAGCTCGACAAGGACGCCTACGCCATGACCATCACGCTGCTGCTCAACAGCGAGGGCAAGAAGATGGGCAAGACCGCCGCCGGCGCGGTGTGGCTGGACCCGAACAAGACCACGCCCTACGATTTCTATCAGTACTGGCGCAACGTGGACGACGCGGACGTGCTCAAATGCATCCGCATGCTGACCTTCCTGCCGCTCGAGCAGATCGACGAGATGGACAAGTGGGAGGGCAGCGAGCTCAACCGCGCCAAGGAGATCCTTGCCTGGGAGCTGACGAAGCTCGTCCACGGCGAGGAGGAGGCGGACAAGGCGCGCGAGAGCGCGCGGGCGCTCTTCGGCGGCGGCGGCAGCACCGAGAACATTCCCGCGACGAAGCTGACGGACGCCGATCTCACCGACGGCAGGATCGACGTGTTGAGCGTGCTGGTCAAAACGGGCCTTTGCCCCTCCCGCGGCGAGGCGCGCCGCCTCGTCCAGCAGGGCGGCGTGACGGTGGACGACGTCAAGGTGGCCTCCATTGACGAAACCTATGATAAGGATCGCCTCGCAAGCAATGGACTGATGATTAAGAAGGGCAAAAAAATCTATCACAAAGTCACGATGTGACATAAGAAAAAAGAAGAGCGGCTGAGTGCCGCTCTTCTTTTTCGGTGGTGTGTTACTTATTTGCAAAGCTCCTTTGCCAGGGCGTCGAGCGCCGCGCGGCTCGCATCCGTGAGCGCGCCGGTGATCTTAACGGAGGTATCTGTAAAGGTAATATCCTTGCTATTCTCGAACATTTTCCGCATCCCGTTCGCGGCCGTCGGCGCCCAGCTGCCGTTTTCGACGAGGGCGACGGTGCGCTTCTGGTAGCCGCGCTCGGTCAGGTGCTCGATGAACTCGCGCATGATCGGGAAGACGCCGCCGTTGTAGGTCGTGGTGCATAGCACCAGCCTATCGTGCCGGAAGGCGTCCTCCACGTCCTCGTACATGTCCGTGCGGGCGAGGTCGTTGACCACGACGCGGGCGCAGCCGTTCTTTTTCAGCTGCTCCGCCAGGTATTCCGCCGCTTCGCGCGTGTGGCCGTAGACGGTGGTGTAGGCAATGACGACGCCCTGGGTCTCCACGCCGTAGCTCGACCAGGTGTTGTACGTATCGACGTAGTAGGCGATGTTGTCGGTCAGGATCGGGCCGTGCAGGGCGCAGATCGTCCGGATCTCCTTCCCGGCGAGCTTGCCGAGCAGGGCCTGCACCTGCGCGCCGAATTTCCCGACGATGCCGAAGTAATAGCGCCGCGCTTCGCAGGACCAGCCCTCGGGATCGTCGTAATCCTGGGCGCCGAACTTGCCGAAGGCGTCCGCGGAGAAAAGGACCTTTTCCGTGCTCTCGTAAGTCATCACGACCTCGGGCCAGTGGACCATCGGCGCGGCGAAGAAGTGGAGCGTGTGCCTGCCGAGGGCGAGGGTGCTGTCCTGCCCGACGACGACGCGCCGGTCGGCGCAGTCGGTGCCGTAGAAATTCGCGATCAGCTTGAACGCCTGCTGCGAGGCGACGACCTGGGCGCCGGGATACCTGGCGAGGAACGCCGGGATGTTGGCGCTGTGGTCCGGCTCGACGTGCTGGACGACGAGGTAGTCCGGCGTGCGCCCGCCGAGGGCGGCGTCCAGTTTATCCAGCCACTCCTTGCCGAAGCGCGCGTCGACCGTGTCCATGACGGCGATCTTTTCGTCGAGGATGACGTAGCTGTTGTACGCCATGCCGTTGGGGACGTCGTAAAGACCCTCAAA
>JAEEGL013274451.1_pt1 | contig 17175 bp, 15 predicted proteins | sample 9134231 | NCBI WGS metagenome assembly JAEEGL01 (sample SAMN16246548, study PRJNA631951) | gut metagenome | biome: gut microbiome; feature: rumen; material: fiber-attached | host: Bos | place: Iran: Karaj | collected 2018-10
CAGCCTCGATAAGCTGGACGAGCTCGCGAAGCTGCCGTCCAAGGAAGAACTCCTTACCAAGGTCGCGTACGTGTTCGCAGCGCCCATGGCGTCCCTTGCCAGAGCCATCCAGGCCCTCGTTGATAAGAAGAACGAAGGCGCCGATGAGGCTCCCGCCGAGGAGGCCGCCCCCGCAGAGGCTCCCGCTGAGGAAGCCGCCGCCGCTCCCGCCGAGGAAGCAGCAGCCGAATAATCCGGCACAATTTATCAAAAATTAATTGGAGGAAATTTATCATGGCATCCGAAAAGATTACCGCTATCGTTGATGAAGTTGCTGCTCTCTCCGTGCTGGAGCTTGCAGAGCTTGTGAAAGAAGTCGAAGAGAGATTCGGCGTCAGCGCTGCCGCTGCCGTCGTGGCTGCCGGCCCCGCCGCCGCTGCCGCTGCTCCCGTCGAAGAGAAGACCGAGTTTGACGTCGTTCTTGCCGGCTTTGACGCCGCTGCCAAGATCAAGGTCATCAAGGTCGTCCGTGAGATCACCGGCCAGGGCCTCGCTGAGGCGAAGGCCACCGTCGAAGGCGCTCCCAAGACCCTCAAGGAAGCCCTCGGCAAGGACGAGGCTGAAGAGCTCAAGAAAAAGCTCGAAGAGGCCGGCGCCAAGGTCGAACTCAAATAAGATCGGTATTGACAAAAAAACGACCGTCGCAAGACGGCCGTTTTTTTGTTCAGAGAAGCGGCTATGCCGCTTCTCTGACAGATGTTGGATGTTGGATGTGGGGTGTTGGATGAAGTTTCTCGCCTGCCGGCTCGGTCGGCGCTTCTGCCTGACGGCAGAGGTGTCCACCGGACACCCGCGCCCTGCGGCTCGCATTTATAAATGGGTACGGGGCGAAGCCCCGTCCTTCATCTCACATCCCACATCTCACATCTCACATCTCACATTTTATACGAACTCCTTAACATTCATATCATAGTGCCCGGTATCCTGGAACCCCACTTCGGTACGCTGGCGTTCGCCCCACTTATAGGCGATGTCCTCAAACGAGTCGGTCTCGATCTTCGCGCGCCAGAAGCCGTCCTTCGAGCCCTTGATGCACCAGTCGGACGACCACATCCCGTGGCCCGTGGCCTTATAGGTCCACAGCGTCCAGCTGAAGTTCGTTTTTTTCATCGTGGTGAAGCAGTTTTTCCACGTGGTCTGCTTGTGGGGGTAATACTCGCCCATGAACAGCGGCACGTCGAAATAATACATGCGCGTGAGATACACGAACAGGTTGAACACGAAGTTCGAGTTCTGATAGAAATGCACCTGATATACCACGTTCTTCCAGCCCTTCACCCATTTGTGCGGCAGGGCGGCGGCTGTCCAGATGCACTCCAGCGTGATGATGTGGTCCGGGTCGGCGGCGCGTACGGTGTCGTAGAGCTCGGTGTAGATGCCCTCGTTGTTGATCCGCCGCTTCACCTCGCCCGCGTCCACGTCGCACATGGGCTCGTTCAACAGGTCGTACATCGCCACGGCGGGGTTGCCCCTGAAGCGCTCGGCGATCGCGGTCCAGAGCTCTTTCGTGAGCGCGCGGTAGAACTCGCCCTGCGAGTCCTTTGTGAACAGGCCGCAGGAATTGCCCTTGCCCGCGTGCGGGGCGTCGCTCTGGAAGCCCGGCGCGCCGTGCATGTCGAGGATCACGTATAGCCCGCGTTTGCCGGCCTCTTCCACGACCCAGTCGAGGCGGTGGAAATCCCAGTTCCCGTTTTCGTCAAGGATCTTCGTGCCGGCGTCGTCATAATAGAAGTTGCGGTACCAGAACGGCACGCGCACGCAGTTGAAGCCCATGGCGGCGATCTCGTCGAGGTCGTATTCGGTGATGAAGTTATCGTAATAGATATCCATCAGCTCGTAGGCCCTTTCGACGCCGAAGCGGTTTGTGAGCTTTTCGAGCACGTCGTAGTGGTCGGTGGCCTCCTCATAGGGGTTGAGCCAATCCTCCCACACGAGCCACGCGCCGAGGTTCAGCCCGTGCAGCGTCACCACTTCGCCGCGGCGGTTGACGAGGTTGCGGCCGGACGTGGTGAGATAGTCGTCGTCCGTGAGCGCCCTGCCGGGGTTCGCGGCGAACGCGAAGCCGACCGAACAGAAGAGCGTCGCGGCAGTGAGCACGAGCGACAGGATAATACAGATACGTTTATGCATCATGATCCCTCCGATCAAAATAAAGCCTGATGTCTTTGAGCCGCGCGCCGGGATCGGCGTCGGTCAGCCGGATGAACAGCCCGCTGCCGTCGCCGAGCGGGAGCGTAGGGAAGCGGACGATCCGCTTGTGCCCGACGGCGTGCCCCTGCTCCAGCAGAAATTCCTTTTCCCCGAGGCGGAGGAGCACCGAAAACGCGTTGATCTTCTCGCCCGCCGTCAGATCCTCCTCAAGCACCAGCGTGTTTGCAAGCGTTGTCCCGGCGAGCGTGAGCAGCGCGCCGTCTTCCCGCGTTTCCGTTTTCACGGGCAGGGGAGCGGCAAAGCGTTCTCTGAGCCGTTCGCCGAAGGCGGCAAGCGTTGCGGCGTCGCGTTCGGGCAGCAGCCCCCGGTCGTCGGGCCCGACGTTCAAAAGCAGGTTGCACCCGCGCCCGACGGATAAGTCGTACAGCCCCTCGATCTCGTCCACGCTCCGTAAGGTGTCGGCGTCGTTGCGGCTCCAGAACCAGTTATTCGGGCGGAGCTTGCAGTCGCACTCGTAGGGCAGAAAGCGCGGGTTTTCGCCGCGCACGGCGTTTTCGGCGGGCAGCAGAGTCTCGTAGCGCCGGTCCTCGGGCGCAACGCCCTGCTCGTTGCCGATCCAGCCGACATCGGGGTCCCAAAGGTTGAAGAGCAAGATCTCCGGCTGCAGCTTTCTGATCGTATCGACGATGCGCCCGCTGTCGAACCGGTGCCCGCCCGCGCCGCAGCCGTCGAACCACAGGTAGTCGATCTTGCCGTAGCGCGTCAGCAGCTCGGTGATCTGCGCGATGAAGTATTCGTCGTATTCTTCGGGCGCGCGTTTGACGCTGCCGAACTCGGCGGGGGAGTAGTAAAGCCCCGTTTTGAGCCCCATTTCTCTGCACGCGTCGGTGAATTCTTTCACAACGTCGCCTTTGCCGCCCTTCCACTTCGCGGCACGAACGCCGTAGGGGGTGGTTTCGGTCTGCCACAGGGCGAAGCCGTCGTGGTGCTTGGCGGTGAGGATGCAATAGCGCGCCCCCGCCTTTTTCGCCGTGTCCGCCCATTGGCGGCAGTCAAGAAGCGCCGGGTCGAAGGCCGCGGGGTCCATATACACTTCGTCCCAGTCGGCGCGCCCCTCGTGGAACGTGCGGATGCCGAAATGGAAAAAGAGCCCGAACTCCCAGTCCAGAAACTCCAGTTGACGGGCACAGGGTTTTAAGTCGGACATGGGATCGGCTCCTTTCGGTTTTCTGTCTTCATTTTAGCACGGCGGGCGAAAAAAAACAATTCCCATTCCCATTTTCTTTGCCGAATTTATAGACAAAAAGCGCGAAACGTGTTATACTTGATTCCCGTAAGCATAACGGACGGGAGGCGCCGATATGAAAAAACCGGGCTTTGACCATCAGAAGTATCTTGAGCTGCAGACCAAAAACATCCGCGACCGCATCGCGCTGTTCGGCGGCAAGCTGTATCTGGAATTCGGCGGCAAGCTGTTCGACGACTATCACGCCTCGCGCGTGCTGCCGGGCTTTCAGCCGGACGCGAAGATGCACATGCTCTATGAAATGAAGGACGACGCCGAGATCGTGATCGTGGTGTCCGCCGACGCGATCGAAAAGAACAAGCGCCGGGGGGACCTCGGCATCACCTACGACGCCGACACCCTGCGCCTCATCGACGAGTTCCGCGAGTTCGGGCTGTACGTCGGCAGCGTTTGCATCACGCATTTTTCCGACCAGCCCGGCGCCGTGCAGTTCCAGAAGCGCCTCGAAACGCTCGGCATGCGCGTCTACCGCCACTACGTGATTCCCGATTATCCCGCCAACGTGCCGCTCATCGTGTCCGACGACGGCTACGGCAAAAACGACTATATCGAGACCACGCGCCCGCTGGTGGTCGTCACCGCCCCGGGCCCGGGCTCCGGCAAAATGGCGACCTGCCTGTCGCAGCTCTATCACGAGTATAAGCGCGGCAACAAGGCCGGCTACGCGAAGTTCGAGACCTTTCCGATCTGGAACCTGCCTTTGAAGCACCCCGTCAACATGGCGTACGAGGCCGCCACCGCCGACCTCAATGACGTGAACATGATCGACCCCTTCCATCTCGAGGCCTACGGCGTGACCACGGTCAACTATAACCGCGACGTCGAGGTGTTCCCGGTGCTCGGCGCGATCATGACCAAGATCATGGGCGAGTCGATCTATAAGTCGCCCACCGACATGGGCGTGAACATGATCGGCTATTGCATCGCGGACGACGACGTGGTGTGCGCCGCCGCGAAGCAGGAGGTCATCCGCCGCTATTACGAGGCCGCGTGCAACGTCAAGCTCGGCCACGGCGACCAGCAGGTGGTGCACCGCATCGAGCTCATCATGAACTCCATGAACCTCTCTGCCGACGACCGCCGCGTGGTGCAGGCCGCTCTTGACAAGGCAGCCGCCACCGGCGACACCGCCGCCGCGATCGAAACCGAGGACGGCACGCTCATCACCGGCAAAACGAGCGACCTGCTCGGCGCCACCAGCGCCATGCTCATCAACGTTCTCAAAAAGCTTGCCCGCATCCCGGACGAGATCCCGCTTTTGTCCCCCGCGGTGATCGAGCCGATCCAGAAGCTCAAGACCGAGGCGCTCGGCAACCGCAACCCGCGCCTGCACGCCGACGAGGTGCTCATCGCCCTGTCGATCTGCGCCGCCACGAACCCCATGGCCAAGCGCGCGCTCGAGCAGCTGCCCAAGCTCCGCGGCCTTGAGGCGCATTCGTCGGTCATTCTCAACACCTCCGACGCCAACACCTTCAAACGCCTCGGCGTGCATATGACCATGGAGCCGGTCACGTTCTCAAACAAACTCTATCATAAATAAGGGACAATCAGAATACAAAATACAAAATACAAAATACAAAATGACGGACGGGGCGACGCCCCGTCCGTTCCTTTTTTGTGCGGATTCTCACGCTTTGTGCGCCCGCCGCGCTTTGCGCGGCTTATCTGTTCCCCTGCATCGGATCGTCCGCCCCGTACACGGACGACAGGTCGTAGGCCGGGATGCGCATCTCGTAATAGAAGTATACGTCGTCGACACGCGCGCGTTGGGCCTCCATCTGCTCCTCGCTGCCGGAGATATACTGCTGCCGCCAGAAATTGAGATTGTTGAGCCGGAACCAGAACCGCCATACCGGCACCCGGTATTCCATGTCGCCGGTGCGGCTGTAAAAGAGCTCGCACGTCACGAGCGTCGGCGAAACGCCGAAATCGGCGAAATACTGCGCCTTGGCGAGCTCCAGCGCCCTGTCGTACGGCACGGCGGGGAAGTCCGCGCAAACGTCGTCGTCCGCGTCTTCGTCCCCGAGGTCGAAGTCCGCCTGAGCTGTCAGCGAGAGCGGATCGTTTTTCTCGATCAGCGTGTGCAGGCTGACGCTGCGGCTCAAATAGTTCTCCATCGCGGCGGCGGGGTCGTCGTTTTCGGCATAGAGCTTATAACTGACCAGCTTGTCGAGGCCCTCGAGGCCGAGGCTTTCCTCTGTCACGGCGGCGGTCACGGTTCCCTCGCCGCAGATAAGGCGGCAGAGCGCGGCGAGATAGGGGTCCTTCGCCGCAGTGGCGCGGGCGGCTTCGGGGGACCCGAACAGCGCGTCCTGCGCGTCGTAGTCCCCGGTGTAAGCCTCGCCGATATACCGCAGGGTTATGTGCCCGGGCTTCGCGAGCACCAGATAAGAGCCGTCGGGATTCGCGGCAAGAAAATATTCCTCGGGGTGGGCGCCGTTTTCTTCCTCGCCGTTCGTCACCTCGTGCACCTCCGTCCGGCAGCCCGCAGGCAGGTCTTCCTGCCCGTTCCTGAAACGGAAGAACGAGGCGTTTTCCGCCGGGTCGGTCTTCCGCAGTTCGTCGAGCGAGATACCAAGTTCGCCGAGGTAGCGTTCAAGCGTCTCTTTCGCGGCGGCGCGGTAAGCGTCCGTGATCGCGGCCTTCGGCGCGCCGGACGGATACAGCGCGTGCATTTCCGAGACCCGGTACATCGTCGGCTGATACTCGGGGCACGCGGCGGCGTCCGGGGCGGTGCGCATCTCGTTCGGCAGGCCGTTTGCTTCTTTGTCGGGCACATAGAAATTCCAGACGCGGTAATACGCGCTCTGCGGGATGCCGAAGGCGCCGGCGCACAGCTCTTCGATCTCGGCGATGAGCACGCCGTCGCCCACCACCGGGTCTTCGGCGGGTTCGGTCGTTCCGGGCGGCAGCGTCTCCGAAGGCGCGTCGGTCTGCTCCCCGGACGGCGCGGGCTCGGTCGGCAGGACGGGGTCCTTGTTCGGCAGGTTCTTCACGAGGGCGTACGCGCCGACTATGAGCAGCACGGCCGCCGCAGCCGCCGCGAGGCGCCCGAACACGGCGCGTTTTGCGTGCTTCGTCTCTTCCCCTTTAAGCGAAGCAAGGCACGTCTCTTTGATTTTTGCAAGGTCCGGCGCCGTGTCTTTGAGCGCCTCTTTGATCAGTTCCGATTCGCTGACCGTCATTCTCTCTTCCATTTCACTCACTCCTTTGTTCCCCATAGATCGCCCTCAGCTCCGCGAGCGTGCGGTACAAACTCGTTTTTACGTCCGAGAGCGTCAGCCCCAGCCGCTCGGCGATCTCGGCAAGCGGCAGGTCGAGCGTGTAGCGCAGCGCGAAGATTTTGCGGATCTTTTCGGGCTTTTTTTGCAGCGTCTCGTTTATCTCCCGCACGAACAGCGCGCGCTCGGCGGCGTCGGCGGGGGTGACGCTTATTTCATCCGGCAGGTCGGGCGCGTCGTCGGTGTCGAGGCTCGCGACCACCTGCAGGCGGTTTTTGGCGCGGTAATACGCCCACAGCTTTTTGTTCGCCGTGTCGATCACGAACGCCTCGGGGTTCTTGATGTGCTTTTCGCCCTTGGTCTTCAAAACGCCCAGTACCTCGAGGTAGGTCTCCTGCACGAGATCGGCGGCGTCCTCGGGCGCGTGACATTTCGATAAGATATGGGCGCAGCATTTTCGGCACGTGTCGTCGTAGATACGTTCAAAGGCCTTGTCAACCGTCATCGGCGTCCCTCCCTTCCGTCTATATAGCGTCGGAAACGTAGAAAAAAGTTGCGTGAAAACGAAAAAAAACCGGGTCTCCCCGGCGAAAAAGGCTCAGAACCACTTTCTCTTTTTGGCGATCAGCAGCAGCGTGCCGCTCACGGCGAGCGAGAGCAGAATGACGTACACGTAGCCGAACCTCCACTGGAACTCGGGCATGTGCACGAAGTTCATGCCGTACCAGCCCACGATGATCGTGAGCGGAAAGAAGATCGTCGAGAGCACCGTGAAGAACTTCATGGCGTTGTTGAGCTTTAAGTCCATCGAGCCCTGATAGGCGTCCTGCAGGTGCATGGCGGCGTTATAAAGCGAGTCGGCGTCCTCTCTGAGGCGTCGGATGCGCGAAGAAACGTTCGACACGTATTTGAGGTCGTCCGACTCGAACACGTCGTTGTCGTTCTCTTCGAGCGCCTGGGTGATGTCTAAAAGCTGCTCGTAATAGTTGTGGATGACGAGCAGCACCTTTTTGAGCTCGAGGATGTCGATTGAAAAATCCTTGTCGGTGTCGGCGTTCACCACGTCCGACTCGAGCTCCGAGATCTCAAGGCCCTTGCGCTCAAGAAACTGCACGTCGCCCGAAATCAGGGCGTCGAGGAAGGCGCACACCACCTTTTCGGGCGTCACGGCGGCGGGGGCGTAGCGCCCCACCGCGGCGTCGAATTTCGCGCGCGTGGAGCCGTCGTGGTCCTCCACGTCCACCACGAGAAAGAGGTTGCGCTTGAAATAAAGCGCCACGCAGTCCGGCGGGGCGCTGCCCTCGGCCGCGTACTGGGTGATCCGAAGCTCCGTGAACGTGTAGTCGTCATACACCTCCACGCCGGAGCGGAACAGGGTATTCGCCCGCGAGCAGGCCTCTACCGTGGCGGCGCCGAAGCCGAGCGCCGGCGCGATCTCTCTGAGCTCCGGCACGGTCACGTAGCCGGCGGTGAAGCGCGCGGGGGTATAATCCGAATAGGCGATCTCATTCTTTTCGCCGCTGAACTGATAAAACATAGTCTCTCCTTCAGATCTCGCTGCCGTCGTATTCGCTGCCCACGTGCGGGAACGCCACGGCCACGCGCCCGGTCGGCGTATCGAAGAACACTCTGGTCTCGTCGCCGTCGCAGCAGCGCTTTCTGCCGTAAATGAGTTTGAGCATGCGGTAATTCTCTTTGCACCCGCGGGTGAGGTTATACTGCCCCTGCGGGATCAGCACGGTCTCGGCACTCGTATTCTGATAGATGCGCCTTACCCTGTTGATGCAGTGGTGCGACGCCTGCAGATAGGTGCACGTTAGCTTCGGATAGCGCGTCATCAGCACGTCCGCCACCGAATCGCCGACGTCGCCGAGCAGCAACAAACTCTTGCCCGCTTCGTAGGTGAAGCGCACCACGGCGCAGGTCTCGTTGGTGCCGTTATAAAGCCCGCCGTGTTCGTCGTAGCCGCCGGGCAGGAGCGAATCCTCATGCGTGTGCAGCACTTCGGTCTCCACGCCGTCGAGCGTGAACGTCATACCCGCGTGCAGCTGCAGGAACTTCACGTCCGGCGAATGCTCTTTGATCCTGCGGCGGCAGTCGCCGACGTAGGGGCTCAGGCCGTGCAGCCGGTGCGAGGGGAAGTTGAACATCACGCGTTTGAGTTCTATGTCGTCCCCGAGCACGCGCAGCAGCTTCAAAAAGAAATCGATGTGGTCGTTGTGGGGATGCGAGCAGTACCACGCCGCCACGGTCAGCTTCTTCGTGCCGGTCAACAGGCGCAGTTTTTCAACGCAGTCCGCCACGGCCGCGTCGGTGGCCTGCTCCATTTCGCCGCCGTCGACCAGAATCAGCTCGCCCGAGCGCGTACGGATCGCGTAAAGCATGCCGCAGTCGCACGAATAGCCCTTGATCATCTTCGCGTAGTGCAGCGAATACTGCATGAGGGCGGTGTTGTTGAAGCGGTCCGCCTTTTGTTCGTCCGCCTCGAAATCGGGCAGGCGGAGGCTGGCGTTGTCCAGGATCACGCGGATGCGCCCCTCGGCGCGGATGAAATACGCGTAAACGAGGTTTTCGTCCTTATAAAACTCGCGGTAAAGCCCTTCTTCGGCGTCGCGCGAAAAGCAGCAAACGAAGCCCGCGTTCGTCAGCGTGCCGCAGTAAGACAAAAAGTCGATCTCCTGCACGCCGTTGACGATGCGCATATAGCCGGTGTCGGGCGTGTCGCCCCCGGCGTCGTCCTGCAGGCCGGCGCCCACCGGGAACACGTCGCGCACGTAGTCGCCGAACGGACAGGGCGGGATCAGGGCGTCAAATCGGGTCGGGGTCATAAGAACATCTCCTTTCGCCCTTCGTCGGTCTTATTTTATCATATCTCTTCGCTTTTCGCAAGAGAGAATCGTTTTTTCGCGCCCCGCGGCGGCGGCAAAATGCCACTTGACAAAGAGAAAACCCTATGATATTATAGTTACCAATCTGTGAAAGGAAACGACCTATGGAAACCGACCCGGACCCCGGTCCCGCGTTTGATCCCGCAAACCCAATCGAGTAAATCCCGCATAGCTTGCGCCGGATGGCGGCAGGCTGTGTTTTTTTGCGTATAACGTATTATTTTGAAGGAGTTCTGTTTTTGAAATGAAAGATAAAGTCTGGCTCATATTGCTGGTCCAGCTGCTGCTCATCGCGCTCAACGCCGTGTTCGCCGCGGCGGAGATCGCCGTGATCTCGATGAACGACGTGCGCCTTTCGGCCCTCACCGCGAACGGCAACAAGCGCGCCAAAAGGCTCTCAAAGCTCGTGTCGTCGCCCGCGAAGTTCCTCGCGACCATTCAGGTGGCGATCACGCTGTCGGGCTTTCTGGGCTCGGCGTTCGCGGCCGATAACTTCGCCGACCGGCTCGTCGCGCTGATCAAAAAGACGGGCCTCGGCATCGGCGACGACGCCCTGCGCACCCTGTGCGTGATCTTCATCACGCTCGTGCTCTCATTCCTGACCCTCGTGTTCGGCGAGCTGGTGCCCAAGCGCATCGCCATGAAAAAGGCCGAGCCGCTGGCGCTCGGCGTGTCGGGGCTTTTAGGCTTCATCTCGAAGCTCTTCGCGCCGATCGTGTGGCTGTTGTCCGTTTCCACCAACGGCGTGCTGCGCCTCATCGGCATCGACCCCAACGACACCGACGAGACCGTGACGGAGGAAGAGATCCGCATGATGATCGACGCGGGCAGCGAGAAGGGCACGATCGACGAGGAAGAAAAAGAGCTTTTGCAGAACGTGTTCGAGTTCGACGACCTCACCGCCGGCGAGATCGCCACCCACCGCACCGACGTGGCGATCCTCTGGATCGAAGAGCCCGAGGACTGGGAGCAGACCATCATCGACTCGCGCCACACCTTCTTCCCGGTCTGCCACGAGACGGCGGACGAGATCATCGGCATCGTCAACGCCAAGGATTTCTTCGCTCTGCGCGGCGACAGGACGCGTTTGTCCAGCATCATCCGCAAGCCCTATCTCGTGCCCGAATCGGTGAAGGCGGACGTACTGTTCTCGAACCTCAAAAAGCGGCACGAGCAGCTCGCCGTTGTGCTTGACGAGCACGGCGGCATGGAGGGCGTGGTCACGCTCACCGACATCCTCGAGTGCATCGTGGGCGACTTCGACGAGGATACTCTCGCCGAAAACAACGGCCAGCCCGATATCGTGCAAAAGGACGACAACGTGTGGATGGTGTCGGGCGGCACGCCGATCGACGACGTCAACGAGGAGCTGGGGCTGCAGCTCGACGACGAGGACTACGATACCTTCGGCGGCTACGTGCTGAGCATCCTCGGCGCGATCCCTGCCGACAACTCCACCTTCACGGTGGAGGACGAGAACCTCTCGATCCGCGTGCTCGAGGTCATGGACCACCGCATCGAGATGACCGAGGTCACGAAGAAAGAGGCCGAAACGCCCGAAGAAGACTGAAAGGGACGGTGACTATGGACCGCGCAGCGTTTACCGCGTTTTTCCTGTCGCTCGGCTACGTGGAATTCCTGTGCGAATTGAGCCTGCCGGTCGCCGAAGCCCTCGACGCCCTGCCCGAAGAAACGCGTGAGACGGCTCTCAGGTCGCCGCGGGAGCTCTCGGGCGTCATCAACGCCGAAAAATCGCGCCTCGGCGCGCCGCTTGAGATCGCGCTCGCGGCGGGGGAGGTCTGGGCGAAATTCGCCCGCCTCGAAAAACGGCGGGCGGGGGAGCTTTCTCCTATACGGGACGAACCCGACGAGCCGGAGCTGCCGAACGAGCCGGAATTCCCGGCCGAAGCGCCCGAAGAAGAGCGTGAGGCACCTTCCGCAGACCCCGATATTCCTTACCCGACCGACGAGTCGGTCGCGGCGTTCCTCATAAAGCTGCGCGCCGACCCCGGATGGGCGGCGACGGACGAAAAACGGCGGCTGCTGTTTGAAGAGGAATATCCCCGCAACAACGACTCCGACGTCGTGCTCAAAAAGCTCGATTTCGTGTCGGCGGCTTATCCCACGCGCATTTATAACAAGCTGGCGCTCGCGCTTTCGACGGCGAATCGCGCGTCGGAGATCGACGGCTGGATCGCGAACGGCGTGGACCTCGCGGTGGAGGCGCTGGCGGGCCACGGCCCGCTCAAGGGCTACGAGCCCGCGTCGCGCTTCTGCTGGTGCCATCAGCCGCAGCTGCATCCGTTGATGACAAGAAACGCCCTGCGCGCGATGAAATATTACCGCGACACCTACCGCAAAGGCCATTTCGTGGAGGCGGACGTGCAAAGCTACCTTACGTATCTCAACACGCTCGACCACGTGATCGGCGCCTACGGTATCCGCGCGTTCGGGCGCATCTCGGTGTCGGTGTTTCTCGACGCCGTGGGCGAACTCCTCAAAGAAAAGGAAAAAAACAAGAGCTGAAATTCTCAGCTCTTTTCTTTTTGTTCTTCCTCCGCGCCGGTTTCCGGCGCGGGTCCCGTTTCTTCCGGCGGCTTTGCCGCTTGAGCGAGGCGTTTTTCGGCGATGGCGCGCCCGCGCGTCACGCACTCGGGCTCGGTTTCGAAGTCGCGGGCGTAATCCTCGGCGGCGTCGGGCGACGCCTCAAAGGCGCGGGCGAAAAAGTTGACCGCCGCGCCGTAGCACGGGCGGAACGTGAGATCCGCCTCGAGCACGCGGTCCGCCACGGCGGGGGAGAAGCGCCCCCCGGCGGTAAAGAACCTGCCCAAAAGCCGCAGCGACAGGGCCTCTGCGTAAGGGTCGGGGCGGCGGCGCCAGCGGTCGATCGCCTCCAACAGCACCGGGCGGTTCACCGCCAGCACGCCGGGGGAGAGGATCGAGAGCACCTCTTCGTTCATGATGTACGGCAAAAACGCCTCCACGCCCGAGAGCGCCGGACGGAAGCGCTTTTTTTGTTCAAAAGGTAGGCGTGCAGGATGTCCTCCTCCGCCCATTTGTGCGGCAGGTCCTCCAAAAAGAAATGCGTGTCGGTGCGCGCCGAGAGCTGCACCGCGAGGCGCCTCAGTTCCTTCGGGCGCACGCCGAGCACCGCCTCCTCGCCGAGCTGACGCCCCCTCGCCCTGGCGAAGGCGGGGTCTTTCAGCGCCTGCAGCTGCGAGCGGACGTTGAGAATCACGCGTTCGCGGTCCGTCTCGCGGCAGGGGTGGCCGGCGTCCATGTCGAACACGCGGATGAAGGGGTCGAGCGACGGGGCGAGCTCCGAAAAGCGCAGCAGCAGCTGCGCGGCGGCCTCGGCGTCCGAGAGCGACACGTGGTGCGTGAGTGTGATGCCGTGCTTCGCGGCCAGAAAGTCGAGCGAATAGCGCTCCGAGTCGGGGTAAAACTGCTTCGCGAGCTCCAGCGTGCACAGGTAATTCACCTGCGGCGCCCAGTCGATGTGATAGCGCCTGAGCACCGTCGAGAGCACGTGCAGGTCTCCCGAGGCGGCGTGCGCGCACAGCACGGTGTTCTCGAAAAACGGGCGCAGCGTGTCCCAGAGCGCGGCGAAGGTCGGCGCGCCCTGCACGGTTTCGGCGCTGATGCCCGTGAGCGTGACCGTGAACGGATCGAAGGGGCACTGCGGGTCGACCAGAGAGTAAAACGTCCGGGTCAGCCTGCCGTTTTCGATCACGGTCAGCCCGACCGAGGATACGGCGTTGTAATGGGAGTTCGGCATCTCGAAATCGAATACCGTCACGCGGGGTGGGAGCATAGTTACCTCCGGGAGTCAGTCGCCTGCGGCGGGGTATAAAGCGCGCTTTGCGCGCGGGTGCACGGTCCACGGGTGCACGGGTGCACGGGAGCGCGGCATCGCACGGCCCACGGCCTCTTAATTTTGTATTTTGTATTTTGTATTCTGCATTATTTCCTTCCCGCAACGCCTGCCGGCAGGCCGTTTTCGGTCCATCGACGCAGCGTCAGGATGAAATGGATGCTGAACACGGTGAACAGCAGCAGGTTGTGGCCGATCATGCAGCCCCACGCTTCCACGAGGCCGCCGCCGAGGAAGCGGGTGAACACGAAGGTGAGCGCGATGCGCACGCCCCACATGCCCGTCACGTTCACGGCGAAGGGGAAGCCGGTGCGCCCAAGCCCCTGCAGCATGCCCTCGATGATGATCGACACGCCGTAAAACGGCTCGCTGACCGCCACCATGCGCAGCACCGTGGTGCCGAGCTCCACCACGGCCGGGTCCTTCGAGAAGATGCCGATGAGGTTCGGCGCGAAGATAAACAACAGCCCGCCCGAAACGACCATCAGCGCCACCTCGAGCACCAGCAACATGCGCCTCAGGTCTTTGAGCTTTGTGAGGTCCTTCGCGCCGAGCGCGCGCCCCGCGAGCGTTGCGGCGGCGGTCTGCATGCCATAGCCCGGCACGTAAAACGCCGATTCCACGGTGTTCGCCACCGTGTGCGCCGCCGTGGCAAGGGTGCCGAGGGCGTTCACGAGCGACGCGAACACCACGTAGCCGAGCGAGGTGGCGAAGCGCTGCAGGGCGTTGGGCAGCGCGACTTTGAGGCAGGGCAGCAGCACGTCCTTTTGGGGCGTCAGTTTCTGCCCCTTCGGGGTGATCGCCGGGTTTCTCAGAAACGCCACGGTGATCAGTATCCCGCCCGCCGCGAACGCCAGCGCCGAGGCGAGCGCCGCTCCGGTCACGCCGAGCCCCGCCCCGGGCAGGGTCAGCGACACGCCGAATACGGTCCTCTGCCGCGCTTCGGAGATCAGCAGGGCGTTGAGGCAGACGTTCAACACGTTCATCGCAAGGCCGATGCGCATCGGCGTCCTCGCGTCGCCGGCGGCGCGCAGCATGGTGCCGAACACGATGATCGCGGTGCGGAAGAGCATCGGCGCGTAAAGGATGAAGAAATAGCGCGAGGCGGCTTCGCGCAGGGGCTCGTCCACCTGCATCCACGCGGGCACGAAGGGGCTGAGGCCCAGCGTGATCGCGGTGAAGGCCGCGCCCACCGTCAGCACGGCAAGCACGCCCTGCCCGGCGGCGCGGTGCGCGTCCTCTGCCCTGCCCGCGCCGATCGCCTGCGCGATATACGCCAAAAAGCCCACGGCGAGGGCGTGGATCGTGCTGCCGACGAGCCAGTTGACGGTCACCGTGGCGCCGACCGCCGCGGTGGCGTCGGTGCCCAGCGCCCCCACCATGGCGGTGTCGGCGTATTGAACTGCGGTCTGGCTCAGCTCTTCGAGCATCGTGGGCCACGCGAGGGCCCAGATGCCGGGCAGCAGGCCCCACGGCAAAAGCCGCGACTTCCGGTTTTCCATACGTATCAGTATACCCTTTCCGACGCCGTTCGTCAAGGTTTTTCCCGCGCGGAGAGACAGAAGCGCGAAAACCTCTTGCATTTTCCGGCGGGCGTGATACAATAGCGAAAGAAGGAGGCGGACGGAATGGAGAAACTGCTGCTTGCGCTCGAGCTATTGGGCATCGCGGCGTTCTCGGTATCGGGGGCGCTGGCGGCCATGGAAAAGCATCTCGACGTGTTCGGGGTGCTGGTCTGTTCCGTCACCACCGCCCTCGGCGGCGGGATCATCCGCGACGTGCTGGTCGGCAACCTGCCGCCCGTGATGTTCAAGGAGTATTCCTACCTTATCACGGCCGCCGCGGTGAGCGTCGTCACGTTCACCGTCGCGAGGATCCTCAAAAAGAAGTTCAGCGACAACATGTCCGCCATCGACCGCGTGAACAACGTGGTGGACGCCATGGGCCTCGGCCTGTTCACGGTGATGGGCGTGAACACGGGCGTAAAGTTCGGCTACGCCGACAACGCCTTTTTCGTGGTGTTTTTGGGCCTTGTCACCGGCATCGGCGGCGGCGTGCTGCGGGACAGTATGCTGAGCGTGGTGCCGCTCATCTTTTCAAAGCGCGTTTACGCCGTGGCGTCGCTTTTGGGGGCCATCGCGTATTACGTGATGTACGTGGTCCTCTCGCTGCCGATCATCCTCTGCGTCGTGATCACGGTGCTGCTCATCTTCACGCTGCGAATCTTAGCCTCGGTGTTCCGCTGGGACCTGCCGAAGGCCTTCTGAAAGGGGTTTCTTATGACCGTCACCGCACACGCCGGCGCGTTCGACACGCCGGATAATTCGATCGAATCGGTCGCGCGCGCGATCGCCGAGGGCGCCGAGATCATCGAGACGGACGTCTCGTTCCGCCCCGACGGCACGCCCGTCGTCATCCACAAAGCCCGCCCGAGAGCAGCCGAAGGGGTCCTGCTCGCGGACGTGTTCGCGCTGGTCGCCCAAGCGCCCGGCGTAAGGATGAACCTCGACCTCAAAAGCGTCAAAAACCTGCCCGCGGTGGACGCGCTCTTGCGCGAATACGGGCTGTTCGAGCGCGCGTTTTTCACGGGCGTCGGCAAAAACTGGGCGCCGAAGGTGCGCGAACAATCAAACGTGCCCTATTATCTCAATACCGACGTGTCGAAGCGCGCGCGCAAATACCCCGCCGACGCGAAAAAGCTCGCCGGGCGTATCCGCGACGCGGGCGCGCTGGGGCTCAACTGCCACTACGGCAACGTGACCGAAAACGTCATTGAGACGCTCGGCGCCGAAGGCCTCGAAACTTCGGTGTGGACGGTCAACGACGAGGCGACTGCCCGGCAGATCCTGCCCCTGAGGCCCGATAACGTCACGTCGCGCCATCCCGACATGATCCTGCGGATCATGAAAGAACTAAATATCGAATGATATAAGGACCGGTTTCCCGGTCCTTTTTCATATGCCCGCCCTTTCACGCATATCCTTTCACAGAGGCGAAAGGACGGGACGGGCATGAGACGGGCGGTTTTGATCGTGGTTTTTCTCGCGGCGGTGATGCTGGGCGTGCCGCTCGGCACGTTCGCCCTCGGTTCTGCGCGCCCCGAAAGGTCGGAAACGCCGGAAAGCACGACCGGACCGGAAGAGCCCGGCGACGCGATCACCGTGTTTCTGGCGGAGGAGGGCCGCGTGGAGGAGCTGGGCCTCCCGGACTATCTCGTGGGCGTGCTGGCCGCCGAGATGCCGGTCTCGGCTTCGCCCGAGGCGCTCAAGGCGCAGGCGGCGGTGAGCCTGACGCTCGCGCGCTATATGCAAAAGGGCGGCGCGAAGGCCGACCGTGCCGGCGCGGTGATCACGTCCGACCCCGGGCGGCACCAGGGGTATTTCACCGAAGAGACGCGAAAGGCACGCTTCGGCACGGATTTCGAGGAGATCGAAGAAAAGCTCCGCGCGGCCGCCGAAGCCGTGCGGGGCGTGACGATCGTGTATGAGGACGAGCCGATTCTGGCGGCGTTCCACGCAATCTCGGCGGGCAAAACAGAAGACGCCTCGAACGTGTGGGGCGGCGGGTACCCGTATCTTTCAAGCGTCGACTCGTCGTGGGATCGAGCGGAACCCGGCTTTGAGAGCGGGGATGTTCTGTCGCCCGAAGACTTATTCGGAGCGCTGGGTCTCACGGTCCCCGACGAACCCGCCGCCG
>JAEEGL013928560.1_pt1 | contig 17175 bp, 13 predicted proteins | sample 9134231 | NCBI WGS metagenome assembly JAEEGL01 (sample SAMN16246548, study PRJNA631951) | gut metagenome | biome: gut microbiome; feature: rumen; material: fiber-attached | host: Bos | place: Iran: Karaj | collected 2018-10
ATCTTTCCTTTGCCTCGATCTGCGAGAACACCACTCCCGCCTCGTCGAGCCTGCTGACAAGATCCGGATCGTCCACTCTGACGGTGGAGTAGATCGCCTCAGCCCCTTCCGGAACGTTTTCGGATTTATCCTTCACCGTAAACTCTATGACCGTTTTGTTTATCTCCACTTCGTTTATATTGCCGCTACCGAGCTCGGCAAGAAACGCGTCGTAGGTGAGCGTTTTAACGGTCTGCCCGGAAAACAGGTTCGGGAAAACGAATAAATTCATCATCACGATCACTATCACCGCGATGATGATATACGTTATAAGATTGTTTTTCTTTTTGCTGTCCATATCTTATCCCTTGAATTTGTATAATACTGTATTTTGTTTTTTTACTATAACATCATACCCACGCCGTGGCAAGAAAAAGTTGCTTTTGCGGCGCTGTGCCGCTCAGGGTATCGTATCACCTTTCTCCGCCGGCTTGATGGATTTTCGTTGAATAATGCGTGAATAATTTATAAACTCTTCCTCGCCGCCGCAATAAAAGAAGGCGCGGAGATCCGCGCCTTCTCTGCCGTCTGCTTGATCAGCAGCCGCAGGAGCATCTGGGAGAGTTCCCGACGCCTCCTGCGAATATAATGAGTATCAGCAGGATTATCCAAAGCCCGCTGTTGCAGCTGTTTGAACAAAACATATCATGTCAGCCTCCGATGCTTTTATGGGGGTAGCCGCGCCCGCAAACGCTTCCGGGCGCCGAGCCCTTTAAAGCGGGCTCATTTACATGATATGTTTTTATTTTCTTTTTGTTACCTGCGGAAAAGCTTTTTGGCAGCCGTTTCGAACACGTCCGCGAAGCGCACGGCCTCCTCAAGCGTGTTTTCTCCCGAAAAGCTCAGGCGTATGGCTCCGTCCGTCACCTTCGGCGGCAGCTTCATGGCCTCGAGCACGTGGCTCCTCGCTCCCCTTTTGCAGGCTGAGCCCTTCGAGACGCATATCCCTTCGGCGTCGAGCGCGCTCATTAGAGTTTCGCTGCGGTAGCCGGGCACGGAAAAATCGAGTATGTAGGGCATGGCTCCCGGAGCTATTATCACGGCGTTATCAAAGCGGCTCAGAATATCCGAGATCAGTCTTTCCCGTATCTCCTTTACCTTTTCGAAAGTCTGCGTTATCGAGCCGCGCTGCGCTTCGACCGCCGCGGCGAAGGCGCATATCTGCGGCAGCGCCTCCGTGCCGCTGCGCAGCCCCTTTTCCTGCCCGCCGCCGAATATCAGCGGCTTTATTCTTACTCCTTTTTTTACATAGAGCGCGCCCGAGCCCTTGAGCGCGTGCACCTTGTGCGCGCTCACGGATACAAGATCCGCTCCGAGCTCCTTTACGCTCAGCGGCAGCTTCATGAAGGCCTGCACGGCGTCGGTATGCACGAGCGCCGCCGGCGCTTTCGCCTTTGCCGCCTTTGAAACGGCGGCTATGTCCGTCTGCGCGCCGGTCTCGTTATTGACGGCCATGAGCGAAACGAGTATCGTATCTTCCCGCGCGGCGGCATATACTTTTTCCGCGCTCACGGAGCCGTCTCCCTCCGCTTCGAGATATTCCACCTCGAAGCCCTGATGCGCGAGGTCCTCCAGAGTTTTCAAAACCGCCTCGTGCTCGACCTTCGAGGATATTATATGCCTCCCCTTGTGGCGCATGAGCTGCGCGGCGCCGCGCAACGCCCAGTTATCAGACTCCGTTCCGCCGGAGGTGAAGAATATCTCCTCGCTTTTCGCGCCGAAGGCCTTTGCCAGGCTCTCCCGCGAGCTTTCGAGCAGCTCCGCCGCCTCCCTGCCGAGAGCGTGGCCGGAGGACGGATTGCCGTACTGCAGCGTCATGGCGCGCAAAGCGGCCTCGGCTGCCTCGGGACATACCTTCGTTGTCGCGGCGTTGTCAAAATAAATCATGATATCCTCCATAGATGACCTGAAAATCCGGGCGGCGCGTTTTGCGCACTTGCTCTGCGCCTTTGCAGGATATATAATATACTTTAATCAGCAAACAATCAACACCGAGAGGTAAAGCCATGAAGATAGCCACCGTTACGCTCGGCTGCAAGGTGAACCAGTATGAAACTCAGGCGATGGAACGCGCGCTCGAGCAGCGCGGGCATTCGCTCTGCCGGCTCGACGCCTCGCCCGACGCCGTTATAATAAACACCTGCGCGGTGACCGCCGAAAGCGGGCGCAAATCGCGCCAGGCCGTGCGCCGCGCGAAAAGCTCCGCGCCCGGCGCCGTCATAGCCGTATGCGGCTGCTTCTCCCAGCTCTCTCCTGAGGAAACGGCAGGGCTCGGTGCCGATCTCGTTTTCGGCAGCGGCGAGAGGATGCCGTTCGTTGAAGAGCTTGAAAAAGTATTTGCCGGGCGTAAAAAGCTCGTCCGCGTGGACGACGCCGCGGAAAGAAAGATCTTCGAGCCGCTCAGCGCCGGCAGCGTAACGGGCCGCACCCGCGCCATGCTCAAGATAGAGGACGGCTGCGAGAACTGGTGCGCCTACTGCGTCATCCCTTCCGTTCGCGGGCCCGTTCGCTCGCTCGAGCCGGATCTCGCCGTCAGCGAAGCCGTCCGCCTCGCCGCGGAGGGCTACCGCGAGCTCGTCATAACCGGCATAGAAATAAGCTCCTACGGGCGCGACCTCGGCTCCGGCGTCGGTCTCGCCTCGCTCGTTTCGCGCATCGCTGCCGCCGCTCCCGAAATGCGGCTGCGGCTCGGCTCGCTCGATCCTGCCGCCGTAACGGAGGATTTCTGCGCCGCGCTCCCATCCGCGGGGCTTTGCCGGCACTTCCATCTTTCCGTTCAGAGCGGCTGCACGGCGACTCTCCGGCGCATGAACCGCCGCAACACCGCCGAGGAGCTCATAGCAGTTACCGATCTGCTCCGCCGCCGCTTCCCCGGCTGTGCGCTCACGGCCGACCTCATAACCGGTTTCCCGGGCGAGGATGAGCGTGAATTTGCCGAAACGCTCGAAACCGTGCGCCGCTGCGCGTTTTCGTCAATGCATGTTTTTCCGTATTCCCGCCGCCCCGGCACGCGCGCCTGCGATATGCCCGGCCAGGTCACCGAGGCCGTCAAGGCTGAAAGAGCGGCCCGTGTCCGCGCTCTCGCCGGGGAAATGAAGGCTGAGTATCTTGCGTCCTGCGTCGGCAAAACGCTGAACGTTCTGTTTGAAACCGAGAAAAACGGCCTCAGCACAGGCCATTCCGATAACTACTGCACGGTCTGCGCAGCAAAAACAGGCCTGCGCGGGCAGCTCCTTGACGTTGAAATAGAAAAATGTATGGAGGGCGGTTTGCTTTTAGGGCATATTGCAAGTTGACAGTTCATTTTTATGCGATTATAATTAGCTATTATCCGCTTTATCAAAGCGGCAAAATAAAGGAAGGTGTCCCACAATGTCTAACGAAAGAGTCTATAATTTCTCCGCCGGTCCGTCCATGCTCCCGCTTCCCGTGCTTCAGCGCGCCGGCTCAGAGATCACCAACTATGGCGGCACCGGCATGTCAGTGATGGAGATGAGCCACAGGGGCAAGGAATACCTCGCGATCTTCAACGCCACGAAGGAAAAATTCCGCAAGGTGCTGAATATCCCCGAGGACTATGAGATCCTGTTCCTGCAGGGCGGCGCTACCACGCAGTTCGCGATGGTCCCGCTCAACCTCATGTCTCGTACCGGCAAGGCCGATTACGCCATCACCGGCAACTTCTCCAACAACGCGTATAAAGAAGCTTCAAAATACGGCGAGTGCAATATCGCCGCCTCCTCTGCCGACAAAAACCACACCTATATCCCCTCTCAGGCGGAGCTGAAGCTCGATCCCGGCGCCTCTTACTTCCACTACTGCGCGAACAACACGATCTACGGCACCGAGTGGAAATACGTCCCCGACACGGGCGACGTGCCCATAGTCTGCGATATGTCCTCCAATATCCTCTCCAAGCCCGTAGACGTATCGAAATACGGCATCATCTACGCCGGCGCTCAGAAGAATATGGCCCCCGCGGGCGTTACCGTGGTCATCATCCGCAAGGACCTTGCCGGTCATGAGCTGCCCATCACCCCGGTAATGCTCAATTACGCCACCATGATCAAGGGCGATTCCATGCACAACACTCCTCCCGCCTACAACATCTACATTCTGGGCCTCGTTCTCGACTGGCTCATCGATCTCGGCGGCGTCGAGGGCATGGAGAAGATAAAGTCCAAGAAGTCCAAGATCCTTTACGACGTTCTCGACGAGAGCAAGATGTTCAAGGGCGCGGCCGAAAAGGAAGCCCGCTCCGATATGAACGTAACCTTCCGCACCGGCGACGAAGAGCTCGACGCGAAGTTCGTCTCCGAGGCCACCAAGGCCGGCTTCGTACAGCTCAAGGGCCACCGCCTCGTCGGCGGCATGAGAGCCTCCATCTACAACGCAATGCCCATGGAGGGCGTTGAAAAGCTCGCCGATTTCATGCGCCGCTTCGAAGCGGAAAATTCCTGATCTCCGGAGGTAAAAGTAATGTTCAGAATAAAGACCTTGAATAAGATCTCCCCGGTCGGCCTTGCCGTTCTCGACAAGAGCCAGTACACCGTATCCGAGGATTTCGAAGATCCCGACGGCATCATAGTCCGCTCCGCGGACATGCATAATTATGAATTCGGCGCTTCCCTGCGCTGCATAGGCAGAGCGGGCGCCGGCGTGAACAACATCCCGCTCGAGCGCTGCAGCGAAAACGGCATAGTCGTTTTCAACAGCCCGGGAGCGAATTCCGGCGCAGTCAAGGAACTGGCGCTCTGCGCGCTCCTGCTCGCCTCTCGCGATATCATCGGCGGCATCGACTGGGTAAAGTCCATCGCCGACCAGGGCGACGAAGTGGCCAATCTCGTTGAAAAGGGCAAGAGCAAGTTCACCGGCCCGGAGATCGCCGGCAAGACTCTCGGCATCCTCGGCCTCGGCGCCGTCGGCCGCAAGATAGCCAACGCTGCCATAGACCTCGGCATGAACGTATACGGCTACGATCCCTACCTCTCCGTGGACGCCGCCTGGATGCTCTCCAGCCGCATCACCCACGCGGTGGATCTCGAGACCATCTACCGCAACTGCGATTACATAAGCATCCACGTGCCTCTCACGAACGACACCCGCGGAATGATAAACGCGGACGCCATTAACCTCATGAAGGGCCACGTGCGCATCATCAACATCGCCCGCGGCGAACTCATTAACGACGACGATATGCTCGCCGCCCTTGCCAGCGGCCGCGTAGCCCGCTACGTGACCGACTTCCCCAACGGGAAGACGGCCGGAGCCCCCGGCGTCATCGCCATCCCGCACCTCGGCGCCTCCACCCCCGAAAGCGAAGACAACTGCGCCGTTATGGCGGCGAACGAAGTGGCCGATTACCTTGCCAACGGCAACATCGCCAACTCCGTTAACATGCCGTCCGTATCCCTCACCCGCAGCGGCGCCGCGCGTCTGTGCGTGATCCACAAGAACATCCCCAACATGATCGGCAGCATCCTCAAGATAATAGCCGACCAGAACATCAACGTCGAGAACATGGTCAACAAGTCCAGAGGCGACTATGCCTACACTATCATCGACCTCACCACCCGCGTTCACGAAACCCTCGCGGACGCCGTTAAAGACCTCGACGGCATTATCAGAGTACGCCTTCTGTAAACCGAAAAAAACACGGCGATGCACGGGAGCTCAAGCTCCCGTGCATTTTTCATTTTCCTTGAAATATAAGCTGTTTTCGCCCTTTTTCGCCTTGCTTTTTTCTTCCTCTTGGTGTAGAATACCCTTGCATATCGGTGTCTTCACATTCATACGCATTAAAGGAGGCTTTTTAATGGACAGCAGAGTCAAAGCCATTATCGAAACCGTAAAAGCGACTGCCGCGGTGGCCGGCGAGGCCACGGCGTCCGTTGCCAAGGAAGTCGGCAAAAGAGCCGGCGATACAGTAGAAGTCACAAAGCTCAACATGAAGATCTTCGATCTCAATTCCGAGACCGCCGTTCTCCTCAAGAAACTGGGCACAGCCGTCTATGCCGCGCATACCGGCGCCGACGCCAACGAGGAAGAGATCGATTCCGTCATCTCCGAGCTCGATTCTCTCAATGCCGAGATCGATTCCCTCAAGGACCGCGTGGCGGAGTACAAAAACCTGGTCAAGTGCCCCTCCTGCGGCGCGGAGTGCAGCAAGAAGGATTCCTTCTGCAAGAAGTGCGGAGCTTCGCTCAAATAAATCTCCATTCCGAAAGGAAACCACCTGATGGCAGCTTCTAAAAAGCAAAGCTATCTACACGGCGCGGCGATACTCGCCGCCGGGGTAGTCATCATAAAAATACTGGGCGCGGTCTATAAGATCCCCCTGTATAATATGATAGGCGACGAAGGCACAGCGCAATTCGGCGTTGCCTACAATATCTACAGCCTTCTTCTTACGATCTCCACGGCCGGGCTGCCCATAGCGCTCTCGCGCATGATAGCCGAGGCGGACACTCTGGGCCGCCCCCGCCAGGTAAGGCGCATATTCAACGTCGCGCTGGCGACCTTCATGGTCCTGGGCTTCGTGTGCACCGCCGTGATGTTCCTTTTCCCGAACCAGCTTGCCACAATAATCTCGGGAAAGGATACGGCAGGAAAAAGCATACTCGCCCTTTCGCCCGCAGTCTTCTTCGTTTGCCTGATCTCAGCTTACCGCGGCTATACCCAGGGGCATTCAAATATGATCCCCACCTCCATATCTCAGATACTGGAGGTCGTCTGCAAGCTGATTTTCGGGCTCTCCCTGGCATATCTGGCGCTCAAGCTCGGCAAAGGCATATCGATGGCCGCCGCCGGGGCGATAGCCGGCGTCTCCATAGGCTCCATAATCGCGGCCGTTTACCTGTTTATAGTGACTCGCCCGCAGCTCTCGGAGCGCATCCCGGAAGACTGTACGGATCAGGCCGACCCTTCCGGCCGCATCTTTGCCACGCTTATTAAGATCGGCGTTCCCATAGCCCTCGGCTCCTGCCTGCTGAACGTTATAAATCTGGTGGATACCCACCAGGTAATAGACAGGCTGCAGCACGCCGCCGGCTACAGCGCGCAGGACGCGGATATCCTCTACGGCATATACTTCAAGGTGCAGACTCTTTTCAATCTGCCCTCCGCGTTCATCGTTCCCCTAACCACGAGCATCATCCCCGCCATCGCGGCTTACCGCGCCAGGAAAGAATACAAGGATATGGCCCGGGTTTCCGAGTCCTCCATGCGCATAACCACTCTCTTCGCGCTCCCGATGGGCATAGGGCTTACGGTGCTTTCTTACCCCATAGTCAACGTCATCTATCCCGGCAGCAACGCCGCCGGCCCCGGCCTGCTGGCCTTCTTCGGCATCGCCGCCTACTTCGTATGCTTCGCGCAGATGACGACGGCAATACTCCAGGCCTCCGGCCACGAGAAGCTCTCCATCTGCATAATGCCCGTGGGCGGCATAGTGAAGATAGTAATAAACTGGTTCCTCATAGGCGATCCTAAAATAGGCATCTATGGCGCGACCATAGGCACTCTCGCCTGCTACGTCGTGATGTGCCTGGCAAACGTTTATTTCATAATGCGGCTCCTGCCCGAAAAGCCGAAGCTCACGCGCGTATTCGTAAAGCCTCTCGCCGCCTCCCTGGTTATGGGCGCGGCCGCCTGGGCTGTTTACTCGCTGCTCTATAAGCTCCTTTCCGACAGCTCGCTGCTCCTCTCCTCCGGCAGAAGAACATGGCTCCTGCTCACCGCGTCGATGCTGGCGGGCGTAGTGGTCGGCATAGCCGTATATGCGGTGCTTATCGTCGCTCTCCGGGCCATCACTCTCGACGACGTGAGCTATCTCCCGAAGGGAGAAAAAATAGCGAAGCTTTTACACTTAAACGGAGGCGACAATGGTAAACTTCACACCAAAGGATAAATACACCTGCGCAGACCTTCGCGAGATAGTCTCTCTGCTGCGCGGCGAGGGCGGCTGCCCCTGGGACCGCGAGCAGACTCACGAAAGCATACGCCGCAACGTCATAGAAGAAGCGTACGAAGCCGCCGAGGCTATAGACGAGAAATCCGCTCCGCATCTCCAGGAGGAGCTCGGAGACCTGCTTTTGCAGGTCATGTTTCACTCGGATATCGAGGAAAAAGCCGGTTCCTTCGATCTTGACGACGTGGCGGACATGGAATGCAAAAAGCTGATATTCCGCCACCCTCACGTTTTCGGCGACGTGACAGTGAAGGATTCCGACGAAGTGCTCGTCAACTGGGACGAGCTCAAAAGGCAGGAAAAGTCCCAGGAGACCTATACAGATACTCTTAATTCCGTAGCCCGCAGTCTCCCCTCTCTCTGGAGAGCGGAGAAGGTGCAGTCCAAGGCCGCGAAGGCCGGGTTCGACTGGCCGGACGTCTCCGGCGCTCTGGACAAGCTCTCCGAAGAGATCGAAGAGCTGCGCCGGGCCGTAGCCGCGGGCAAGGGCGTTTCCGAAGAGCTGGGGGACGTCATGTTCTCTGCGGTAAACGCCGCAAGATTCCTTTCGATCGATCCCGAGGACGCCTTAAGCTCCTCGACCGATAAATTCATCCGCCGCTTTGCCGGCCTGGAGAAAGCCGCCCTGGAGCAAGGGCTGCGGCTGGAAAACATGTCGCTTGCGGAGATGGACAATCTTTACAATATTCAGAAAAAAAAGGAGAAAGAACAATGAACAAAGCAGAACTCATCGCAGCTGTAGTTGAAAAGAGCGGTATGTCCAAGGCTGATTCCGAAAAAGCCGTAAACGCTGCATTCGAAGCCATCACCGAAGCTCTCAGCAAGGGTGACAAAGTCAAGCTCATAGGCTTTGGTTCTTTTGAAGTACGCGAGCGCGCTCCGCGCACCGGCCGCAACCCCAAGACCGGCGAGACCGTTGAGATCCCTGCTCTTAAGGCCGTTGCCTTCAAGCCCGGCAACGCACTTACCGGCGCTGTAAGATAAAATAAATTGCGGCTCGATAAGTATCTGAAAGTGTCTCGACTTATAAAACGCCGCACTGTAGCAAATGACGCCTGTGACGGAGGTCTCGTTCTTGTAAACGGCAAGCCGGCACGGGCGTCGTACGCTGTTAAGCCCGGAGACATAATAGAGCTTGGCAGCGGCGCGCGCAGCATAAAGGTCGAGGTCATCAAAACCCCGGAGACTGTCTCCTCCGCGGACGCGCCCACGCTCTACCGCGAGCTTCGCTGAAGAGCATATTGTAAAAGGGGCATGCAAAATGAAATACAAGTGGGATAAAAAATATCTTCACTGGGGCGTCACCGCCTTTCTTGTTATCGCCGCCTCGGCGTCGTTCATCTTGCTGCTTACGCATTTCTCATACTGTCTGCATCTTTTGAATTCCGTGCTGCGCATAATCACGCCGGTCATTATCGGCTTCGTGATCACGTGGCTCCTCGCGCCTGTGGTAAACTGGTCTGAAAAGGTCTTCTTTACCCCTCTCGGCAAGCGGCTATGCAAAAAGAAGCCTGAAAAGGCCCCCCGCGTCACGCGCGCGATAAGCGTGTCCGTGACCGTGCTCGTCTTTTTTGCTCTTGTCGTGGGGCTGCTCACCCTCGTCCTGCCGCAGGTATACAAGAGCCTTGAAAAGCTCGTGACGCGCCTGCCGGATTATTCAAAGGTTGCCGTAAGCTGGATAAACGAGAAGATCGGCGAGAGCAAAAACGCCGAATTCCTCAGCAAGGGCTTCGATACCGTTATCAGCTGGGCCCGGAGCTGGATGGAAACAAGCGTCCTTCCCAAGATAGACACCGTGATAGTTCTGATCACGTCCGGAGTTTACAATATTCTGAAGGCTCTCGTGCAGACCATAATCGGATTCGTCCTTTCGGTGTACATCCTTTTCAACAAGGAAACCTTCAGCGCCCAGGCGCGCAAGCTGATATACGCGGTGTTCCGAAAGCCGTCCACCGGCAACAAGATCCTTAACGGCCTGCGGTTTATAAACCGTTCCTTCGGCCATTACTTTGTCGGCACGCTCGTTGCCTCCATAATAGTCGGCGTCTGCACTGCCGTCTTCATGCTGATAACCGGCATGCCGTACGTAGCGCTCATAAGCGTCATAGTGGCCGTTACGAACATCATCCCGATACTCGGCCCGTATTTAGGCGCCATTCCGAGCGCGTTTCTGATCCTCCTTGAAAGCCCTCTGCAGAGTCTTGTGTTCATTGCGTTCATAGTGATTCTGCAGACGATAGACGGCAACGTCATAACGCCCAAGATTATAGGCTACCAGACGGGGCTCTCCGGCTTCTGGATCATCACGGCCATCACCATCGGCGGCGCTCTTTTCGGCTTCGGCGGCATGGTCTGCGCCGTGCCCGTATGCGCCGTTCTGTACACCGGCATAAGCCGGCTGAGCGCCGCGCGGCTGAAGAAGAAATCGCTTCCGTCGGATACGGAATCATACAAAAACCTCGATTCCATAAATACCGAAACGCAAAAGCCGAATTACAGAGAATAGAGCAGATAAAAAAGCGCGCCGCATATACGGCGCGCTTTTTGCGCGCAAAAAATGAGCGTCCCGAAGGACGCTCATTTTTTATTGTTTCAGCTTAAATCAGCCGTCGATGTATGCCTGCGGATAGAGGCTGAGGATCAGCGGGCCGCCCATGGAGTCAGCCTTAACGTTGACTATCTCAGCGTTGCAGAGAACTGCAGCGTACGGGCAGTAGAGGATGACGGCCGGTACGTACTCGGCGCAGAGGTCGGTCATCTCCTGGAAGTACTGCTTGGAGAGGGTCTCATCAACGGTAAATTCGCACTTGTCAATGAGGTCATTGACGTAAGCAGCGCCGCCGGGGACCTCAGCCTGCCAACGGGAGCCGGCGTTGCCGGTGGTTACGGCATGGGTGAGACGGTCGCCGTCGATCCAGTTGATGTTACGCTTTGCGTTCGGGTTGCCGCCTACGGAGAGGTGGGTATCCCAGTCGCCTGCGCGCATATCAGCATACCATGCGGCGGAATCCTGCGGGACAAGTTCCATGGTCACGCCGATCTCGCGGAGCATGTACTGGATGCATTCAGCGTTCTTAACGGTCATGTCGTCGCTGGAACGATACTTGCAGTTGATGGTGAAGCCGTCGGCATAGCCGGCTTCTTTGAGCTTCTGCTTGGCAAGCTCAGGATCGTAATGATAGAAGTTATCCTTGCCTGCGCTGGTCTTCATGTAGTACGGGTTGAACGGGCTGTACAGAGTATGGTCCGTGATAACGCCCTTGTTGCTCGCAGCGACTTCGAGGATGGAGTCGTAGTCGATGGCAAGAGCCAGCGCCTGACGAACGAGCTTGTACTGGAGAGGATCGCGGTCGGAGTTGAACAGCCAGTTGCAGCAGCGGCCTGCGGATGCGATATAGAACGCAGCCATATCCGGGTTGCTCTCAGCGGCTATAACCTGAGAAACGGTCGGGTTGGTAGCGATCTGATAGTCGCCGGCCTCAACGCCCATAACACGGGTAGCGCCGTCGGTAACAGTCCACCAGTTGATGTACTTGTAGTAAGGAGCGTTGCCGTAGTAATCGTCGCGGCGCTCGGCCTTGACGACCTGGCCCTGAGTCCACTCGATGAGCTTGTAGGGGCCGGTGCCGGCGTTCGGGCTGTACATAGGATCTCCGCATTCGTTATAGGACTTCTCTACGGCGATGTCATACGCGGTATGGGCAAGGTCGACGAGGAGGAACGGATACGGATTTACAAGAGCGAGGTCTACGGTGTAGTCGTCTACAGCCTTGGTCTTCTCATAATCGAAGAAGCTGTAGTAGGAGGCCAGAGAAGTGGTCTCATGGTTGAGGTTCCAGGTGAAAACAACGTCGTTCGCGGTGAACGGATCGCCGCCGATGGAGACGACGTCGTCACGCAGATGGAGACGCAGGGTGAGGTCGTCGACCCACTCCCAGGAGGTCGCCAGCCAGGGCTTGTAGGTGCTCTCGGTGGAGTCCCACGCAAGGAGCATCTCAAAGAAGATGGAGGCTACGTTCATGTCCGCGCCGAAGTTGTGGCCGGGCTGGGTGAGTCCGCCGGGCTCGAGGTAGCCGGCTACGTTGAGGACCGCGTCATCGGAAGGATGTACCGTCTCGAGTTCGGCAGTGTCAACGCTGCTCAGGCCGGTGCTGCCGGTGCCGAGCGTAGTCTGGCTGCCGTCGGTAGCCTGGGTGCCGGTGTTGCCCTGACCAGACTGGGTCTGAGTGCCGGTCTGTGTGGTCTGCGTTCCGGTCTGGGTAGTCGTTCCCTCATTTGTGGTGGTAGCCGCCTTCTTCTCACCGCAGGCGGCGAAGAAGCAGAACACCATAACAAGAGCGAGAACTACTGCTAATGTTCTTTTCATTTTTTTCTCCTTTCATTTAATGCCTTGTGGATATGAGAAATTGCTTCCAATTTCATCATATCATAGAGATTACCACGATAAAATACTTTTTGCAAGTGTTAATTATATTACAAAATTGTTAATTATATATCACTGACAAAAAAGGCTTTGTCTCTTAATGCATAATTTACAGTGAATTACAAGCAGCACATATTTATCCGTCCGTCGGCCTTAAAAAAGAACGGCGGCGCGTCGCGCCGCCGTTCTTATATAATTGGGAATTACAGCCGGGCTGTTTGTCAGCCCTCGACGTACTCTGCCGGATAAGCGGAACGAATGAGCTCGCCGCCCATGGAGTCGAGGCCGATGTTGATTATATCGGAAGATGTGATGATCATGGAGTACGGTACGCAGAGGACGATCATCGGAACGTACTCTCTTACCAGATCCTGAATCTTCTGGAAGTACTCTCTGGACTCTTCTTCGTCAACGGTGAACATGCAGCCGTCGATCAGGCTCTCAACGTATTCATAGCCGCCCGGTACTTCGAGCTGCCACTGCTGGCCGGTGGTGCCGGTGTTGGCCTGATGGGTGATGCGGTGGCCGTCGAGGGTGTTGATGTTTCTCTTCGGGTTCGGGTTGCCGCCTACGGCGATGTGGATATCCCAGTCGCCTGCACGCATGTCGGCGTACCAGACTGCGGAATCCTGCGGGATAAGCTCAACGGTGATGCCCACTTCGCGGAGCATGTACTGGATGCTCTCCGCGCTCTTAACGGTGACGTCGTCGCTCGTACGGTACTTGATGCTTACGGTGAAACCGTCGGAGAAGCCGCCTTCCTGCAGCTTCTGCTTTGCCAGGTCGGGATCGTATCTGATGTAGTTGGGGGATCCTTCGGAAGGAGGACAATAGTACGGATGGAACTTGGCATACAGGGAATCCGTTACGTCGGCCTGGCCGTTTGCGGCGATGTTTACCAGGGACTCATAGTCTATGGCGAGAGCGATCGCCTGACGCGCTTCCTTGGAGTTGAGCGGCTCGCGGTCGGAGTTCATGACGAAGGTCGCGCACTTGCCTGCGGCCGCGATGTTCCAAACTGCGAGGTCCGGGTTGCCCTGGGACGCGAGAGCCTGCGAAGTGGTCGGCTTGGTGGCTATATCGTAGTCGCCGGCCTCGCAGCCCATTACGCGGGTAGCCGAGTCGGTTACCGTGTAGTAATTGATGTACTTATAATAAGGAAGGTCTCCCCAGTAATCGTCGCGGCGCTCGACCTCGACGTACTGGCCGTGATGCCATTCAATGAGCTTGTAGGGGCCGGTGCCGCACTTCGGGTCTTCCATCGGATCGGCAGTAGCCTCATAGGACTTCTGAACGGCTATGTCGTAAGCGGTGTTGGTAAGGTCGAGAATGAGGAACGGATACGGCTTCTTAAGAGCTATCTCAACGGTATAATCGTCGATAGCCTTGGTCCTCTCATAGTCGAACATTCCGTAATAACCGGCAAGGGCCGTGGTCTCGTTGTTGAGGTTCCAGGTGAAGACAACGTCGTTCGCGGTGAACGGATCGCCGGCGATGGACGTTACGTCGTCACGGAGCTTCAGCCTCAGCGTAAGGTCGTCGACCCACTCCCACTCCGTGGCGAGCATCGGCTGCGGGGTGTTGGTGTCGGAATCGAAGAACAGCAGCTGCTCAAAGAAGAACTGAGCTGCGAGCATGCCGGCGCTGTAAGCGTGGCCGGGCTGCGTAAGAGCTTCAGGCTCCTGGTTGGTAGCTACGTTGAGAACAGCGTCGTCAGACGGATGAAGCTGCTCGACCGTGGACAGGTCGACCGCGGACTGCGTGGTGGTGGAAACTCCGGTCGCACTGGTCGTGCCGCTGCTTTCTCCGCCCGAAGGCTGAGTGGCAGTCTGTGTGTTTGCTTGGGTGTTCGTCGTCTCAGCATCCGTCTTGGTCTCTGCCTTCTTCTCGCCGCAGGCAGCGAGCAGGCAGAAGATCATAACGAAAACAAGGACGATTGCTAATGATCTTTTCATTTTTTCTCCTTTCAATTAGCGCTTTTGAAATAATAGGGATTTATTACCAAATCCTCTATACTTTGAGTTTACCACTTTATAATTGCTTTCGCAAGTGCTAACTGTATATTGCACACAAAAACAAACCTGCTGTTTGATGTATTTTCAACAGCAGGAAAACAGACGCGGGGGATTTTTTCTCTCTCGGGCAAAAAGGAAGGCGGCGCTTTGCGCCGCCTTCCTTTACTCTTTTTTATTGTCTGGGACTATTTGTCAGCCGTCGATGTATTCCTGAGTGTAGGTGGAAACGAGGAGCTCGCTGCCCATGGAGTCACGGCCGAAGTTGATTATATCGGCAGTCGTGATGGTCAGGGAATACGGTACGCAGATGACCAGCATCGGGACGTACTCTCTTACGAGATCCTGCAGCTCCTGGAAGTACTCTCTGGACTTCGCTTCGTCAATGGTGGTCATGCAGCCGTCGATCAGGCCCTCAACGTACTCATAGCCGCCCGGGACCTCGAGCTGCCACTGCTGGCCGGTGGTGCCGGTGTTGGCCTGATGGGTGATGCGGTGGCCGTCAAGGGTGTTGATGTTTCTCTTCGGGTTCGGGTTGCCGCCGACAGCGATGTGCGTATCCCAGTCGCCGGAACGCATGTCGGCGTACCAGACTGCGGAATCCTGCGGGATAAGCTCAACGGTGATGCCGACCTCGCGGAGCATGTACTGGATGCATTCCGCGCTCTTTACGGTCGTGTCGTCGCTCGTACGATACTTGATGCTGATGGTGAAGCCGTTGGGGAAGCCGCCTTCCTGCAGCTTCTGCTTCGCAAGATCGGGATCATATCTGATGTAGTTGGGAGCTCCCGGGGTGGGCGCGCAGTAGTAGGGATGGAAAGTGGCGTACAGGGAGTCTGTTAATTCGCCCTCGCCTGCACACGCGATATCGACCAGGGCGTCATAATCTATGGCAAGAGATATCGCCTGGCGGGCTTCCTTGGAGTTGAGCGGCTCGTGGTCGGAGTTCATAACGAAGGTCGCGCACTTGCCGGGGCCCGCGACGCTCCATACGGTAAGATCCGGATTGCCCTTGCAGGCAAGCGCCTGGGAGATCGTCGGCTTGGTGCACATCTCGTAGTCGCCGGCCTCAACGCCCATGACGCGGGTAGCGGAGTCGGTTACCGTGTAGAAGTTCATGTACTTGTAGTAAGGAAGATCTCCCCAGTAATCGTCGCGGCGCTCTACCTCTACGTAAACGCCGTGATGCCACTCTACGAGCTTGTAGGGGCCGGTGCCGCACTTCGGGTCTTCGATCGGATCCGCAGTGGCCTCATAGGACTTCTGAACGGCTATGTCGTAAGCGGTGTTGGTAAGGTCTATGAGAAGGAACGGATACGGCTTCTTAAGAGCCAGCTGTACCGTGTAGTCGTCTATTGCTTTCGTATTCTCATAGTCAAAGAAGCCGTAATAGCCGGCAAGAGCCGTGGTCTCGTTGCCGAGGTTCCAGGTGAAGACGACATCGTTCGCGGTGAACGGATCGCCCGCTATGGACGTTACGTCGTCGCGCAGCTTGAGTTCCAGCGTGAGGTCGTCGACCCACTTCCACTCGGTGGCGAGCATCGGGGACGGGGTGTTGGTGTCGGAATCCCACTTGAGCAGCTGTTCAAAGAAGAACTGTGCTGCGAGCATGCCGGCGCTGTACGCATGGCCCGGCTGGGTGAGAGCTTCCGGCTCCTGGTTGGTTGCGATGTTGAGAACGGCGTCGTCAGACGGATGGAGCGTTTCTACATTGGACAGGTCTATGGTCTGTGTGGTAGTGGCCGTGCCTGTCGCGCTGGGGCCTGCGCCGCTCTGGTCTGTGCTTGTCTGTGTGCTGGGAGTAGTCGTCTGCTGAGTGGTCTGGGTCTGGGTGTCTGTCTTCGTCTCGGCGGCCTTCTTTTCACCGCACGCCGCGAACAGGCAGAACACCATGATCAGCGCGATGACTATTGCTATAGTCCTCTTCATTACAAAACTCCTTTCATTATTTCTGTTTTTTGTAATTTATGAACTTCGCTTAAACACGATGTAATAATAACATAATTTTTCGATATTTCAATACCTTTTCTTGAGATTTTTCAATACTGTTTTTATATCAATCTCTTTCCTGGGCGCTCTCGTGCATACGGAAACCCGTGAAAAAACGGGGGACGGACCGTTGTCCGCACCCCGTTTTTTCAGTTCTCCATCTGCTTGCCGAGAAAGCCCGAGACGGTGAGCGCGAGCTTGCACTCAACGTCCCCGAGCGTCTTTCCTCCCTCAGGCGCGAGGAATATCACGCAGCCCATGACGTCCCCCTCCGATATTATGGGCGCCGCCACGCCGACTCCGTATCGGTCGGCCCCGTCCGCCACCGGCAGCATCGTTTCTCCCTGCTTGCGCTGATATATATGTCTGTCCTCCATTATCTGCTCCACTTCCTGGCTTATGCGCTTATCCGCGAGCTCTCTTTTCGGTATGCCGGATACCGCTATCACGGTATCCCTGTCCGCAATGGCCACCGGCGAAAGCGCCGTTTTGTTGAGCGTATCGCACATCTGTGACGCAAAATCAGATAATTCCCCCATCGGCGAATACTTTTTGAATATCACCTCGCCGTCCTTCTCCGTGTAGATCTCCAACGGGTCGCCCTCGCGGATGCGCATCGTGCGGCGTATCTCCTTCGGTATCACCACCCTGCCGAGGTCGTCGATGCGGCGCACTATCCCTGTTGCTTTCATTTATCACAAAGCTCCTTTACTTCCGGTTTCTCCCTTATTTTTTGGAAAGCC
>JAEEGL014233719.1_pt1 | contig 17175 bp, 13 predicted proteins | sample 9134231 | NCBI WGS metagenome assembly JAEEGL01 (sample SAMN16246548, study PRJNA631951) | gut metagenome | biome: gut microbiome; feature: rumen; material: fiber-attached | host: Bos | place: Iran: Karaj | collected 2018-10
AACGGAGCTAGCGGGAACACCCTCAGGGAAATCCAGAATATTCTTGTAAACTCAGACTTTTCCATCGAACAAATCAACTCTTTTAATCATTCTCTCATGGACGCTCTCACAACGTCCTCTCCTTTATCTTCTGAATCACAGGAAGCAGACATGGCTAATGAGGTGTCGAGGAAAGGAAATGAGTTTGAGAATACGGTGTGGGAAATCAATAGTTCTGTGTGGCGCAGACCAGGCATCATATTCCACTATTCGTTCACTGACATACTCAGCTCATGCTACGGTGCCAGTGTCTCTGGCATACGACTCGACACAGAGGAAGGAATAGATATGTTCAATCAGTGGGCTGATAATAAGACACACGGTGGAACATCGTCTATCCTCAACGGGAAGCTATCTGACAATTTCTCCATGATTTTTGCCGACGCCCTGTTTTTTAGGGGAATTTGGAAAACACCATTCGTCAAGGATAATACACGTCCTGGTGCGTTCATATCCGATAAGGGTGTCACGGTTCTTACAGATATGATGAGCGCGAAAGGGTATTACAAGGCGACAACAAGCGAGAGGTTCCGTTCGATAACACTTCCTTACGGAAACGAGGATTTTTCCATGACGTTCTTTGTACCGGCAAAAGGAACAGTGCTTCCCGAGCTTACCTATGGAGACTGGCGAAGGACTATGAATCCGTACACCAACCTCACATTCTTGAAATTGATGATGCCGAAGTTCGATATCGTAAACAGGCTGGATTTGGCTTCAGTACTGAAAAAGACAGGCATGAAGGAAACATTCAGCGCTCATGCCGATTTTTCCAATATGTCCAATTCCAACGTGAGTGCTGACATGATTTTACAATTGAGCAGAATCTACATCGACGAGTTAGGGACGGACACCACTGATATGGCTGTTGGTGATAGTGCAGGTGAAGATGATGAAGATGATTATGCGGGATTCTATGTTGACCGTCCTTTTTATTTCACCATTGAGAACCGTAAGGAGCAGACTGTGCTATTCATCGGACGTGTTACCACACCAGAATCGAATATTGCTGAACTGTTGAAGGCTGATGTCAATGCTGACAATAAAGTTGATATCTCCGACATTGTGGCTGTCATCAACGTCATTGCGGGAACGTCCAATTATGAAAAAGCCGATGTGAACAATGACGGGAGGGCCGACATCTCTGACATCGTCGCTATCATCAACGACATCAGTACAACAAATTCACAATACGACATTGAAATACCAGATGCAGCCGTGAAAGCTGGAATCTGCCCTGACAACCATCATCCACATGCTGTTGACTTGGGGACAGGCGTGAAATACGCATGTTGCAATGTGGGGGCATCAGCTCCATGGGAATGGGGAAATAGGTATGCCTGGGGAGAAACAATTGAAAAAGAAGATTATACCATCCAGAACTACACTCTTTGTCAGGGGGACTATGGCTCTTTCGACAATATCGGTTATGACATCGCCGCAACTGTATATGATGTTGCACAAGCCAAATGGGGAGGAGGATGGAGAATGCCTGATCACGAACAGGCCATGGTGCTCAGCCGCCTGCCATGCAAATGGACATCACTCAATGGAATCAACGGATTGATGATTTCCAATGCGGGAAATTCCATCTTTATACCCGCCACAGGAATCAGATATGGAGTCTGCTGGGAAGGCGAGACGGACGGGGGTGACATGGGAATGTATTGGACATCATCCCTTTTTGACCAAGATGACTTAAGTAACGCATCCTGTTTTGTCATCTTCCAATATGAAAACGGCTGGGAAGAATGCATGACCCGCGATAATGGGCTATGTGTCCGTCCGATAAATAATGCTGACATAAAAACAAACATATCCAAAAACAATTCAAACCTTGAAATTAGCTTAAGTCAATAATTCCAAAATCATAGTGATAATTAATTAACTCAAGTTTCCCTTCTTTTTATCAAGAATTAAAGAATTTTAGAATTTACTATATTGCTGAGATTGAAATAGTTTTTGGAAATATATGGCAAATCATATTAAAATGAACGTATAGAATTCCTATTGCTTGCAACGGATTATTCTTTATAGTGAGATTTAAATAATAACTTGCCTCACCGTCTGTTTCACATGAATGCTATCTATGACTTACTATCTTCTCGTCTTCTCTTCTTCTTGTCTTCATCAAAACGAGGCAACTTATTTTTTACTGTTACTTAGAGTAATTTTTTACGAGTTATTGTGAGTCTGTAGTTATTATAATAACTGATTTAATCATGAAGTGAGTATGAGACATCTATTAGTATTTCTATTATCTATGATTATATGTGCGAACACCATCTGCGTTCGCTCGCAAACTCATAGTTACTCCACATTGCCAGGGAATGTTAACATAATTCGTTCCGCAAAGGTATGGACATTCATCCTGTTCAAGGAAAAAGACGGGGAAATGGCGTATGCAGGAAAACAGCGCTTCTGGATATCCACTTTTCTGCCGGATACCGTTATCAGCGGTAAAAAATACAGAGCCATGTCAGCCTTAACGTCACAGAATACAGAACAGGAACCGAAAAAAATCTGCTTCAGGGAAAACAACGGCAGGATTTATCGATATTATGATGATACTGCCGATGAATGTCTTGTCTGCGACTTCAATCTTCAACAGGGCAGCATCTTCCACAGAAACGACGGGACAACATTTGAGGTGACAGAAGTGACAACCTATGGAGAATACCCTGGTTTCCGCAATCTTGAATCACCCGACAGGAGGTTGTTGCGACTGAGAGGCTTGGAGAATCCAGCAGATCAGGATGTCTGGATTGAGGGTGTCGGATCCATCCACACCGGGATACTGGACCGACAGGATTTGGAATGCGACAGTTGCGCCCTTCAGTACGCCTTGTGCGAATACAACCAAGAGTTACAGTCCTATGACCTTGTCGCCTTCGACATCAATACCGACTTCTATAAGAGTGTATGCACGGAGGGAATGGATATTTCTACCGATGAGGACCTCAGCTTCATGATGGACTTCCTAAGCGGAGCCAGGGGATTTGAGATGACTTTTACAGACGATACGCTCAAGGTGCGAGGGGCAGCTATGCTTGGCGACAATCCGTCGTTCATCATGGATGCACGAATCGACGGAAACAACATCTCACTGACACTGAATGATATCAGCATATCACCACTCTTCTCCAATATTTATTTATTTGAGGCAAAAATCCCTGGCATCGAACAAGGGACGTATAAAGTAAACATAAAACCGTTCAACGGCATTGGGACAGAAACCGACACAATCATCACATGCGGTAATGCCCCAACTCTTAAAGGCGACGTCAACTCCGACAACGCCGTCGACATCTCCGACATCGTGGCCGTGATCAACGTCATCGCGGGAACAGACAGCAACGACAAGGCCGACGTGAATGCCGACGGCAAGACTGACATCTCCGACATCGTGGCTGTCATCAACAGCATCGCCAAGTAGAAACGCCCCGCGGGGCGTCTTGTAATTTCATCAAAGGTCCCGCGGGACCGGGGCTTGGGGTACATTCGATGGTTATATTAATATTGCATTTACACAAATCCATTGTATGCAAAAACCATTCTACATAAAGTTACCATTGACTTCCTTACACTATACTGATAATGATATTATATGTGAAGACAATGATGGTGACGGCTATTATTTTTGGGGATTAGGGGAAAGGCCATCAAGTTGTCCATCGTGGGTTCCTGTTCAGCCTGACGGTGATGACTCTGATTATACTCTTGGGCCATTGAACGCATATGGATATCCATATAACTTTAATAATCACGTGTGTGACACAATTTATATTACCAGTGATACAGTGTGGAGTCAAAAAAAATATTTATACAATCATTTGATGATAAAAAACGGGGCATGCTTGACTGTAAGTGGAGATGTTACTTTGTGTGACAATGTAGCCATTCATTTAAAAGACAGTGGTAAACTTGTCATTGACGGAGCAACAATTGATAATAGCAAATTTGTGGTCGAGCCAAATAGCGGGTCCATGATTCACATCCTGAATAATGGAATTGTGAGAATAAGAGCCAATCAGATATTTCAGTTACCATTAGGAGACTATCTTCAAATTGACAATGGATTAATATATTAAAAAATATGATAAGAATCTATTTGGCGGTTATTTCATTTTTTCTTACCGCCGTCGCTTATGGAAACAGGCTTGTGGTTGACAAGCGGACATGGGACACAAGAACAACGAACAGTTATTACTCCGTTTTTCTTGGCATTAAAAATTGGTTTCCTGTCACTTATCATTTAGATGGGGATACGCTTGTCGGAAATCACAATGCGCTAAGGCTGACTGCATTCGACAATCACGACCCCAGCCGAACCGAATATCTCGCCGCACTCTACGAGGAAGAAGGGAAAATATACTTCATACCAGCAGGACATCAGGACAGCTGGTTGATGTATGACTTCACCGCGAATGTGGGCGACACGGTTAGAGTCTATCAATGCCCTCTCTTGGGAGATGGTGGACAATGGAAGCCCAAGATTTCCGAGCTGATGGCTGTGGACGAGAAAACTTATCTGGAGCAGGGGATTGAAAGACGGGCTCTTCTCATGTACAAACTCGACAACGGGGGCTGGCATGATGAGAACGTTCATGATTTCGGTCCAATGGACGGAGGATGGTGGATAGATGGAATAGGATCAGAGGCAGGAGTAGCCTGGAACTGTCAGTTCACCGTCTATGGAATAAGCCACAGGCTGGAATCCGTCTGGCAGGAAGACATGCTGCTTTATAAATGTGAGGAACCGGATTATTACAGGATGGTAGACGGCGGCATGACATGGACAGAGGCTCACAGCTATTCGTCCACCACCGCAGATGTTGGTAAAACCGTCTTTTTCTTCAAGATGGAACAGCCCGGAAGAAACGGAAGCAGGGTTCTCTACGTAAGAGACGGAGCGGCGGATGGTATGGAAGAGCACGCTGTGGCCGAGTTGTATGAGGAGACAGACTATGAGGGGATACCCACCAGAAGGGTGATGATGTATCCGTCGAAAGCCGCACAGAACAGTGTGCTGCTATATGACTTCGGCGCGTCAGAGGGAGACATTCTGGAGGTAGCCTCCATTATGCCTGACGATGACTATACCATCGAGCATAAAATCGTGATGCGCCGATGCAGGGTGGACAGCGTCAGAAGTAAGGAGGTTGAAGGCAGGACACGAAGACACGTTTTCATTACAGCCGCTGACAGTGACGGAAAATTCACAGACGGCAACAGCGTATGTTGGATTGAGGGAATAGGATGCGTTTACGGACTTGGATGGGGAGGATACTTCTCTATTGGTCAGCATGGCACACCCGTTCTTGTGAAATGCCATTGGGAGAGCGATGCTTTCTATCTTAGCGAGGCTTTCGCTGAAGATTACGCAACCGCCGATGTCAACCAGGACAACACCGTCGACATCTCCGACATCGTGGCCGTGATCAACGTCATCGCGGGAACAGACAGCAACGACAAGGCCGACGTGAATGCCGACGGCAAGACTGATATCTCCGACATCGTGGCCATCATCAACAGCATCGCCAAGTAGAGACACCCCGCGGGGCGTCTCTACTTCTGCAAAGTTAGGGAATTTCCGGATGGGTTGGTTGGACAAGTTTTTCATTTTATACATTTTACTATGATTTTTTGTAGTAGATTTTTTGATAATACAAATAACTGTAGTAACTTTGCATTGTCAAGCCAAAAGAGATGAACAATGAAAAAGAAATCAAAATTCATCAAAATGGAAGTCACACCAGATGAGGAGGAACTTCTTCATGCTATCCGCAACTGGGTGAGAAGTTATCCAAATGGAAAACCTGAGTTGTTATGGTATGTGCAGGAACTTTTCGACAAGATGATTGATGTGCCTAAAGAAACTTATGAGTTTCCCCTTTCATAAAGGTGAAATTCTTATGAATAAATATTATTTTTAATTCAGTAACAATTAAAAAATAAGTTGCCTCGTTTTGATGAAGACAAGAAGAAAGGAAGACGAGAAGACAAGACGATAGTCAACTGACGGACATACATAAACGGGAACTCTGAACCATGGACGGACATACATAAAGTAATCAATGGTCTTTACACCCCCTTCGGTTCCCCCGTTACCGGGGGACAGAAACCCTACAGTCAACTGGATGGTGAGGCAAGTTATTTTTTTCACATCACTCAAATACTAAAATTATGGAAGCAACAATCAGACAGAATCAGATTTCAGACATGAAACATCGTTTGCAAGACATCTTGTTTGCGGTGTCATGGAGAGATTTTTCACGCACTTATTTCTCCCGTTCCTGCTCATGGTTTTATCATAAGATGGACGGGATAGATGGTAATGGCGGAAAAGGTGGATTTACAGATGAGGAGGCAGCGCAACTGAAGGGTGCTCTTATTGATTTGTCTGAGCGCATCCGCCATGCCGCTGACAACATATAGGCCTCGGTTATAACATATAGGCCTCGGTTATTCTCTTCCGATTGACAAAAGCCGCCGGTGGCCGCCGGCGCAAATAATTGGCGCACACCGTGTTGATAGTGTTCGCCCTGATTGTTGCCCACCAAAAATGAGATGTTAAAGCTGGAAGGTGAGGCAAGTTATTTTTTAAAATCACTAAATGGCGTAGATGATTCCGAGTTTGAGCTCGAAGCTTTTGGCATGAACGTTGTCGAAACTGGCGTAGTTGGAACGGCGGTAGAATAGTTTGTGTTCGGCATTGAGCTTGAGGTTGTATTTGAGGAAGAACTGCAGGTAGGCACGGTTCTGATAGATGGTGCAGTTACCTTTGTCGCCCCAAGCCCAATTGCTGTATTCCACCGGTGTGTCCGGCTTCATGGGCTCGTTTCCTTTGAACATATACATCCTTACAAAGTAGAAGTCATCACCTAACACCATGCGGTTGTTTACACAGAACTTCACTTCGTTCTTCACGCTGAATCCTGATGCGTAGTTATAGGTTCGCTTATTGAAATAGTCAGCAGTGTTACCTCCAAACGCCACGGCATCGAGCATGAAGTCGTTGCTGAACGAAACACCCCGATGCACTTTCTCCATGTAGAGTCCTCCTCCGAAACTGCAAGCCTCGTTGACGAAGGCGAAATCTCCGGCATTCATGCGGCTCTTGCTCTTCCCGTTCTCTCCGTAGTTATCCACGTATTTGAACACCTGATAAAAGCCAAGGTCGTATTTCCATCCTTTCGAAGTCTGGAATTGTTTGGTGGCGATACGTCCGCGGATGTCGATGTCGCTGAAGGTGGGGTCCTCGTTCGACAGGTTGAGCTGTGCATAAAGTTTGAAATAGTCGAAAGGCTTATGGTGGTCTTTCTCGTCGAAATGTTCTCCGTAGTTCATCTGGAAGTCCACGTAAGCCACGTTCTTCTGCCGCTGCTTACGGCGCATCTCCTTCATGTAGCGGTTTCCGATTCCAACATCGAGGGAGAACGGCTCAGGACTGACCCGCTTTCCGCGTGACGGGCTAACGCGCCACATCTCTCCGGAAAAGAGTCTGTGGAAACCTCTTGAGGGATTGATAAAGCTTCCGATAATCTCTCGTAAGATTCGGTTCACTCCCGTTTTGGAATTGTCGAATACGATGTCGCTGACTCGGTAGGTCATTTCTCCGATTGCACTGCCTCCGATGCCCGTAGAAAGGAAGTCGTTGTATGAGGGTTCGTTCGTCTCGCAGAAATATTCCCAGACACAGCTTCCGATGAGGGGATAGAGCGCGGAAGTATAGTAGCTATGTCCGTGGTAGCGTGCTGTGTTGTAGAACATGCTGCCGTGGAAAGGGTGGGAGAATTGGTTGCCGGAATAGCTGTCGTGGTCGAGAATCCATTTGCATTTGAGGTTATGGTGGATGGTATGTGCGTTGACATCAGCCCATCCTTCGTCCTTGAAGAAATGGTCGTAGCCCCAAACTCCGAAGTTGATGGCGACGGACTCAAGCACTGGCTTGATGAGGCTTTTTTCTGTTCTTACAAGCGTGTCGGCATTGCTTAACCGCTGAAGGTGTACACGAGTTCCCATGGCATAGTCTTTCCAGACCGTGTCGTTGTGGAGGAATGTTTTTCTTTTTTTGAAACGGTTGTTGTCGTATGTGTCCTGGAAGTCTTTTACGGTGTCGTTATTGACGATTGTTTGGACCGTGTCGTTCTCTTGTTTCTGTGAGTCGGCAGGAGTTTCCACTCCTTCCTGTGCACGGATAGTAATCGATGCCAGAATGCAAAATAGGAAACAAATAAGGTATCGTGTCATTTATTACGGTGTTTTGAGATGATTGGCTCCAGTTGCTTCCAAATTCTTTCTTCAGTGAGCAGGCTCATCCGTTGCTGATAAGTTAATTTCTTTTCTATCTGTTCTTCCCTTGCCATGAAATCATCGGGACTGATGCCTGAGAACCGATCACCTTCGTTAGGCAGCCAGATGCTTTTCCTGATGCCAGGAGGGAAAATGGCGAAAGAAGGAATTCCGAGTGCCTGTGATATATGCCTGGGTCCTCCCTCGTTGCCGAAGAAGAAGTCGCAGTTCTTCATTAAGGCGCATAAGTCAGGCAATGTAGGTGCCTCGATATTGGTGAAGATGTGCGGGTCGTTATCCATCTCCTTCTGATAGCGCAATGCGATGTCGCGTTCCTTGCCTGCAAAATTGAAGATGATTTGTGCGTCGAACCGTTCTATAATTTTTCTCAGGATGGCTTTCATTGTTCCTGCCGGCAGCACTTTGTATTCCAGCCGTGCAGTTGGCGTGGCAATAATGACCATCTTGCTGAAGTCAATACCTTTTTTCTCCATCAGCTGATGATAGTGCTCCACATTCTTCGGGTCGGCATATAGTTTGAATTCCTCTGAAGGCTTTACTTCAGTCAAGTCCTTGAGCGCTTCAAGCAACATGTTGTTCTGGTTGATGCGGCTTCCTGTTCCTGTGGCATGGTTGTCCACCCTCCGTGAAAGCCACGGCCATGAATACCATTTTTTCTCACCTACCCGCAGTGGTGTTTTGAACAGACTGAACTGTGAGAACAGCAGCGTACGTATGGTGGTGCGCATGTCGATAATGAGGTCGTACCGTGTGGCATGGACTGTTTTCCATACTTTGGAAATGTATTTGGTGAATTTCTGGTCTTCCGGCGAGAAAACGATGCAGCGGTCCACGTCTGGATGGTTTTCGTAGAGTGTGTGAATCCCTTCATTGATGACGAAGTCAATCTGCGCACCGGGAAAAGTCTGTCTCAGTCCATGGCAGAGAGCCATCGACAAGACAGAGTCGCCCACACGCCGGAAACGTATTACCAATATATGATTGATGTTCAAACCTTGTTGGATTTTAAGATTATGTAGAATAAACAGTTGCTATAGATTGCCTAAAAAAGTCCAAGATCTCAGACTGATTGGTTTCCACATTTGTTTTAGCACTTCTATTTCAGAAGTCGTCTGTATAATTCCACGTATTTCATTACATGATCTTCGTAATTGAAAGAGAATGCGTGCTTTCGCATCTTTTCCGCCATGTCCGGGTTCTTTCTGAACATTGGGATAAACTGCTTGATTCCGTCTGTCATGGTTTGTTTAGCGACATCTTTCCAAACGAAAGCATGTCCTCCACTGATTTCCGGCAGACAGGTGAATGGCGAGACGAAAACCGGGATGCCAAACTGCATCGCCTCAATCACAGGAAGTCCGAATCCCTCTCCTTGGCTTGGGAAGAGGAAAGCCTCACAATGTGCATACAACCAAACCTTTTCTTCCTCAGAGATTTTTCCGGTGAGTCGTACATTAGGAATGTTTTCTTTATCCAAACGTTTGCGAATGAGTGTGCCAGCCTTGAAATGATCATCACCGCAGATATAGAGGTTGTGCTCGGGAAAGTCCTTCATCACGTCAATCAGCAGGTGGAAGTTTTTTTTCATTCTGATTTGTCCGATGGTGAAAAAGAACGGTTTGTCGTCGGCAAAAACCGGTTTTGACTGTTTTTTATGGTCAATTCGTTCCACAGCGTCATAGATGACCTCAACCGATTTTCCTCTTAAAGACTTTTTGAAACGTTCTTCCACTTGTTTGGCCACATATTGTGATATGGCCGTGACGGCGTCAGCCCGTTTGATTCGTTGCTTAAGGATGAAGTCGTGTTTCAGCCTGCTGTACCACTGCTTTTCAGTCAGGTAGTTCAGGTCGTGGATGGTGAATACCGCTTTCTTTCCGTTGTCATGAGGGTTGACAAATTGATTTTGGTTTACCGCATGCCAGAGGTCCACTTTGGGCAAGAGCTTGCTGTTTTGCTTCATTTCTTTTGTGTATCTGACAACCTCAGCATTGCCGTCGAGAGTTCCTTGGTATTTTTCCGGAATGAGAAATACAAACTGAATGTCCGGGAGTTCCAACTTTTTGAATTCCTCGGCATAGTTCAAAGCAATCTGTCCGAACCCGCTTGTAGGGTTGTTCAGATTTCTTAAGTCTATCAGTATTTTTTTTCGGCTCATCTTATTGTAGTATGCGCTAACCTGCTGTTCCGCCAGGATGTGCCCTTGCGCTGGTTCTGTTTTTTATTCGTGGATAAAGTTTTCTTCTGTAGTAGAACAAAAACAAAAGGATGAAAAAACTCATCAGTTATGGCAGGCATAATAAAATGCAAAGTTAGCAAAAAAAAACGGGATGACCGATGTTTCTCCCTGATTTTTTAGTACATGTACAAAATAAGACGGATTTAAAAGTATATCCATTCCTCTTTTTGCCTGTATTTGTCGTTGAGGGATGATTTTGTCCATTTTGTTCCGATAAATCAGCAGTTTGTCATTTGCTGGTTTGCAAAAGTCATAATAAATGATTAATTTTGCAAAAAAATGATACTATGGTTGATTTGATGCAAGGAAAAATTCATAAATGTACATTGGAGGAACATCAGGATTGTTCGTTTAAAATCCTGTTGTTAGTTGACCGAATCTGCCGCGAGAATGAAATTCCCTATTTTCTGACGAATGGCACTTTGCTGGGAGCCGTCCGTCATAAAGGCATCATTCCCTGGGATGACGACATGGATATAGCCATGCTACGTCCCGATTATGAGCATTTTGTAAAAATCATACAAGACTTGTTGCCAGCTCCTTACGAGTTTGTCGGACCAACTACCAGTGACAAGTACCCGATGGAATTAGCGAAGGTGATAGACGGAAGCACAACCTTGATAGAACGATGGGCTTTCAATCAGTTAGGAGGTGTTTATCTTGATGTTTGGCCCTTGGATGCCGTATCCGATAAGCGTTGGCAGCGTCGATTTCATTTTTCCGCATATAAAGTGTTGAACCGCCTCATCTACATGCGCAACCGCGACCCCTATAAGCGTGGTCACGGTGTGTCTTCATGGTGGCCGCGTTTTGTACAGTTTGCCTTCAAGAACAGCACTTTGCAGCGATGGATGCACAAGCTTCAGACTGCCTGCGACTTCGACAAGCATGACAAAGTGTGCATGCTCGACAATGGTGAAAAGACCATCATTTCCAAATCCGTTATCGGAAATCGAAAGGATGGCTATGAGATTAACGGACATTTCTTCTTTGGTCCGGAGGATTATGACACCTATCTGCGTGCGCTTTATGGTAACTATATGCAGATTCCCCCCGAAAACAAACGTCGTATACATCGTCCAGACTATCTTGACTTGAACCAGTCATACCATGACTACAACGATACTCGTAAGTTCAAATAATTGAAAAACATGATAATAAAATCATTTTTTTCACTGACCGCATTATATTTGCAAAAAACAAACAATTGACAACTGTTTCCACATGACCGTCACCGTCAACCCTGATTACCACGACTTGGAAAGTTTCATTCGGACGATACCGGATATTTTTGAGCGTTCCGGCCGTATGCTCCACAACAAGCGAAATGTAGTGAAGCTTTATGAGATTGACGGAAAGAAATTGGTTGTGAAACGCTACAAGGTGCCGCTGTTCTTTCAGCGTATCGACTATACACTTTTCCGGCCTTCCAAAGCGAAACGTGCTTATCTGTTTGGTCTCCGTCTCAAGGACTTGGGTATCAGTACGCCAGATCCTATCGCTTTCATCGAATGTAAACGATGTGGTTTTTTCCGCCAGGGATATTTCGTGTCCACCTATACTTCATATCCTGACATTAAGTCGAATATCAGTCTTTTGGATACAGACTCCCAGCTATTCAACGGATTGATAGACTATCTTGTGTTTCTTCATTCAAAAGGCTTTCTTCACGGCGACACCAACCTCTCCAATTTTCTCTACCACAAGCAGGACGGCCGCTATGAGTTCGAGGTGATTGACGTGAACCGCTCCCATTTCAAAGAAAAACCCTCCAAAGAGGAATGTCTTGCCAACCTCATGCGTGTGACACGCGACCGTCAGCTTAGTGCTCGCATTGTGTCAGCCTATTCCCAGAGGCGCGGTTGGAATCCCGCTGAATCCGTGGATTTCGTCAACCACCTCATCGACAAATACGAGCGCAAGCGCAAAGCACGCAAGTTCTACAAGCAACATGTGAAACGCAACCGCAAATAGCACATGTAGAAGTTTCTGAGACCTCACCATTTTGATTCTAACTGATGATATACCCCCACTCATTTAAACCCTACTATCCTATGAAAACAACCCGCATTTTGATAAGCATGATGATGTGTATTCTGCCATCAGTATTTTTGTCCGGGCAGGAGCATTACCGTTTTAATTGCAAGGATTATGTGTCCACCGACAACAGCAGGGCTCCTCAGTCGTCCTTTACCTACGACACTGATGCAAACACGTTTTCCATTCTGGCATCCGGTGCAAACAATGTGGCATTCAAGATGAACGAAGGTTTGGACGGAGAGTATTATATTGACCAAGACGAGACTCTGTTACTGATTTGCGGCAAGAACCTGTCGCAGACTAAAAGCAATTCCTACGTCTGGTGGCTCAACGGTTTTAACAACGGTGGTCAGGTGATGCCAGACCAGGTGGAGAAGGATGGTGATGCCACCGTCTTGCTGTGGAATTTGAAGACCAACAGCGCCATCAATCGTAATTTCAATTTCAGTGAATCAAAGATTCCTATCGGATCGCATGGAGCCAGTTTCATCCTCGCTGTTGGACTGACAGCCCAGAACAGCGGTTTGCCGGGTGTGATTTCCGACTTTGGCTATTATGCCCCATGCGAAGTGGCAGCCAAACACCCGTCGCTGATGGCGAAGTTTGGATATGATGCAGCCGGTCTTACCGCTGCCGTCAATGCCAAGACACTGAAAGTGAATCCGGGAATGAAGGATGAGGTAAGCCAGGTTGGAAGTGACGATTATTTGCAGGCTTATACCCTCTTACTGAAAGCACGCGATAATTCAGAGGAGGAAGACGCTACGAACCATACCGCCTCTTACGAGCGGACGGCCAACGGCGTAAAGGCCTGTTTCGACGATTTGTATGTCAACATTCTCTTCCACAACGACAGTGTTCTGCACGTTGTCAAGTCGTATGACGATGGACCTTTCAAGAAGAGTTGGTCGGTCATAACGAGTCCGGATGACGACGTGACTTTCTCCTTGGATGAAGCAGACGGAGTGCTGATGATGCAGACGGATAAACTGCGTGTGGAGTACACTCTGCAGAAGGGTAATGTGATAGTGAAGGACCGTTCCGGCGAAGTGATTGTCAGGGAGACGAAACACCGTTTTTCCCCTACAAATGACGGATCGTTCGACTCATTCACTGTCTCCCAGTATTTCCGTCTTGCTGATGATGAGCGCATTTATGGTATGGGGCAGTTGCAGGACGGACAACTCAACCGCAGGGGAACGGTGGTGAGACTTGAGCAGGATAACCGTAGCATTTGTATTCCTTATTTTCTGTCGTCGAAACACTACGGTCTCTATTGGGACAACTATTCTCCCACCACCTTCAACGATTCAGGTGCCAACACGTTCTTCCGTTCAACAGGACGTGCCGTTGATTACTATGTGCTGACGGGTAATGACAGCCATGAGATTCAACGGTCGCTCAGACGGCTTACTGGTGATTGCCAGTTGCCACCGCTTTGGAATTTCGGTCTTTATCAGAGCAAGGAGCGCTATAAGAGTGCAGACGAAGTGATGAGTGTGGTCAGGAAATACAGGTCCCTGAAGATTCCTTTCGATTGCCTCGTGCAGGACTGGCAGTACTGGGGAGACGATTATCATTGGAACGCCATGGAATTTCTGAATCCGGACTATAGCAATTATCAGCAGATGATAGATTTCATTCATCAGAACCATGCCAAAATCATGATTTCCATCTGGGCCAGTTTCGGACCTCAGACCAAGCCATTTAAGGAATTGAAGGATAAAGGTCTGCTTTTCACTTCGGAGACCTGGCCTTCAGGCAAAGGAGTGAAACCATATAATCCATATAGTCCAGAGGCTCGTGACATCTACTGGAGATATCTCTACGACGGCATTGTAAGCAAGGGTATCGACGCCTATTGGATGGACTCCACCGAGCCGGATTTCTTCGGAACGGAGAGCGACAAGGACAATGTGGCACTGACGGGACAGACATGGCGTTCGTTGCGCAATGCCTTTCCGCTTGCCACAGTGGAGGGAGTTGCTCAGCATCATCAGAGCATACCGGCGTTGAAGGACAAACGAGTGAGTATCATGACGAGGTCCGGGTATCTTGGCATGCAGCGAACCGGTGCATTTGTCTGGAGTGCTGACATTACTTCTGGATGGGAAACGCTGGCCAATCAGATACCAGCCGCTTGCAACCTCTCAGAGAGCGGGTTGCCCTATTGGAATAGCGATACCGGCGGATTCTTCACCGGAAAATTCGGAGGCGTGGGCGACCCGGCCTGGAGACGATTGTATTTGAGATGGACGCAGTTCAGCACGTTCACCCCCATGCTCCGATTCCATGGGACCGACACCCCGAGAGAACCTTGGCAGTTCGGACAAGCAGGCGATGAACGAGGTGAATTCGACAATCTGCTAAGGTATATCAAACTACGGTACAGCCTCTTACCCTATATTTACAGCACAGCCCATCAAGTGAGAACTGATGCACAAGGATTTATGAACGCAATGCCCGTAGCATTCCCCGGCGACAGTAACACATTCGATGTGAAGGACCAGTACATGTTCGGGCAGTCCATTCTGGTGGCACCTGTCCTTGAAGACGGTGTGAACGGAAGGAACGTGTATCTTCCACAGTTCCCTGAAGGAAAATGGATTGACTTTTGGAACGGATATTCTTATCCGGGAGGCACGAGGCAGTTCAAAGTGGCTCCAATGAACGTGATTCCGCTTTATGTCCGCAGCGGCAGCATCCTTCCTTGGGGGCCGGAAGTACAGTATGCCACCGAGAAGAAGTGGGACGACCTTGAGATTCGTGTCTATCCAGGAAGTGACGGATTGTTCGAACTTTATGAGGATGAATTCGACAACATGAATTATAAAGACGGAAAGTACTCCTTGATTCCCATTTCATGGAATGAGTCGTCGAAAACGCTCACGTTCGGCAATCGTATCGGAGAGTATGACGGGATGCTGAAGGAACGCACATTCAATATTGTGGTGGTAAGTCCTGAAAAAGGAACCGGTCCTCTGTTGTCCACCGGCTACGACGCCGTGGTGAAGTACGATGGAAATGAGGTGTCGGTCAATTTGGAAGCCCGGAATGTTGCAGAGCCTGTGGCTGAGGAGTGTACAGAAAAGATAGTGAATCCCAGTTTTGAAGCCGACGGACGTTCATTAACGAAAATAGCTCCCAAAGGTTGGAGTGTGGATAGTCCTACAGCCTGGTGGGGCGTCAATGAAGTAGCGGAAAACGCAACAGGCGACCCTCAGCCTACTGACGGACGTTTCCTTTTCGGGGTGTGGGACGGAACCGTGATGAATGCATCCGTTTTCCAGGCAATCAGTCCGTTGCAGCCAGGTCAATACCGTCTTACCGTGGACATGCATGCGTCAAACCGTGAGGGGGTGAACCGGGTAGGAAACCAGTGTTTGTTTGCGAATGACAAGAAAGTTTATTTCAAGAACCAGATAACAACGGCTGGGGTGGGGGATGCCTATCCCATGCAGACAATCGGGGTGGTTTTTAATGTGGAGGATGGGAATGCTCCAGTCACGATTGGCGTTTCCACCGGGGATGCTCCTGCAGAGACGTGGTTTAAAATAGACAATTTCCGACTTTACCGGCTTTCATCCGATGAGGCAGTCGGGGTACATACCCTCACTCCAGTACAAGGCTCCATCGACGATGCATATTACACACTTGACGGCCTGCGGGTGACGCGTCCTGTAAAGGGAATTTATATCCACGACGGCAAGAAAATCCTCTTCTGAACATTCCCTTAGTAAACCGTGAACTAAAAACTGAAAACAATCAATATTTTTTCCGTTTTATTTGCAATTTTGAATGTATAATTGTAAATTTGCAGATAAAATATACGAATAAGAGAAATGTTGGTGTTTTTGATAATACTCGTCCTGATTGTTGCAGGCATTGTGGCAGTTTGCAATTTTTATGTGTCGTACAGTGCAAAGGGGAAAATCTTCGATAATGTAGAGGAGATGCCGTTCTACAATGTCGGCATCGTGCTCGGAACACCCTCTAAGAGGGAGAACGGTGAGCCTAATCCCTATTTCGTGAACCGTTTAGACGCTGCCGTCGAACTCCTCAACCGCAAGAAAATCAGTCGAGTGATTCTCAGTGGAGGTGTCACCATCTCAGGGGAGAACGAACTACGAGACATGCATCGTTACCTGCTCAGTAAGGGAGTGGTAGAAGACCTCATTGAAGAGGACTGCTCCGGATGGAGAACCTTCGAGTCCATCAAGAACGCCAAAGACGGGGGTGTGACACGTATGACAATTATAACCCAGCGCGACCATGCTGAGCGTGCTCTCTTCATAGCCCAGAGAATGAGAATGGACTGCATTGCTTTCATCGCCAGTGATGTCCATAACGATAAGACGCTCAAGGGCAAGCTTCGCGAAATATTGGCAAAAGTAAAAGCCTGCATCGACACCATTGGAATAAAGGTGGAGTAATTGCCGGCCACATCCAATACCTGCCGGCACAAACCATTTTAACACACCTCCGACCAATACTATGGCAAGTTCTTTGTCCCTCCTCTGACATCTTTTGTTTCGTGTGTC
>JAEEGL014413499.1_pt1 | contig 17175 bp, 11 predicted proteins | sample 9134231 | NCBI WGS metagenome assembly JAEEGL01 (sample SAMN16246548, study PRJNA631951) | gut metagenome | biome: gut microbiome; feature: rumen; material: fiber-attached | host: Bos | place: Iran: Karaj | collected 2018-10
CTATATCAAGGAGACAGGCGACTTCTCCATCCTCGACGAGATGGTACCTTTCGACAACCAGCCAGGCTCAGAGGTCACCCTCTTCGAGCACCTCAAGATATCCATGGACCACGTCATCAAGAACCTCGGTCCCCACATGCTGCCGTTGATTGGTCGTGCCGACTGGACCGACTGCCTCTACCTGAACTGCTTCTCATGGGATCCCAACGAGTCGTTCCAGACCACGGAGAATGTCTCCGAAGGCACCAAGGCCGAGTCGCTGATGATCGCCGGCCTCTTCGTCGTCACAGGCAAGGACTACGTGGCCCTCTGTCAGAAGCTTGGCAAGACCGCCGAGGCAGAGCGCATGCAGCAGGCCGTCGACGCCATGATCGAGGCCGTGAAGAAACACGGCTGGGACGGCGAGTGGTACCTCCGTGCCTACGACTTCTACGGCCGTAAGATCGGCTCCAACGAGTGCGAGGAAGGTAAGATCTTCATCGAGTCGCAGGGCTGGTGCACGATGGCCGAGATCGGCGCCGACGACGGGATGGTCGCCAAGTCGCTCGACTCCTGTAAGAAGTACCTCGAGTGCGAGCACGGCATGGTGCTCAACAACCCCGCCTTCACCAAGTACATCTACGAATACGGAGAGATCAGCTCATACCCCGAGGGCTACAAGGAGAACGCAGGTATCTTCTGCCACAACAACCCCTGGGTCATCATCGGCGAGTGTATCGCAGGCCGAGGCAACGACGCCTGGAGCCACTATGCCAAGATCCTCCCCTCGTACGTCGAGGAGAAATACCAGACCCTGCATAAGGTAGAACCCTATGTCAACTGCCAGATGGTTGCCGGCAAGGACGCCTTCCGCCCTGGCGAGGGTAAGAACTCATGGCTCACGGGAACAGCCGCCTGGATGTGGTACACCGTCTCCGAGTTCATCCTCGGCATCAAGCCCGACTACGACGGCATCCGTATCGACCCCTGTCTGCCAGAGACCGCCAGCGACTACACCGTCAGCCGTAAGTTCCGTGAGGCCGACTACGACATCACCATCCACCCCAACGGTTCACAGAAGGGTGTGAAGCAGATCGTGCTCGACGGTCAGACCATCGACGGCACCGTCATCCCCTACTCCAAGGGCCACCACGTCGTAGAGGTCACGATGTAGTTTTATTAGGAACTTTATTAGGAACACAATAGTTTAGGGGCAGTTTTTAGCTGCCCCTAAATCCGTTCTTACACTTACATCCCCCTCACGCAACTTGACGTGCCGAGTGCCATCGTTAAGTCACCTCGCCACCCTCCGCCGCAGGACGTTCCTTCCTACGGAAGTAAACAAAATTTATCAGGTGCTCGGCCGACCCTGAACGCCCCGCTTTCAGGGCGTTTCAGCGCCCTCGGGGTTTCCTCCAGGGAAAGTCGGATTCTCCTCCGACGAAACTCCCGTTTTGCTCCGAGCAAAACGTGCCGTTGCAGGGAGCCTTCCGTAGCCTTGTCTTCGGAAGTGCCGATTTTGTAAAATTATTCTGTCAATAATCGCTTTGTTGAAGCAGTCTTGCCCCTGAAAAACGTTGAATCAAAAATTGGACAATTGGACAATTGGACAAAAAGTTTTTCCGATGATTCAAAGCGATCCGTTATTCCCTCATGGGGGTAACGGATTTCTCTATGCCCGTTTTGTTTACGTGTAAAACTCCCCATAATACCTCCGCCTCTAAATTTCCTCTTTGTTTATTTGTCAGGATGGAAATTTTGCAGTATCTTTGTGGCATTAATCTAAAAACTTAACCCTTTAAGAAAACAATGGTCTTTTGGCAAGACATATCTATGGTGAAAGAGATGGGAAACTGGCATCCGTGAGAAAACTCGCAGGTATTGGATATAAGGTAAAGGAAGAAGTATGAATGAAATAACAGATAAGTTCAAGAAAGCTGACGAGAACAACCGTTTGCTGTCAGCATACAGACCTCTGCCGCCCGAAACGCTGAAGTCGTTGCGTGAATACTACCGTGTGGGACTGACCTATACGAGTAATGCCCTTGAAGGCAATAGTCTGACAGAGTCAGAAACCAAGGTTGTCATTGAGGACGGATTGACAATCGAGGGTAAGCCCCTGCGTGACCATTACGAGGCAGTAGGACATGCCAAGGCCTACGACTATATCTATCAGATTACCGAAAAGGAAGGTCTTGCAGAAGAGGACATCCTGGCTCTTCATCGCCTGTTCTATCAGCAGATAGATGCCGAAAAGGCTGGAAAATATCGTGAGGTAAAAGTGTATATCAGTGGCAGCCGCTATGCGGTATCGGCAGTATCTAAGATTCCTGCTGAGATGCAGAAACTCGTAAAATGGTTTAATGAGAACGAGAAGAGGCTGCACCCTGTAGAACTGGCAGCCACCCTGCATCAGCGTTTCGTGTTTATCCATCCCTTTGTGGATGGCAACGGTCGTGTGGCGCGTCTGCTGATGAATCTCGCTTTGTTGCGCAATGGCTTTACTATTGCCATTATTCCTGCCGTTCTGCGTCATGAATATATCTATTCGTTAGAGGCTGCTCATACTCGTCCAGAGGTCTTTGTAGACTTTATTGCGGGTCGTGTGATAGCCACCCAACTCGACCTACTCAGGCTGATGCGGGAAGAAGATGACACTGTAAATGATACTGTAAATGATACTGTAAAAGTTGGAGCGTCCCAGCTCTCAAAGACCGAACAGACTGTCTTGGATGCGATAAGTTCGTACCCCGATTATTCCTACGAGAAGTTAGCTGCACAGTGTCACCTCTCTCGTCCTACTATCGCCCGTACCATCAAAACCCTACAGAGCCGTGAGTTCATCCGCCGCATAGGCTCTGACAAAACAGGTCATTGGGAAGTTATCAGAAAAGAAGAAGGTGTATGAGTGAGTGGAAAGAACCTAATGTTGATATGGGTAAGACAATAACGACATACCTGATAACTGGTGACCCCAAGAGACCACAATACGTGCTCATTAGTAACAAACTATGTAAGATGATTATTTGTCCTCGTTCTAACCTCTCGATTATCAATGAGCGTGAGGAATTGAAGACACCATCTTTCTATGTTTTACTAGGTGAATCGGAGGATGCAAAGCCCAAAGCATATATTGGAGAGACTGAGGATTTCTCTGCGAGGGTGAAGAATCACGACTATAAGAAAGATTTCTGGAATAAGGCTCTGATCTTTGTGTCGATAGGTGGTGCTATGACAAAGGCCGACGTTGAATATCTTGAATATAAAGGTATAGACGTGGCTATGGAAGAAAAACGATATATTCTTGAAAAAGAATTATGGAATTTCTGTTGCCAATTCACATCTGGCTGTATTTCATCCAGAGTGCTATTGCCCTCATGTGGTAGATATTCCCTACATAAAAAAGAAATAATTGATATACTTCGTTACAGATAGATATCTGTATCGATGGAAATAAATAACTTAATTCACCCAAACAACACTATATGGCATTTAATCCGACTGAGGCGCAGCTAAAGATATATGATTTCGTTGAACATGGTACAGGAAACGGAATCATTGATGCTGTTGCAGGTGCTGGTAAAACAACCACCCTAATGGGATGTATTCAGCATATCAAAAATACCCAAGATACTTTATTCTGTGCATTCAACACCAGTATCAGAAAGGAAATTCAGCGTAAGTTCCATGATATGGGTAAAAACGTTGCTGTGAAAACCAATCACGCATTGGGGCTTCAGATATTGCGTAGTAAGATACATATTCAATTGAATGATAACAAGTATAAACAGATTATTGAGGATGAAGGTTTCTTTAAACTCATAGAAGATGAGATTGATGCCATTTTGCATATAAAAGGTGCAATGTCCGTTTCTATCATACGAAACATTCAGGAGAAAAGAATATCAGTTGATTCAATGGAAGAAAAGTACCAATTTAATACGAGTCTTTTCTATCTTAACTGCATTATTCAATTTCTGCTAGAAATCAACGATAAATTCAGGCTAACACTATGTGCAGATGGTTTTGATGCGTACAGAGAAATGGTAGACCATTTCGGTATCTTCGAGAAAGAGCGTAGATATGCGTTTCAGTTCTCGGAACTTGAATACTACGTGAAGGCTCACAAGATACTTTTGAAGGAAGGAAACGAAATGGCATATTCTCAGGGAATCATTGACTTCGTGGATATGTTGTATCAGCCCCATCTGTTGAATCTTCACCCCAATATTCAGTACGGATTTGTATTCGTGGATGAGTGCCAGGACTTGTCAAGAGCACAAATAGAAATAGTACAAAAGTACGTCAAACCAACAGGAAGAGTTCTTGCTGTGGGCGATCCATATCAATCTATATACGGATTTGCTGGAGCAGACTCGCAATCGTTTGACCGAGTGATGACGACATTTAACTGTCAACGGCTGTCATTGACTGATTGCTTCAGATGTCCCACAAAGGCTATAGATATTGCAAAGAAGATACGAGAGGATATCAGGGGATTCAAAAAGGAAGGTGGTGTTGTTGAAGTTTTACAAAGCCACGAAGTACTGAGAAGATTGAAACCTGGAGATCTGGTGATATGTAGATTTAGAGACCCGCTGCGTCTGATTGCCATGAAGTTGGTGAATAAGAACGTCAAGGTTCACATGCACCCTGATGAAGTTCAAGAGTTTATAGGCGACTATAAGGCATACTTCACCCCGGGAGAACTCAGGAAGAAACTTAATGAAGGGATGCTTGAGGAGTTCTTTGCCAACATCGAGCAGAGGAACATCAAACGTTTTGAGAAAGATTTTTCCAACGTGGATTCAGCAATAAAGTCTGTAAAAGTTAAGGAAGCTACAAATCTGCTTCGTGAATCTATAGACTTTTTCATGATGAAGTTTATCGATTGGCAGTTGAACACTATCAACAGCATCCTTCTTAGACTGAAAGAAACCCTGCAATATCTTGGTGATGATGCCATCAAAATCTCAACCATCCACAGGGCCAAAGGTCTGGAAGAAAACCGAGTATTTATATTGGAATACAACAAACTGCCAGTACCAAGACCAAAGCAATGGGAAGCCGAACAGGAGAGGAACCTTCATTATGTAGCAGTAACTCGTCCAAAGCAGGAACTATACTTGTGTCTTGAAAAGAGAGAAGAAGACGAGGTTGACGAGAAGGATGAGGAAATGACTTCAACGGCTATATCCACCTCTTCTATCCCCTTTGCTCCAGACATGGAGATTCCTACTCGAGAGTGGAACTTTATTAAGATTCTGCCTATAACTGCTATACAGAATATACCTAAGAAGTTCTATCAGTTTGGTGACATTGAAGATACCCCTTATGCAGGAGTAAACAAGTTACCTTTCCAAAAGGCAAAATACTGGGCTATATATGAGGCCGTCGAGGAATCAGAGTATAACATCGAAAATGTTATCAGTACAAACTACCTTGACACATATGTCCTCAGTAGTCCTGTGGGAACGAGAATATATGACGGCCATTACAAGGCTTCTGGAGCATTCCATTTTACACCTCGCGAGCCGAATTATCCAGATAATGATGTTATCATACCTTATCTGAGTAGCGAAAGCAACTATCCTATTCAGTTCGAATACAAACCTCAGAACAATGGATTTGAAGCCGCCCACACTTTGATAACAGCTGGTTGTAAGGATTTGGAGATACTTAATACCAACATCTTCAAAGAAGGATATAATATAGTTTATTGTCTGAAAACGACATCATCTTATGCGTATTTGAAACTTACATTTAACAAGCGTGGTATTATTACAACCCTGATGCCATTCTCGACATTAGGAAAGGAAGATACTGCACTGAGTAGCTTACTTGAAATCATATCACATCTATGGCAGGGTTAAAGGAAATAAAAGAATTAGGCAAAGCTGGTAGCTCCAAAGAGGCATACCGTTTAGCTAAGGAAGATCTGGAGCAAGGTCAACCTTGGGGGCAACTCACAACAGGATGGGCATTGCGTTATCTCATAGAGGAAGATGCAAGAAATGGCCACTATAACCAGATTTTAGCACATTTGGATGAGTTAAAGTCTTTGGATCAGATTCCTTCGGCAGAGCTTGATAAGATTCTTGAAAATGTCATATTTTGGATTGGTTTTTTTGCCAAAAAGAATCTTACTCCGACAGGATTTGACACTCCTACCAAATTGTCTATGCTGTATTCCAAATTGAAAGATTATCAGTTCGCATCTGGAAAAGGTTATTCCATGCTACTTGAAGGATTCATGAGGTGTGATGCATGGCCGGAGATGGCAGACTTCTTTAATTGGTGGAACTTAGAGAACCTGACGACTGAAGATTATAGTCCCGTTAAATTAAATAACGGGAAAAATATAATGTCTGTAGCAGAGAGGGCGTTCATCGCCAAATCAAAAGCACTTTTAAGACTTAATGAGATTGGAGAAATAGAGGAGTTCCTTCCGCAAATTGACACATTGATGAACAAACATCCAGAAATGACATATCCTGGCTATTTCTATGGTAAACTATTACTTGCTTTGGGATCCACACCAGAAGATGCTCTTAGAGTGATAGTGCCTTTTGCCAGAAAGAAATCAACAGAGTTTTGGGTATGGCAGCTAATAAGTGATGTGTTTACAAATGACCAAGAGAAACAATTGGCTTGTCTTTTGCGTGCTGTTAATTGCAGGACGCAGGAGAACTTCCTAGGAAAAGTAAGAATCAAGTTGGCTGAGCTTTATATTAAAATGGAAAAACTTGGCTTAGCTAAGAATCAGATAGACATAGTGACAAAAAACTATCTTTCAAACGGTTGGCGCCTTCCTGGCCAAATAGACATTTGGATACATCAGCCATGGTTTAATTCTGTACCTTCTAATAATAACGAATCAATGGACTATATGCCTATTACAAATTCTATTTTATTTGATGGGGCCGAGGAGGCTATAGCTGTTGTAACTTATATAGACCCACAATCTCATAGGGCCTCTATTGTTTATGGATATGAAAAGAGATTGTCACAGAGACTAAATCATAAAGTTATTATAGGAGATACATTAAAGATATTTTATGTATTTGATTCCAATGGTAAACCAAGAATTTTAAGTTCGATAAGATGTAAACTACCGGACGATTTGAACTATGCTAAGCACGTAGAAGGTACGGTAAGAAAGAGAAATGATTCGAATCACGCTCATATTCGTTATGGAAATGAGAATGCTTTTCTTTCATCAAATTTAGTAAGTAAATACAAAGTAACCGATGGTGAAACAGTAAAATGTCGGATTACGTATGACTACGACAAAAAAAGAGAATCGTGGAATTGGGTATGTGTAAAAATTAGAAAATAAAAAACATATGGAAGAATTATCATATAAAGCAAAAATTGCAGTAATCAAGATTCTGAAAGAAATCATGAATGCAGACAAAATTGTTCATGAAAAAGAAAAGGAGTATCTAGATGAAGTCATCAAATCTTTTAATCTCGATGATAACTACGAGGTTGAAGTCAATGGATTAATGACCTTGGAGGCCTTGTCTACAATTCGTGAGATGATGGTAGATAAGAAAGCTATGGTGGCTCAGATGATGGGTAAGATGATTGTCATCGACAAGGATATCAACTACAACGAAGTAAAACTATACAATGCCTTTTGCGAATCTTGCAACATTGATAAGGACTTCAATGTGGATGAGTATGAGGATGTAACATTAAGCGGACCATTTGTTAATCCCGAGGATTTGATGAATAATTAAATTGTCGTTGTATGAGTTAGTATGAGAGTAAAACGACTCGTGAGAATGACGATGATGACAAACAGGAGGCTGAAAAAGCATTGAAGAACATCAAGCGCATACTCTCGGTAAAGACATATGACATCTCGACAAATGGCTACACATCCCTGCATCGCAGAATTTTCGAAGGCATAATGAAGCATGCTGGTGAACTACGTAAATACGACATCACCAAACGTGAGTGGGTATTGGAGGGTGACACAGTGAGCAACCTGAACTAGTAGCTCATGTAGCCAAGTTCATCTTTGGATTGTGGCAGATTCATGCCTTCGGTGAAGAAAACGCACGCACTACAGCCGTCTTTACTATTCAGTATCTTCGTTCACAGGTTTTCAATGTGGACGCTAAACATTCCTAGTACTTCCATAATGCAGTTGTGAGAGCTATCTAATAAAAATGGCATAAAAGGAATCGACTATAGCCCAGTTTTCTGGAACGTTTTTCTGCAATCTGCTATTGGGGAAATAATGGAATCTTCATAATCGCTATATGCTTATTAATCCGCCTGCAGAATGGAAAGAACAGCCGAATTATGTCACCCTACAAGTACCCCACAAGTATGGTACAAGCACAGGTAAAGATGCAGACGATCGTGGACTCATGGGAGCTTTCGACAGGCATTGTCCCTTCGACAGTATCAGGGACCGTGGAGAGAGGGGGCTCGGCCCTTCTTGCGTCCCGTTGGTAGCAAGCGCAGAGCTCGAGCGCAACAGGCTTCGTCCCTTCGACAGGCTCAGGCACCGTGGGAGGGGGGGGCCTTCAACAAGCTCAGGGACCACGAAAAAAATGGGGCGCTCGCTGGCGCCCCTGGACTTAGTAAAGAATAACGACATTGCGAGTCGCTGAAAAGATTTATTATGGTGTTTCTGTTTTCATCGTCTTCTGGGAATACATCCAGTCGAAGAACTGCTCGATGAGACTGATGATCTTCTGGTTGGGAACGGGTATGAGGGTGGCCTCGCCGTTGCCAAACTGCATGACACTCTTCGCACTGGGATCGAGGGTGAAGGCGGGCCACTGGGGCAGTCCGTCGCCGTTGGGGTTGAGGTTAGTGGCGAAGTTCACCCAGTACTGCTGCATGAGGTCGGAAACTTTCTTCTCTTGCGGATGGCTCTCGGCCTCGTTGTCGAAGGCGCCGCCCAGGTAGAGGATATCGTCGGCATGGGCGGGACCACGCAACTTGCCTCTTCCGATGAGGGTGCGGTCTGACTGCTGGGTGAGGTAGGCATAGAAGACGGGACTATGGCCTGTCTTGGTCTGCAGCCTTGCCCACAGATCCGAGGGTGCCCCGAAACTGAAATCACGCATTAGGTCGCGCAAGCTGAAGAGGGCCTGCTCGTCGTTCTCGGCGGGACAATAGGCCAGCACGCTATCGAGATACTGCGGAGGCACGATACTGAGCTCTTTCATATAGTCGTCGACCGTGGTTTTCTCTACGAAAGCGGCACCTTCGTCGCTGTTGTACATGACGATGACGGGCACGTCGGCATACTCGCCACGCTGGTAGAGACCGTAGGGCTCGGTGGTGAGCACATAGTCGTCGAGGATGGGTGTACAGCCCTGGAAATCGACGCCTGTGCCTGTGAGCGACTGGGTATCCATCTGGCGCATCTCGGCGATGGACTTCTTGCCCAACTGGTTCTGGAACATCACACCCATCTGCTCGGCTTGTTGCTGCGTCATACCTCCCATGTTCATAAAGTAGGCACCACTCTGAGCGATACAGGCGCGGAAGAGGCCTTTGGCGAGGGGAGAGGAGCAGAGGACATGACAGCTCGCACTGCCTGCCGACTCACCGAAGATGGTGACCTTCGAGGGATCGCCACCGAAGTTCTTGATGTTACGCTGGATCCACTGCAGGGCAAAGATCTGGTCGAGGATACCGTAGTTGCCGGAATGACCATCGGGCGACTCCTTCGAGAGTTCGGGGTGAGCCAGGAAGCCGAGGGCGCCGGCTCGGTACTCGATGGACACGGCGACGACGCCACGACGGGCCAGACTCTGCCACAGGTCGGCACCATAGTGCTCGGTGCGGAAACCGCCACCATGGATATAGACCATCACGGGCAGGGCTTCATCGACTGTCTTGGCGGGGGTGACGACACTGAGGTAGAGGCAGTCCTCGCTCATCATGTCGTAGCTCACATCGCCACGCTCGGGCTGCGGGGGCCACTTGGCCACTTCCTCGGCCTTCAGCACGCCCTGCCAGGGCTTGGCGGGCTGTGGGGCCTTCCAGCGCAGGTCGCCCACTGGGGGCGCCGCAAAGGGGATCGCCTTGTAAACGGCGAGGTTGCCTTCGAGCACACCCTCCAGATCGCCTGTCTCAACATGGGTCTTCAGTAGCGGCTGGGCTTGCAGGGTCATCACGCCCAACAGTCCGCATACTGCAATGAATAGTTTTATCTTCATGATTCTAATGGCCAACGCTCGGATTACGGTTTGATGGTTCGCTGACTGCGTATCCAATCGAAGAAACGCTCAAAGAAAGCGATATTCTCCTGGTTGGGAACGGGGACGAGGGTGGCACCATTATTGAACTGCATGACGCTCTTCGCTGTGGGGTCGAGCGTGAAGGCTGGCCACTGGGGCAGACCGTCACCGTTGGGGTTGAGGTTGGTGGCGAAGTTCACCCAGTACTGCTGCATGATGTCGGACACTTTCTTCTCGGCGGGGTACTTGTCGGCTTCCTTGTCGAAGGAGCCTCTCAGGTAGAGGAAATCATCGGCATGGGCGGCACCACGGCGGTTGCCCTTGGCATAGACGGTACGGTCGGACTTCTGGGCAAGGTAGGCGTAATAGACGGGACTCTTTCCTGTCTCTGTCTGCAGCTTAGCCCACAGATCCGTGGGAGCACCGAAATTAAGGTCACGTATCAGGTCGCGGAAGGCGAAGAGCGCCTGCTCATTGTTCTCGGCAGGATAGTAGATGGAGAAAATGCTGTCCACATACTGCTCGGGAACACCGGTAAGCTGCGCCTTATACTCATCGACGGTGATGCTATCGGTGGCAACGGCACCCTCGTCGCTGTTGTACATGACGATCACGGGCACATCGGCATACTCGCCACGCTTGTAGAGGTCGTAGAGCTCGGCTGTGAGCACATAACCGTCGAAGATAGGTGTACAGGCCTGGAAGTTGACGCCCGTGCCTGTGAGCGACTTGGTGTCCATCTCTCGCATCTCGGCGATCGATTTCTTGCCCAACTGATTCTGGAACATCGCACCCATCATTTCGGCCTGCTGACGGGGAACAGCCCCTGTGGGTGAGAAGAAGGTACCGCTCTGGGCGATACAGGCACGGAAAAGGCCCTTGGCGAGAGGTGAGGCACAGAGGATGTTACAGCACATGCCACCTGCCGACTCACCGAAGATGGTGACCTTCGAGGGGTCGCCACCGAAGTTCTTGATGTTACGCTGGATCCACTGCAGGGCAAAGATCTGGTCGAGGATGCCGTAGTTGCCAGAAAGACCATTGGGCGACTCCTTCGAGAGCTCGGGGTGAGCCAGGAAGCCGAGGGCGCCGGCACGATACTCGATGGCTACGGTGACGACACCACGACGGGCCAGACTCTGCCAGAGTTCGGCTCCATAGTGCTCGGTCTGGAAACCGCCACCATGGATAAACACCATTACGGGCAGGGCCTCATCGACTGTCTTGGCGGGGGTGACGACACTGAGGTAGAGGCAGTCCTCGCTCATCATGTCGTAGTTCACATCGCCTCGCTCGGGCTGCGGGGGCCACTTGGCCACCTCCTCGGCCTTCAGCACGCCCTGCCAGGGCTTGGCGGGCTGTGGCGCCTTCCAGCGCAGGTCGCCCACTGGGGGTGCCGCAAAGGGAATAGCCTTGTAAACTGCGAGGTTGCCTTCGAGCACACCCTCTAAATCGCCTGTCTCAACATGGGTCTTCAGTAGCGGCTGGGCTTGCAGGGTCATCGCACCCAACAGTCCGCATACTGCAATGAATAGCTTTATCTTCATATCTATAAACAATAAAAAAAGTCTCGTTTATCTATTAGACAGACGAGACTCATGTAAACTAACCCCGAAGTGGTGATTTTTAAGATTATTTCACAGATGGATGTTGATGTCGATGCCGACCTGGATGGGGTTAGCCTTTTGAGCGAAGTGGTGAAGACCGCCAGCTGCGCTCGAAGAGATAGCAAATGTATTATAATGTGTGTTTGTGATGTTACGACCCCAGAGGCTGACGACCACAGGACCGAAGTCGTAGTCGGCATGGGCGCCCATGAGGGCATAGAACTTCTGACTATAGGTGTTGGCCTCGTCCCACCAGATCTTACCCTGACCGTTCATGTTGGCACCCAGGGTGAACTGACCTATATGCCAGTCGAGCATGGCACTGACGGTGTGCTGGGGTACGAAGGGCACGTAGTTGTCAGAGTAATCATAAATATATGATCGATCCATCGTATGAATGCCTTTAGGCGTCATGTCGTCGATATACTCATCGAACTTGGCGTTGGTGAAGGCATAGGTAAGGCCCCAGTCAAGGGTATTGGCGAAGGCACGTCCACGCAGGGTGGCCTCGATGCCGCAGGAGTGGCTCTTACCCGCGTTGACCATGACACGACCGTAGTTTGAGCCTGGCACCATGACGGACAACTGCTGGTTGCAGATCTGCATGTAATACAGGGCGAGATCGAAATGGGTGCTGCCACCAAAGAGGTTCAGGTGGGTACCGATCTCGTAGTTCCACGACGTCTCGGGCTTGTAAGAGATGGTATTCTCGATGGCGTCATAGTCGGCTGCCGTATGTGCCACATCGTAGTCGCCACGCATGGCATCCTGCTGGTGGGCATTGAGCTCGGTCTGGAGCACATCGCTGAACATCTGGATATTGTAGCCGCCAGCACGATAGCCTTTCGACACCAGGGCATAGATATTGCCGATATGGTCGTCGAGACTATAGGTGAGGGCGAACTTAGGCAGCAGCTGGGTGTAGGTCTTCCGACGACTGTCCACCACGTGTGAGGTGAGGTGATAGGTGGCCTGACGCTCGGCGGTGCCGCCTGTCATGTTCATATATGCGAGGGCATCGTACTCGATCTTCACCTTGTCGACATTGAAACGGAGACCAAGGGTGAGCTTGAGGCGGTCGCCCAGGAGAAGATTCGACTCGTGGAAGGCGGCAAAGTTCCTGGAGGAAGTCTTGAACGTCTCGGGGACGGCCATCTCGGCACTCATCGAGACACCCTCGAGAGCCTTCTGGACAGCAGCCTGGGCTGCCGCCTCGGCTCGCTGGGCAGCCACGGCCTCGGGCATGCCCTGTGCCATCATCTGCTCGAGCATCTGCTGATACATACGGGGGTACATAGAGCCCTGCATGGCACCACGCATGGCGTTGGTGATGGCATTGCTGATAGGCTGCGTGATGGCATCGCCGAAATAGACGGGGGCGTTGGTTTTGAGACACTGATAGGATACGAAGAGACCTGTGGTGTGCTGCCAACGACTGCGATTGTGTGAGCGGATGACGTACTCTTGTGTGAGGGCGTTCATCCTCTGACGCTGCTCAAGGCGCAGGAAGTCGGGCGTCATATAGTCCTGGTCCATCAGCATGAGATCCTGCAGGAACTGGTAGCTGGAGGTCGAGGTGAAGAGCAGGTCGCCCATATCGCGACTGAAGCTCATGCCCGTGGTCAGCATATTACGCTTGTAGCCGTTCATGATGGTGGTGGCTGGGTCTGCCACCTTGTTGTCGACGAGGTTGAGCTCACCATAGCCGAAGCCGTTCTGGTTGACGTACTGGTAATCGGCCGTCCAGTCGATCTTTGTTCTCTGGTTGGGAGCGAAGATCAGACGAAGCTTGCCACCAGCCTCGTCGGTGAGGTCGTTCTTCTGGTCGAAGTTCTGGTTGTTGATAAAGCCCTTCAGACCACTGTAGAAGCCTGCCACGGAGAAGGCGAGCTTGTCGCTGGGACGGTGGTAATGAGCCACCTCGACATTGCCATACAGGCCCGTGCCGAGGCCGAGTCTGATATCCGTACCCTGATAACTCATGGGGTTCTTGGAGTAGATACGCACCAGACCGCCCTCGGTGTTCTGTCCATAGAGCGAGCCCTGAGGACCACGCAGGATGTCCACACGGTCGAGCATATAGAAGTGGTTGTTGAACGCGGCCTTCGACATGAGGGGGATGTTGTCGTAATACACGCCCACGGCAGGGTTGTTGATACGCGAGCCGATACCACGGATATACATCGACGAGGTGAGGCGCGAGCCATACGCCGGCATCACGAACGATGGCACATACTGTGAGAGCTGTGACAGATCGTTGACGTGGAGCTGCTGGAGCTGTTCGGCACCAAACACGTTTGAACTGAGGGGCTGCAGGCGCAGGCGCACCTGTTCCTTGGGTTGGGATACAATGACGACCTCGTCGAGGTCGATCACGCGGGAAGAGTCTGTGAGTTCTTCGACAACCTCGGCCTGAGCATTCAGGACCGTCACTGTGAGAAGACCACAGAGAAATAGTTTTCTATTCATCATATTACTACTAATCATTGGTTGTGTTTTTTCTAACGCGTTGCAAAAGTACTATAATTCGGCGGATTATCCAATCCTCATTTATATGGATTTCATGATGATGCCGGGATTTACGGCAGAAGCACGCTCTCGACAGGGCGACGCTGCGAGTAGGGTGTCCGCTTGCCATAACCCACACGGATGAGTACCGTGGGATACTGAGAGCCGAGGCCGAGGGCGGTGGTCATGGTGAGAGCCAGGTCCTTCACCTCGTTGGGCTGGTTCATGTAGCCGATGGCGATGTTCATGGCTGTCATCCTGAGCAAATAGCGCTCGAGCGTCCGGCCCAAGGCCACCCACTGGGGGATGGTGTTGTCGGCCGTCGTAAACAGGACCAGATGCGACGCGGAGGCCACCTTCTTCCTGTCGCCCTTGTTCTGCTGTTTGGCATTGAGGAACATACCCATGACGGGTTGCGAGATGAAACGGGGCAGGTTGGGCGCACCGAACACCGCATAGCTCAGTCCGTCTTGCGTGTCGTCGGAGTGTCTCTTGTTGTAGCGCATCCAGTATTTCAGCTCAGTCAGGAACTGCTTGTCGTCCATCTGCCGACTGTTGCCGGCGAAGATCAGGTCGGCTATCATGTTGAACTCATGACTACCGTTCCTGAAGAAACGAACATCCACAGAGGGCTCTTTCTTGAGTGTCTGCAAGGTACTGACGCTGTCGGAAGGGATGATGGTGCCATCATACACCGTCCTGTTCGTCTGTCGCAGCACGATCTGCGGGAACAACGGTGATGGTGTGATGGTGGTATCACGCTGCAGGTTGATATGAATCACGCCGTCGTCGGCGACACTCACCTCTGAGCGATAGCCCTTGACACTGGCGGCGACGCAGAGGTTCTCCGTGGCACAGCCCAGACTGACGAAGAGCTCACGGTTGTCGGGGTCGACCACTGGCAGTGCCTTACCATAGTCGGGATAGATGTCGATACTATGATCGTTGATCTTGAACTTCCACGGTTGGGTGTTATGCCCTGAGGGGGCCTTAATGGCGTGTTCTATCATAAAGAGATAGTCTTCGTTCTGCGCTTTCGCTGGATTCATTACACTTGTCATCATGACTGCTAAAAATAATAATTGTTTTTTCATTGTTGTTTATTGTTTACCCATAAATCTATAATCTGATCAATACCTGCCGACAACTGTTGCCAGCCGTCGTCGCTGCAGAGGTCGATGCCGTTGTACACTTTGTTCTGCTCCTCGATCAGCGTCAGGTAGCTGATGGCCGCTGAGAGCAGGGTGGCCATGGCCGCCACCTCGGCAACAGGCGACTTGGTGAGGCGGCTGACCACACGAACCAGTTCGCAACCGTTGGTCTCCCTACGGTCCCTGAGCAGGTTCACCACCTCGTTGTCGGCCGTCAACTCCCAGCGGTGCAGTCGTTTCAGTACCATATCGCTGCGCAGCGTCGCTATCTGCTCATGGAACATCTGCTTCAGGCACGCCCCCACCCCTGAGATGTCGTGAAGGGGCAGTTCGGTGTTCACCCAATAGTCGTGCTGCAGGATATACTTGGCGATCAACTGGTCCATACCACCGAAATAGCGGTATATCAGCATCTTCGACACGCCTGCCTTCTGCGCCACGGCATTGATGCCCAACGACTCGAAACCGTCTGCCATGATCATGCTGCCTACGGCATCAAGGATCTTCTGTTCTGTTATTTCTCTGTCTTTCATCATGCAAAATTGTTGTATGTTACCACTTGGTAACTGCAAAGGTATGTTACTTCTTGGTAACACGCAAGAAAACGGCAAGAAAACGGTGATAATTTACTGTTCGTTAACGGTTTTGATACCGAAAGGGCGCTATCGGGAACATGGGGTCTGGGAAGCTGAGTGGCAATGAGATATAGCCGACAATTCGGCAGAAGATTGCGACAATTTGTCGGCAATTGTTTCTCGGCACAAGTCTTGAAGGTTACCTATCGACAAGCGGTCCCCCAGGCGGTCCCTGAGCCTGTCCCCCCCATCGCGGTCCCTGAGCCTGTCGAAGGGAGAACCGCGTCCCCTACCCCCAGGGCGGTCCCTGAGCTTGTCGAAGGGACAAAGCCTATCGAAGGGCCCGTAACGTAATGACAAACAATATAAGATAAAACAATAAAAAGGAGGTAAATATGACACTCGACAAATTTACAATCAAAGCACAAGAGGCTGTTCAGCAGGCAGTAAACACTGCCCAGATGAACGGTCAGCAGGTCATCGAACCTGTACATATCCTCAAGGGTATATTGGAGAAGGCGAAGGACGTGACGAACTTCATCTTCCAGAAACTCGGTGTGAACGCCCAACAGATCGAGATGCTCACAGAGGAGGAGATCAAACACCTGCCGAAGGTGCAGGGCGGACAACCGTATCTCTCTAATGATAGTAATAAGGTACTCGTGCGCGCACAGGAGACGGCCCAGAAAGGCGGTGACGAGTTCGTGAGCGTGGAACCGATCCTGTTGGCACTGCTCAGTGTGAACTCCACAGCCTCACGCATCATGAAGGATGCAGGATGCACGGAGAAGGAGATGACGAAAGCCATCCAGGAACTGCGCCAGGGACAGAAGGTGCAGTCGCCATCGGCGGATGATAACTACCAGAGTCTGGAGAAGTACGCCAAGAACCTGGTGGACCTGGCCCGTCAGGGCAAGCTGGACCCCGTCATCGGACGAGACGACGAGATCCGTCGTGTGCTGCAGATCCTGTCAAGACGTACGAAGAACAACCCGATTCTGATCGGTGAGCCTGGTACAGGTAAAACGGCCATCGTGGAAGGACTGGCTGGCCGTATCGTGCGTGGCGACGTGCCAGAGAACCTGAAGGACAAGCAGCTCTATTCGCTCGATATGGGCGCGCTGGTAGCTGGTGCGAAGTA
>JAEEGL010837361.1_pt1 | contig 17174 bp, 7 predicted proteins | sample 9134231 | NCBI WGS metagenome assembly JAEEGL01 (sample SAMN16246548, study PRJNA631951) | gut metagenome | biome: gut microbiome; feature: rumen; material: fiber-attached | host: Bos | place: Iran: Karaj | collected 2018-10
GTCCCACTTGAAGTCGCCGGCGCAGGCCATGTGGCCCTTGGTCCACCCGGAATCATAGTAGTCCTCCCGCATCGCCTGGGTACGGTTGTAGGACGGGTCCATCCTGAAGATGAGCTCGTCGCGCTCGGCGTCCCCGTTGGTCTCCTCGGCCGTCAGTTCGTAGGCCACCCATTTCGGAATCCTGGCGTCGGCATCATAAGAGAGCACGAACCCGTCGTGACGGATGACCAGATCCTGGGGCGTGTAGTCCGGAAGCTCCAGCATATCGAGGCCCAGCTCGTCGGTCCGAGGCATCTGGAAAGTCGTCAACGCAATGCCCTCACCGGTCCGGAAAAGGCAGGAACTAAGGAGAAGGGAGGCCAGCACCGCCGGCAAGAAGCTTGCTAATAGTCTTTTCATCACTCAAATATAACTTGTTTTTGGGGAACTGAATACCCATAGCCCGCGAAAAAACCGCATTTACACAAGATCTTCTGGTATTATGACGGAAAATCCCCGGTCACAGATGACCGGGGATTGGTTTGCTACCGTAAGCCGGAGGCTCCGCATCCGGACTTCGTTCGACGGATCCTAATACCAGCCTTCATTCTGTCCATAACCGGGCATCAGGTCAAGGATTGACTGAGGTATGGGCCAGCGGACATCCCTGTTGTCCTTGAAATTCCGGCGGGCCTCCGTAAAGTCCTTATTCAGTTTCGGGTCATCAGCCTTCGTATCGCCTGAATGAGCCCTTACCCTGTCCCCAAGGATGCCGAGCCGCTTGAGCAAGGGCCAGCGGACGCCCTCGAAATGGAGTTCGCGGGCATATTCATCGATCAGGATATCCAAGGTAAGAGGGCCGTTGAAATGATCGTTCCCGGCACGTTCCCAAGTCTTGTTAAAGTACTCTATGGCCTTGGCACTGCTGGCACCGTCCCGGTGGAAATACGCTTCCGCACACATCAGATATGTCTCAGCAAGCCGGTATACGATAAGGTCCTTGAATGACGTCACCATCGTGGGCCTATCTACCCGGGTCCATTTGTCAAAGTACTTCAGGGAACTGGGATGTGCACACTCCAGGTAATTGGCAGCCGGTGCCACGACCTCGTCACCCAATTTCTTTCCCTCGGGGACCTGTGCGGGGTCATTGTAATAGAGTTTATGCCTGAACCACTCCGTGTACCGTTTGTCCTTCGCCTGATCATACAAGCTCAAGAGATAGGAGTTCGGATAGATACGTCCTGCACCGTGGGCTCCATATTCCATGCAATCGGACAGACCGGATAGTTTGGAATAGTTCGGAGTCGTGTCACGACCGACGTAATGTCCATAAAAAACACCGTCCGTTATCATGCCGCCACCGCCTGGATTCTCGGAGAACTGATAGGCATACAGGACCTCTTTGTGCCGGAGATCGGCCCCGGCAAATACCTCTTCGATTTTCGGCAGAAGTCCATAATTCGAGTTGCTGAAGATGTCCTCGCACTGTCTGATAGCGGTATCATAATCCTTTTCCCACATGGCGACTTGAGCACGGATATGCTTGGCGACAGCCTTGGTCATCCGGCCGTATTCCTCATTCCTGCAGGTCCAGTCCAACGTCTCTATGGCAGCATCCAGATCAGCTTTTATCTGAGTGAGGATCTGTTCATTCGAAGCGGCACGGAATTCACGGCCAAATGCATTGTCCAGCGTCGTCGGCTCCGTATTGAGATAGAGGCGCTCAAACTTCTGCCACAAGAGGAAGTAGGCACGGCCCCGAAGGCATTTTGCTTCCGCATAGGCATACTTGACATCCGGATCATCCAGACCTAGCTTTTCTGCAGCGGCAACGATCTCGTTGGCCTTACCGATCACAGCATAATTATTGGTCCAATAGCGCAAGAACCAGGCATCCGAAGGAGACTGGGTGTCCAGACGTGCGGCACCTGCTGCCGTACCACCCCGGAAAATCATCAGATCGGTACTATAGTCAAGCATCGGAATGATAAACTCATAATTGTTGTTTTCCGATGCCATAAAGCGGTCCTGATAATATAGTGCGACGACGGCGCTCTCAAGACCGTGTTTGCTGTTGAAAATATAAGAGGTGGTGATGTCTGTCTTGGACTCTATGTTCAGCATATCCGAGCAAGAGTTGGAAAACAGGCACACACCGGCCAAAACAGCTATGTATAATAATCGTTTCATATTCCCTGGATTTAGAACGTTAGTTGAAGAGAAACCGTGTACTGCTGTGCCTCCGGATAGTCGCCGGCAAGGGTCTCGGGACTATAAGACAGGAACTTGGTGAATGTCACGAGATTCGTTCCGGTAAACGTAATCTTGGCATTCTTGACCGAGAGGGTATTGGCAACCTTCGCAGGGAGGGCATAGCCAAAGGACAGCGTTCTCAGACGCAGGTAGGATGAGTTCTGATATGATAGTGACGACATGAACCTCGCGTTGGAGTTAAGCGACGGCCTGGGGAACTCATTGGAGGGGTTGGAGGGAGTCCAGTAATTGACCTTGATGCCATTCTGTTTTCCTTGGAGCGAGCCTCCGTGAGAAGGGCTGGTCAGATAACTGTTGCTCCGTATGCTGCCATATACTCCGTACCAGTCCATATACATTTCAAATCCGCGGTATCTGAACGTGGTGTTGAAGGAACCCACGAAGTCGGGATCGCGTTTGATAACATAGCGGTCTGAGGCATTGATGATACCGTCCGTATTCTTGTCGATGATCTTGATGACACCGGGTGACACGGCATCATCACGCTGAAGGGGTGCATCCGCCACTCCATCCTTATCCGTGTCAACCGTATTCTTCAGTATCCATTTTCCCGTTTCGTCCTGTCCGTTGAAATCCTCATACTGGTAGATACCCTCGGACAGGTAGTCGTAGTAGACATTGATAGGCTCCCCGATGAACCACTTGTTCGTAATATCGTCGATGGGCTTCCCCTCACTGTCAAGCTCGCCGGAGAGGCGTACAATCTTGTTCCGGAACCAGGAATAGATGACGCCGACCGACAGGAACATATCCTTTTTACGGATTAAATCGGCGCTGAGATTAATGTCGACACCCTTAGTGTTCGTTTTCGCCACATTGTCGGTTACACTGGAATAACCCAGCGCGCTGTTGATCTGGCGAGGGAAAAGCAGATTGTTGGTGTATGTATTATAATACTCCACCGTTCCATTCAGACGATTGTTGAAAAGGCCGAAATCAACACCGAAATTGGCTGAGGCTGTCGATTCCCACATCAGGCGGTCGTTGGTCAAGGTCTTACCAGGGAGATAGCCGGCACGCAACTTATCCCCGAACTCATACTGGTAACTGTCGGCCGTACCGAGAGTCTCATAATTGCCGATACCGTTCTGGTTTCCTACAAGGCCATAACTGGCACGGAACTTCAGGTTGGATACCCATTGCACGTTTTTCATCCACGGCTCCTGACTGACTCTCCATGCAGCAGATACGGAAGGGAAATTTCCCCACTTGTTGCTTTGTCCAAAACGGCTTGATCCGTCCCGCCGAAGCGCCAGGTTAATCAGATACCGGCCTTTATAACTGTACTGTGCCCTCGCGAGATAGGACAGGAGACGATACTCGCTGTAGGGACGGCTCATCTCCTTGTTTGTCCCATCCGGAAGCATATTCCACCAGAATGCATCTTCCGGGACGTTGCCAGCAACATACCCGGTTCCAGACTCCAGATCATACTCATAGCTTTGCACCGCGGTAAGATTCAAGGAGTGGTCCTCATTCGAGAACGGGACATTATAATTCAGGATGTTCTCGATCGTATCGTGATGATATTTCGTGTTCGAGATCTCTCCGGATGCACCGTCCCGTGTAAAATCGGAGGTCCTGTAGCTCGCATTCTCCCGGAACCGGTTGGCCGTACCCAGGTTCAGTTTATAAGTAAGATTACGGAAAGGGACGATTTCAACGTAACCGCTGATCCGATAGATATCATTATTGACCTCATTCCTCGTATTACGCCCATTCCACAAGGGGTTGGCATCCTGGCTTGAGTTGATATACTTGGTCGGGGTTACGCCATCGTCCTCGAAAGGAACTCCCCACGCCGGCGTCGTAATATAGTCATTGAAGGTGCCCGGCTCTTTCTTGTTTTTGATCTTGATATAAGATGTGCTCATCCCGATCGTGAGCCAGTCCTTCGCCTTGTAATCGGCATTGAACCGGACATTCGCCCTATTGAACCTCGACTCGAGGACACACATTCCTTTATGGTCAAGATAACCCACAGTCGTCGAGTACTTGATCTTACGGCTACCGCCTCGCACGCTCAATTCATATTTCTGCATGAGAGCGGGCTTTAACATAAGAGATTCCCAATCGGTAGCGTGCCCTTCCTTGTAGGCTTTCTCCATCACGTCATCCGCGAACACGTCGGCCGGTGTCAGCGTGGCAATCTGGCTCTCGGTATCGTAATTCCAATCGTGTGCGACCGCCTGCTTCCTCAGTTCGTAGAACTCTTCAGGGGAATAAAAATCAAAATTCCTCCATAGTTTCTGGACGGAGTGGCTGCTGTTGAACGTGATGACGGGAGACTCGTCATTCCCCCGCTTGGTCGTCACCATAATCACACCATTCGCGGCACGAGCGCCATAAATCGCCTGCGAAGCGGCGTCTTTGAGGATCTCAATTGATTCCACCTCCTCAGGACTGAGTGAATTAAACTCAAGCTCCGATGCGACGACTCCGTCAATGACATACATGGGCACGTTGGACCCATCCAGCAAGGAACGGGTGCCTCGGATCTTGATTGTCGATGTTGATCCGGGAGCGCCGGATGCTATCGAAACTTGAACGCCAGCCGCTTTTCCTCTCATCAATTCCGCCATACTCGAAGCCGGATACTGGAACAGTTCATCAGACTTGATGGATGCGACAGAACCGGCGACGTCGCTTCTCTTCTGGACGCCATATCCGACGACAACGACGTCCTCTATGAACTCTGTGGAGACTGAAAGGGTCACGTCTACGACAGAACGACTCCCCACTTCCACTTCCTGGTCGGCATAACCGATTGAAGAAAACACCAGGGTGACATCCCGATTTGACGGAACGTTGATGGTGTACCGGCCATTGATATCGGTCGCCGCACCCGTCGACGGTGAGTTTTTGACGATCACACCGGCGCCGACAACGGGCACAATGCCGCTGGCAGTCGACTCGGTGACCGTACCGGAAACGGTCCTCATCTGGGCTGAGGCCTCATGCCAGATGGAAGGTAGCAATACAAAAGCAGCCGCCATCAGGCTCATTAAGAACAGTTTTTTTAGACGCATATCTTTGTAGATAAGGATTAATGATTTAATATCAGTTTTTTATTGCATGGTCTGCATCGACATCCTGCCCATCCCAGGCCCGTTTTGATGTCCAATCGGCGGAAGGGCTGCTCCAGAAAGAGTCCCCTTCTGGCAACCCGAGAGCAACAAACACGGCGGAGCACAGATAAAGGCTTCCTGTTGAGATATAGCCCTCTCCCATTCCAGGCTGATGGCCACAAAAACCAGGACGTAGCCAACCGTTGGAATCAAATGTGCCCGGCGCACCCAGCTGTCTTCGGATTACTGCTGAAAGCGCGCTCCTGACCTGGGCAGGAGCAACCCGTTCAGGAAGGAGATGACGAAGTGACGCATCCGATAGTGCCTGAAATGCTCCGAACCTGTACGCGATGGACCGTCCCATGACCGGGTATGTGCCTTCGGGGGAGATAAGCCTTTCCTGGATCTCGGCAAACCGGCCATAACGCTCTGCCTCAAGTTCATAAAAACCGTCGCTGTCGACGCCATGCCTCTTCATCACATCAAGGACCTGGATCAACATGGGCTGAATCACATACGAATTGTAGTAGTCCATATGGAACGACGGGCCGTCCCCATAAAGACCGTCGCCCTTGTACCATTCCCTGTGGCGTGTAAGTGCATACTGGACCCTCTCAAATTCCCACTCTCCGGTAAACTCGAGCAGCGCTGCCTCGATAATGGCAGGGAAGAGCAGCCAGTTGGACTCAAGGGGCTTTATCACACGGGTAGATTTGAGCGCAGCAATCAGATTATCCCTGGTTCCGGGATCAAGATTACCCCAAATCTGTACCGGAGCCCGGAGAAGCCCGTGGGCGAGGAAGGCCGCGTCCACCAGAGGCTGCCTCCCCTTATCAAAGTTAAGACAATCTGGCGAGTCAGGATTGACGGCATTTGCCATGGCCTGCTTCGTCAGACGTATATACTCCGCTCTCAATTTCCCTTCCGGTGTCTCGTCCGGTCCCAGTTCCATCCAGGGCGCGATTCCTTCGACAAGTCTTCCCAGAGCTTCCAGATGGGTTACGGATCGTCTGGATTCGATATTGGCTGCCGTCGACTCGACCGGCATGTTCTCCTTCAAGGTACCCTTGCCGAGGTTCGTCAACACCGGTCTGGCGATATGGTCAAGTGCACCCAGCCACAACGCCCTGTCAGGATTTGCTGAAGGCGGACACGTATTGTAAACCGGGCTCTGTCCGCTCAAGATTCTCTTATATCTCGTCAGTGCTTCCACATAATAATAATCCGCATACGCGATGGGAGTATCGAAATTGCCGTTCGCAAAGAAAACCGTCGAATGCTTGAGGATGAAACCGCCTTCCTCCCCAAGTTCGGTCCTGTATTTCTTGGAGGAGAGAGAAGCCAGCATCTCCTCCGCGAGACGGAAAAAGCGCTCCGACAGGGCGTGGTCAGAGATATATGTGCTGAGTTCCAGGAAGGCCGACGCCATCAAAGCCCCGGCAGAGGCGTCTCTCGGGGTGTCTTTTTCCGCCCTCACGTCGAAATCCCAGTATGGAATCCTGTCTTTGGGCAGGTTCGGGTGGTTCATGATGAATTCTCCGATCCTCACTGCCTGCTCAAGATACCGTTCATCGCCGGTCTGGCGATACATCATCGTAAAGCCGTACAGTCCCCAGCCCTGTCCCCGGGCCCAGGCTGACTCGTCAGATAGTCCCTGGCGGGTGATCCTTCCGCGGACTGCCCCCGTCTTCTCATCATAATCAACCACATGGTAGGAGCTTCCATCCGGGCGGAAATGGTTCTTGAGGGTTACATCCGCATGACTTCTTGCAACCTTCATGCATTCCAAATCCCCCGACAAGGCGGACGAGACCGTCAGGAGTTCAAGATTCATCATATTGTCGATGATGACGACGAAATCCCAGCCGAAACGAGGGCGCCACGATCTCGTACATCCGACAACCGGATTGTACCGGGATGCAAGGGACCGTCCCCCATTTATGAGGGCTGAACGATATTGCTCATCCCCGGTAAGGCGGTAGCCGTTGCCGAAACTGCAGTTCAAGACGAAACCGATATCGTGACTGTTTGTATTGTACTGTTCTTCTGTCAACCGCAGCGTCACGTCGTCGGCCGCTTCAAGCACGGCCTTATCCCCCGTATTCTCATAGAGATACCAGAGCACGCCCGGGAAAAAGCCGCTGACCCACGTCTTTGGCGGGCAAGTTACAAGCTTCCCATCCTTGTAGGAATCCGGCAGTTCATCCATATCCTTGACGGAGTCATACAACAGCATGGACTGCCGGCATGCAAAATCTAGTGCCTTGTCAATCTGCTTGATCTTCCTCAGATCCGAGGAAGAAACGGTCCGGGTTAAGGCGTCGTGGCAAACAAACAGTCCCGCCAATACGAAAAAAGTGGCAAGAAATGGTTTCATGAGTGTTATTAATCTATTACAAATCACGCAAAAGAATCTGAATTCGGGCACAAAAAAAATCCAAATTAATAACACTCGCGTACAGAACACATCAAAGGACTTCCGACAATCTCAGAAATTGGAGAGAAAACCGGTTTATTGTTTATACATTTGTCCATGATGAGCGAAATCCTCATCCGCCCCATAAATGAAGAATAAGACACTATTACTGACGACCCTTTCCCTTGCCGGCGGCGGAGCGCTTTTTACCGCTTCCGGGCAAGGCACCCCACCCAACATCATCGTCATACTCGCCGATGACCAAGGTTTCTCAGACCTGGGATGCTATGGTGCGACGGGATTCACCACACCGCATATAGACTCCCTGGCGGCACATGGGATGAGGTTCACCAACTTCTATGATCCCATGCCCATATCTTCGCCCTCCAGGGCCGGTTTCCTGACCGGATGCTACCCGCCGCGCGTCGGGATAGACCGTGTCTTGGGCCGGACTTCCAGGATCGGAATTTCGCAGGATGTCTTCACATTACCGGAGATGCTGAAGGAAGAAGGTTATTCCACGCTTGCTATCGGTAAATGGCATCTTGGGCACCTGGACGGCGCTCTCCCTACGGATCATGGTTTTGAAGAGTTCTTTGGCGTCCCTTACTCCAATGACATGCTTCCTCTCCCGCTCATGCATGACAAAAGCATCCTTTTCAATATCGAAGACCAGAGTTACCTCACTACCCTGTATACTGAAAAATGCGTTGACTACATAAAAAAAACGGATAAAAACAAACCGTTTTTTATCTACCTCGCCCAGACCATGCCGCATGTCCCACTTGCCGTATCAGACAAGTTCAAAGGAAGGTCGGAACGAGGGCTCTACGGGGACGTCATCATGGAACTGGACTGGTCCGTAGGACAGATTGTCGATGCCCTGCGTGCCGAAGGGATCGATGACAACACACTGGTCGTCATCACCTCCGACAACGGTCCCTGGCGTGTGTACGGAGACCATGCAGGGAGTGCGTTTCCTTTCCGGGACGGGAAATTCAGCCGCTTCGAGGGAGGGAGCCACCAGTTCTGCATCATGTATTGGAAAGGGCACATCAGGGAAGCGTCCGTCAACTCCAGCATCTGCTCCCTGATGGACCTGTACCCAACTTTCGGAGAGCTGGCCGGAGCCGCACCGGAAAAGGCTGCCCATCTGGATGGCCAGAGCATTCTTCCATCTGTTCTGGGGACCGGGCCGGACAGAATCGACCACGAATTCATTTTTTATCTGCTCCGAGACCATGCGCTGGGTGTCAGACAAGGACGCTGGAAACTGATGCTCGAGCAGAACGGGAAAGAACTCATCTACGGAGGCAGGAATGGAGAACGGGGGAAGGAGATTCAGACCACGTTCCCCGACGCGCTTTACGACCTTGAAAATGATCCTTCCGAGACGACTGACCTGTCCAGGAAGCATCCCGGAATTGTAAAGCGGCTGAAAAAAGCCATACGGGACTTTGATGAGGACATCGCCACACGCAGCATCCCGGCAACCGATTATTCCCTATAGGTCAGCGAGAGAGAGATTCTGATTCCGGATAATCCCGCACAGGGGTATACCAGGCACCGACCTTGAATTTGAGACTCTCTTCAACGCCTATATGATCTGCCCAGCGCTTGTACATCCGTATCATACTTCTGGTACGCCACGGATGGCTGGATGACACGTCGTGCATCTCCGTCGGATCCAGGCGCAGGTTATAAAGCCTCCACGGATTCTCTATGTCGGGGCACTCCTCATATTCCCGGACTAATTTCCAGTCTCCCTTCCGTATCATCTTATTCCCCTCGTGCTCAACGATGATGGGATGCGGACGTTTGATTGTCTCCCCCCTAAACGAAGGCACAAGGCTGACGCCCTCCATGGGTGGGACCGGGGCACCGTCATGAAATCTCGGATAAGTCCCGCCGGTAACCTCCACCAGGGTCGGCATCAGGTCAACAAGATGGCCATAGTTTTCCTTGTCGATTGAACCCCGCAGCGAACCGTCTATGGCTGCTGGCCATGAAATAATCAGCGGAGTACAGCATCCGCCCTGGTGAGCGTGCCGTTTATAAAGGAAATAAGGAGTATTGGACACTCCGGCCCACGGCGCTCCCAGCCAAACGACGCTTCCCGAAGCGCCATAATCCGGGCCTATCCACTTGCCTGGGAAGGCACTCTCGGCATTCCCGCCATTGTCTGAAAGGAAAATAACCAGCGTATTGTCCTTGATGCCGAGCTCCTCCAGGTGATCCAAGACCCGTCCGACATTCCGGTCAATCTCCTCGATACAAGCAGCATATATCGCCATCCGGTGGTCAGCGATGTCCCGCTGCCCGTCGGTCATCTTTTCCCAGTGAAGGAAATCCTTGTGCGGGTTCTCGGGGGTGAGTTCATCCCCCTCCGAAAACAACCCGAGTCGTTTCTGTTTCTCCCAGCGCCGCTCCCGGACTGCCGTATATCCATCCATATACTTGTGCCGGTTCCGCTCAATGGCTTCATGAGGCGCTTGTAAGGGGAAATGAGGCGCGCAGAAAGGCAAATACCAGAAGAACGGTTTCCCTTCCGAAACGGCCTCGTCCATGAAAGAAAGACCGAAATCCACAAAACGCTCCGTATTGTACCAGACTTCCCCATGATCCGACAAGTCTTCCGCAAGACATCTCCTGTCATTAAGAAACAGGCCCTTCTTGTCCGCATTCGGGTCGTCGCTATAGTACCATCCTCCCCCGGAAGCCAAAGCACGATCGAAACCACGGTCAATCTGCTGGGTGTATTTCTGATTCAAATGCCACTTGCCCGTCATGAAGCAGAAATAACCTGCGGACTTGATTGCCTCCGGTATCGTATTCGTACCGGGCTTAAGATACGCCTGATAGTTCTCATACCCAGGAATGCGGGTAAGTGAGCCGACTCCGGCCTGATGCGGGTAGAGGCCGGTGATGAGACAAGCTCTGGAAGGGGCGCTGCGCGCCGTATTGTAAAAGCACCGGTATCGGATTCCTTCCTCAGCAAGGCTGTCGATATTCGGAGTCGGGATCTCTGATCCGTAGCATCCGATGTCCGAATAGCCCAGGTCATCACATAAGATGACGATGATATTGGGTTTGTCCGGTAGTTGTCTCTCCTTCGTGCGTTGGGCGCCCAAGGCGGGGCCTGAAGCCAAAGCCAGAAGCCCGCCGGCCATTCCCGCGCAGAATATATCGCAGTTCATGATGCCAGGTTTATAAAATGGCTGCCGTCATTCTTCGCCAAGATATGTGACATATACATAATATGCACCGAACAAAGGTTCATTGCCGGCGTCGAGGAGCCACGTGTGCAGGGCAGCACGCCCCTCCTTCAATTCGACCTCGAACTGTACGTCCGTTGCATCATGGGGCACTTCTGTAAGCTGATGGACCGTCCCCTCTTCCGTCCCGATGATAATCCTCGCCCGACGCACTTCATACGGGATCCCGTCCTGGGGAGCACCGCTCAACCCGATTCCACTTTCCCTCGGCCATCGGCGCAATTCAAACCTGTATTTCCCCGTACGCCTGACGTCCAGCAACCAATAGCTGTTCCTCTTTGTACCTTTTTTCACTTGCGCCTGCTGGTCGACAAAGACATCCATCCAATCACAGGAGGTCAGTTCCGCCGTCTCGTGTCCGGGGGCGCCGATCACAAGAGGTTCCGTTTTGTTGGCAGATGATCCGACCCGGGACCACCACTGCTCTCTCTCGCGGACGAGACGGTCATATACCTCAGGGAAACGATTCCTGACATTGTCCTGCTGAAGAGGATCCGTATCCAGATCGTACAGTTCGCCTCCGGGCAGAAGCCGCCAGCGTCGCCAAAGCACGGCCGTCTCGTTTTCCCGTACCAGTGCCGAGCCGAACGGAGAAGGATAAGTAAAGGCCGTAGGCATCCGGCTGTAGTTGATAAACAGTGTCCTGTCGGGGACTTCAAATTTCCCGGCCAGGGCGTCACGCAAAGAAATCCCGTCGGTAGAATGCCCCACCGTCACGTTACACAGGTCCGCCAAGGTCGGTAACAGGTCCTGCACCTCAGTCAGTCCACCGACATCCCGGTTCCCCTCGAGAGTACCGGGATAGCTGATATAACAGGGCACCCTGTGACCGCCCTCATACAACTGTGCCTTCTTCCCTCGTTGAGGATAGGAAGCATAGTACGGATTGAAGACGCAACCATTGTCCGTCAGAAAAACCAAAACCGTATTCCTTGATATGCCCCTTGATTCGATGAACGAAATCAACTCTGCGATTTTGTCGTCCACACATTCAATCATCGCCAGATACTTCGCCAAATCCATCTTACGGGATTCGGACAAACCGATCAACTCCGTCCGGGCGACCCGCTCTGCGACAGACGCCACCCTTTCCTCGGGAGCATTGAAGGGCCCGTGTGGGGCATTCAACATCAGGCATAACAAAAATGGATCCCTGTCTTGCAGTACCTGATCCATCCAGTTCATGGCATCATCAAAGAAGACATCCGTGCAGTAGCCCTCCATCTTCTGTCTTTCGTCTCCAAGGTAGTAAACATCGTCAAAATAGTCATTCCCCCAATAATCCGGCACAGATCCGATGTGAGATGAGGGGAACCACAAGGTGTGGGAAAAACCCCGGTCCTGCGGACGGAACGGATACCCGTCACCCAGATGCCACTTCCCGACCAATGCGGTCTGGTAGCCTGCACGGCCAAAGATATCGCCCATTGTCTGGAATTCCTGATGGAGCAGCGACCGGCCGCTGCTGACATTGGTGGCGCCTCCACGTACGGCATCACAGCCGGTAAGAAGCTGTCCGCGAGTGGGTGTCGACATGGGAGCCGTATGAAAGTCGGTCAAGCGGATACTCTGACGGGCCAGGGCGTCGAGATTGGGCGTCCTTACAATGGGATTGCCATTCCCGGAAAACTCGGCGAACCCCTGATCATCCGTCATGACGATGATGACATTGGGGTGAACACGATCCTTTTCTTCCGAACAGCCCAGGAAAAGGAGGGAGTTGAGGGCCACGCCGCCAAGGAGGAATGATTTGCGGGCGATCGTATTTTTTGTCACGGTAGGAGGAACTATGTGTTAACTACTTATTTCCGGCATTCATACAGTACGCCACAACCGAACCCACTACAAAGATAGTCAAGACCTCCGCCCGGAATGTTAGAATCGTACGTAATGATGGCAATTATGTCCAGCGGGCCATGAATAGCTTTTGTTATTCGTAAAAATACTATATTTATCTGAAAAAAAGCCCTGATGAAAATTAAGCCGGTCATATTTTTTGCGACACTGTGGTTTTTCTGCTCGTCCTGTCCTTCCGTACGGGCAGAACAATATAGGGGTTATTTCAGATTAGGGCCGGAAGTCGGTTTGCCGAATACCGCAATAACCGGACTGTATCAGGATGAGTTCGAGTTTGTGTGGATTGCAACCCAGGACGGGCTGTTCCGATTCGACGGGACGAACATCAAATCCTTCAGGACGTCCAACAGTGATATATTCAGCAACAACATAAAAAGTATCTGCGGAGATGGCCATGGAACGGTCTACGTCATCAGCAAGTTCGCTCTCGGATGTCTAGATCTCAAGACCGAACACTTCCGGACCATCGTCGAGAACGGCATCATCTCACAATACTACGGGAAGAATAACCTATGGGTAGCCTCCCAATCCACGTTATACAAACTGACCCGGGATTCCCTAAATGTATTCTACGAGGTCGCGCCGACGTATGGCCGGATCACGGAAGTGTTTGAATCGACGGGGGAACAAATCATCTTGGGCACGGCCTCTTCTCTTCTATCCATCGACAAGAACGGAAAGATGAATGAGCTTTTGTCGGGTATCGACGTACAAAAGATTTTCGAGGATTCCAGAAAGAACTTGTGGATTGGCACAAGAGACAAAGGAGTATACATCATACACTCCGACCGCAACATCAGTCATTACGAGTATTCCGATGATGCGGACGCGCTCTGCAGCAACTATGTGAATGCCATTTGCGAAGACATGTTCGGCAATATCGTGCTTGGTACGCTGGCAGGTCTGAACATCTTCAACACCTCGATGGCGAAGATGAAAAGTGCCTTTCTACACGAAAACCGACAGGCCATCGAGAACCAGTCCGTTTTCTGCCTGATGAGGGACAAACAGAACACGACCTGGATCGGATCATTCGGGAGCGTTATCCTCCATAACCCGGAACGGGATGTATTCAAATACCACGACAAACTGTTTCTCAACCCCCGAACGCATGTTTACAATGCCGTCGTGGAAGATCCGAAATCCGGATACCTGTATTTCTGCTCAGAAGAAACAGGCATTATCCGATACGACGCCAAGAAGGATGAGTATCTTCCTCTCCCGGACGACAACCATGAAACGAGCAACATCCTGTCATTGCTGTTTGACGATGAAAACGGTGTCCTTTGGGCAGGGTCCAAACTGGGCGGTTTGCTGAAGATTGACAGGACGGGGCGGATCATCTCCACCTACCTTCATCATGAGTACGACAGCACTTCCATTCCAGATAACAATGGGAGGAGACTGTTCAAATATGGCGACTCCCTGATCATCGCGACTAATATCGGTGCCTCCGTCCTTGACCTCGTCACCGACACCTTTTCTCCCTTGTCAGACTCCCCTCTCATCCGAAATAAATACATCACTGACATGTATCTGGACCGTAACGCCAATTGCTGGATAGCAATGTCCGACGGAGTTTTTGTCCACAACATGACATCCGGACAAGAGAGTGCTTATTTCTTTAAGGATAAGGGATTGTTGAAGACGAACAGGGTTATCGATTTTTTTGAAGATTCGCGCGGAAGCCTATGGCTAGGGACTTCAGGAAGCGGTCTCCTGAAATTTGACTATACCACCCAATCGTTCAATGCTTTCACGACAACGAACTCGGCAATAGAAAGCGATTACATCCTTGCCATAGCCGAATCAAAGTCCGGATACCTGATCCTTACAACAAATACGGGGCTGGTATTATTCGATACGGATAATAATCAATTCTCGATTTATAACCGGCAGAATGGGTTCCCCATCAGCGGCTTTCTTCCTAAGGGGCTGTTCACTTCATCACGGGACGACATTTACGTCATTGGGGTCAACGACATCGTATCTTTCAAAGAAGGTAATCTCCCGAAGACCGGGACTCCCAAGCCAATTTATTTCACCAACTTGAGAGTCAACAACGCCGCGGTTCCCATTGGAGACGAAAACTCAATCCTCGCTCAGTCACTGTTGTTTCAGCATGACATTACCCTGTCTCACCGCGAGTCCAACATATCCGTCACGGCATCCTCTCCAGATTTCATTTCGAGAGGGCACATCCAGTATATGCTGGAAGGATTTGACAGCGAATGGATTGATGCCCAGATAGGGAATGACATCATCTATACGAATCTTGAGCCTAAACAATACACGCTGAGAGTCAGAAGTACTGCCTCAGGTGATGGCGACCCCCAGGAGTCCAACCTGGGCATCCGCGTACGTCCCGCCGTTTATGCCACACTGTTTGCAAAACTTCTCTACCTTCTCTTGCTTACGGGAATTGCGTTGGCTCTGCTGAGAATATATGTCAACCGGATGAAGTTGACCGCCTCCTTGGAAAACGAGAAAAAAGAGAAGCAGAGCCTGCAAGAGATGGCACAAGCCAAGATGGCGTTCTTCACATATATCTCACATGAAATCAGAACACCTGTTTCCATCATCCAAAGTCAAGTCGACACCATCTTGCATCGGGCTTCTGTCCCGCCCAAAGACTATCACGACATGCAGAGCATTGACAGGAATCTGGGAAAGATAAAGTCCCTCATCGATGAACTGCTGGATTTCAGGAAACAAGAAAGCGGTGCTGAAAAGATTGTATTCTCCAAACAGGAAATCTGTCCGATTGTCCAGCGCGTCATCAATGTTTTCAAGGAATATGCTGACAATCTGGGCATTCGGCTTAGCTACAAATGCAGCGTTGATGAGAAGACAAAGATCTGGATCAATGGCCAAAAGATAGAAAAAGCACTATATAACCTTCTATCAAACGCGATTAAGCACACCCCCAGGGGAGGGCATATTGACTGTCTTTTCGAAGAAGGGGAAGAAAACGTGACGGTAAAGATAAAGAATGACGGGAAAGTGATTCCCCGGACATATCTGCAATCCATCTTCCTGCCCTTTTTCCAACTTCCTGACAATGGGGAGGTTAACGGAACCGGGCTCGGCCTTTCCATTACCAAAGGTATCATTGATGCGCACAAGGGAACCATTTCCTGCGAAAGTGACGAAAAGAACGGGACCGTATTTGCATTCTCGCTTCTGAAGGGGGAGGAGCATCTCGACGAGCAGTTGAAAGAGAGCATCGCAGGTCTCGAACCAACGGAAATCCCGGATGCCGTCCCCACATACGGAGATGCTCAAGACCTCGTCCAAACTAAGAGTTTTGATTTTGGGGAGGAGCAGCCCACCATTCTCATCGTCGAAGACAATGATGATCTGAGGGAGCATCTCAAGTCCGTGTTCGAGCCCTGTTACAAGACAATCACCGCATCGGACGGCATGGAGGCATGGCGGCTGATACAGAAAAGACTTCCGGACATCATCCTCAGCGATTTAATGATGCCCAACCTGGACGGCAACGAACTATGCACAAAGGTCAAGGGAAATTTTGCGACCTGCCACATCCCATTTATCATCATTACGGCGAAGGTTTCCGGAGAGGCGGAATTTGACAGTCTGCTCCGCGGCGCAGATGACTACATCACGAAGCCTTTCAGCACACGGATACTCGTGACCAAATGCAACAATCTGATAAAGAACAGGGAGAATCTCCGGCAGCTCTTTACCAAGGACGTAAACTACTTTGCCTCTGTCCTGGCGACAAATGACAGTGACAGGAAATTCATCGAAAAGGCCTCTTTCATCGTATCCGAGAACATCAATAACTCCGACTTTGGCATCAACCAACTCGCAGATGCGCTCAATCTCGGGAGAACGAACCTGTTCAACAAGATCAAGGGGATGACGGGGCAGACACCCAACAAATTCATAACCACAATACGCATCAAGTATGCAGCGAAGCAACTGCTTTCCAGCCCGAACCTGTCGGTAAGTGAGATCTCCTACCTTACAGGATTCAACTCCCCGAGCTATTTCATCAAAGTATTCAAGTCCTATTTCGGTCAGACTCCCTCGGATTTCAGGGAATCCAAAGTTGAGGCGGAACAATAATGTTATTTAACTTGTTTTTTGCTTTTCTTGGGCAAGAAAGCTATATTTGTGAATACGATAGCCCCAAAAACAGGCCTTGCCGTGCGAATCAGACTCATAGCCGTTGCGGTTTTGCTCCTGTCGGCGTTCACGTCCTGCAACACCGACGACATCCCGATCCAGCGTCGGGAGAACTGGCGTTTCGCCGCCCGTTACGCCGCTTCCCAC
>JAEEGL016685502.1_pt1 | contig 17174 bp, 15 predicted proteins | sample 9134231 | NCBI WGS metagenome assembly JAEEGL01 (sample SAMN16246548, study PRJNA631951) | gut metagenome | biome: gut microbiome; feature: rumen; material: fiber-attached | host: Bos | place: Iran: Karaj | collected 2018-10
GCGTCTCACTTGCATATTATTCCGGCATATTGTACAGAAATTTCTTGACTTACGCCAGTAAGCCTGCAAAATTTCTGTACAATCTGCCGAAAAATCTGACTGCGCGATACACGCACGCTCTTTGTGCGGTATAGCCTAAAAACTTTTCGGCCGGAGGTCTGTCGTATGCTGCAAATGAAGCCCGACAAGCTGTATATGTACGTTTTTGAGGATATGGCGAACCGGTATCTGTCAAAGATAACAGCCGTGATAGATGAAAAGCTCTCCGAAAAAGCCGCAGACGGGCTCGCAGTGTCGCTCTGGAAAGAACTTTCATACATAATGGACAGCACCGGCACCGGTATGTGCGCTGACATCGTGGCTCTGGACAGCCCGCTCATTGCGCTGGACCCGAACCTCTGCACAGAGGAACAGAAGCAGAAAGCTGCCGGGCTGCTCAGAAAAGAGCTCGAAAGCGGTGAAAAGAAGCTCCCCGATGTGATATGGAGGATAGCCGAGGAACGCCTCGCGCTCGTATCCGCGGCGCTTATCGAGATGTTCGGGAAGCTCTCGGAGCACAAGAAAGAAATCTGTGACCTGCTGTTCGGCGGGAAAACATACACGGAATTCACCGATATTACCACCGGAGCGGGCGATCACCACAACGGAGGGCGAGCCGCGGCAATAATAGAAACAGACACCGGGAAAATGGTGTATAAACCGAGAAATTCCGCCGCGGATCTGCGGACATATGAGTTCGTGAAAAAGTATTTCCCCGATACCGTGGTCATACCAAAATGCTATACCGATATGGAGAGCTTCGGTGTGTGTGAATTCCTCGAAAAGAGCATTGCTGAAGGCGACGAGGCCGCCAGAAAATGGTTTTACGGCGTCGGCGAGCTCACCACGCTGGCAAAGCTGCTCGGCTCCTACGACCTTCACTGCGAGAACATCATCGCCGCGAACGGCCTGCCCGCAATGATAGACATCGAGACTGTCATAAATCCGCAGATAGGGGAATACAGCGGAAAACGAATTGCAGATACCTGTAAAAACAAAACATTCGCAAGCGCGATAAGCTCGTCGGTATGGCGCTCCCTGCTCCTGCCGCACAGCAGCGGCGAAAAAGAGCTGAGTGTGCTCGTAAACACCGGCCCGTCCGACAGCAGCGCACCGATCGTCAACGGGAGACCCGTTACATACTTCGACTACAAGGACGAATACCACAAGGGCTTTGAGACCGCGTACAGGCGATGCATGGAGCGCAGAGCCGAGCTTGAGAGGGATATACCCGGGATGTTCGGCAATGTCCCGATAAGGGTCATGCTGCGAAATACGCAGCTGTACGGCGATCTTCTGATAAGAACGTACAAGCGCAAAGTGCTCGCGTCGGAGAAGGCCCGCGCGGAGCTTCCCGAAAAGCTCGAAAGGGCGCTGTCCTTCGGATATACAGAACGGTTCGGCGGGATATACGAGGCCGAAAAGACCGCTCTGCTGCGCGGGGATATTCCGTATTTCTATACGCTCGGCAGCTCCCTTGACCTGTTCTCCGAGGGAAAATGCGTAAACAGGGAAACAGACCGTGACAGCGCCTTTCTCGCGCTGAGCGGAGTTGACCACGCGCTGGAAGAACTTGCTTCAATGAATGAGACAGACCTTGCCTTTGAAACGAGAATAATAGAGCGCGCCTTCGACTGCTTCATTACAACTCCCGGAGAAAAAGAGACGCAAAGGCCGGAAAGGAGCGATGTGCCCCTTTCGCGTGAAATTGCCGTAAGCGAGGCGGAAGCGCTGCTCGGAACGATATATTCGCAGATGATCACCGCGCCGGACGGCACACACGGCTGGATAGATGCCGGGCATCACGACCGTTCGCCGAGAGTGCTCGGACCGGACTTCATCGACGGAACGTACGGGATCGGTATATTCGCGGCGGCAGTCTCCGCTGTGACGGAAGATCCCGGTGTGAAAGCCCGCGCCGACAAATGTACGGAGGCGGCCTGTTCCGATCTGTCATGCTATGTCGCCGGACTCTCGGAGATGATACGAAACGTCGCCGGCAGCGATACTACGCCGCTTGTTATGCTCGGCGAATCAAACGGGCTGGCAGGCTGCCTGAAGAGCGCCGCACTGATAAACGCCTACCGCGGCGGACTTGATGAGACAATAGATGACATTTTCGGCATAATGAAGGCCTGCGATGTCGGGAAGGCCACGACCTGCGACCGTATGGGCGGCCTCGCGGGACTGATCGCTGTGATATGTGATATCCCCGGACTGGCTGCGCGGAACGACGCAAAGGATGTCGTAACGATTCTCGCAGACAGACTGCTTGAACTGAAAACCTTTGCGGCAGACGGATACATACTCTGGGAGACTGTCTCGAAGCGGCACATCATAAGCGGCGCGGGTCACGGAATGGCCGGTATCGCGGGAGCTCTGTGTTCTGCGGGAAGACTCCTCGGCGCGGACAGATACCTTGCAGCGGCAAAGGAAGCGCTCGCCTTTGAACGCGGCGCTTACAACGAGAAATTCGGCACATGGAACGACTACCGTACCTATCCTCCGCAGGGCTATATGCACGGCTACTGCTCCGGTGCGCCCGGCATCGGCATGGCGCTGCACAGGATAGGCGGCGCGGAATTTGAAGATCTGGCAAAGCTCGCGGCGGATGCAGTTGAAAAGATCCCGCTGATGTTCAGAGATCACCTGTGCTGCGGAAACAGCTCGGTCGCGGAATATTACCTGACGGCCGGCAGGCACGAAGAAGCGGGCAGAGTTCTCGGCGGGATGTACGAGCGGCGCGTAAAGCTTGGCGTGTACAGGATAATGCCGGATAAATACAACGAAATAGTATCGCCCACGATGTTCTTCGGCATCGCAGGTGTGGGGTACGAGATGTTGCGATATGCGTTCCCCGACAGGATAAGATCACTATTGGTTTAAACGGAGGAAGAACTATGGAACCGAACCAGTTATTCAGACAGAAAAGCATAGATAAAGTATCGTCGCCCGAAAAGCTCGATGATTACATCAGAGTCACCACCCCGAGCGTATGGGTAACGCTGATCGCTATCGTACTGCTGCTTGCCGGCACGATAATCTGGGGCATTTTCGGCGAGGTGGAGATACACCATGAGGACGGAACGACGGAGACCGTCGCGCCGATCAGCTTTATTATAAATTGATAATTGACAATTGATAATTGACAATTGTGGTGTCGCCTTCGGCGACTTGTTTGAATCGTGACAAAGCGCATGACTGTGTTCGGAATTTGCACGATCCTTCTTTCGGAGCAGAAAATATCTGTTTTGCTGCAATCCGGAATTGTCCGCGAAACGGACACCGCAATTATCAATTGTCTGTAAAAACCGGAGTTTTACTATGGCAGAAAAGACAATAAAACAACCTCTGACCAAGGGCGTTGCGAAAGTTCCCGTCGTGATGCAGATGGAGGCGCTCGAATGCGGTGCGGCATCGCTCACGATGATACTCGCGTATTACGGCAAGTGGATACCGCTGGAGCAGGTGCGCGAGGACTGCGGCGTATCGCGTGACGGCTCGAACGCGAAGAACATACTGAAAGCCGCACGAAGCTACGGGCTCAACGCAAAGGCGTACCGCTACGGCCCCGAGAGGCTGAAGGAAAAGGGAAAATTCCCGATGATAGTTCACTGGGAATTCAACCACTTCATAGTGCTCGACGGCTTCAAGGGCAACAACGTTTACATCAACGACCCCGCGCGCGGCAATATAAAGATGACATTTGAGCAGTTTGACGAGGGCTACACGGGTATTTGCCTGATGTTCGACCCGAGCGAGGCATTCGAGCCGTCCGGCAAGCCGAAAAGTATGCTCGGATTTGCCAAAGCTCGTCTGAAAGGCGCCTCCGCTGCGGTCGCTTTCGTTTCGATAACAACACTGATATCTTCGATAACCGGCATAATACTGTCGGGATTTTCGCGCGTCTTTATGGACCAGCTGCTCACGGGCTACGACCCGGACTGGCTGCTGCCGTTCCTGCTTGGGCTCGGCGGACTTGCCGCGGTGCAGATAATAGCCGCGTGGATACAGGCGATATATTCGCTCAAGATCAACGGCAAAATGGCCGTGGTCGGCAATATGAGCTATATGTGGAAGGTGCTGCGCCTGCCGATGAAGTTCTTCTCGCAGCGCCTGGCGGGAGATATTCAGCAGCGGCAGTCCTCCAACGCCAACATCGCCGGCAACCTTGTAAATACATTTGCCCCGCTCGTTCTCGAGACGGGTATGCTCATATTCTACCTTGTCGTGATGATACGTTATTCTCTGCTGCTCACGGCGATCGGTGTAGCTTCGATCATCGGTCAGGTGTTCGTTTCGCGGCTCATTTCCAAAAAGCGCGTGAACCTTACCCGCGTTATGATGCGTGATTCGGGCAAGCTCGCCGCGGCAACGGTCGGCGGCATCGAGATGATCGAGACTATCAAGGCAAGCGGCGCGGAGAACGGCTTCTTTGAGAAATGGTCGGGTTACCAGGCAAGCGTCAACACGCAGAATGTGCGTTTTCAGCGCATAAACGGCTATCTCGGACTGATACCGCCGATACTCACCGAGCTTGCCAATAATGCGGTGCTGATACTCGGCGTTTACCTGTGTATGACCGGCGAGTTCACTGTCGGTATGGTAATGGCGTTCCAGGGCTTCCTCGGCTCGTTCATGCAGCCTGCAAAGACGCTTATCTCTGCAGGCCAGACGTTACAGGAGCTGCGCACCGAAATGGAGCGCGTCGAGGATGTTATGAAGTACCCGACGGACGTTGAGATCGACGAGGAAATTGACGAGGATGCCGATTACGAGAAGCTTTCCGGAACCGTCGAACTGAAAAACGTCACGTTCGGCTATTCCAAGCTGTCCGATCCGCTTATAGAGAATTTCAGCATGAAGCTCGAACCCGGCAGCAGAGTTGCGTTCGTAGGCTCCTCCGGCTGCGGGAAATCCACACTCGCGAAGCTTATTTCCGGGCTTTATCAGCCATGGGAGGGCGAGATACTCTTTGACGGCAAGCACATAAACGAGATAAACCGCAGCGTATTTACCGGCTCGGTCGCGGTCGTTGACCAGGATATCACGCTGTTTGAGGATACCATAGAGAACAACATCAAGATGTGGGACAACACTATCGAGGACTACGAGATGATGATGGCTGCCCGCGACGCGCAGATACACGACGACATAATGCAGCGAGAGGGCGGTTACCGCTATAAGCTCATCGAGGGCGGCCGCGACTTTTCCGGCGGTCAGCGGCAGAGGCTCGAGATCGCGCGCGTTCTGGCGCAGGATCCCACAATAATCATAATGGACGAGGCAACGTCGGCGCTTGACGCAAAGACCGAATATGAGGTCGTGAACGCGATAAAGAACCGCGACATCACCTGCATCGTCATAGCGCACAGACTTTCAACGATACGCGACTGCGACGAGATAATCGTACTTGACCACGGAAAGGTCGTGGAGCGCGGTACGCACGATGAACTTATGGCGCTGAACGGAGCTTATACAAAGCTCGTAACAAGCGAGTAAGGAGGTGCGTATAAGTGGGATGGTTCGATGAACAGATAAAAGATCGTATGCGCGCCGACAACGAGGTCTTTGAGGACTCGTTTTTAAAGGCCGCAGGCGTTATAATGGGCCGAAAGCTGTCCGCTGCAATGAACGACCAGCGGCAGGCGGCTACCGACGCGATAGGTGAGATATTGAAATGCTACCATATCAAACCGCGCGAGGTGCCGGAAAGCATGACCGATATGAACGACACGCTGGAATACCTGCTGCGTCCGCACGGGATAATGCGCAGGAACATCACGCTCGAGAAGGGCTGGTACAAGGATGCGTCGGGGCCGATGATAGGCACGTTGAAAGAGGACGGCAGCATCGTCGCGCTGATACCGACCGGAATGACGCATTACAGCTACTTCGATGCAAAAACGGGCAAGCGTGTCCGGTTGAACGCAAAGACCGAGAAGCTTATAGACATGGAGGCTATCGCCTTCTACAAGCCATTCCCGTCGAAGAAGATCGGCATTGCGGGACTGCTTCGGTATATCATTGAGAATATCCGTCCGGCGGATGTAGCGCTCGTAGTTATCGCGACGCTGGCGGTAACGCTGATAGGCTTCCTTACCCCGAAGCTGAACGAAATGCTGTTTTCCGACGTGCTGGAATCCGGCACGATAAAGGGGCTTATCGCGATCGCGGTATTCATCGTGTGTGTATCGCTGAGCTCACTGCTGCTCGGCACCGTCAAGGGAATGCTGATGTCGCGGCTGACTTCAAGGCTGACGCTGTCCGTGGAAGCGGCTGCTATGATGCGTATGCTCGCGCTCCCCGCAAGCTTTTTCAAGAACTACAGTTCCGGTGAGCTCGCCAGTCGTTCGCAGTATCTGAACCTGCTTGTGCGGCAGCTGCTCGATATGGTGCTGACAACAGGCCTGACATCGCTGTTCTCGCTCGCATACGTATCGCAGATCTTCGCGTATGCGCCCGCTCTGGTAACGCCCGCGCTGATCGTGATAATCGCGACGGTCGTGGTATCCATTGCTTCCGCGTTTATACAGATCCGCGTTTCCAAGCAGCAGATGGAGCTTGCCTCGAAGGAAAGCGGCATGAGCTACGCACTGATCTCGGGCATACAGAAGATAAAGCTCTCCGGCGCCGAAAAGCGTGCTTTTGCCCGCTGGGGAGATGTTTACACCAAGAGTGCAAGACTGCTCTACGACCCGCCGATGTTCCTTAAAGTGAATGCGGTGTTCACAACGGCTATCTCGCTTGTCGGAACTATCATCATCTACTATGCGGCGGTAAAGAGCGGAGTTTCCGTATCGGAATACTATGCTTTCAATGTCGCCTACGGTATGGTATCCGGCGCGTTCACGGCGCTCGCGGGGGTAGCCCTCTCGGCGGCACAGATAAAGCCGATACTTGAAATGGCAAAGCCCATTCTTGACGCAGAGCCCGAGGTCGCGGAGGAAAAGCAGGTCGTTGAACGATTAATGGGCGGCATCGAACTGAACAATGTCACCTTCACTTACAACCAGGATATGCCGAACGTGCTGGACGGCATTTCGCTGAAGATAAGCCCCGGCCAGTATGTCGCTATCTGCGGCAAGACCGGCTGCGGCAAGTCCACGCTGATGCGCATAATGCTCGGATTTGAGAAGCCGCAGCGAGGCGGTGTGTTCTACGACGGAAAAGACCTCGAACGCATAGACCTGAAATCCCTGCGCCGTAGGATCGGGACCGTAATGCAGGCGGGCAAGCTGTTCACCGGAGACATCTATTCCAACATCGTGATCACCAATCCGCGCTTAACGCTCGATGAAGCGTGGGAGGCCGCCGAAATGGCAGGCTTTGCGGACGATATACGCTCTATGCCGATGGGTATGTTCACGCTGATCTCGGAGGGTCAGGGCGGCATTTCCGGCGGACAGAGACAGCGCCTGCTGATAGCGCGCGCAATTGCTCCGAAGCCGCGCATACTGATGTTCGACGAGGCGACTTCCGCACTCGATAACATAACACAAAAAATAGTTTCCGACTCGCTGGAGAAGCTCAAATGCACTCGTATCGTCATTGCGCACAGGCTTTCGACGATCAGACAGTGCGACCGCATAATCGTGCTGGACAAGGGGCATATAGTTGAGGACGGAAGCTATGACGAGCTTATCGCAAAGAACGGCTTCTTCGCGGAGCTTGTCGCACGCCAGAGAGTTGACGTATAAAGTCAATACCGTACAATTAGAATGGAGGATCATATCATGACAGACGAAGAAAAAAGAATTGCAGCCGCAGCAGAAGGCGAGATCAGCGATGATGACGCTGAAAATATGGCAGGCGGAATATACAAAGCTCCGGAAAAGACCTGTGCGATGTGTGGCAAAACAACCAGTTATGGTCAACTTGTCTATAACAAATATTTTTATTGTTCTGCATGCTTTGCCATAATTAATAGGGATTCACATATTGTAATATGAAAGGAGAATAAAATATGAACGTAAATGCGGTTAAAGACGGGACAAAGCTCTCTATAGCGGTGGAGGGAAAGCTCGGAACAACATCCGCCCCCGAGCTCGAAAAGGCGGTGAGGGAGAATATAGACGGCATGACCGAGGTAGTGTTCGATTTCGCCAAGCTTGAATACCTTGCTTCCGCGGGACTGCGTGTACTGCTTTCCACCGCAAAGGTGATGAAAAAGCAGGGTACGATGAAGATAATCAACGTCACCCCGCCCGTAATGGAGGTGTTCACCTTCACAGGTATGGCTGACGTGCTCGACATACAGACGGCATAATGCCCGCATCTGAACGATCAACAGGAGGATGTTGGAAATGAAAGAGCTTACGATCGAAGCCGCACCCGAAAATGCCGACAAGGTAGTCGATTTCGTAAACGAGCAGCTCGAGAAATACGGCTGTGATCCGAAAGACCGTGCGGCGATAGATGTTGCCGTGGACGAGTTGTTCGCAAATATCGCGCACTATGCGTACAGTCCGGAGAAGGGACATGCGACCGTCCGCGTTGATGTGCTCAATGACCCGCTTGCGGTGGAGATAACATTCATAGACCACGGAAAGCCGTATGACCCGCTTGCAAAGGCAGACCCTGACATAACCCTGTCTGTGGATGAAAGGCCTGTCGGCGGTCTGGGTATTTTCATCGTGAAAAAAAGCATGGACGCGGTGAACTATGAGTACAAGGACGGCAAGAACATACTGACTATCAAGAAGCATATCTGATGTCAATGTCACCGCAACATCAAGTTGCTTGACCGACGCTCCCGTATATGGTATAATTAAGCCATAGACAAGGAGGAATGTACTTATGGAGACCAAAACAATAATTCACGATCTGCGCACAAAGAGAGGCCTGTCGCAGGATGCGCTCGCGGAAAAGGTATTTGTTACCCGACAGGCTGTGTCGCGCTGGGAAAACGGCGATACCGTGCCGAATACCGAAACGCTGAAGCTTCTGTCCGGGCTGTTCGGAGTATCTATCAACACTCTGCTCGGCTCACCGAGGCAGCTCATCTGCCAGTGCTGCGGAATGCCGCTCGAGGACGAAATGGTGAGCAGGGAGAAGGACGGCTCCTTCAACGATGACTACTGCAAGTGGTGCTACGCTGACGGCGAGTATATGTACAGCGATATGGATGAGCTTATCGATGTATGCGTCAGGAATATGGCAAACCCCGAGCATCCCGAAAAGGAAGTGCGGGAATACCTTAAAAAGACGCTGCCGACGCTCGACTACTGGAAGCGCTACGAGCAGCTCGGCGACGGCGGAAAGTTCGACGAATTCAAGCAGCAGCTTATCGGCGAGATCAACGCGCTCGGTGTGGAGGGTATGCCGAAGGTGGAGCGGCTGAACGCGCTTGTCGGCAGCTATGTAAATCTCGCGTACAGGCTCCCGAACGGAAGCACGGTGAAATTTCTCGACGACAGCGCCACCTATCTCGGAAACCAGCTTGAATGCGAATTCGGCGGCGACAGATGCTTCGGCGTGCTTGCGAATATGGATTTCATACTGGTGTGCACCTACGGCGAAAACGGTTCCGACCCGGAGCTGGTCATCTACAAGAAGCGATAATAAACGAAGTGCCCTCCGCCTACAGCGGGGGGCACTGTTATGCTATCACGTTCTGTTTTCCGGTCCTGTAACTTCGATCTTCGGCGGGGCGCATGCTATCAGCTCCTCCCTCGGGATATTGCAGAATATCGCGACAAGCTGATCGTCAAGCTGCGTTCCGGCAGCCTCTTTTATTATATGTATCGCTTCCTCGTGCGTTCTCGGTGCCTTGTACGAGCGGCGCATCGTGATCGCGGAGTATGTATCCGCCACCGCGATTATCTTCGCGGCAAACGGTATCTTGTCGCCCGGTATCTTATAATAGCCTTTCCCGTCAATACGCTCGTGGTGGTATTCTATCCACGGCATTACCTTCCCGAAGGAATGCAGGGGCTTCAGCACTTCCACGCCTATCTTCGGGTGGCGGCGCATTATCGCCCACTCCTCGTCGGTGAGCTTGTCCGGCTTGTTGAGTATCGCTTCGGGAATGCCGAGCTTGCCCACATCGTGCATAAGAGAGGCGTATGATAAGCTCACGGCATCTATATCCGCTTTCATCTGAGGCGGGATATACCTGTACAGCGTCATCGTGACATTCTGGACATGGCGGCTGTGACCGTTCAGGTTCGGGTCACGCGCGTCTATCGCACCGATAATTACTTCGGCGACATCAATGCTTCGTTCCTTCGCAGTGTTGAGCAGGTTCCACATAAGGTAGTTGACGATCGTCACGAAGATGCTTCCGCCGAACAGTATCATTGCCATGAGTATATCGGGCTTGCCGAAAATCGCGACAAGGATATACCCCACAAGGAAGAACGATATCAGCACCAGCGCCAGATGCGCCAGCCTCTTGTCACGCGCGCGGCTGCCCGAGATTACGTCGCGGGTGCTTCGCAAAAAGAATATAAAGTTAACGACGTTCAGCACCATGAGCACGGCGCCGGCGATTATCATTCCATAAATTGCTATCTGCATATCCGACCTCGTTTCCGGGTACACTTTTCTGTCCCAACAAGATTAGTATAGCACTTTTGGGCAGCATAGTCAATACGTTATTCAGGAGTTTTCACGGTTTACGGCATACAGAGCCGCATCCGTACAACGACAGCCTCCGGGAAAATCCCGGCTTTAAGTCAATTTTAAGGTTTGCGTGTTACAATAGGCTCAACAAAGCAAATAAGGAGGCTTTGTTATGAGATCCTTCACACAAAAAGCAACAGCGGCTATGGTAGCCGCAGCCATGCCTGCACCTTCAGCGAGCGTCACGATAACCGACAAGAAAGCGCACACAGTTGCGCCGACGACACTTGACCCGGCGAACAGGAAAGCCAATATAGTTGCAAGGACGTTCAAGGGGAATTTTCCCGCGGACACGCTTTACATCAGCACCGACATCTGCACGGGCGCAAACCTTGTACAGAGCGGGACAAAACTGACAGTTTCAGCATAAATGGTTTGGATAGTTAAGGCAATACCGCACAAAGAGACGCACGCGTCTCACTTGCATATTATTCCGGCATATTGTACAGAAATTTCTTGACTTACGCCAGTAAGCCTGCAAAATTCTGTACAATCTGACGTGCAAGCACGGAGGCTTGCATAGCGCACACCAAACGCCGCATGACGCGGCGATAAAAGTGTGCGCCAAAAAATACTGACTGCGCGATACACGCACGCTCTTTGTGCGGTATAGCCTTAAAAAAGGCAGGGCGGGTACAGCTTAACGCTGCCCGTCCTGCCTTTTTTGAATTCTGTACGTTCGTTTTGCATATCACCGCTGTTTCGGGACAGTCAGTCCTGTTGCGGGCTGTTATTCTGTACGGGCTGCTTCGACGGCGATCTTATCAGCTCAATATACTCCTCGTAAGAGATATACTCACCGCCCATGCTCGCAAGGTGATCTGTGCGGAACTGACAGTCTATCATGGGGCAGCCGTGCTGTTCGAGGTACTTCGCGAGCAGTATCAGTGCTATCTTTGAGCCGTTTTCCTCGTCGGAGAACATACTTTCGCCGAAGAAGCAATTCCCGAGGCAAACCCCGTACAGTCCGCCGCCAAGCCTGCCGTCAATGTAGGCTTCCACGCTTGCGGCAAACCCCGCTTTGTGCATCTCGCCGTACGCCCGCTCCATATCGTCGGATATCCACGTTCCCTCGGCAAACTCGCGCTTGAGCCTGCACCGGTGCATGGTGTCGGCAAAATCGCGGTTGAGCATTATATATGTCCTGTGTTGCCTGAAAAATTTGCGCATGGACTTCGAGACGTGGATGTTTTCGGGTCGGATGATAAAGCGTTCGTGCGGGCACCACCACAGTACCGGATCCCCCGCGTTGAACCACGGGAAGATACCGTGGCTGTACGCTATCAGCAGCATGTCAACGGACAGGTCACCGCCTACGGCGAGCAGGCCGTCCTCCTCGGCGAGCGTCGGGTCGGGGAAGCCGAGCACCCCCTCTTGCAGCCGGAATACGGGCATATCATTTCACTCCTTCGATTCCGCACTTATCTTAAACTCATCGTCCTTTGCGGAAAGCGTCAGTCTGCCGCCGTCCTTCAGCGCGCCGAACAGTATCTCATCCACAAACAGCGGCTTTACCTCATTGGCGATAACGCGGTCGGTCTCGCGGGCGCCGAACTCACGGCTGATGCCTTTTTTGCGGATAAGCTCCTTTGCGGCATCGTCGGCAGTGAATCCGATGTTCTTTGCGGAAAGCAGTGCCGCAAGCTCGCCGAGCTTCTTGCCGACTATCAGCGCACCCATTTCGTCGTTCATTGGGTTGAACTCAACGATACCGTTCAGACGGTTGCGGAACTCGGGTTGGAATGTGCGCTTGACCGCCTCCTCCAGCGCTCCCGAATTGTTGTCGTCGCTCGCGAAGCCGAGTGCGCTCTTCCCGAGCAGCGAGGCTCCCGCGTTGGATGTCATTATCAGCGCGACATTGCGGAAATCCGCTTTGCGCCCTTGGTTGTCGGTAAGCGTCGCATAGTCCATTATCTGTAACAGAATGTTGTAAATGCTCGGGTCGGCCTTTTCTATCTCGTCAAGCAGCAGCACTGCGGACGGGTTTTTGCGTATAGCCTCGGTGAGCAGGCCGCCGTCCTCGTATCCGACATAGCCTGCGGGCGAGCCGATAAGCTTTGCGACGGAATGCTTTTCACCGTACTCGCTCATATCGAAGCGCACCAGCTTTACGCCGAGCTCGTCGGCAAGGCAGCGCGCTATCTCGGTCTTTCCCACGCCGGTAGGTCCCACGAACAGCAGGCTCGTGAGCGGCTTGTTATCTTCGAGCAGCCCCGCCTTTGAGAATTTCACGGCGTTCACTACCTGCTCTACCGCCCTGTCCTGCCCGAATATTTTAGCTTTGATGTGTTCTTCGAGCTTTGCGAGATTGGAGACTTCCTCGGTCTCTACGGATTCTATCGGTACGCGGCAGATAGTGGTGAGCACTTCATTCACGACCGGAATATCCACGACAGGTGAGCCGTTTTCGGCGGGGTGGAGCTTGCGGTATGCGCCCGCCTCGTCGATAATGTCAATTGCCTTGTCGGGCAGGAAACGCTCGTGTATGTGCTTTACGGACATCTTAACGGCGTATTCCGTGACCCCCTCAGCATACGTCACCTTATGGAAACTCTCGTACCGCTCTTTCAGCCCGAGCAGTATCTTCACCGTTTCTTCCTCGGTAGGCTCCCTTATCTCGACGTTCTGGAAGCGCCGCGCGAGGCTTTTGCTTTTCTCGAAATGCTTCTTGTATTCCTCGAAAGTGGTAGCCCCGATAAAGCGTATATGCCCGTCCGCAAGGTAGGGTTTGAGCATATTGGACGCGTCGAATGAGCTTTCGCCGACAGCGCCCGCGCCGGTCAGATTGTGTATCTCGTCGATGTAGATTATCGGCTTTTCCTCTTTGCCTATCACGGTGAGCACTTTTTTGAGGCGTTTCTCGAAATCGCCTCTGTACTGCGTTCCGCCGAGCATACCGCCGAGGTCGAGCGCGAATACCTTTGCTCCTTTCAGCGGCTCGGGAACATCCCCGTTCCTGATAAGCTCCACCAGCCCGTATGTTATCGCGGTCTTGCCGACACCCGGCTCTCCGATGTGCAGCGGGTTGTTCTTATCTCTGCGGCAGAGTATCTGTATAGTTCTGTCTATCTCGTATTCCCGCCCGATAAGCGGGTTTATGTCTTTGAGCGTATCGTTGAGGCACGGTGCATACAGCTCGATACCGTCGGCATTTTCCTCCGGGCGATGCTTTTCCCGTGCGCCGCCGTGCTTTTCGTGAACCCTTTTGGTGTCGCTTTCATCGTCGTACAGTTCGTCCTCGATATCGGCCATTTTATGCAGCAGCTCTATCTCGGAAAGCCCCTGCGACTCCATGAAATACACCGCGTAGCTGTCATTCAGCGACCATATCCCGTGCAGCAGGTGACGGACACATATCTCCCCCGCACCGCTGTTTATCGCGCTGCGTGCCGCTACGGACAGCACCGCGCCGGTGCCCTCGGAGAACTCGGGCTCTCCTTTGTCTGTCGTGTCGATGTATTCTCTGACATACTCGCCGACATCTTTTTCAAGGGCGGTCGTATCGCCGCCGCAGCCGCGGAACGCACGCTCAAAGGTCTCATCTGCGTTCAGCATCGCGAGCAGCAGTATCTCGGGGGTGACATACTCGAGCTTATGCGCGCGGGTGTATTTTATCGTTTCGTTAAATACGTTTTCGGCTTCTGCGGAAAGCTTCATATTTCTTATCCTGCACCCGTAAGGGTGCCTCTCCTTTCGCTCTGATGTGGTTTTGCGAAGCAGTGCCCGGTCGCTCCGACCGGAGCATCGAAGCGCCGGTTTGAAAATCACGGATTTTGAAACCTAAGCCTCCTCTATCGTCATTCTGAACGGGAAGCCCTGCTCGGCAGCCCGCGCGAGAGCCTTCTTCACCCGTGTCGCTGCGATGTCATACGGGTATTTCCCGATGACCGCCCTGCCGCTTTTATGTACCGTCAGCATCAGCGTTTCCGCCGTTGCGTGATCCTTGCGGAATATATCGACAAGCACTTCGACCACGAACTCCATTGTTGTGAAGTCGTCATTGAGCATTATAACGTTGTACTGTTCGGGCTCCTTGACCTTATCGCCTGTGAGGTCTTTCACAGAGCTTTGAGTTGACATTTTCAACACTCCTGTTCAAATTATCGGTGATACTTAATGTGTCCTCAATAACTGCCTTTCGGCAGTTATTGTTCCAAAGTCCTCTTTGAGAACACATTACTTATATAATACCACTATATCTGCTTTTTTTCAAGACTTTTATTTTGTCAGCATACCATATCTTTCCGGATGCCGGAATTTATCGCCCATTACCTCCCGCGCCCGGTAATCCCGCAGCATATCAAGATCGAGCACGGCGGTATATACGCCCTCGTCTTCCGGCGCCTCAAACACGCACATATCCCGCACTCCGGGCTCGTCCTGCATCCACGCGACCCCGTCGAACAGCGTGGAATGTCCGTTGCAGTCGGGCTGTCCGGCCGGGTAATTGCAGGTCGCGACGGCGAGCATGTTCTCATACGCCCGTGTCCGCAATGCGGAAAGCCTGTTTATCTCCATGGGGCAGGCATTAGGCGCAAGTATCAGCTCCGCGCCTTTGAGCATCAGTATCCGCGCACTTTCGGGGAACTCGCGGTCAAAGCATATCATAGCCCCGATGCGTACCGTTCCCTCTGCGGTGTCAAGCTCCGCAACGTGAAAATCCCCGCCGGGAGACAGCACCTTTTCCAGGTCGAACGCACAGGTATGCACCTTTGAATAGTGCAGCACTTCATTCCCGTTTCGATCGAACAGGATAAACGAATTCAGTGGCTTTGGCCCGTGCTTTTCAAGGAATGTTATCCCTATCGCTATACCGAGGCGTTTCGCAAGCTCGCCAGATCCCCGCACGAACTCGCTGTCCCTGCTTATCGCGAGGCGGTCTGCCTCCCCCTCACCCTGTGGAAGATAATACCCGTCGCTCCACATTTCCGGGAACAGCGCGATATCGGCGCCGAGCTCCTTTGCCTTTTCGCAGGCGGATCTTCCCTTTTCGTACTGCTCTTCCGTGCTCCCGCCGGGCAGAAGCTGTAAAAACGCTATTTTTATCTTCATCTTATCACCCTTCCCGAATCAACGTACTTCCTCTTTCATTGTGTTTTACTTTCCTCCAAGCATCCGGAGCGTGCGGAATACCTCTTCCGCGGTATTGGCGAGGTTTCGCAGTGCGTTCTCCGTATTCATTGCTTCTTCAAGACTGCACACACCCCGCACTGTCGGAAAATACGCATCAATGCCGTGCTCGTGAAGTACCGCGGCATCGTCTGAGACGCTCCCCGCGAATGCTGTCACGGGTATCCCGTATTTCTTCGCAAGCCCGGCTACGGCGGCGGGAGCCTTTCCCATTGCGGTCTGTGCATCGAGCCGACCCTCGCCGGTTACCACGATATCGGCTGTCCGGATATATTCCTCAAGTTTAGTTTCGCGCAGTATCAGTTCCGCTCCCGACATAAGCTGTGCGTTCGTATATGAAAGAAACGCAAATCCCAGACCGCCCGCAGCTCCAGCGCCGGGATGATCCGGGTCGGTGTCCGGGCGTATCGTTTTGGTCAGCTCCGCAAAATGTGCGAGCCACCCGTCCATTGCAGGGATATCCTCCGCTTTCGCGCCCTTCTGCGGAGCAAATACGGCGCTGCAGCCGTTATCCCCGCAAAGCGGGTCAGTAACGTCGCAGGCTATCTTAAAGTGGCACTCCGACAGCTCTTCAGCCACGTTGCAGTCCGTTATCCGCACCAGCTCCGACAATCCCGCCGCGCCGCGCGGTATCTGCTCTCCGCTCCCGTTCAGCAGCCCGAAGCCGAGTGCCTGCAGCATACCAGCGCCGCCGTCATTGGTAGCGCTCCCGCCGATGCCGACAATGAATTCACGGCAGCCGCAGCCTATCGCGTCGAGTATCATCTCGCCCACACCGAATGTCGTCTTGTTCAGGGGGTCGAGCTCATCTTTCGGCACGAGCGTTATCCCTGCGGCCGCGGACATCTCCATGACCGCTGTGGTACCGATAATGCCGTATTTTGCACTCACGGGGCGGCCGCACGGGTCGGTGACGGTCACACAGCGGAATTCCCCGCCCATACCCGACACGAGGGTATCTACAGTTCCCTCACCGCCGTCTGCAAGCGGCCTGACGGTGATATCCGCATCCGGTACGGCACGCTTTATCCCCTCTGCCGCGGCATTTCCCGCCTGCATCGAGGTGAGACTGCCCTTGAATGAATCTATTGCTACAACTACGTTCATACTATCACTTCCCGAAACTATAGTACCATAAATTCCGCGGTGTGTCAACTTATAAACGTCATAAAAAGTCCGGATACAGTATGACATCCTGCCCGTCGGGTCTTGAAATGTCGCGAGAAATATGGTAAAATAATAAAGGCAATACCGCACAAAGAGACGCACGCGTCTCACTTGCATATTATTCCGGCATATTGTACAGAAATTTCTTGACTTACGCCAGTAAGCCTGCAAAATTTCTGTACAATCTGCCGAAAAATCTGACTGCGCGATAC
>JAEEGL016903647.1_pt1 | contig 17174 bp, 9 predicted proteins | sample 9134231 | NCBI WGS metagenome assembly JAEEGL01 (sample SAMN16246548, study PRJNA631951) | gut metagenome | biome: gut microbiome; feature: rumen; material: fiber-attached | host: Bos | place: Iran: Karaj | collected 2018-10
GAGGCTGGCGAAGCCGCTGTGTTTGCTGCCGTCCAGATGGGCGGAGCGCACAACAAGCAGCTGCTGGACGCTCTGGTGAAGGAAGGCAGCCCCCTGGCGCCGGAAGTCCTCCGTCTTTTGGGTAAGTCGAGCGCCGATGACGACGACTCCACCCGGAACGCCTTAAGAGACTCGAAATAACGGGAAACCTGTAAGATTCTTAATATACGGTATACCCCATCGTCCGGGCGACTGCTGAAAAGGCGGCCGCCCGGCGTGCAAAGTCGGCGTAATCCTTTTGGTCGGCCGGCGTCCAGCCCGTTTCGGCAATGGCGAAGGCGCGGGGATAGAGCATCATCTCCGCGTGCCAGGCCTCATGGACCCACTCGGTCCACAGGTTGCCCTGCAAGCCCAGGACGTGGTGGGCATCGGCCCTGGAGATGCCTTCCAGCATAGGATCGAAAGCGTATACCTTCTCCAGGGGCAGATATTTCCCCGCGGGCCGGTACTGATTGGGATCCTGGTGATAATCCAGGTAACAGTAAGTGGTGGGCGTGAAAATCACGTCGTGGCCTTCTGCAACGGCCCGCAGGCCTCCCTCGGTTCCCCGCCAGGACATCACGGTGGCATCCGGGGCCAGGCCCCCTTGCAGGATCTCGTCCCAGCCGATGATGCGCTTGCCGTGTCCGTGCGCAAATCGCTCCATCCGCTTAATCAGATAACTCTGCAGTTCTTCCACGCTCTGGAGACCTTCGGCTTTCATCCGGGCCTGGCAGTCCGGGCAACGTTCCCAGTTGCGCTTGCCGGCTTCGTCGCCACCGATATGGACATATTGGGAAGGGAACAGGTCAAATACCTCCAGCAGCACTTTCTCCAGAAACTCGTAGGTGCTCTCCTTGCCGGGACACAGTTCCCAGGCGTCCGGTCCGCCACCAGGCAGGGAACAGGAGAGTTCCGGATAAGCGGCGCGGGTTTCATAATTGTGCCCGGGCATCTCGATTTCAGGAATCACCTCGATGTGCCTTTCGGCCGCAAACGCCAGGATTTCAGCGATATCCTGCTTGGTGTAATAGCCACCATAGGCTCCCGGTGTCCCTTCTTCCAGGAAGTCTCCTCCCGTTTCATCCTTTTCCCAGTCCCAGAAATCCGGTTCAGGACGCCAGGCGGTGAGCTGGGTGAGCCGCGGGTAGGCATCTATCTGCAGGCGCCACCCCGGATTGTCCACCAGATGGAAATGGAAACGGTTCATCTTGAGAAGGGCCATCATTTCCAGTTGCTTCAGTACAAAGCTTTTCCCCTGGAAATTCCGGCTTTCGTCCAGCATAAGGCCCCGGTACTGGAACCGCGGCCAATCCAGGATGGTGCAGCAGGTCACTTCATCGCCCAGACGGGTCATCATGTTCAGTGTCTGGCGGGCATAAAATGCGCCTTCCTCATCGGCCGCCTCCATCTTAACACCTTTTTTCCCCACTTCCAGCCAATAGGCCGATTTGAGCTGCCAGGGAGCCAGTTCCCGTCCTTCCAGTCGGCGACGGAGCGCTTCTTCCGAAAGGATAACCTCCTGGGGCAGTTGCGTTAATGCGTTGCTTCGAATGCTCCCGGGGAGCACGGTATACGCCACCGGAGCGGGAATGAGATCCATGGGGCCGGCCGGTTTTTGAACCTTTTCATACAGCACCCCGTGGGTGGGGATGATGTAGATGGCGTCAGTAGGAATGTTCTCCTGGCGCCAGAGGTCACGGACGTTTCCTGCTTGGAGGTCGTTCACGCTCACCTCTTGTGCAGAAAGCAGCAGCGGCAGCATCATCAGTACTGCCAAACAAGAAAAACGGATTTTGTTCATAATAGCAAATATACGAAACTTTCTTGGGTATTCGCTTTTTCGTAGGATGCCTTTATATATATGTTCTAATTTTTGCGGAAATGTGCAATTTTTGAAAAATTTTTTCTAACTTTGACGGTAACTATAAAAACCACACGCCTGTTAAACCACGCATATTAAAAACACAAATCAAACGGAGAAGAAAGATTGAATTGAATCTAAATAGTTGTACCAACACTAATTACATTAACTTTTAACCAATCATTATGATTTCCAAAAAACTGTTCGGTTTTGCCGCTGCACTCATGTGCCTGGTGGCAACCTTCTCGGCGCAAGCCCAGAACTTGACAGTGCGTGGAACCGTGTCGGATGCCGTGGGACCCATCGTGGGTGCCGTGGTGCTATCCGGCAACGCCAACGCAGTCACGGACGTGGATGGTAACTATTCCATCACTGTTCCGTCCAACGCAGTCCTCGAGGTCTCCTGCTTGGGCTATGTAACCCAGCAGGTCCCCGTGAACGGACGTGCCAACATTAACATTGTCCTCGTGGAAGACGCCGAAGTCCTTCAGGAAGCCGTAGCCCTGGGTTACGGTGCCCAGACCAGGAAGAAGGACCTGTCCGCTTCCGTGGGTATCGTGGCTTCCCCTGAAAAGATTGCTGAGCGTCCCGTGACTTCCATCACCCAGATGCTGCAGGGCCAGATCCCCGGCGTGGTGGTTTCCAACAACGGTGGTAACCCCAACAGCGGTGCCAATCTGCTCATCCGTGGTCAAGGCTCCCGTAACGGCGACTCCGTGCTGTGGGTCGTGGACGGCGTTCCCGGTGCTTCCGTGTATTCCATGAACGACATCGAGAGCATCGTAGTTCTGAAAGACGCTGCTTCCGCCGCTATCTATGGTGCTACCTCCGGTGCCGGCGGTGTAATCCTGGTAACCACCAAGAAGGCCAACAAGGGTATTCACGTGGAATACGACGTGGTGGCCGGTGTGCGCAGCGCCTACAATCTCCCTCAGCCCCTCACGGCTCAGGAAGAGATTCAGATGAAGACCATCTCCCATCAGAACGCCGGTATCTCCCTGCCTTCCGGTTGGGATACCACCATCAACCCCTGGGTGGGCGTACAGCGCACCAACTGGATTGAAGAGGTTTTCCGCACGGCTCCCTATCAGCGTCACAGCGTAACCCTCAACTACGGTACGGATGTGTTCAAGAGCCGCCTCACTTTCTCCTACCAGGATAACCAGGGTGTCCTGAAAAACACCTACAAGAAGAACCTGGCCATCCGCTTCAAGGGAGAATATGACCTGAACAAGTGGATCAAGATTACGGACACTATGTCCTACGATGACGGCTGGGGCCGCAGCGTAGACGACAGTTCGGCCCATACGGGTGTCCTTTTGTCCGCCCTCTGGATGCCGCCGTCCGCAGAGGCTTATGCCTCGGCCGGTCCTTACAAGGGTTCCTTTGGCGGTACCACCACCGAAGATCCCGAGTACATTGCCAAGTACGGTTCCAACTTCGCCGATATCCACGGTGACGTGGTGAACCCCCTGCGTATGCTGTATGCCAGCACCGAGTGGAGCCACAACGTGGACTTCTGGAACACCGCCGGTATCCACATCACTCCTATCAAGGGCCTTAAGCTTTCCAGCCTCTTCACCATTGATGTGAACAACGCCAATTCCAAGAGCTTCAGCCCCATGCGTCCGGAGGTTGGTAAGCCTTCCACCACCAATTCGCTGAACCTGGGATCTTCCCGTACCTTTAAATGGATAAGCGAAAGCACCATCACCTACGACCGCACCTTCGGCAAACACAGCGTGGGTGTCCTGGGCGCTTTCACTATGAATCACTGGGAGAAGCAGGGCTTCGGCGGCTATGGCGTAGGCCTGGCCGATGAATCCGAGAAGATGCAGTTCATCAAGTTCGCCTCCAGCAGCAGTCTCAACAGCGACTACTTTGACGGACCGGACCGCAATATCGCCTTCGTGGCCCGTGCTTCCTATAGCTACGACGACCGCTACTTCGTCACCGCCTCCTGGCGTCGGGACTACGCCGGCCGTCTGCCCAACGAGCACAACTCCGGCGACTTCCCGGCCGTCACCGGTGCTTGGAAGGCTTCCAGTGAACCTTTCTTCCCCAAGAACGATGTGGTGACCCTCCTCAAGGTCCGTGCTTCCTGGGGTCGTGTAGGTAACCTGGGCTCCATTCCCATGAACTACAAGTCCAATACCTTGAGCAGTTCCAACTGGAACGAGGCTCCCAACTACGGTATCGGCGCGGGCCAGACCTTCGGAACCTTCTGGTATCCGGCCAATGCCATCAACAATGAACTCACCTGGGAAACCTCTGAGACCATTGACGCCGGTCTGGATATCGATCTCTTCAAGGATCGCCTCACCGTGAGCGTTGACTATTATAACAAGCGCACCTTCAACCTGATTCAGGACCAGACCATGGGCTGGCCTCAGACCATCGGCCGTAACGCCATGAAGGTGAACCAGGGTGAAATTGCCAACCGTGGTATTGAACTGGCGATTGGCTGGAAGGATACCATTAACAAGGATTTCAGCTATTATATCAACGGCAACTTTGCCTACAACCGCAACCAGGTGATTTCCACCGGTATCCTGGATGATGCAGGCAACCCCGGCAAGTGGACCGGTGGTGGTGACTGGGGCGGCGTGCCGTGGCTCTATCAGAGCGAACCCGGCCAGCCGCTGAATTCCTTCTTTGTGATTAAGACGGACGGTATCTTCCAGAGCATGGAGGACGTCTATGACCACCAGAAGGACGGCAAGCTCATCCAGCCCAACGCCCAGCCCGGTGACCTCCGGTTCGTGGATTTCAACAACGATGGCAAGATTGACACCAACGACCGTCAGTATGTAGGTTCCGCCATGCCCAAGCAGACCTTTGCCTTCTCCTTCGGTTTCAACTGGAAGGGCCTGTATGCAGACGTAATGTTCCAGGGCGTAGCCGGCAATAAGATCGCTTATGTGGGTAAGTCCCGTATCCTTTCCGACGTGGAAGGTAACTTCTCCCGCGCCAAGGAAATCTTCAATTCCTGGAGCCCTGAGAACCCGCACACCTATCTGCCTCGCCTCTCCACCAACGACCCGAACGGCAACTACAGCCAGCCTTCCGATTTCTACATTGAGGACGGCAGCTACCTCCGCCTGAAGAACGTGACCATCGGTTACGACCTCACCAACGTTCTCCGCAAGGTTCCTCATTTCGCCGGACGTAACAGCACTTGCAGCGTGTATCTCAGTGGAGAAAACCTCCTTACCTTCACCAAGTACTCCGGTATGGATCCGGAAGTGGGTGGCTACGATACCATCAAGTATCCGGTTTCCCGCGTGTTCGCTATCGGTGTTAAGATCAACTACTAACCGACCGTGCATATGAAAAAATATATTTCCATCGTATTTGCAGTCCTTGGCATCCTGAGTGTTTCCTCCTGTGCCAAATTCCTGGACTATTCCTCCAAGGGCTCTCCCACTGAGGACGCGTTCTTCCAGACGGATCAACAGGCCATCGATGCCGTCAAGAGCATCTATGCCCGCCTGCCGCAGGAGGGCTTCATGGGCCGTGAGTTCTATTGGGAACAGGCTGTTGCTTCCGATATTGTCTGGGGCAAGACCCGTTCCTTCAACACCCTGGCCACCTTCGAATATACCGGCGATGAAGGCCCCATTACGGGCGTTTTCAAAGGTGCCTATATGGAGGGTATGAACCGTTGTAACTGGATCATTAACTCTCTTTTGAATAAGAAGGAAAACACCGCGCTTACGGCTGTCGAAACCCGCTCCCTGGGTGAGGCTTACTTCATGCGCGCCTATTATCATTTCCTCATCGCTTACCGTTACGGCACCAAGGACCTGGGCGTTCCGTTCGTGGCTTATGAGACCGTGGAAGGCGGCTACAACAACGAGATTCCCGAGCAGCAGGAAACCGTGATGAAGAACTATGAACTCATCATCGCAGACCTCCAGAAGGCCGAAGAACTGCTCCCGCGTGTCGAGGAATACGACAACGTCAACATCGGCCGCGCCTGCAAGCAGAGCGCCGTGGCCGTGATGGCCAAGGTGTATGCCTACTGGGCCACCTGGGACAAGAGCCAGTGGCCCAACGTAATCACCTGCGTGAACAAACTTGAAACCACTTATGGCCGTGCCCTGCATCCGGTGTTCACCGACCTCTTCGCTCCGGATGTGAGCAAGTTCTTCACTCAGGAATACTGCTGGGGCTATCCTTCCAAGGGTGGTCAGAACAACGCGGGTAACGGTTCCGTCGAGTTCCCCGGTATCTCCTTGGAGGACAAGGGCTGGGGTAAGTTCAACGGCTGGGGCCAGTTCAAACCCACCCTGGACATCTACGAAGAAATGGCCAAGGATAATGTGGGCGGCGTAAAGAACGAACGTCTGGCTGCCACCATCCTGGAGTACGGCGACGTGTTCCCGTTCTTCGGAGAAGACCGTGTATTCTGGTCTGCCGTGAATGTGGAAGCCGGTTTCCAGATCTACAAGTTCCTGCAGCCTTTCGCTCCGGCCGACTGCATCGCCCGTGGCTGGGTTCTGGATAACCCCGACTGGCCTTGTACTCTGATCAACTGGCCGCTCATCCGCTTTGCGGATTGCCTGCTGCTCCGCGCCGAGGCCAACCTCGTCGCCGGTAACGGTGCCGCCGCCGCGAAGGACATCAATGCCATCCGCGAGCGCTCGCACCTGCAGCCCCTCGCCGGCAATGCTACCTGGACCGACCTCTATCACGAGCGTCGTTGCGAACTGGCCTTCGAGATGGCCAACGACCACGCCTACGACTGCAAGCGCTGGGCCTATGCCGGCGCTCCGGAGATCAAGGCTCTGGCCCTGAAGGAGCTCAACGGCCGTCCCCGCGTCCGTCACTATGCCGACCGTACCGATCCCACCTCCACCTGGGAACCCGGTTACTATGAGGACTATGTCAACAAACTTCCTTGGAACGAGAAGTTCATGACCTTCCCTTATCCTTCCGAGCAGCTCAACAAGTCTGCCGGCAAACTTAAGAATCCTCCGTCCTGGCAGTAAACTTTAAACAGATGATCAAAATGAAAAAGATATTGATTGCACTCGCCGGTATCGTCTTCCTGGTGGCAAGTTGCGCCAAGACAGACCGTTACATAGAGCAGAATCCCTATCGACTGATTGAGGATTACACGCCCCATACGGCCACAATGGATGTTCCCGGCACCCTCACGCCCGATATGTTGTATCCTTGGCTTGAGTTCTCTCAGTCGGGGAACAAGGCCACCTTCACCCTGCGCCGTAATACCTCCGGTGTTATCCGTCGTGCGGAATTTACCATTGCGGGTTCCAATCAGAAGGCTATTGTGAACCAGAAAGCCCATAGCCTGGATGCTTCCGTTTCCACCGCCCTTGCCCGTAACGGTAACGGTGAGGCTGACATCCGCCTGAACTTCTCTACCGGCTTCGCCGATGACTATGAAGGATGGGGCGTCATTTATGGTAAGGAAAACGATCGGTCCAAGGGTAAGAAGTTGATGGCTACCGGAAAGCCTTCCACCAACGGTAACCTCATTACCATTGAAGGACTGGAGATTGGCAAGGACTACTTCGTATGGGGCTTTGTCACCTCCACGGAAGGAGATATTATCTATGGTTCCAATACCACCGGTATCATCCCGCCCGTCACCGTAAATGCTGGTGAGGACTTGCAGGCCGCCATCGACGGCGCCAAGGAATTCGCCGAGGTTCGTGTGGAGGCTGGTGCCATCTTCAACGGTCCCATCAAACTTCGTCCCAACGTCACGTTGAGCGGCGGCTGGATTAACGATTTCAATGAGCAGGACTTCGACTATCGCAGCGTGATCACCGGTAACGACAAGATCACCTGCGTGGATGGCAGAGTGGGTGCCGGAAACAGCACCACCATCAATGGATTCGAGCTGGTCAAAGGTACTCCTGGCGGCCTGGTCGTCAGTGGTACAGTTACGGTTGAGTGGTGCCGCGTCGCTTTCTGCGTCAATTCCGGCCAGGGCGGTGGCATCTTCTGCACCGAGCAGAAGGGTGACAACCTCATCCTTGCCAACAGTATCATCGAGTACAACAAGGCCGATGCCCACGGTGGCGGTGTTGCCATTAATGGTGCCGGTACTTCTGTCACGGTGATGAACTCCCTCTTCAACGGCAATGCCTCCATCGCTCAGTATGGTTATACGGGTGCTATCCACGGCCAGGCCGGTGTGAATGCCCGCGTGGTGAACAGCACCTTCACCCAGAATGTGAACTGGCGTGACGGCTCTTCCGCCACCTCCAGCCCCTGGAGCGCCATTATGTTCCGTAACAGCGGAACGCACATCGAGTTTGTGAACAACATCGTAGCCGGTAACTGGTACTTCCTCCCGGGTGTAGCCAACGACGCCGAAGGTCACCCCGACCGCTACGATATGCCCATCAAGCCCGAGTATCTCCTGGAGATGCAGGTGCGCGTGGCCGACTTCAATGAAATCGGTGGTTCCGACGCCAATTACATCGTCCGTAACAACATTATGGGTGGTACCAGCGCCAGTGATTTCATCCACCGTGCCGGCAGCGATGCAGCCCGTAATGCGGCCCAGGCCGCTTGTAAGTTCGTCCACAACGACGACTACAACACCATCTTCGTGGATGCAGCCTTCTTAAACTTCCATCCGAAGATTGACTATGGTGAGAACAGCGACTACGTGAACGGTGTCCTGGGTGCTTACACCAAGGATCTGGCCGGGAACCCGCGTGTGACGGGCGGCAAGATTTACGCCGGTTGCTACCAGCCTGAGTAAACGAATTACAAACGCTTTTCGGAGCGGCCCCTCACCGGGCCGCTCCGTTGTTTGATATAAGGGGGATTTTTCGTATCTTTGAATCATGGTACGCAGGTTATTTGCCCTATTGGCGCTGACAGTAATGACAGTGGCTTGTGCGCAGAAAGAAGCGGAGCTGTTGCTCTCAGAACAAAGCGGGGTATTGGATTATCGGGCCGGATCCTGGCTCACAATGGTAACTTCCGGGGGAGACTGGACCCTATCCCCGGATGCTTCGTACGATTGGATTACGCCTTCCAGATTACAGGGAGGGGTGGGTAACATCATCACGTTTGCCGTGCAGGCCAATCTTACTGGCAGCAGCCGCAGCGCCCTGTATCGTATTCAATCCGGATCGCAGAACCGGGAAATCAGCATCCTGCAGGAGCCCAAGCCGGAGCCTGTCCTTCCTCCCTCCAAGGGCGCCTACAAGCACGTGGTGATTCTGGGTGTCGACGGCGGTGGCGATTTCTTCAAAAATACCTATACCCCCAATATGGATGCCATTTTTGCCGATGGAGCAACTACTTATGAATGGAGAGCCGTTTCGCCCTCCATCAGCGCCCAGAACTGGGGTTCCATGTTGCACGGCGTGATGCCGGAATTCCATCGGCTGACCAACCAGATTGCCGGCAGTCGGCCTTATCCCGCCGACAGCCCTTATCCCTCCGTCTTCCGGGTGGTTCGGGAGGCCATGCCAGGGGCTGTACTGGCATCCATCTGCAACTGGTCGGCCGTCAATATCGGCATCATTGAAGACGGGATCGGCGTGGAAAAATGGAATGTCGACAGCGACCCTGCCGTGACGGCCCATGTGGTTGAGTATCTGAAAAAGAACGATCCCACGCTGCTCTTTGTCCATTTCGATTCGTGTGATGCGGCCGGACATGGCAATGGATACGGATCGGCGCAGCATCTGGCGGCTGTTTCCGCCGTGGATGGCTTGATTGGAAAGATCTACGCTGTTTTGGAGCAGCGGAACCTGCTGGACGATACCCTGCTTATGGTGGTGACGGACCATGGCGGAACACCCGGTGGCAGCCATGGCGGAAACAGTGATGCCGAAATGATCGTTTTCTTCGGTGCGGCCGGAAAAACGGTGGACTGGGAGAATCCCATTGTGGACGGAGATAACCGGGACATTGCGGCCATTGCGGCCTATGCCCTTGGCCTGGAAATACCGGAAGCATGGACCTCACGTGTCCCTACGGGCGTTTTCTGGGACGTGACAGGCGGCGGGCACAAGACGCCGGAAATCCCGGTTTCTCCCAATCGGAGACACCAGACGGAGGATACACCTCCGCTGACCGAAGTACAGAGACTGCTCAAAGACCATGAGGTGATGGCCTACCTTCCCCTGGATAACAGCGAAGCGGATGCCTTTGGCAAGCTGAAAACTACGCCCTTCGGCAAGCTTTACTATTACGATGCCTATTATGGAAAGGGAGTCGCGCTGGACGATGGGTACATCACCCTGGAAGACTTAAAAGTGGGCACCGGGTCTTTCTCGGTAGCCTTCTGGGTCAAGACCAACGGTGTTTCAGGAGACCCTTGTTTCCTGTGCAACAAGGACTGGAAAAGCGGCCTGAACGACGGCTTTGTCTTCTCCTTAAGGGAAAGCGACATCAAGTTCAATGCGGGTGGTAAGAATAAGACCGAGCGCATGGATGTGGGGGCAGCCCTGCCGCTGGACTACAAAGAAGGCTGGATGCATGTGATCCTGGTGGTGGACCGCGAAAGGCAGCAGGTTCGTATCTATGAGGATTTCGGCCTGGAAGGCTGGGGCGATATCCCGGCCGCGCTGCGGGATGTCTCTTTTGACGCACTTCCGCTTCGCATCGGTCAAGATGGAATGGGCACCTACGGGGATTATCTGGCCGCCCAGCTGGACGAATTCATCCTTACGGCCGATGTCCTCTCGGACGAAGACATCGCCGCATTGAGAACCTTTTACCAAGCCTCGGAGAAATGAGCGTTCTCCTATGAAAAAACGTTTTGTATTTCTACTGATCGCCCTTGCTGTGGGATGCTCCCCTCAGATGGAGACCTGGCGCATGACGGAACTGTGTTTTGAATCAGCGACGGACTATAACATCGGCGGGGGAGACCGCGTGCGGATGGATGTTCGGTTCGTGCACGGGCAAGACACCCTGGTAAGACCGGCCTTCTGGGATGGCGCCCATGTGTTCCGCGTGCGTTTTGCCCCCACGAAAGCGTTGTATTGTTTAAGGTTAAAATGGTATATGTCCGTTTTATCGGGACACATCAGGATTATGACAAATTATCAGAGGAACAAATTAAGCAGATATAACCATGGTGAGGATAGAAAGTGAAAAGCAATATGAGGCCGCAATGGCCCGTATCGATGAACTCCTGGAGATTGTCGATGACAGTACTCCGTCCGATGACAAAAACAGTGTAGAGTTGGTTCTTCTGTCCAGCCTAGTGGCCGATTACGAAGACATTCATTACCCGATAGAGAAACCTTCCCTGGTTGAAGTACTTAAACTAAGGATGTACGAGATGGGGCTCACACAGGCTTCTCTGGCCTCGCTGCTGGGAATGAATCCTTCCAAAATCAGTGAAATATTGTCCGGGAAGTCGGAGCCCACGCTGAAGCAGGCCCGGAATATGTCAACTACCCTGAATATTCCCCCGGCTGTGGTACTTGGTATATAGGATATTTGTGGCCATTGTTCTATCTTTGTAAAGATAACACTGGCTAAACCATGAAGCGTTTTTTCATCCTGGGAGCCCTGGCACTGACGGTGCTGCTCTCCTGCAACAAAGGGGATAATGATCCCCGGCTTGTCATCATTACATTCGACGGACTGCGCTGGCAGGAACTCTTCTCCGGGGCCGATGAAGGCCTGGTGGAGAGCACCCGTTTCGTCCGGAATCCATCGGCCTTGAAAGCCGCCTACTGGCGCGAAACGCCTCAGGAGCGGCGCGAAACCCTCATGCCTTTTGTCTGGAGCTATGTTCCGGAGCATGGCTATCTCATCGGCAACCGGAACAAGAACAGCATGATGCAGGTGGCCAATGCCATGCATTTCTCCTATCCCGGTTACAGTGAGATGTTCTGCGGCTGGCCCGACGACGAGCGCGTCCATTCCAACGACCCCAATCCCAACCCCAACGTGAGTGTGCTGGAAGTGGTGAACCGGGACCCCCGCTACAAAGGGAAGGTGATGATGTACAGCTCCTGGCAGAGCATCCGTTTTGCCGTGAACAACGACCGTGGCGGTTTCCCCGGCAGCGCCGGACATGAACCTTCTTATACCAACAGCGAGGTGGCCCGCCTGATGGAGGACATAGACGCCGGCATTGCCGATGGCGGTATCGGCCCCACAGAGCGGCTGGATTGCGTCACCTTCGGCATGGCCCTGGAAACCCTGAGGGCCGAGCATCCCAAAGTGTTCTATGTGGGTTTCGGCGATACGGATTCCTACGCTCACAAAGGCCGATACGACCTCTATCTGAACGCCGCCCACTGGACCGACCTTTACATCCGCCGCATAGTAGAGTATTGTGAATCAGATCCTTTCTACAAGGGGAAGACTACCTATCTGCTCACCTGCGACCACGGACGGGGAACGGGTGCGGCTTTCCGCCACCACGGCGACAATATTCGGGGCGCCAACCAGACCTGGTTTATGGCTTTCGGTAAAGACGTTCCGGTGTTAGGAGAGACTGCTGATAACGGCTTTTTCTACACCAAGCAGCTCGCCGCCACCATCGCCGATATCCTGGGCGTGGACTTCACCCCCGGCAACGGCGAAAAGTGCGCTCCCTTCGATCCCACCTACCGCAGGGAAGAGGACTTCCATCCTGTGGGATCGGCCGTTTTCCCGGCGGTGCAAGCCAGCCCTAAAGGGCAGGGACTCCGTTATTCTTACAGTGAGGGAGACTTCATGAGTTGTAAGGAAGTCCTGGCCGCACCAGTTAAAAAGAGCGGTATAGCTCCTGTTTTTGGAACGGAGGCCGTCAAGCAGCGCGAAGACCATTTCGGCATAGTGTTCAAAGGCCTGATGAAGATTGAGAAGGAGGGCGTGTATTTCTTTACTGTAGATTCGGACGACGGCTCCAAGATTTGGCTGGATGGAGAACTGCTCTGGGATCTGGACCGTCCGGGAGGCGGCAGCAAAGAGATATGGATTGAATTGGGCGCAGGTTATCACCGCCTTGAGGTTCAGTACTTCGAGACTTTTGGCGGGGATTGGATAGACCTGGGCCTGAAGGGTCAGGATATCGATGTTACCAATCTCCCGGCTTCTATGCTGTTCTACGAGTAAGCTACTAAAATAAACTTTGATTTCTGACAATCCCACTTTAGGTTTTGCGCAAGCCCTGTTTTTTCTCGCTCAAATATGTTATATTTGAATCAAGCCTGAAACACTGGGAACATAATTCAAGTACTGATAACCTATGAAAAAAATTTTGACAGCTGCCCTGTTGGCGCTTGTGACGCTGGTATCCTGCAGCAAAGGGGACAACGATCCCCGTCTGGTGATTATCACCTTCGATGGCCTGCGCTGGCAGGAACTTTTCTCCGGTGCCGATGAAACCTTGGTAGGGGAGACCCGTTTTGTCCGGAATCCTTCGGCCTTGAAAGCTGCCTACTGGCGGGAAACGCCCGAAGAGCGCCGCGCTGCTCTGATGCCCTTCGTCTGGAGCTATGTGCCGGAGCACGGCTACCTCATTGGCAACCGGAACAAGAACAGTCTCATGCAGGTGGCCAACGCCATGAGCTTCTCCTATCCCGGCTACAGCGAAATGTTCTGCGGCTGGCCCGATGATGAGCGCATCGATTCCAACGATCCCAATCCCAACCCCAATGTGAGCGTGCTGGAAGTGGTGAACCAGGATCCCCGCTACAAGGGAAAGGTAATGATGTATTCCTCCTGGGAAAGCATCCGTTTTGCCGTGAACAATGAACGTGGCGGCTTCCCGGGCAGCAGCGCCCACGAACCCTCCTATACGGACACGAATGCCGCCCGTATGCTGCAGGACGTGGATGCCGGCATCGCCGACGGTGGTTTCGGCACCAGCGAGCGCCTGGACTGCATTACCTACGGCATGGCCATGGAAACCCTTAAAAATGATCATCCCAAGGTGTTCTATGTAGGTTTCGGCGATACCGATGAATATGCCCACGGTGGTCAGTATGATCATTATCTGGAAGCAGCCCACTGGACGGACCTCTACATCCGCCGCATTGTAGAGTTCTGTGAGTCCGATCCTTTCTACAAGGGCAAGACCACCTATATCCTCACCTGCGACCATGGCCGCGGTTACGGTGCCGCTTTCCGTAGCCACAGCGCCAGCGTCCGCGGGGCCAACCAGACCTGGTTCATCGCCTTCGGCAAGGGCGTTCCCGCCCTGGGTGAAACCACCGATAACGGCATCTTCTACACCAAGCAGTTCGCCGCCACCATCGCCGATATCCTGGGCGTGGACTTCACGCCCGGCAACGGCGAGAAGTGTGAACCCTTTGATCCCACCTATTACAAGGAAACCGCAAAACCGGAGGCGGCGGCCACTTTCGCTGCCGTGAAGGCCAACCCCAAGGGCCAGGGTCTGCGTTATGCGTACAATGAAGGAGATTTCTGGAGCTGTAAGGACGTACTGGCTGCGCCCGTGAAGAAGAGCGGCATCACGCCCGTCTTCGGCACCGAGGCTATCAAACAGCGCGAAGACCACTTCGGCATTGTGTTCAAGGGCCTGATGAAGATAGAAAAGAGTGGCCTCTATGCCCTTTCCATGGCCTGCGACGACGGCGCCAAGCTCTGGCTGGACGGCCAGCTCCTCTGGGACGTAGACCGCGACGGCGGCGGCTTCCGCGAGGGTTGGTTCAACCTGGAAGCCGGTTACCATCGGCTGGAAGTGCAATACTGGGAGAATTACGGCGGGGAAGATATGTACATAGGTATTGACGGCGAAGGACTCGCCTATGAGAATCTGCCCCCTAGCATGCTCTTCTATGAATAGGCCCCTTATACTTGCTGTTTTGCTGGCTCTCGCCGCCTGTACGGGTGTGCGGGAGCCCGCCGATTATGTGAACGTCTTCAACGGGACGGATTTCGCCGGGAACACCTATCCGGGTGCCACGCTGCCGTACGGTATGGTCCAGTTAAGTCCGGACACGGATGTCAATTGCGCCTCAGGCTACCATTACAGCCATCATTTTATCCTGGGCTTCAGCCACAACCACCTGTCCGGTACCGGCTGTCCGGACCTGGGCGACTTCCTGGTTACACCTGGTCTGGGTAAAGTGGTCCCCCTGCTGCTGGAACACGAAAACGAAAGTGCCCGGCCCGGTTACTATAAAGTGAGCTTCCCGGAAAAAGGCATCACGGCCGAACTCACCGCCACGGAGCGTGCCGGTGTGCACCGCTACTCCTTCAGCGGCCCTGGACAGCGTATGGTGCGCATCGACGCCCGTCACTGTGTGGGTGGCTGGTGCAGCGCCTCGGATATCGTCATCGGCCTGGAAGGGACGGAAGTGACGGCTTCCCGCCGCGTCACCGGCTGGGCCCATGGACGCGACACCTACTTCTCGGCTGTCTTTTCGGCACCTATCGTATCGTTCGAAGAGACGAAGCCCGGCGTGCTCACGTTGGGTTTTGGCGAAGATATACAGGAGCTTACGCTCTATGCGGGCCTTTCCGGAGTTTCCGTGGAAGGGGCCCGTGACAACCGCATGGCCGAAACGTCCGGCGCCAGTTTCGACGACCTTTACGCCCGGGCGCAGGAAGCCTGGTCGCAGGCTTTGGGTCGCATCCGCGTAAAAGGCGGTCCGGCCGATGTCTTCTATACCAACTATTACCACACCTTCCTTACCCCCAACCGGATTGACGACGCCGATGGCCGCTACCGCGACCACCTGGCCCGGAACCGGCAGCTCCCTCAGGGGCGGCATTTCTATTCCACGCTGTCCATCTGGGACACCTTCCGCGCCTGGAATCCGTTGCAAACCCTCATGGATCCGACCTTGGTGAACGATATGGTGAACAGTATGTTGGACCAGTACGACTGCACCGGCGAACTGCCCATTTGGCCCCTTGCCAGCGACGAAACCGGCTGCATGATCGGCTACCACAGCGTTTCGGTGATCGCCGATGCCTGGCTTCGCGGCATCCGCGGTTTTGACGGCGGGAAAGCCCTGGAAGCCATGATCGTGTCTTCCAATAAGAACAACGCCAATGCCTCGGCGCTGTATAATGCCTACGGCTACATCCCGGCCGATCTGAAAGTAGAAACCGTTTCCCAGACGCTGGAATTCGCCTACGACGACTGGTGCATCGCCCGCATGGCGGAGTCCCTGGGCAAGGCCGATATAGCGGCCGAATACGACGCCCGTTCCCTCCGTTACAGGGCCCTCTACGATCCTACCACCGGCTTCTTCCGCGGAAAGAAGACCGACGGCAACTGGACGGAGCCGTTCAACCAGCTCACGGGTTCCCGCGACTACACGGAAGCCACGCCCTGGCACTACCGCTTCTTTGTCCCGCATGATATGGCGGGTCTCCAGGCCCTGATGGGCGGACGGGAAGCTCTGTACAGCGCCCTGGATTCCCTGTTCGCCTATCCGCCGGATGGCCAGGCAACGCTGGATGCGGGCATTGGCGGCGTGCTGGGTCAGTATGCCCACGGCAATGAGCCCAGCCACAACATGGCCTGGCTGTTCAACTGGGTGGGCGCCCCTTCCCGTACGCAGGAGGCGGTCCGCACCATCCTGACCACTATGTACAGCACGGCCCCGGACGGCATTTGCGGCAACGAAGACTGCGGTCAGATGAGCGCCTGGTATGTCCTGGGCGCCCTGGGCCTCTATCCGGCCTGCCCCGGCACTGGCGAGTACCAGCTGACTGCGCCACTTTTCCAAGAGGCTGAAATCCAGCTGGGGAATGGCAAGACCCTGCTTATCCGGGCCGATCATCCCTCCCGGCCGTATATCGCCAGCGCCACCCTCAACGGTGAGCCCCTGGAGCAGCACTTTATCACCTATGAGCAGATTATGGCCGGGGGAGAGCTGTCCTTCAAGTTATCGGCCCAACCTTGCCACGATCGCGACGGCCTGCCGGCACCGTATTCCCTCACGCACGAGGCCCTGGTGTGTCCGCCGGCCATCGAGGGAGACCTGATGCTGTTCCCGGAACAGGCCCAGGTGCGTATGCTTTCCCGCACGGAAGGCGCCGCCATCCATTATACCCTGGACGGCAGCGAGCCTACGGAGGCAAGCCCCCTGTACACCGGCCCCGTCACCATCACGGAATCCTGCACCATCAAGGCACGGGCCTTCCAGGAGGGTATGCCGCCTTCCCCGGTAGTGAGCCGTACGGCCCATAAGCTGCTTTTCCACGCCGCCACCAACCGGCAGGGAATGAAGCCTGGTTGCCGGTATACCTACCATACCGCCAACTTCGTGCTCGTCGGCCAGATTGAGGGCGATCCGGCCGAAGCCACCGGCGTGATGCGGGAACCTTCCATTGCCGGAGCACCCGACGAAGACCATTTCGCCTA
>JAEEGL013104072.1_pt1 | contig 17173 bp, 12 predicted proteins | sample 9134231 | NCBI WGS metagenome assembly JAEEGL01 (sample SAMN16246548, study PRJNA631951) | gut metagenome | biome: gut microbiome; feature: rumen; material: fiber-attached | host: Bos | place: Iran: Karaj | collected 2018-10
AAAGAGTTGCATGATTTGGTACCTAACAAAAATTTTAGAGTAAACTATTCGGCAAAAGCAAATACCAATCTAGAACTATTAAAAATAATTAACAGCGAAGATATAGACGTTGATGCTATGTCTCCTGGCGAATTATATATGGAAAAAGAAGCAGGCTTTACACCTGATAGAATGTTTTTTATAGGAAACAATGTATCAGCAGAAGAGATGCAATATGCAATTGATTCAAATGTATTATTTAGTGCAGATTCACTTTCTCAACTTGAATTATTTGGAAAGATTAATCCTGGCGGAGAAGTAATGGTTAGGTTTAATCCAGGTATCGGAGCAGGTCATAATGAAAAAGTTATTACAGGCGGAGAAAAAACAAAGTTTGGAATTCAAAGAGATTTTATTCCACAAGTAAAAGAAATCATTAAAAAGTATGATTTAAAACTTGTTGGAATTGACCAACATATTGGTTCACACTTTTTAGAAGATAATTCATACATTGATGGTATAAAAATTCTTTTCGAAATTGCAAAAGAATTTCCTGGACTAAAAGTCATCGATTTTGGTGGAGGCTTTGGCGTTCCTTATGAAGGTGAAGAAAGACTTGATTTTTCAAAGCTTTCTAAAGATTTGGATGAGGTTATAACAGAATTCTTAAATGAATATGATAACAAAGATGTTGTATTTAGAGTTGAACCAGGAAGATATATTTCTTGCGAGTGTGGATTATTAATTGGAACAATTCATTCAATAAAAGAAAACTACAATACTAAATATGTAGGAACCGATATAGGTTTTACGGTTTTAATTAGACCAATGCTTTATGATTCGTATCACGAAATACATCTAGGCAAAGATGAAAATGCTCCAAAAGAAAGATGCACTGTTGTAGGAAACATTTGCGAGTCAGGAGACATCATTGCTAAAGATAGAGAGCTTTCAATAGGCAAAGAAGGAGAGCTAGTTATTGTTGAAAATGCAGGTGCCTATGGATATTCAATGAGCTCAAATTATAATTGTCGATTAAGACCAGCAGAAGTTTTAATTGATTTAGATGGCAATGATAGACTAATTCGAAGAAGAGACACATTTGAAGATTTGATTAGAGGATGTAAAGAAATATAAGATTTTAAACCGGACAAAAAGGGACAGCCTTTCTTGTCCGGTTTTTCTTTGAAAGCCTTGCTTTTATAGGTTAATAGTGTTAATATGGCCTAGCCAAACGAATATATAAATTATGGCTTAATAATAATTTAGGAGGCTTTTTTTATGGCTGATAATTTGACGCGGGTATTTAATGTTGCCGATACAGTCTATGTAATAGACTGGTGGGAGACAGATTATGGTACTCGGTTTTGTGGAGCAGAGGCTTATGTACTTGGTGTAAATAAAAAAGAGCAAAACTTTAGGGCCTTACTATATGGTGATTCGATTCAGACATATAAAATTAACGACTACAAGTATATTATCTTTGATACTCTCAAAGAAGCTTGCGAAGCAGCTAAAAAGTTGCCCAAGCCGAAAGATAAGGTTTTTCGTATAACTTCTAAAGGCGTTACAAAATTTATCATTACGGATATTGACGGAAGAGGCTATACGACAGGAATGGAGCTTTTCGTCCGTTTAAACAATGGAGAAGAAATTACCATTGATCAAATTGGCAAAACTTTATTTCTAAATGAAGAAGAAGCCAAGGCCCATCTTTGAAGAGTACTTAATACGACAGCTTTTTAATAACTTGTAAAGAAAAGGAGGTAATAGAGGTGCTTCTGATTCTAATAGGGCTTATTTTGATTCCTTTAACAGCGTTTTGTGTTGCAAAAGGCTGGCTAAAAGGCATATTTGCCCCAATTATTATTCTAGCAGCAACAATACTTGTAATGATGGGACTCTTCGTACCGTGTGGAGGATATCAAGAAGAACCAGTTGTTGTTGAAACTCAAGTACTATATCCTCTCGAAACAGGGGAGGAAAACTCCGACATCTATCTAGTTATTGAATTATTTGACACCAGTTATCGAAGCAGTTACAGGTATTGTGTAAGTGAAGGTAATGAGAAAACTACAAATAGCAGGTACACTCGGGCGGTGATTGGTGAAATCGATGTCCCTGTATTTGAAAAGTGTGTTAGGAAGCCCAAGATTACCATCTGGTCTTTTGCTATAGGTGGCAAAGAAGAATTTAATATCATACGAGTTCCTCAGGACAAAGTTGAATACGTAATGTTTAAACAGAGTTAATTATCCATAACTAAATAATGATTTAGGAGGATTTTTATGACAAAAAGAATTCATCGGGTATTTCAAGTTGGAGAAACGTTATATGTAATTGATTGGTACAAGTCTTTAAATGGTTGTTCGGTAGCTATGGCTGGAGCTGCTTCGGTTCTTAGTGTTAATGAAGAAGCTGAGACATTTAGAGCAGTGGTATGTGGAACAAAGCAATTAACATATAGTTTTGATGACTACAATCGCGTGATATTTGATAAATACGAAGATGCATTTAGAGCAGCAAGTAGTTTGCCAAGGCCAAGGAATACAGTATACCTCAAAACCTTGACGGGCGTTTCTAGGAGAACGGTAAAAGGAATAATTGGTCGAGACCATGTATGTGGCATGGAACTATACGTGGTTTTGGATCATAAAAAAGAGATACCCATAAAAGAAATAGGTAAAACACTATTTCGTGATGAACTCTCGGCATTGTTTTAATCTTTTGCCACAAAACTAGGAGGTTTTTATGAGCACAACTTATGAAGATGATAAATTTACCCAAGAAATGTTTGATGCCAAAGAACTTTTTAGCAAACTTGAAAAAGGCAAGAAAGCTCCTAATAATGCACTTTCATGGGCGGTCAAATTTGATTATCAAGATCTTGTTAAACCGCTTTTGAATCACGGTGCACGTCCAACTGAGAACATGAACTATCCGCTTGAGAAAGCATGTGAATTAGGACAAACAGAAGTTGTTAAGCTACTTCTTGTAGCCGGTGCAAGAACGTGGGATAGTAATATTGATGAGTTTCATTTGAATGAGGGCTATTGTCTAGAGGAAGCCATTAGGCATGGAGACGCTAAGATGGTTGAAATGCTTCTTAAAGCAGGAGCAAATCCATTTGCTACGGACTATACGCCTCTTGACATTGCACTAAACTATTTTCGAGATTTTTATTTAAGAAGTGGAGATAGTGGAAAAATCGTAGAACTAGTATTGAAATCTATTTGTGAGAAAAAAGAGTACTTTATAGATACCGATTGTATTGATTACAATGAGCTTTACGATAGTAGAAGGCTAGTAGCTAAACTGAACAATGCCTTGGATGTTTTCACAGAAGTGGAAAAGACACTCGCAAGATTTTTTGACATTAAGTCTTTATTTGCACTTAAAGAACTACTAAAAACCATCGCTCCATCTATAAAAATATCAGATAACATCTATGTAATGTGTACATATAATAGTCCAGATGTAATACGGCTTGCAATAAAAGATGATTGTGAAAATGAACGTCATATGCTTGAGTTCTACAAAGGTCAAATTGTTGGAAGCGGTATTAGGTATGTGCATTGGCTATCTGATAAGTGCAAAGAAGTATCTGTAAGTGAGCTCAAAGTCACAAGCTCAGAACCTGCTCAATTTGAAATTCTGAGTGAGCAAAAAATGCCACGATTTGATTTTCCCAGATTGGGCATTACTCGTTGGATAAAGGTTTAGGCGATTTATGTAGATAACCTAGTGAATACTTAAGGAGGACGACATTATGACGGAAGCGAGGAGTGACGAAATACGGGAAAAAGCTAAAAGCATTTCCCAAGGCATCTTGAAGCTTGTTTGGCTTCACAAGTACTACAAAGTTCATTCCTCAGTTGAGCTGGCACTCAAGGAGTACAACTGCGGTGTGTATCTAAATGATGCTGGCATGTTTTCTGTAAAGCTTGATGATGGCACAGAGTATTATCTAATCAGACCTTGCCCGTACTTAATCAGAGATTTGTTTGAAGCAAAAGAAAATCTTCAAAGTGGCATTAACGATGCGAATACACTTCGAAGAGCTAATGCTTACGACAAATTTGAATCGTTCTTCAAGAGCATGATTGCTCTTTTGGATATTCGATTTTCTGGATACCAAGAGGTAGGCTAAAAATATCAAATCCCAAGCAGGAGAGTTATTCTCCTGCTTTTTGCATGCCCAATTATTGCAAATTTATGTAAACCGTGATATAATAAAATAGATGTTTGAATTACAACAAGACCTAATACTATTAATGGAGGTAACATCATGCCGTTTCATACGCTAATAACTCTGTTCGTGCTCTTTGTGATGATTTGCGCAGCAATCATTTTCATCAAATGGATAATCGAGCGGGTTTCAGAAGCTATGAGTCGTGCTCGTGGCAGAAAAGCTCGAAAAGAAGCTGAAGAAGACGAAGACTACGATGATGAAGACGACGATGAAGATTACGATGATGAAGACGAAGACGACGATGAAGATTACGATGATGATGAAGACGATGATGACGAGGACTAAAACGAACGACAGACCTTAAACTAAGGTCTGTTTTTTTACTTAAAAAGGCAGGGAATTATTCCCTGCCTTTTTCATACATCAAATGCTTCGTCTTACTGATTGGCACTGTGAGAGTAGTGTCTGAATGCCCATTTGACAAGCTTAAGAACCTTCTCACTGAGCTGTGTGCTGTCATAAAGATTGAGCGGGAGACTTCTCATAATCTCGCTAACCTTCTCAGCTTTGGTGTAAGGTGTTTCGTTGGTGAACACCGAAAGGTTGTAATAAACTGTGTTAGCGGGACCTTCGAAGTTGCAGATGAGTATACCATAGTATCCATCTGCGATATCAAGCCTAACCGTGAGATTACCGGGTACTATGCTGATTGACCAATCAATCCGGTCTGCAAAAGTGGTTTCGAGATCGAACATCAGAGAAGAGAGTGCTTCCGTCTTTTTTACCCGTGGCATGTTTTTTCCTCCTTATTAAAGTCGTGAAAGTAATGGTTCAAATTTACAAAGGATATTTTAGCACAACTTTACATAAAAATCAAGGCTTAAGGAATGGTTTTAAACTTCTCTTTTTCCGTTGTCAAACATATTCTTAAATGTTATATTTTTACTGAAACAACATTTGTCAAAAAAAGTCCGTCTGTAGAGGGAGGTAATGCTGTCATGATTAATCGCTTGCTTGCTGGCTACAACTTTCCCAAAGTCTATGATGATATGTGGACCGAAGTTACCAAACGGGTTCAGGGACGTTCTGACCTATCTGCACAATATGCCGAAATGTCAGCGATTTCAGACATCGACGAGATAGCGACTCTAATTAAGGACAGAGTCTGGTGTGGCAAAGAGCACATGGAAATACTCAAAGAGCTTCATGCAAGAAAGTATCTCTACAAGATGCTTTTAGAAAGGGGGTTGGTTACTCACAAAAAGCCGTTTGTCCTAGAACTCACCGGTACTCCTAGAGCAGGAAAGACTACGGCCATTAATGGAGTTGCCGACTTTTTTCAAAAGGCAGGCTACAAAGTCAAAATAATTGAAGAACTTGTCTCTACACCATACTTCAAAAAAGTCTTGAAAAAAGCCAGAGATAACATGGCAACAGGAAAGTTCAATATTTTGCTTATTGAAGAGACTTTCAAACAGTTGAAAGAGGCCTGTGAAGATAATACTATCGACATAGTTATTATCGACAGAGGCGTTAACGATAGGCAGATATGGAACTACTTGAGATGTCAAACTGGTGATATTTCCAAAGAAGAGTACGAGGCCGTTACACAAAAGTACATTGACCTTTCTAACCAATACTCCGATGTTTTGGTAGCCTTGAAGATTGATGCAGTTTCTGCTGTCATCAGAGACTATCTTTCTTCAATAGCCATAGAGACTAGGAGATTCAACAATAAGACAAATATTGCTCAGTATAATGATGCGATGGATGCAGTGGCGGACGTACATGTTCGCTCGGTTAAAAGCTTCATATCTATTCCAGATGCTAAACGGTATAATCCCGTTGGCATCATGATTATAGCGGCACATTCTCTGCTGGGTTTCATGATTAGTCAGGCGATTATGGATGGCTTGTATAGCCAAATCTAGGTTTTTTAAGGGCTTAAGGGAGATATCCTTTAGGCTCTTTTAAAATGTTACAAAAATGTTACAAAAAATTTACAAAACATATTGCGTTTTTACATAATCCGTGGTAATATGACCTACGGAAAGTACCCGTTAGGGGAAAATATATATTTTCAAGAAATTATAGGAGGTTTTTTTGATTATGAGTAACTTAAAAGCAAAAGTTTCTTTATTAGTTGTAATGTTACTTATTGTTAGTGCATTTTCTGTTGCATTTGCTGATGACGGTTATATTATGAACCTTTCAGTATCATATAACGGTGAAGCTCTTGAAAACAATGAGCAAATCGAATTATTAAATTCAAATACAAACAGAACATTAACTGTTACAACTGATGCAAAATTCGTAGATGAGTCTTTAACTCTTTATGTAACAAGATCTAACAGCGAAAGACAAGTTCTTGCTACAGGTGTTAAATCAGCTACATTTGAGATTCCTTCAGATTTAAGAGAAGGATATTTAACTTCATTCGCATTTGAGGCAGTTGCAAACAACTTCTCAGACGACTATGTTGGAAATTCAAATGGATTCCAAGTTAAAGTAGCTTGCCCAAAGGAAGAAGAAGTTACAGTTACAGCAAACTTAGAGTACAATGGTAAAACTATTGCTCACAACGACACAGTTAGAGTTGACGAAGGAGACAAATTAACAATCTCTGGAACATCTAACATTGGTGTTAAATTAGTAGCTTACAAGTGGGACAACGGAGCTATCACAGAAGTTGAAGGAACAAAAACAACTATCGAAGTTCCAACACTTGGCGAAGGCAAGAGACTTTCTATCGTAGCTCAAGCTACAGATGGAAAATGGTCAAACAGCAAGACTTTCACAGTATTAAAGAAAGCTCATGAAGATGAGACAGAAATTGAAGCTATCTTAAGAGTTGACGGTGCTAAAGTTAACCATGGTGCTACAATCGAAGTTGATGAAGATACAAAACTTGTAGTTGAAGGTGTTTCTAACAAGAAAGTTACAGTTGTATCTTACAAATGGGGTAACGGAAAAGTTGTTGAAGTTAATGCAGCTTCAGCTACAATCCCAGTTCCAGAAGATTTAGAAGATGGTACAAAACTTTCTATCACAGCTAAAGCTGAAGATGGAAAATGGGCTAACAGCAAGACTTTCACAGTTAATGCTGGTGATGGCGATGATGACGAAGGAAAGATCGACGGAGATGACGACGAACTTATCGTTGAGCCATGGATGAGAGAAAACGATGACTTAGCTGGAATCGCTGTATCTCTACGTTCAGAACCATTCGATGATCCTGATGAAAAAGGAAACAAAAACATCTACGCATTAGGCGATAAGATTGTTTACTATGTTGATTATAAAAATGGTGGAAAAGATATTAAGAAAGAAGTTAAATTAGTTCTTGATTTACCTCTACAAGCTACAGTTGTAGATGCTGATGGTGGTAAAGTTGACAAGAAAGCTGGAACAATTACTTGGACAATGGATGGTCTTGAAGAAGACGCTGCTGGAACAAGAGTTGTTGTAGTTAAATACACTTCTTTAGGTTCTTCAAAAGCTACATACAAGAGAATTACACCTATGGCTACAATCTCTGTAGATGGCAAAGAAAAAGACAAATCAGCAGTTATTAACCTAATCGTTAAAGACTATGATGTTGAAATCAAAGAAGAACATGATCCATACATGATTGGTGATGCTGGTACTCTTACTTTCCGTCCAGATGACACAATCACAAGAGCAGAAGGTGCCCTAGTTCTTACAAGAATTTTCGGTATCTCTACAGCATATGACAGAAATGAATATGATTTCCCTGATCTAAACGAAACTTACTTAGCTGCAAGAAAAGCTATTAGAGCTGCTCGTGCATATGGCTTAATTGAAGGTTTCCCAGATGGAAATTACTATCCAAACAGAACTATGACTAGAGGAGAATTCATGACAATCTTAGCTCGTGAAATCGAGGAGATTGAAGGTGAAGGATTCGAAGTTAAAGAAGCTGACGAATTAATTAAGATTTACAAAGATAAGAACAGAATCTACTACCTAGGCGGAGACGAGCAATACAATGCTCACTGGGCAGCTGGTTATGCTACATTACTTTGCAGATTAAATATGGCTCCAGTTTCTGAAAAAGTTACAAACTTAAGACTTGAAGATCCAATTTCAAGAGCAGAAGTAACACAATTAGTTAACCTATACTTATTAAGAGCTCCAGCTTATGTAACAAAATCAACAAAGACTCAATTCCCAGACGTTTCTAAGAAACATCCATTATTTGCTGACATAGTTGAAGCTACAAGACCTTCTCACACATGGTCAATTACTGACGACGTTGAAGAAGTAGAAGAAGATGACTAATTAAATAATCAAATAGATTATTCTATAGTTTTATAAAAAATCCCGGTATAGAATTTATTCTATACCGGGATTTTTATATAGTATACTTCGACAAGGCCTTGTTGATTGAAAAAATCCCGGTGTGGTAATTTATCACACCGGGATTTTTTTGCTTGTAAAAACTCCATAATTAACTTTTTACTGTGTCAAACTTCACAAGCAACTTCGTCGACGTATAACACATACGCCTTCCTCGTTGCTTGTTTGTTTTCCTTGTAAAAAGACTAATTCTGGAGTTTTTAGGTAAAAAAAGTGGCTCCAAAAGAAATTCTTTTGGAGCCGAGGACTGAAAGAAGGTGTATAACAACCGCCCATGGGAAGCGGGTGTTACCTTAAGATGTCCTCAAGAGTCTGCTACTACTCTTGAGGACGGTCGAAAGAGTTATCTTAAGAAGTTAGCGACCTTCTTAAGATTGGACAAAGTAAAGGAGGACACTTTACCAGTCCGGGTAACTACCCCACTAGCAAACAGGTCCCTAACCAACCTATAAGGAGGAAAGGAAGCCAGAAGCGCAAATTAACCCAGGGGATTGGAGCCGTAGCCCCCGTCCCCGTTATCGAGCGGGTTACCACCAGACGATCCGGAATTGGAACTTCCTGAGCTAGAGCTCGAGCCACCAATCTGAGTTTCCGAGTCTGCAGAAGCGTTAGGAGAAGCCGAAGAACTGGAACTTGAAGAACCAGAGCTTGAGAAACTACCTATCGGGGTTTCTGAGTCAGCGGAACTATGAGGAGTGGCTGAAGAGCTGGAACTCGAAGAACTAGAGCTAGAGGAACTAGAGCTTGAGGAACTAGAACCAGAAGAGCTAGAACTTGAAGAACTATTAACCGGAGTTTCGGGTGCAGGCGTTGTCTTGGGTTTAGCAGTGGGTTTGGGAGTACTATGACCTAAATCGGCATCCGAACCACCATTGTTATTCCCCGCCAGGGGGTTACCACCGTAACCCCCGTCGCCGTTGGATACGGGATCAGTATGGACGTCCTGCAGAGGATTGTGTCCAGTATAACCACCGTCGTTGTTGTCCGCGGGAACTTCAGGCTCAGGCGTTACCTTAGGAGTAGCCACCGGCTGGACGTTAAGGTCCTCCAGCGGGTTATTCCCATAACCACCGTCACCGTTATCGGCAGGCTTCGTAGGATCGGGCGTTACCACGGGGGTAGCGGTCGGCCTAATCGGCTCAGTCGGTCCCGGAGTCACGGTAGGCGTGGCCGTCGGCTTGGCAGTCGGGGTAGGAGTAGGCGTAGGCTTGTTGGTAGGAGTGGGAGTGGGGGTAGGCTTCTGAGTGGGCTTCGCAGTGGGAGTAGGAGTGGGATTAGCATCCTTGCCCTTATAGCAGAAGCAGAAGACCTGATAGTCCTCATCGTTTTCACTTACGTGATAGGTGAAGATATCAGCATACTTCTTGTCAGCATACCAGACCCGGGCCACTCGTATGTGCTTCTTAGCATCATACTTCTCTACAACATGGGTTACGTACTCGTCGTTTTCGTACATAAGCGTGGCTTTTACGAGGGGGCGAGCCCACATATCGCCATACTTATTGAGTTTGTCTCGCCATTCCTTGGGAAGCTTCTTAACAGCATCTTCGTAAAGAATTGCCTTAGAAAGCTTGATAGTTGAAGCGTAGAGATACACTTCATCGCCGTCGATCTCTTTGTAGCCATTGACATAGGCGCGCTCACGTATCTCGAGCCATCCTTCGTTGAAGCCAGTCATAGTCGCAGAGCCCTTAGTAGACTCAAGATACTCCCAGTCTTCATCGTTCTCATCGTCGACGCCGTAGATCGCACCCTTCGCGTTGAGATAGAACTCAACGAACACGTTGGTGGAGATCTTGTTGTTGGTCTTGTCAGCGGCATAGGCGGTGAACATGAATACACCACACGCCACAACCGCTATTGCCATGAAGATACAGACAAACCTCTTGAACATCGTGTATTCCTCCTTTGAAGTTTATTTTTAAAGGTTGTCTTGGAAACGCTCTTTCAGTTTTTGTGGACAAGTAATAATACATATGCCACATGAAGTGGAAAATGCTTCTGCCTCTAGGACAAAATACAGTTCCACCTCGCCGTGGATCTGTAAAATTACTTCACCACAAAAGGTCTCTGATTTAAAGCAATGCAATTATACAACGGTTTTACATAAATTTCAAGCTTTTTTTAAAAAATGTTTCACAAAATTTTGCCTATTTTTCAAGCGTTTTAAAACAATTTCAAAAATTTAAAAAGTTTACTTATGAAATCATTTTGTAATGACTTTGAAACATAAGAATCCCCGCAAACAATGTTTGCGGGGTAAGTCTTTAGTCTTTTTTGCTTTCGCCACTATTAAGTATTGCGAGAATTTCTTCTTTGTAAAGAACTTCTTTTTGGATGAGTGCTTCAGCAACTGCCTCTAGCTTATCTGAATGTTGCCTGATAAGTGTAGAAGCAATGCGATCACATTCATTAATCAACGATTTTACTTTTTCGTCTGCCTGATCATTAAGAGTCGCAGAAGGTAACACGTCGTCGTCCAGGTAGATAGGACCCCATTCAAGATCCATTCCGTAGTACTTTACATAGCTTACAGCCTGACCAGTAGCACCTGCCAAGTCGCTTTCGGTACCAGTTCCACAGGTGTCAAACTTGTAAAGCTCTGCAGCTCTTCCGCCAAGGAAACAAATGATATCGCCCTTAACATCTTCTCTAGAAACATGATAGCTTTCTTCGTCAACTTCTTCTTGAGTGATACCAAGACTGCCGTTGCGATGGGCAATTTCCATTTTCTTGACCTTGTAATTGGGATACCCATAGTAGCCAGCAATCAAGTGTCCAGCCTCATGATAGGCGGTCATTCGCATTTCTGTTTCAGAAAGCTTCTTCTTTTTCTCGCCTAAGCGCTCAGAAAAAGCAACTTCGTCGATAATGTCGTATGTAACCAGTTCTTGTCCACCGAGAAGAGCCTTGATTCTGGCAGCCATGAGGATATCTTTTATGTTTCCAGCACTGCTACCGAAGAAGTCTCTTGCAAGCTTATCAATATCAAGACTTTCATCATGAGGAATATCTTTAAGGAATACTTCCAAAAGTGCTTTTCTCTCAGCAGGATCTGGTGGATTAAGAGAGAGAAGCTGCCCAAAGGTATCTTTACTCATGAAGAATGCAGGGTAGTTTTGAGTTGCAGAAGCAGCGGCAAAGAAGTAGGTGTTGGGGAATTGCTTCTTGATTTTGCAAAGCTTTTGGAAAAACTCTGAAGATTTTTCATCTTCAAGTTTTGCTACTGCATATTGAACTTCTCTAAACATTACAACACTTTGTGGGAATTGCTTAATAAACGCATTAACGCCTTTTATCATCTTGTTAGAGAAATCCTGGATGAAGCTTTCGGTCTGTATGATGATTAAAGGAAGCCCCAAAGCTTTTGCAAAGCAAGAAACAAAAAGCTTTTTGCCAATGCCTGGAAGACCGAGAATGAAGTAGTTCGGGTTGAATGCAGATCCTAAACTTTCTCGCTTCTTTTCGTCTTTCAAGAGCTCGGTAAGGTTACGTAGGTAGTCGACGATTTGCTCATTACCAATGATTTCATCAAATGAGTGCTTGTTGTCTTCGGGCATAACCACTTCTATTTCAAGCAGTTCTGCCACTTCGTCGAGGGTGAAATTATTCTCCTGTGTGCGGTAGGACCGCGTTGATTGGTTGCTCATGGTACACCTCCAACTTTTAAAATATTAATTTACGGGTTGATTTTATTTGGGTTATAGGGAAATATCAAGTGATAAAGTGAAAGTTTACTTGTTATGTTTACGAAAAAAGAATAGGCGCATTCTCAGCGAAAAACATTTTTAGATTTTGCGAGAATTTTGGATGGTTCTTTTTTCTAATTCTCTCTTGTTTAAGTGTGTATTTCCTAAAGGTAATGTATAACTTCGAGCTCGAAGTTATACATTACCTTTGGACTTACAAACATGAATGAGAATAGGAACCATCCAAAATTCTCAAAAAAACATAGAAAAAGTAGTTGTTTTTCGTTGACGAAAAGCTGCTTTTTTGGTACAATATCAAAGATATTTTATGGGGTAAGGGGGATTTTGCAATTGTGGCATTATTCTGGCAAATCATCTCATGAAAATAGTATTGCTTAAACGGTACATATTTCAGTATTTTCCCCATAAATCGAAAATTCTAAAATGAGGTGATTTATTTTGATGCGTGAAGTGAAAAACGAGAAGACTAGCAGAATGACGTTTGGCAACATCAAAGATGTTGTTGAAATGCCAAACCTTATTCAAGTGCAAAAAGACTCGTATGATTGGTTCATCAAAAAAGGCCTAAGAGAGGTTTTTAATGAGTGTTTCCCAATCACTGATTATTCAGGCAAGTTAGTACTTGATTTTGTTGACTATCACTTTAACGAAGAAACGAAGTACACGATTGAAGAGGCTAAAGCGAGGAATACTACTTACTCAACCCGTCTAAACGTAAAAGTTAGACTAATCAATCGTGAAACAGGAGAAGTTAAAGAACAAGAAATCTTCCTTGGAGATTTCCCAGTTATGACAGACTATGGCACATTTGTTATCAATGGTGCTGAAAGAGTTGTTGTATCACAATTAGTTCGTTCTCCTGGTTGCTACTACGAAAAGAGCTATGACAAACTTGGTAAAAAACTTTATGCTGGCACAATCATGCCAAACAGAGGTGCTTGGTTAGAGCTTGAAACCGATTCAAACGATATCTACTACATTCGTATCGATAAAGCTCGTAAAGTTCCAGTTACACTTATGCTTAGAGCAATTGGTCTTTCTTCAGACTCAGAAATCTTAAGCGTTTTTGGAGATGACGAAAGAATCAATGCAACACTTGCAAAAGACACAGTTAAATCACAAGACGAAGCATTAATCGAAATCTATAAGAGACTTCGTCCTGGTGAAATGCCTTCTATCGAAGCTGCTACAAACTTATTCAGTGGATTATTCTACGATCCACGTCGTTACGACTTAACAAAGGTTGGTCGTTATAAGTACAACGATAAGCTTGCTCTTGAAAGGAGAATTGCTGGTCGTGTTAGTGCAGAAAAAATTGTTAATCCAGATACTGGTGAAATCTTAGTTAATAAAGACGAAACAATTTCTCCAGAAAAAGCTCACGAAATTCAAGAGTGTGGTATTAACAACGTAAAAGTTAGAGTAGAAGACAAAGTTATAAACATCATTGGTAATGGCACAGTTTGGATTAATTCATTTGTTGATGTTGATGCAGAAAGCCTTGGCATCGAAGAAAGAGTTAACTACAGAGTTTTAAAAGAAATCTTAGAAAACACTGCTGACAAAGATTTATACAAAGCTCTTGAAGAAAACTATGACAAACTTCTTCCAAACCACATTACAAACGAAGATATTATTGGTGCATTAAACTATCTTAACAACTTAGATTCTGGCATTGGTAATGTTGATGATATCGACCACTTATCTAACAGACGTGTTAGATGCGTTGGTGAACTTTTACAAAACCAAGTTAGAATTGGTATTACACGTCTTGAAAAAGTTATTCGTGAAAGAATGGCTGTACAAGACTTAGATTCAGTTACTCCACAATCACTAATAAATATTAAACCAATCGTTTCAGCTATCCGTGAATTCTTTGGTAGCTCTCAGTTATCACAGTTCATGGATCAGAATAACCCATTAACAGAGTTAACTCACAAGAGAAGAATTTCTGCATTAGGACCTGGTGGTCTTTCTAGAGAAAGAGCTTCTTTTGAAGTTAGAGATATTCACTATTCACACTATGGAAGACTATGTCCTATTGAAAGCCCAGAAGGTCCTAACATCGGTCTTATCTGTTCACTTTCAGCTTACGCTATTATTAACAAATATGGTTTCGTAGAGACTCCATACAGAATAGTTGATAAAAACACTCACAGAGTTACAGGTGAGATTAAATACTTTACTGCAGCTGGAGAAGACGACTTCATCATTGCTCAAGCTAACGAGCCACTTGATGAAGAAGGAAACTTCTTAAATCCAAAAGTAAAGGTTAGATATAAAGCAGAACTTATGGAGGTTGAGCCATCAAAGGTTGACCTTATGGATGTATCTCCTCGTCAATTAGTATCTGTTGCTGCATCACTTATTCCATTCCTTGAATCAGACGATGCTAGACGTGCGCTAATGGGTTCTAACATGCAACGTCAAGCAGTTCCTCTTGTTCATACAGAACGTCCATTAGTTGGTACTGGTATGGAATTTAGAGCAGCTAAAGATTCAGGAGTTTGCGTTGTTGCAAACAATGCAGGACAAGTTACAAAAGTTACTGGAGATGTTGTTGAAGTACAAACTAAAACAGGAGTTGATACTTACAACTTAATCAAATTCAAACGTTCAAACTCTGGTACTTGTATAAATCAAAAACCAATCGTAAAAGTTGGCGAAAAGATTAAAGCAAATCAAACAATCGCTGATGGTCCTTCTACAGAAGAAGGAGAATTAGCACTTGGTAAAAACCTTCTAATCGGTTTCATGAACTGGGAAGGCTACAACTACGAGGATGCTATTCTTATCAACGAACGTTTAGTTAAAGAGGATGTTCTTACATCAATTCATATTTCAGAATATGATTGTGAATGTAGAGATACAAAACTAGGACCTGAAGATATCACTCGTGATATTCCAAACGTTGGTGAAGATGCACTTAAAGATTTAAACGATAGAGGTATCATTCGTATCGGTGCTGAAGTTCGTTCAGGAGATATCCTAGTTGGTAAAGTTACTCCAAAAGGAGAAAAAGAGCCTACTGCTGAAGAAAGATTATTAAGAGCTATCTTTGGTGAGAAGGCTAGAGAAGTTAGAGATACTTCACTTCGTTGCCCACATGGTGAATACGGAACAATCGTTGATGTTAAGATATTCACTAAAGAAAATTCAGATGAATTAGGTACAGGCGTTAACGAAGTAATTCGTGTATATATTGCTCAAAAGAGAAAGATTTCTGTTGGTGATAAGATGTCTGGTCGTCACGGAAACAAGGGTGTTATTTCAAGAATTCTTCCTGAAGAAGATATGCCATTCTTACCAGATGGTACTCCACTTCAAGTAGTTCTTAACCCTCTTGGCGTTCCTTCTCGTATGAACATTGGACAGGTGCTTGAAGTTCACTTAGGTTATGCCGCAAAGATGTTAGGACTTCACGTTGCTACTCCAGTATTCGATGGAGCAAAAGATGATGACATTAAAGAATTATTTAAGAAGGCTGGTATTCCAGAATCAGGAAAGACAATTCTTTATGATGGACGTACTGGTGAGCCATTTGATAATGAAGTTACAGTTGGTGTAATGTACATGCTAAAACTTCACCACTTAGTAGATGATAAGATCCACGCTCGTTCTACTGGACCATATGCTTTAGTTACACAACAACCACTTGGTGGTAAAGCTCAGTTCGGTGGACAGAGATTTGGTGAAATGGAAGTTTGGGCTCTAGAAGCCTATGGTGCAGCTTACACACTTCAAGAAATTCTTACTGTTAAATCAGATGACGTAGTTGGAAGAGTTAAGACTTACGAAGCTATCGTTAAAGGTGAAAATATTCCTGAGCCTGGTATTCCAGAAAGCTTCAAAGTTTTAGTAAAAGAACTTCAATCTCTAGGACTTGATATTAAGTTATTCAACAAAGACAATGAACACGAGGTTGAACTTAAAGAAGATTATGATGATGAGTCAGAAGAAGTTAAAAATGTTCGTAGAAATAGCATGTTAAATAATGGCATGTTAATCGAAGATATGGGCGGAGACATTATTGGAGACGATGCATCAAGTGAATTTGATGATTCATATGATGAAGACGAAGATGATGAGGACGACGAAGAATTAACTGAAGATGATTACTTTGATGATGGCTATGACGATGAGCCTTCAGATTCAGACATAATCGAAGACGACTACAATGATTAATAAGGAGGAAGAAGAATGGTAGATTTAGAAATCTTTGATAGAATTAAAATCGGACTTGCTTCACCAGAAAAGATCAGAGAGTGGTCAAGAGGAGAAGTTAAGAAACCAGAGACTATCAATTACAGAAGTTTAAATCCAGAAAGAGATGGACTTTTCTGTGAAAGAATATTTGGTCCTACAAAAGATTGGGAATGTCATTGTGGTAAATACAAAAGAGCAAGATTCAAAGGAATCATTTGTGATAAATGCGGTGTTGAAGTTACTAAAGCAAAAGTTAGACGTGAAAGAATGGGTCACATCGAACTTGCTTGCCCAGTATCTCACATTTGGTACTTCAAAGGCATTCCATCAAGAATTGGATTAATGCTTGACATCAGTCCAAAAGCACTTGAAAAAGTTTTATACTTTGCTGGTTACATCGTTTTAGATCCTGGCGATACAGGCTTACTAAAATGCCAAGTAATTAGTGAAAAAGAATACAAAGAAGCAATTGAAAAATATGGCGAAGATAGTTTTAGAGCATCTATGGGTGCTGAAGCTATCAAAGAGCTATTACAAGAAATTGATGTAGAAAAGTTAGCAGCAAGTCTTAGAAAAGAACTTGAAAAAGCTTCTGGTCAAAAGAAAGCAAAACTTATCAAGAGACTAGAAACAGTTGATAGCTTTAGACTTTCTGGTAACAAACCAGAGTGGATGATACTAGATGTTATCCCAGTTATTCCTCCAG
>JAEEGL014700926.1_pt1 | contig 17173 bp, 13 predicted proteins | sample 9134231 | NCBI WGS metagenome assembly JAEEGL01 (sample SAMN16246548, study PRJNA631951) | gut metagenome | biome: gut microbiome; feature: rumen; material: fiber-attached | host: Bos | place: Iran: Karaj | collected 2018-10
AATTCATGATAATTGGCTACGCCTAACTAAAGTCTTGTGTTAAAATTCATGATTATTCGTGGTCAATTAATGGTAATTCGTGTCAAAATAATCTTGTGTAAAATGGTAATTTAGTCGCCCTTGGCGACGGGTTCGGTTAAATGTTTACTGTGTTTGTATTACAATGCAAATATAATCATTTTTTCTTGAATATCAAAATATTTCGGGTACAAAATTCAAGTTGTGCAGTGTTGTGCAGTTGACGTTCCGAAAATCCTTGGTGGTATGTCAGATTCGCCGTATCTTTGCAATGTGATTCAGAGGTAAAGCTGACGAACCAAAAGAAGCGGCCCCCTCCCGACCTCCCCTAAGGGAGGAGAAAAAGTTACAGCGAAGACAAAAACTGACGAACAGAGTAACTAACACCCTCCCCATAGAGGGGGAGGGACGGGGAGAGGGTCCGAATCTTTTACGAAGGGTTCACGAAGGGTTGCCGAAGAGTCAGGGGTAGAAAAGTGTGCACAAACAAAAAAATCATTTACCCCCTCTGTTCCGAACGGACGCTCAAAGAGTTCAGAGTTATGAGCCGGCTCAACTTTTAACTTTAATTTTTAACTATTAACTCCGAAGGTCGGGGGATTACTTTCCATACTTCTCCAGTATCTCCTTGGCATTCTCGTCACCAAGGTCGATAGCTTTCTGAAGGTTTGCCTTACCCTCCTCCTTCTTGCCAGCTTGTATCTGAGCAAAACCGAGGATGCGGAGAGCATCAGTGTCCTTGTCGTTGGCACGGAGCACGATGTTGCACGCCTCGATACTCTCGTCGTTATAGCCGAAACGAAGGCACATGGCAGCCTTCTCAATGTAATAGAGAGGCTTTGGATTCATGGAGATGGCTGTATTGATATCGTCATACGCCTGCTGGAAGAGACGGCCCTTCAGTTCTATCTGACTACGGTCATAGTAGAACACGTCAGACACTTTACTGTTGACAAGATAGCAGTACTGGTTGTAGTCCTGCACGGCAGCACGGTTCTTGTCTATCTGAGCATAGAGACGTCCACGACGGAGAACATAGTTGGCAGCCTCACCAGGAAGAGGTTCACCAAACTTATTGATGGCACTGTCCATGAGAGCTATAACTGCCATGGCTGAGTCGCCACGCATCTCACTCGCAAGTGACATGGCATAATATACGCCAGGAGTGGCTGTCTCAGGCACCGATGCAAGGTCCTCATATATCTTTATCGCACCATCATAGTCTGTCTTGCCTGAGAGTATCTGAGCCTTCAATACCTTGGCATCTACCGTCTTCACCTTATCGTCCTTGTAGAGCTCAAGACTCTTGTCTATATGACTGATGGCAAGGTCGTATGTCCACTTGTCGTACGCAGGCTCTTTCTGGTATGTGAGCTTATTGTAGATGGTCTGAGCAGCATTGTAGTAGCCAGCAGCCTTGTCCTTGGCAAGAGAGAGGTACTTAGTGAGGTCAGCATCAGCCTTATCAAACTCGCAGAGGTCGATATAAGGCGTACAGCGACGGAGATAACCCTCCGCATTGTCAGGATAAGCAGCGATGAAACGGTTCATGATGTCAAGATACTCCTCATTGCCTGCTGACCTCGACTTGAAATACGTATAGACAAGTGCCTCCTCAACGCTCTCTGGCACTCCCTTAGGGATATTGATACTGTTGAGAGCCATATTGACTGAGGTAGTTGATATTGCCTTGATGGTGAGTTCTTCACGGAAACGGATGTCGAGAGCATAACCTTTCTCCTTGAGTGATGGTTGAATAATACCGATGAGTTCGCCCTTTGCATTGAACAGAGGACAACCTGTAAACTCCTCGCCAAGGTCGTCAGTGAGAGTGTAATAGGCATACTTCTCTTTCAACTGTGTATGTGATTCAATCGTAGTATTACGACAGTTCTTTATCTTCTCCTTGCTGAAAGGAACGACGAATACATCGGTCAAATCTGCCTGTGCATCAGCAACAGGACTGAGCACGGCATTACCCTTAGTCTTGACTCTGAAACGAACAACCGAATAGGTGTCGTCAGCTCCAAGAATGCAATCCACGTCAGCCTGCTTGCCTGCCATATCAATGACGGTTGCCTTATGGGCATTCTTGAAGAGAGAATAGTCGGCAATAGCCTCGCCATCTGCACCGACATAGAATCCAGTTCCCGACTTGAGCAGTTCGCCCTTGCTGTCGTATGTGTTTACAGAAATGACTGCCTTCTGTATCTTGTTGATTCCCTTAGGTGCCTGAGCAACTGAAGCACAGACACACGCAATGAATGTTACTGCTGTTAATAAGAGTCTTTTCATATAGTTAATTCTAATGTATTATGTCAATGAATGTCAAATGTATCATGTCAAATGTATGCCTCCGGAGGAACGGCACAGCCCATGCTTTTTGAGCCATACACTGCCCCCGGATGACCGCCCCCTTCGGGGGGCGGGGGGCCGTTACTTTCTCAGCAGCACCTTTGCATTCTCAAGTGCAGCCTCAGTAAGCTCCTCACCTGAGAGCATGTGCGCAAGTTCCTCGATGCGCTGCTGAGTAGTGAGTTCGATGATATGACTCACGGTAGCATCATCCTTGTCCTCCTTGTACACCTTGTAGTGTGATGAGCCAAGGGCAGCAATCTGAGGAAGGTGAGTGATACTTATCACCTGACGGTCATGGTCGCCCATCTCTCGCATTATCTTAGCCATCTTCTCGGCTATGCTACCGCTCACACCAGTATCAATCTCATCAAAGATGATTGTAGGTAACTTTATTGCCCCCGCGATGAGAGCCTTGAGAGATAGCATCACACGTGCAATCTCACCACCAGAAGCAACCTGTGACACCTGCTGGAGTGCCGAGTTCTTGTTGGCAGAGAAGAGGAAAGCCACCTCATCAATACCCGAAGGGGTAAGACGCGGCTTAATGTCCTTGTCCTGAGTCTCCGTCAACTCTGCCTTGAACTGTACGTTAGGCATACCAAGAGGCACAAGAAGTTCAACCATACGCTTCTCTATCTCAACGGCTGCTTTGTGACGTCTGTCACTCAACTTACGAGCAATACCGAGTGCCTTGTCGAACTTATCGGCACATTTCTGTCTCAATTCATCGATATATTCATCACTATTGTCTATCATTGACAACTTCTCGTCAAGCTCTGCCTGTATCTTCAGAAGTGCCTCTACGGTATCTACATTATGCTTCTTCTGAAGCGTGTAGATGGTATTGAGACGGTCGTTGACCCACTCGAGACGTGAAGGATTATATTCGATGGAATCGCATCGCGAACTTATCTCGTCAGCGATATCCTTGAGTTCAATATAGCAACTGTCAATACGGTTAGACAGTTCCTCCGACTGAGCAAACACATTGCTTATGCCGTTGAGAGCCGTCATTGACTGCTTGATAAGCATGAGAGCATCTGCTCCCTCACCTCCATCAGCAAGAAGTGCGTTGGCTTGATAGAGTGCCTGCTTGATATCCTCGGCATGAGACAGAGTGTCCGACTCTTCCTCAAGTTCTGACTGCTCGTCAGCACTGAGGTTAGCCTCAGCAAGCTGGTTGTACTGGAAACGCATGTAATCAGCCTCTTCACGATTGCGATTAGTATTACTTATAGCATCTTCAAGTTTCTTACACAGAGAGTTATACTCCTTGTATTCTTTCTTGTAATCAGCAATCAAGTCAGCGTTGCTGGCAATGATATCAATGACATTCAACTGGAAGTCTTCCTTACCCAACAACAGGTTCTTGTGCTGCGAATGGACATCAATGAGCTGTTCGCCAATCTCTTTGAGCAAAGTGAGCTGTACAGGCACATCATTGATGAATGTACGACTCTTACCTGACGATGTAAGTTCACGTCTGATGATACATTCTGAACCGTCAAAGTCGAGGTCATTCTCTTCAAAGAAACTGTCGAGCCCATATCCCTGAACATCAAACGTGGCCTCAACGACACACTTGCTTGCACCTGTCTTGATAGACTTGATGTCGGCTCTCTGACCGAGAAGCAGACCTATGGCACCAAGAATGATGGATTTACCAGCACCAGTCTCACCCGTGATAACGGAGAAACCAGCATGGAGGTCAATGTCCAGATGCTCGATTAGAGCATAATTTTCTATATGAAGATTCTTTATCATAAGTAGGTGTGCAAAATTATTTTTATGATAATTGTATTGATAAATGATGTAGGTTCAGCGCCTAAAATAAATGAGTGTAGTGACTCCTACTCGATTGTTTTTAGACGGTGAAGATGCGCAGTAGGCTGTGCAAGGATTGTATAAATAACTTTGCACACCTACTTATCTTATTTGCGAATTTTATTCCAATAAGTATTCAAACTTGCATTGATATTTGAGACAATATCGGCAACGGCAGTTCGTTCTTTCTCTGTACCATGTCCGCTGTATATATTCACGATTTCATCGCGTTTATAGTCGGTAAATATCTGTGGCAACTGACTCAGCGTCTTATTGCTGTGCGACTCCTTAAGCAGATCAATGGCCTCACTTATGGCAGCCCTGCCACGGTCAGCATTAGCAGCCATCTCGTCAAGTCCGAGACGATGATACTTGTACATCATCTGTCTGAACGGTTCCAATGAGGATTCCATATAGTCATTGAGGATGGCATGACGGTTCTTGTTGTTGTCAAATGCCTTCCATCCAGGGTCACCAAGCAACTGTGCATTATTGAGTATATTCTCTGCCACATGAAGTACCTCCGTACCGCCAAGTTCCGAATAAGTGTCGAGGTCAAAACCGATGAACAGATAGGCATAGTATGCAAGCATGGCAGTAAGATTGTTGTCAAGATTGTTCTCGTTGAACTCCAGAGGGTCATTCTCCTTGTAAGCGAAGTTGAACGAAGGGTCCTTCATCGAAAAGACCGTAGTGACATAACTTGAGTTGTAAACAGGACGTGAGACCTGATACACAAGTTCAGCCGTAAACATATTGGTAGATGCATCATACTTCTTGACCGTAATGTTGAGCGAGCAATCAATCTTCTCAACCTTCTGGTACTGCAATTCCGTCCACGAATGATTATTCATGAATTCGGTAATCGCATTCTCAAGAGTCTCGAACACCCCATTGCTCGAGCCTTGCACCTGCGAATGAATAATCTTGACGGAACAGTTCAACTCCTGTGCAAAGCAGGTGTTATTCCAGTTGCCGATGTTGCCAAATAGACAGCATGCTGATGTCAGTAAGAAGGTTAGTTTACGCATAAGCGTCAGCTTGTTAATAGTTGATATTTATTTGCCAGATGGCACATTAATCATTAACTGTTAAATGTAGATACCATCTCATCTACAATATCCCTTGCAGCGTCAACCTTTGACTTTAGAGGGAAATCCTTTCTACCTTCGGCTGATATGATGGAAATCTTGTTGGTATCTGTCTTGAAACCTGCACCCTTGTCACGAAGAGAATTAAGGACGATAAAATCGAAGTTTTTCTTCTTCAACTTATCCTGAGCATTTGATTCCTCATTATTGGTCTCAAGGGCGAATCCAACGAGCTTTTGCTCCGCTCTCTTCATCTTACCGAGCGAAGCGGCAATATCAGGATTAGGCTTCAGACGGATAATCATGTCATCACCTGTACGCTTAATCTTCTGGTCTGCCACGGTCTCAGGAGTAAAGTCTGCCACAGCCGCACACAGAATACCCGCATCCATAGTCGGATAAATGGCTTTACAAGCCTCATACATCTCCTGCGCGCTCTCCACGTCAGTCCTGTGAATATTAGGATAGTCTCGTGACATTTTGGCCGATACAGGACCACATACAAGCTCCACGTCAGCTCCCTGTGAGGCACATTCCTCAGCAAGGGCAAGCCCCATCTTTCCTGACGAGTAGTTGCCTATGAAACGTACTGGGTCAATCTTCTCGTAAGTAGGACCTGCTGTAATCAGTATCTTCTTACCCGCAAGAGGCTTGATATCCTCATTGGAGAAGTACTCTTCAAGACGAGCAACAATGTTTACAGGCTCTTCCATGCGTCCCTTGCCCTCAAGCGTACTGGCAAGAAAACCAGTGCCAGGCTCAATAATATGATTCCCGTAATCCTGTAATGTACGCAGGTTCTTCTGAGTAGAAGGATGTGCAAACATATCAAGGTCCATGGCAGGAGCTATGAACACTGGAGCCTTCATGGAAAGATAAGTCGTGATAAGCATATTGTCGGCAATACCGTTTGCCATCTTACCGATAGTACTTGCCGTAGCAGGAGCAATGACCATGGCATCAGCCCATAGACCTAAGTCCACATGACTGTTCCATGTACCGTCCCTCTGACTGAAGAACTCGCTGATTACGGGCTTATGCGTAAGGGCAGAAAGTGTTATCGGCGTGATGAACTCCTTACCAGCAGGAGTAATCACGACCTGTACCTCTGCACCCTTCTTTATCAGTTCACGTATGAGGATACATGACTTGTAAGCAGCTATGCTTCCTGTTATTCCTAATACGATTTTCTTTCCGTTCAACATATCGCGTGTATGCTAATAGTTCAAACTTACGCTCTACATAATAGAGCACACTTCTGAAAGACCAAGCTCCCCTATCCCAATATAGTAAACGATTGGGCGAACAAAGTAACTTCTCCCTCCCCATTCAGGGGGAGGGCTGGGGAGAGGGTCCTTTATTTCCCGAACTGTTCCCTGAGGCGTATTCTCGTAAGTACCTGCTTAGTATTGAGAGAAAAGTCGCCCTGCATCATCCAGTTATAGAAACTTGGCTCTTTCTTCAGTACCTCAGCAACAGTCTTGCCCTTGTGCTTTCCGAAGTTGAATATCTCGATGCCTTCGTCATTATAAACGATTCGACCAGCAAAATCAACGTTCTTGTTCATCTTGGAGAACTCATCGAGGAAAGCAACGTCATTCTTCAATGCATCAGGATATCTGTCAAGCTGCGCCTCAAGCACCTCAAGAGTGGCACGAGTGTCTGCAAGAGCCGAATGTGCGTTCTCAAGATCTTTGCCACAGTAGTACTTGTAGGCAGCAACAAGAGTTCGCTGCTCGAGCTTGTGGAAGATGTTCTGAACATCAATGAACTTACGCTTAGTAAGGTCAAAATCTATGCCACAACGAAGAAATTCCTCCACAAGAAGAGGGATATCAAAGCGGTTGGAGTTGAAACCTGCAAAGTCACAACCCTCAAATGTCTGCCTCAAATCACCAGCTATCTGGGCAAATGTAGGACAGTCCTTCACATCCTCATCTGATATACCATGTATCTCTGTGGTATTCTCAGGAATATGGACTGTAGGATTTATGCGTATATTCTTTGATTCTTCGTTACCGTTAGGAAAAACTTTGATGTAGCAAAGTTCCACAATGCGGTCCTTTGCTACATCAACACCAGTAGTTTCCAAGTCGAAGAATACGATTGGATTCTTTATGTTTAGTTTCATACGTTTAGTTTTGCAACATCATTGGCATGAGGAGCATGATGACATCCTCATTTTCTTCCTGCTCAGCAGGAACGATAACACCAGCACGGCTTGGGTCAGCAAGTTCGAGGACAACGTCCTGACAGGAAATGCTGTTGAGGACATCAATAAGGAACGGACCGCTGAATCCGATGCTCATAGCACTGCCATCATACTCGCAGAGAATGTGCTCCTCAGCAGAAGTAGAGAAGTCAATATCCTGAGCTGAAGTAGTGAGAGTGTTATTCTCAACATGAAGCTTGATGAGTGCGTTACTTGCGCTTGCAAATACAGATACACGACGGAGAGCTGCGATGAGTGCAAGGCGGTCAATGCGCACGCGCAATGGATTGTCTGTAGGAATTACAGAGTTGTAGTTTGGATAGCGTCCCTCGATAAGACGACAAGTGATAGAATAATCTGAGAGGTCAATCTGAGCGTTACGGTCGCTGAAGCTGATTGTCACATCTTCTTCCTCCTTGCCTAAGATTCCCTTGAGCATGAGAGCTGGTTTCTTAGGAAGATTGAATGAGGATGTATCTGCCTTGACTGAGAGAATACGGTTACGTACAAGCTTGTGACCATCACTTGCCACAAGAGTAGTGTAGTCAGGAGTGATGTCAAAATATACACCATTCATCTGAGGACGAAGCTCATCACTGGCAGTAGCGAAGATAGCACGTGAGATACCGTTGAGAAGCGATACACTTGGTATGCTTATCGTGTGGTCAAGGTCGGTAAGACCTGCAGGTACTGGGAACTCGTCACCGTTCTGTCCGATGAGATTGTACTTACCATTCTGGTAGTTAATCTCAATAGCAAAATTATTATCGTTAATATTGAATGTGATAGGCTGGTCAGAAATCTCCTTGATAGAGTTGATGAGCTGCTTTGACTCGATAGCAATCTTTCCGTTCTTGTCACATTCAGACACTTCAAGTGTTGTTGTGATTGTGTTTTCACTATCAGACGCAGTAAGACGAAGCACTCCGTCGTTGATTTCAAAAAGAACACAATCAAGAATAGCGAGTGAGTTCTTGGAACTTTGCACTCGACTTACAATCTGCATTCTATTGCAAAGAATGGCGCTGGATACACTAAATTTCATTTTCGGTAAAAAATTATATTTGCCACAAAGTTATGAATTGTTTTAATAAAATGAGCAGAAAAATCAATCTTTTTATTCATGAGTGACGAAAAAACATTGTACCTAACATGATAAAACAAAAAATAAATCGTACTTTTGCAGATGTGTTTGGCTCAATCAGAACTAAACCTGCAAAACCGAAATCAAAAAGAAATTATAAATAAATATGGAAATTACAGGAAAAATCATTGTCGTGCTTGATGCACGTAGTGGTCAGTCACGTTCTACTGGAAACATGTGGATGTCACAGGAATATGTGCTTGAGACATCTGAACAGTATCCAAAGCGTATATGCTTCAACGTATTTGGCGAAGATAAAATCAAATTGTTTAATATCCAGCAAGGAAACGACTACACAGTTTCTTTCGATATTAACGCACGTGAATATCAAGGTCGTTGGTACAACGACGTACGTGCATGGAAGGTAGAGCCAGCTACAGCAGGTGCTGCTCCTGCTGCCGCACCTGTTGGTGCCACACCAGCTGTTGACGCTCCATTCGCTGCTCCTGATGCTGCACCAGCAGCACCAGACTTCGGTGCTTCAAATGGTGACCAGACTGACGATCTTCCTTTCTAATCAGAAATTATGACACATCTATTTCTACTTCGTCACGGAGAGACAGAGGAGAATGCAAAGCATATCCTTCAGGGACACATGCCAGGCACACTCACACCGACGGGGATAGAACAAGCAATAGAGGCTGTGGAACAACTACGTTCCACAGCCTTTGATGTATGTCTTTCGAGCGACCTCAAGCGATGTGTTGATACCACTAATATCATCCTTGAGCATCTTGACCAAGACATTCCAGTTATCTATACCAAACTGCTCCGTGAGCGTGACTGGGGCTCTATAACAGGCATGATTGTAGAGAAAGGTAAATGGGTAGATATGCCTGACGATGTGGAAAGCATGCCCGCCTTCCGTACAAGAGCCAGGTCATTCCTCGACTACGTCTCCTCCACCTACCCTAACAATAATGTCCTCGTAGTCAGCCACGGCTTATTCCTCCGAATCCTCCAAGCCGTCCACAAGAATGTTGACCATAAGGAAATCACCCCTATGACCAATGCCGAAGTAAGACGAATTGACGTGGAATAGTCCTATGCGCCTGAAATATGCTCCAGAACACATCCCAACGTGAAATACACTATATTACCATTATGCTCTATATCTACTATTTCTATCAATGCGGACTCACGGCTACAATGAGCATTCGTTTCTATACTTAAAACATCAAACCTACAAAGATACCTTTTGCCATCTGCCTTATCAACATACGTGAACTTGTTCATCGACTTCTGATTAAGTTCACAACTTTCAATAGTCTTTTTACCAGATACAATCTCATCAAAGATAGCCTTGTTCTTTTTCAACTTGAGTACCTTCAGTCCTTTTGTACTGAATCTGAACTTACTCTTTGAGCTAATCTGTTCAAGACATTGCAACTGTGGATTATACACATAATGTATGATTGTTCCATCAGTTATCTTAGCAACGACATCACTTATTATCTCACGTGGTACCACATACCATTCTGAAGGAACATGGACATTGCCATTATCATCATATACTTTCAATTGGAACTGAGCAGCATTGAACACCTGATGAACAATCGTTTCAAACTTATGCGAGTTCATGTTCACTATCTCATACGTGTCAATTATCTGTACTGGAGCCATGAGATAAGTAGGCTCATTCGCAGCATTCTTGATACGTTCCTCAACCTTATTCGTAGAAAAGCCTATTTTGTATAAATCCTTTACTCCGGCAATCTCAGGATTAGAAGACAATGACTTCAATACATACAGATATCCTGTAGAAAGGTCATCACTTCCCAATGATTCTGCAAAGAAAGCATCTACCGCTTCCTGTGGGTCTGTTATTCCGTATCCATCGGCATAAATACTCCTGCGTAGAGACTGAGCAAGGATATCACTCTCCGTACCGTTCTCGTATATACAACGAGTACGAGCATCCTTATTCTTTCCCCTGCCATTGCTGTCACGTGTCAACTTCTCAATACGTTGTATATACAAGAGCATGCCATCAATAGAATAGAAATGCCCCTCAGTAAGGAATTCGTCTATCTTTTTCATCCTTACTACCCTACGCTTGCCCTCATTCAGTTCCCTTCTCACCTGTTCAAACAAAGGCTTATACAAGTCGAAATCCTCACATGGCTTTCTTTGCGCCACATGTTCCGAACTGTTTCGCTTTTCCATAACCTTTTTCATGTCAACAGGTATATCGAAAAGACTTGCCTCCTTCTCGCTGACATCGAATATCGGGTCTTCAAACAGTTTTTCCAGTTCCTTGTCAATATCTATGCCCATACATTCATCTGTTTTAAAGTTTCCAAAGACTTGAACAACAGTTTCTCTTTTATATCCTTAGCATCAGGACGAGGATCTCTGCCATTCTTTTCTATCCATGCCTTTACTTCTTCCATCTTTCTTAACGTCCTATCGTCTGCCGTAACAGGAGACGGAGACACTTTGACGTTTGAGAACATAGGGTCTTCAAACAGTTTAAGCAATTCTTCTGGCCATTCCATATCTTATTATTTCTTATCGGGCTCATATTCGAGGCCCCTCATTTTCCTTATTTTCTGATTTTTAATGATAGCATAAGCCTGTGCCAGTTCACGCACCTGAGGATTAGGGTCATCGAGCGAAGGCAAAGCACCATTATGCTCCGCCACCCACGTTTTCAACGATGAATTGCAAATTATGATAGCATCCTCAATAGTCATGTCAAACTTTATCTCTGCAATGGTGTCTTGAATCACCTTGAGTGTAGGAGCATCCACCGTCTTTGACAACATCTCGTATGCACGCTCAAATGGGTTAATGGTATCAATAAGATTGATACTCAGTTTGTCTATATTTACAAACTTGTTTGCCACCTTGATAAGACGATTACCATCACTCTCAGCCTCATCATCGTCCTTGCCAGTAGTAGGCTCCCACGAAGACATATCTACAGGATTGCCTTTACCATCAACGATTTCAGCACCTTTTAATATTGTGTTAAGCACCACATGCTGACGCACTTCTTCCACCTCTTCTGGTGTGAGGTCAGGATAGCGGGTACGAATAACCTTAGGAATAAGAACCTTGTTTATATTTTCGGCAGTAGTCGAACCGCTTATAGCTCGTACAGTCATGTCATCCTGAAGTATGGCGGCAACCAGGTCGTCAAGTTGTTGCTGTATAATCATCTTGGTCTTAGCCGTTGACAATGGCTTCAATCCCACGACTTCTATGCCTTTTCCATCACCGTCAGGCGTTGTCTCACCCCCTTCATCCTTGACTGTCTTGAAATGCCAGTTAGGAGCCATTACCTGCTCCATAAGGAGAGACGCCGTGATGGCTTTCAGGAAGTCATTCACAGCCACCTTCACATCTGCCTGTCCTGCATCAGGCATGGCAATCATATTGACGAATCTTGCCGTCTCCTTGCCCTCACAGTCACGTGTACACCTGCCGATAATCTGAACCACCTCGGTAAGCGAGCCACGCACGCCTATAGTCAGACACATCTCACACCATTCCCAGTCAAAGCCTTCCTTTGCCGTACCCAAGGCTATGATGATGTCTATGTCATCACGCTTTGTCATATTCTGAAGATATGTCTGTATGCGTGCCCTCTCACCAGGGTCATCCTCCACAAGGTCAGCCACCTTCAATCGTCTGCCGTCTGGTGTCTCGTATGTATATACACAGGTGTTGTAGTCCATATCCACAAATGTTCCTATACACTTCTTTATCTCCTCCACCTCGTCATATTTTTTACCTGTAGAGGCGCGTGAGTTAACGCTCGGAATGTGTATAATCGTCTTCTTAGTGGTGTCAAGCACTTCCGATATATGCTCAAGATATGAGCCGTGATAGAAATGATAACTAAGAACAAGATTCTTCAGATACCTGTATCCGTTAAGTTGCTGATAGTAATTGTATGTAACAGGATAGAACTTAGCCTCATCCTCAGTCCTGAGCACAGGTATGCCGTCACCACGGAAGTAGCTGCCTGTCATGGCAACTATATGTCCCGTAGAGTTGCTTATTACCCTTCGCACTAAATCTCCAAGTCCGGAATCTGCATCAGCACTCGTATGATGGAACTCATCAATGGCAAGAAGACAATCGTTGAATTCGCTGTCATTGAGGTTCTTCATTCCATTACGCAACGTGGCATGAGCACACACAAGTATCCTGGCAGTACTGTTTCTGAAGAACTCGACAAACCTGTTTGCCTTGTCCTGCTCATTTCCTCCAGCATCACATAGATTGTACGAAGGAGCGACCTTCCAGTCATCAAAGAATCCGTATTTCTTCAGTTCTGTACTGTGAAAGGACTTACCGATACTCTTCTCAGGTACGGCTACCACCACTTTCCTTATACCCTGGTTTCTGAGCTTGTCCAAGGCAATGAACATCAACGCACGTGACTTTCCACTTGCAGGTGGAGCCTTAATCAGAAGATACCTCTTATTCCTTGCCTCATACGCCATTGCCTGCATCTCACGCATACCCAGTTCGTTGGTTGTTGTCGAACTGCCATTCTGCTGATAACTTATATTGACGAAATCATTTGTCATACTTGCTCTATTGATTAAGGTTATTTATTCTTTGTCATCTTCTCATACATCTTGAACAGACGCTCCAGCCTTACCTCGTCAGAGGCAAAAGGATAACCATCGTAACATGACTCCACCACATCATCCAGACGCTGGTGTGCTTCCTTCAAGTCATCTGGCATCTTATCCGGGTCATAGAGGTCAGCCAAGGTTTCTCCCTTAGTGAGATATGGCTCACGCACGAGCAACACATCAGTTGCACACTCCTCTATCTGCTGTTTCTTTTCGTCCGAAATCTTAGGAAATGGGAAAGTATTGTAACATAAACCTGCCGAATAACGATAATCAGTCTTTAATCTTCCACCAACAGCACGCACCCAATCCATGTGAATACGAGAAGTGAGGATACCGAAAAGCCATATTGGAGCATCATAGATGGCAAAAGCAGAATTCGAAATAGCAATGCCTGCATCCAAGAAACCAATAGGAATATAGTTCCTTCGTTCAGAGGAAACACTTGGAATAATAATCTTACTAACGTCAATATCCGGATGTTCACGGAATTGATGAGGTCTTTCAGCAAGCTCAGCACCATCCTTACTCTCTAATCTTGATTGTCTTGTAGCTTCTATTCGTCTTGCAATTTCAGGAATTGCCATTGCCTCATTCAAGTCTTTGTCGTCTATCCAAAGACAATATCTGTATTTATCATTGATAAACTCTTCAGAACCAAATATCCTCCTGACAAACTTATCTGCTTCTGGACTTTCTTTAAGCAGATAATCCACTTCTGCCTTGTCCATAAGAAGATTGCCATTATCATAAGGCATACAACCAAAACAAAGCTTTGGAAAACCTTTTGGAGTTTTTGTTTCCTTACATACAATTGTCTTGGTATTTTTTGTAAGATAAGGACTTATGTATTGACATACTTCCACCTTATCTTCAGAATATAGCTTCTTCTCATTGTTAGAATTACCAAGACCTATAATTGCGACAGTAACACCCGCATTATACTTAGCATTATTTGACCATTTGAATGATGTGTAAGCAAACTCTATCTCAACTTTCCTATTGAAAATTTCTGTCCATAACACAGATACCTGCTCTCCTTGACATATAGAATTTGTTGTAACAAAAGCGTACTTTGCCTTACTTTCCTTACAATACTTTGCCCCTAGATAGAACCAGATGCATATATAATCAAGAATCTTGTGATTCTTGATATGTCCCATTCTATAAACCACATCAGCCTTTTGGCTTTCATCCTGCAACTTACTACCCAGATACGGAGGATTACCAAACACAAAGACCTCGTCATCCTTGTCGTGTGGACATACTTCATCCCAGTCAAGTCGGCAGGCATTGCCACAACGTATCTGTGTGATATTCTTGAGAGGCAAGGCATTCGTATTAACTCCAAAATCCTCACGCATCTTCTTGTTCATCTGATGCTCTGCAAGCCAGATGGAAAGCATGGCTATCTCATGAGGGAAGTCAAGCAACTCTATGCCATAGAACTGCGAAAGACGTATATGGCTTCCATCTATAAAGAGTATCAAGTCCTGCTGGTCACACTCCCTGATAATGGTAAACAAGTCCATCTCAAGAAGTCGAAGCATCTTATAGGTTATAATCAGGAAGTTACCACTACCACACGCCGGGTCAAAGAACTTCATCTTCGACATTCTCAATAGCAACTGATTGCACCTGTTCTTTATCGGCTTACATTTGTCATAGTATTGTTTTGCGCTTACCACACCAAGGTCACGGCTTTTCTTCAACTCATCAAGTGATTCCGCAATCTTACGGTACTCCCCACGAAGGTCGTCAAGGAAGAGCGGATTGATTACCTTCATGATGTTTGGCACACTCGTATAGTGCATACCTTGATTGGCACGCACATCCGGATTGACTACAGCCTGAATCATACTACCGAAGATGTCCGGATTGATGTTCTGCCAGTCAAGTTCGCCACACTCCACGATGATGTCCCTCGCCCTACGGCTCAGTTTAGGAATCTGTATCTTACGTGAGAACAGACCTCCATTGACAAAAGGAAATATGTTGATGAACGAAGGAATATCCTGTGAACGTGTTTCCTTCTTCCTGTCCATGACATTGAAAGCCTCGCTAAGGAAACTGTCAATATCGCTGCCATCCGGCAATGTGTATTTGCGTAAGGAATTGGTAAAAAGATTTTCTTCAAATATGCCCGTATCTTCGGCAAAGAAACAGAACAAAAGACGTGCTATGAACGTATTGAGGTCATGGAGGTCAGAATCACTCGTAAACTCGTTGTACGCACGTATCTCGTCATGCAGCTTGGCAAGCTTCTCGGCAGCCTTGATGTCGGCTGGCGACTCTTCCACATACTCTATGCGCTCCACTCCCGCAAGAGGATAGAAGAAATCGAAATCACAATAGAGACGCGACAGGACAAGCTCAAAGGTAGCCTTCTGACGCAAGTCGAAAGCCCTGATACAATTACCGTCACTCACGGCAATAATCTTCGGAGCAGCCTTCAATACGTTATCATCTGCCTTCAGCCTTTCCAGTTTATCTACAAGCCCGATAGAATCCGTTGCACAATAGCAGAACTCACCCTTGATTAGTAGTCCATCAGTAAAGGTCTTGATTATACCTTTACCCTCACGCATACGTTTGATTTCACCATCACCCTTGCCAAATGCAGACAAGAGTGTGTAGCCAACCTCTTCAGGCCTTATGCTTCCATTCTTGAACACCTTGAGGCGTTCCTCAATTTCCTTGTAGCTCAGTTGTAATTTCTTTGCCATGGTATAAACGATAGTTGTTGCTTTAGTTTTTGAGCATCAATCTATCATCTTGGCAAAGGCGCATAAAAAAGGCGTGAGCCTTCTTATGCGTTCACCGAGGCAGCCTAGGAAATGTAACCTCTTCCTGAGATAAGAATAAGCCCACGCCGCTTTCGCGACATGAGCATTAACATTATATTCTTTGGAAGAGGCATTCCTATGCAAAGAAATGCCAACCATCATTTTGATTCTGATTATTACACTGAACAAGTTTCCTAGGCTTTTCAGGCGAACGCAAAATAATAGTTAATGCTAATACTTTATGTTAATATGTCAAGATACGTGTACTGTCTGTTTCTTGTTATAGTTGTTTAATTGTTAATTACTACTTTGATATTTACATGCAAAGGTAATATGTAATATTTTAAACACAAAGAAAAGCCAAGGAAAATATTATTTCATTTTCCTCGTGACATAAATATTTTTTCCTCGTGAGGAAATAAAATATTGAGAGTTTAGCATTTATCGTTGAAAGACTTTTGTCCCTTTCTTTTTTTATCTTGTCCAAAGTACGTCGTGAACGTACTCTAAGTTCGTTAGCCACGTACTCACAGTATGTTCAGCACGTACTATCAGTACGTACGTGAACGTACTGAGAAGTATCCCGTTTGATACGGAAGTAAATGACGAAGTGTTCACGAAACAATCCCGAAGCATTCCCGAACAATCCCCGAACCATTCCCGAAGGAAAAACAGAATCAAAATCTACACAAAATTACGTATAGACAATATCAGAACTACGTTTTTCAGCATGTGGCAATTAGTATCCGCAAGGACTAACAAAGCAGGACGAAAGTAGGACAAAACGAAACGACCATTATAACATAGAGTAGTTACACAACTAAATGCAGGATGAAATAATTTCGAACTGTACGGTTAAAAAGGTTTCTATTATATAAAATGCTAAATCCGAACGAACTTGTTGTTTTTTAATCCCCCACTTTAACTTTGCAGTAAATATTCTAAGAGTTAAAATCTCTTAAATTTTAATGTTGGATAACACGTTGAAATAACGTTAAGATATAACACAGTTTATGCTTACCTTTGTTGTATAAAGGAAGGATTAACTGCCAGAGGTCAACCTATTGTCTCCCACCAGACCTGAGCCTATGCTCCGTCGAAGGTCCTCTGGATTTTAAGCTGCAAATGCCAGATAGGAAGATAGA
>JAEEGL010249070.1_pt1 | contig 17172 bp, 16 predicted proteins | sample 9134231 | NCBI WGS metagenome assembly JAEEGL01 (sample SAMN16246548, study PRJNA631951) | gut metagenome | biome: gut microbiome; feature: rumen; material: fiber-attached | host: Bos | place: Iran: Karaj | collected 2018-10
AAGAAGGCGACGAATACTGGAATATGTCTGATGAAGAATTCAGTCAATTTGCAATTGATGAACTTGTAAAAATGAATATTATAGAAAAGGATCAAGTGGAAGATTATCATAGAGAAAAGGTAAAAAAGGCATATCCAGCATATTTTGATACATACAAAGATATTGATAAAGTAATTGATTTTATTAATAGTATTGGTAATTTATATTGTATTGGACGTAATGGACAACATAGATATAATAATATGGATCATTCTATGGCTACTGCTATGGAAGCGGCATATAATATTAGAAATGGTATTGAAGATAAGACTAATATATGGAATGTTAATACTGAAAAAGAATATCACGAGGAGAAAAATCAATCAAAATAATCAATCTTGCACAAAAGATTATATTGCTAGCTTAGTCACATACACAAAGTATGCTCCTTTCGCATAGCAACATAATCTTTTTGTACAATCTTAATCATTTTGATTGATTTTAAATAAAAAAATGGAAAAATTATTAATGCATACATGTTGTGCACCATGCAGTGTATATTGCATAGATAAGTTAAGAGAAGAAGGAATTGAGCCAACATTATTTTGGTACAATCCAAATATTCATCCTTATAAAGAATATAAATTAAGAAGAGATTGTTTAATTGACTATGCAAATCAAGTGGATTGTAAATTAATTTTAGAAGATGAATATGGTTTAGATGAATTTTGTAAAAATGTATCAAATAGTATAGAAACACGTTGCGTAGATTATTGTTATCCAATACGTATGCGTAAAACTTTTGAATATGCAAAACAAAATGGTTATGATACAGTTACTACTACATTGCTATATAGTATATATCAAAAGCATGATTTCATAAAAAAACTATGTGAAGATTTATCTATGGAATATGGAATAGAATTCTTATATAGAGATTTTAGAGAAGGCTATTGGGAAGGACATAATAAAGCAAGAGAAAAATGTAATTATATGCAAAAATATTGTGGCTGTGTATTCAGTGAATATGAGGCTGAAAAGCAAAGAGAAGAACGTAAAAATAAGAAAAAATAAGGTTAAGATGAAAAATGGAAGATAAAAGATTGAGGTAGTATATGCGTTTAGTTGTACAAAGAGTAACTCGTGCAGAAGTTAAAGTTGAAGGAAAAACAACAGGTAAAATTGATAATGGCTTTTTAGTATTATTAGGAATTCATGAAAATGATACTAAAAAAGAAGCAGATTATTTAGTTAAAAAATTGTGTGGATTAAGAGTTTTTGAAGATGAAAATGGTAAAATGAATTTGGACATAAAAACCATTGGAGGAAAGCTTTTAATTGTATCACAATTTACTTTATATGGTGATTGCTCTGGCGGTTTTAGGCCTAGTTTTATTGAAGCTGCTCGTCCAGAAAAAGCAGAACCTTTATATGAATATTTTTGTGAGGAATGTAGTAAAAATGGTATTGAAGTTCAAAAAGGAATTTTTGGTGCAGAGATGAAAGTTGACCTTTTAAATGATGGACCAGTTACTATTATTATTGAAAGTAAATAATTTTAAATAATTATTAAAAGCGCCCCTGATTAAAATCAGAGGCGCCTTTTGTATGCTGCTATACTACATGTTTTTGAGGAAATATTTAATAATTATGATTTTCGACCGTTCTTCCTTCCTTATCCTTAAAACTGATATCATAAAAATGCGTCGGAATGTTTTCTTTGAGAGCATACGGGCAATTTTCATAAAATCTGAGTGACTGGACGAAAAGGAAAAAAGCATCATAAACACTTTCAATACTCCTAGAAAGGAAAGTATTTTCCATGTATTCGAAAGAACTGAGAGGCTCCCAGATACTATCGAATCCAAAGGAAAAGTTTAAATAAGTTTCGCCCTTTTCCTGAACGGAATAGAATACATGCCCGTTGTCATATGAAGCACTAAGAGAAATGGCTCCATGTTCCTTTTCAACGTTTGTGACAGATACTTTAAAATTTGGATCAAGGAAGTTTTCGATTTCATAACACCATTCGCCTTTATATATAAAAGGCTCATCAGTATTACTTGTGAATTCTTCACAATAAATGGTTACTTCAGCTGTGGTGTCATAAATTGTGGTGCCTTTGATGAGTTTTTTGAACTCAATGCCATAGTGGTTGCCTTCAGTGACACAGATCATATGAGATGTATCGCACGGGAAAACTCCCAGTATTCTTTCATTAATGATGGTCTTCTGAAGTGAGTGAATAAAACTATCAAATGCCGCTTTGAAATCGCTTCTTTTATAAATTGTTCCAAAGATATCTTGTACGAAAAAACGCTGTTCGGTTGACATGATATTATACATATCTTCCGGGCAATATTGTGGTATCCACCGTTCTTGTAAAACAAGACTTCGATGTGCTTTTGCTTCATCTTGAAAGCTTTTGATGGTCTCTGGATTCCACATTTCAATTTCTTTCATAATGTTTTTCATCTCTTGTCCTCCTTGTAAAAAGAATCCTCAGTTTTCAATGTGCTACAATTGCATACTTTTTTCTCCCTTCAATTATGATATAACGCTATAGGTTAATAGGGAACAATTAATTAGTGCCGAAGCGCTGATTAATGTCGATATTATAACACAATTAGAATCATTAATCAATTGTTTACATAAAATTTGTGCAAAAATATAGTAAAAAAGGTTGATTAAAAATTTTTAAAATGGTATAATTATTGAGTTAGAGTAGTTGCTTTATGATTATTTATGAAAAAATAAATATTAATAATGTAAACTACTTTTTTATTTTTGATTAAGAGAAGGAGGTATATCAATGCAAGAGCAAGTAGATATAATAAGAGAATTATTATATAACAAAAATTATCAAGAATTAAAAAAGTATCTGAAAGACTTAAATAGTGTTGATATATCGACTTTGTTTGAAGAATTAAATCAAGAAGAAATAATAAAGGTATATCGCTTATTAGCAAAAGAAGAAGCAGCTGAAGTTTTTGCAGAATTAGATTCTGATATTCAAGAAAAGTTAATAAATGTTTTTACAGATAAAGAAATGAAAGCTGTATTAGATGAATTATACATGGATGATACTGTAGATTTAATAGAAGAAATGCCATCTAATATAGTAAAACGTATCTTAAAACATATTAATAAAGAAGATCGTCAAGTTATAAATAAGTTATTACAATATCCTGATGATAGTGCAGGTTCTATGATGACAACTGAGTTTATAGACATTAAAGAAAATATGACAGTTGAAGAAGCTTTAGAAGAAGTTAAAAAAGAAGCTACAAAAACAGAATCTATTTATACATGTTATGTTTTAACTTTGACTCGTAAAATTGTTGGAGTTGTTAAATTAAAAGATTTGCTTTTAGCAAAACTTGATGAAAAAATTTCAGATTTAATGGACAAAAATTATATTAGTATTCAAACATTAGAAGACCAAGAAGATGTTGCTAAAATGTTTGATAAATATAATGAATACGCTCTTCCTGTTGTAGATAATGAAGAAAGATTAGTTGGAATAATTACAATTGATGACGCTATGGATATCATGCGTGAAGAAGCAGAAGAAGACTTCGAAAAAATGGCTGCTGTTATTCCATCTGAAGAACCATATTTAAAAACACCAATTTATAAACATATATTACATCGTATTGGTTGGCTTTTAATTCTTATGTTTTCAGCAATTCTTACAGGAAGTGTGTTAGAACATTATGAATCTGCATTTGCTACAATGCCAATATTAGTTGCATTTATTCCAATGATAATGGGTACTGGTGGTAATAGTGGTTCTCAAAGTTCTACAATTATGATTCGTGCTATGGCAACAGAAGAAGTAGAATTAAAAGATTGGTTAAGAGCATTATGGAAAGAATTACGAATTGGGTTATTAGTTGGCTTGGGTTTATTTGTGGTAAATTCAATAAGAATATTAATTCAATATCAAGATTTTGAATTATGTTTAATATTAGGTTTATCACTTGTTTTAACAGTATTAGTTGCTAAATCTATAGGATGTTTGCTTCCAATATTTGTTAAAAAAATCAAATTGGACCCAGCAGTTGTTGCAGCTCCAATTATTACAACATTAGTTGACTTATGTTCAATAATTATATACTTCCAAATAGCCACATATTTTATGGCATCAAAGGGGGTGATATAAATGTTAGAAACTATACAAGAATTAATAGCTCATAAAATGTTTAAAGAGCTAAAAAAATATTTAGAAAAAAATGCACCAGAAGATATAGCTCAAGCTTTAAATGGCCTATCTGATGAAGATATAGTTTTAGCATTTAGATTACTTTCAAAAGATGTGGCTTCAAGTGTATTTGTTGATTTAGATTCAGATTTACAAGAAAAGTTAATCAATTTATTTTCAGATAAAGAATTAAAAGAAGTTATTGACGATTTATTTGAAGATGAAACTGTTGAAGTTATTAGTGAAATGCCGGCAGATGTTGTAGAGCGTATTTTAAATACAGTAAGTAAAGAACACCGTAAAAATATAAATAAATTACTTCATTATCCAGAAGATAGTGCTGGATCTATGATGACAACTGAGTATATTGACTTTAATGAGAATATGACAGTTAAAGATGCTTTAAAACATATCCGTGAAGTTGGAACAGATCGTGAGGACGTATATACAGGTTATGTTTTAGGAAAAGATCGTAAACTTTTAGGAATAGTAGATGCAAGTGATTTAGTATTAAATGATGATAATAAAAAAGTATCTGAAGTTATGAATGAAAATATGATTTTAATTCAAACTTTAGATGATCAAGAAGAAGTTGGTAAATTATTTAATAAGTATAATGAAACATCTTTACCAGTAGTAGATACTGATGGACATATGGTTGGTATTATTACATTGGATGATGCTATTGATGTTATTAAAGAAGAGGCAGAAGAAGACTTCGAAGTTATGGCCGCCGTTTTACCAAATGATGAATCATATTTTAAAACATCAGTATTTAAACATGCTAAAAATCGTATGATATGGCTTTTAGTATTAATGCTTTCTTCTACAATTACAGGTGCAATTATTAATAATTATGAAGCTGCATTTTCAACACTTCCAATATTAGTTGCATTTATTCCAATGATAATGGATACAGGTGGTAATTGTGGTTCTCAAGCATCAACACTTGTAATTCGTGGTTTAGCGATAGATGAAATTGAAACAAAAGATTTTTGGAAAGTTATAATAAAAGAATTTTTTGTTGCACTTGGAGTTGGTTTAATATTAGCTTTAGCAAATGGTATAAGAGTATTTATTCAATATAATGATTTGAAATTGAGTATAACACTTGGAATTACTTTAATTATTACAACAATTATGGCAAAATTAGTTGGTGGAATTCTACCAATAATTGCTAAAAAGATTAAACTTGATCCTGCTATTATGGCAGCACCTCTTATTACAACAATTGTAGATACATTTGCAGTATTTGCTTTCTTTAATGTTGCAACAATAGTTATGGGCTTATAATTGTTTGCTCAAGTTACAGTATGTTTAAAATTGTTTTACAATTATTTATACTGCTTGACAAATCACTCAATTAGGTTTTTAATAAAATTGTTGTTTTATTTACATTTTTAGAAAGGACAATGCAATTGGAAGATTACGAAGAGGAAGATTTCACAATTGTTGGAATGGCAGAGGAAGATACAACTCAAGATGAATTAGACATTATTCCTATGAATAAAAAACCAGAAATTCAAGAAGAAAAACAAGATAATGTTCAAATAGTTGATGGTTTTAAAATTAGTGGTAATGTTAGTGATGACGTTCAAGAAGTAGTTGAAGATAATGGCATTCAAGATGATGAAATATTAAAAGAATTAAATAGATATAAAAAAGCAAATAATCTACGTACAGAACAAGCTATTAATAAAATTAATAAATATTATCAAAAGCGTAAATTATATATGAAACGCAGATGGATGTTGGGCTTTGTAGTTGTAACTATAATATTAATGTTTATTTTGAGTGGAATGATTACCTAGAAATAATGATTTATTTGGATTTTAAGCAAGTATTTTACATAAAATACTTGCTTTTTTTATTATGTGTGATATAATATGAAAGCTATTGTGTAAGAATAATAGCGTAGTATTTAGTAAATTATTTTAATAGGAGATAAATTATGAAAGTAAATTGCGAAAAAACAGAAAACAAAAATGAAGTAAAATTAACTTTAACATTTGATTCAAAAGAATTCCAAGATGGTATGAAATCAGTTTACGAAAAAAGTAAAAAATACTTTAATGTACCTGGTTTTAGAAAAGGCAATGTTCCAATGAATATTGTTGTTCGTTATTATGGCGAAACAATTTTCTATGAAGATACTGTTAATGAATTATTAGATGGTAACTATAAAAAAGCAATAGATGAAGCAAAAATCGATGTAGTATCTCGTCCAGTTCCAACAATTGAACAAATTGGAAAAGATAAAGATTTAGTAGTTAGTTTAGTAGTTAGCACAAAACCAGAAGTAAAACTTGGTAAATATAAAGGTGTTGAAGTTGAGCAAAAAGAATATAAAGTAACAGAAGAGACAATCAAACATGAATTAGATCAAAAATTAGAACAAAACTCAAGAATGATTGATGTTACAGATCGTGCCGCTAAATTAAAAGATAAAGTTACTATTGATTTTGTTGGAACAGTTGATGGTAAAGAATTTGAAGGCGGAAAAGCTGAAAACCATGAAATAGAATTAGGATCAAATACATTTATACCAGGATTCGAAGATCAAGTTGTTGGTATGAAAATTGGTGATAAAAAAGATGTTAAAGTTAAATTCCCAGAAGATTATTTCAGCAAAGAATTAGCTGGAAAAGATGCTGTATTTGCAGTTACATTACATGAAATAAAAGCAAAAGAATTACCAAAATTAGATGATGATTTTGCAAAAGACGTTTCTGAATTTGATACATTAGCAGAATTAAAAGAAGACATTAAAAAGAAACAAGAAAAAGATAATGAATTAAGAGCAAAACAAGATTTACAAGAAGCTGTTATTGATAAAGTAACAGAAGAAGCAACTATTGATGTTCCAAGTGGAATGATCGATTTAGAAGTTGAGCAAATGGTTGATGACATGAATCGTAGATTTTCAAATCAAGGTTTTTCTGTTGAGCAATACTTACAAATGGTTGGAAAAACAATGGCTGATTTCAGAAAAGAAAATCGTCCAGTTGCTGAAAAACAAGTTAGAACAGGTTTAGTATTAGAAGAAATATATAAAGATGCTAAATTAACAGTTACAGATAAAGAAGTTGATGAAAGAGTTGCAGAACTTGCTAAAACATATGGTAGAAAAGAAGAAGAACTTCGTGATAATGAAGAACTATTCAACAATATTAAAAGTGGTTTAGAAACAGAAAAAGCAATTAATTATATTACAGATAATGCTAAAGTTACTGTTAAAAAAGAAAAAGCAGAAAAAGCTGAAACAAAAAAGACAGAAACAAAGAAAACTGAAAAGAAATAAAAATATAAAGAATAATTAAAAGGATATATATGTTTTCGAACAAATTCGACTGCGTTAAGGGGGTAGGGGGTGACCCCTTGCACGCCAAGGAGAATGAGTGAGAAAATATATATATCCTTTTTTGTTTAGATATATTGATTTTTTCCTTATTTTGGTATATATTATACAAGTAAAATTATGAAAATTTTTATGGAAAAGAGGTAGATTTTATGGCAATAGAAGATAGTTTAGTTCCTTATGTAATTGAGCAAACAAGTAGAGGAGAGCGTTCATACGATATTTTTTCAAGATTATTAAAAGATAGAATTATTATGCTTTCAGAAGATGTTAATCCAACATCAGCTAGCTTAATAGTTGCTCAAATGTTATTTTTAGAGAGTGAAGATCCAGATAGAGAAATAAACTTTTATATAAATAGCCCAGGAGGCAGTATTACAGATGGTATGGCAATAGTAGATACTATGAATTATATTAAATGCCCTGTAAGTACAATTTGCGTTGGTATGGCAGCTAGTATGGGAAGTGTATTATTAGCTTGTGGTGCAAAAGGAAAACGTTTTGCAACGCCAAATTCAGAAATATTAATTCATCAACCTTTAATTGCTGGTGGCGGTATTTCTGGACAAACAACAGAAATCAAAATTCATGCAGATCATATGGTTAGAACTCGTGAAAAATTAAATAAGATTTTATCAGATGTTACAGGTCAACCAATTGATGTAATCGAAAAAGACACAGAACGTGATCACTATATGACAGCTGAAGAAGCACTTAAATATGGAATAATTGACGGCATTTTAGAAACACGTAAAGATAAATAAATTAAAAGGAAATAATCATGTCAAAAGAAGTAAAATCAAATATTATAAGATGTACTTTTTGTGGTAAGCCACAAGAACAAGTTAAAAAGCTTATTGCAGGAAGAGATCCGTTTACAAATAGAGAAGTTTTTATTTGTAATGAATGTATTGGTTTATGCCAAGAAATAATGGAAGGCGAGGAATATGTTGGAGGCGAAATTACAGAAGAAGTACAAGAAATTCCAAGCCCAAAACAAATTAAAGATATATTAGATCAATATGTTATTGGTCAAGAAGAAGCTAAAAAAACATTATCAGTTGCAGTTTATAATCATTATAAACGTATTGATAATTTAGAATCAACATCAGATGTTGAAATTCAAAAGAGTAATATTTTGTTATTAGGACCAACAGGTTGTGGAAAAACTCTTTTAGCACAAACACTTGCTAAAACATTAAATGTACCATTTGCAATAGCAGATGCTACAACTTTAACAGAAGCAGGTTATGTTGGTGAGGATGTTGAAAATATTCTTTTAAAACTTTTACAAAATGCAGATTATGATGTTGAAAAAGCACAAAAAGGTATTATATATATTGATGAAATAGACAAAATTACTCGTAAATCAGAAAATCCATCAATTACACGTGATGTTTCAGGTGAGGGTGTTCAACAAGCTTTATTAAAAATTGTTGAAGGTACTACTGCATCTGTTCCACCACAAGGTGGAAGAAAACACCCACAACAACAAATGATTCAAATAGATACAAGCAATATCTTATTCATTTGTGGTGGTGCTTTTGAAGGAATAGAAACAATAATTAAAGATCGTATAGGTCAAAAAGGTATTGGCTTTGGAGCCAAAATAGAAAGTAAAAGAGAATTAGATAGAGCAAAATATTTGCAAGAATTATTACCACAAGATTTGTTAAAATTTGGCTTAATTCCAGAATTTGTTGGACGTATGCCAATAATTGCAACACTTGAGGGATTAACTCGCGAAGCCTTTATTGATATTTTAACAAGACCAAAGAATGCATTAATTAAACAATATAAAAAATTAGTAGAATTAGATGGTGTAGAGCTTGAATTTGAAGATGAAGCTATAGAAGCAATTGTTGATAAAGCAGTTGAACGTAATACTGGTGCTCGTGGTCTTCGTTCTATTATTGAAGATACTATGAGAGACGTAATGTATGATATTCCTTCTAATCCAAAAATTGTAAAATGTACAGTTACTAAAGATACTGTTTTGAAAAAATCTAAACCAAAAATTGAAACAGACCCAAACAAGGTTAAAAAACCAGTAACAGTACGCAAAAGATTTTTGAAATCTTCAAAAAAGGATAAAGATAATAAATTAGAAAATTAATTGTTTAAGAAGGAATTCTTATCATGAATAATAATAAAAAACGTAAGATGCGCCCTTTTGAAATTGTAGTAAGTATTATATTAGCATTACTATTAATTGGGTTAATTGGTTACGGATATTATAAACAAAATAAAGTATTAGATGCTTATGAAGAATTATATGCAAAACAAGAGCAAGAAGAACAGGAGCAAGGAAAAGTTTTAGAACCTATTGAGATTAATTCAGAAATAGTTTCTAAGTTATTTCCTTTAGGTCAGGTAAAATATGGTGACGATATAGTTCTAAGCTATGATTTAGTAAATTATGTTAAAACAGAAAATAACAAGAGTGATTCATTCTTTTTAGGCATTAAAAAGCAAGATAAAAAACAAGACAATAAAACAACAAATAATACTACTTTAAATAATACGGTTTCAAATAACGTTGAGCCACAAATCATTACAACACAAACAATTACTAATACTATTCAAAATGTTATTAGTAGTAGTTTAGCTACTAAATCTAATTATTCAACTGATATTTTAGCAATGAATCCAGTTCTTAAAAAAGATGAAGTTGGTAATTTAACTTTGCAATTCAAGGCAGTTTATGTAAGAGATTTAGGTGAAAGTAAATTAGAAGATGGATCAATAGTTAATTTATTTAATTGCTATCAAAAATATAATTTTGAAACCGAAATGTTTTTATCTAGAATAACAGATAATATTTATTCAAAAGAATTAGTAGAGACTGCTAAATCTTTTGATATGACAACATTGGAAACACATATTATTACATATAATTATAATCAAGAAACAAATAATTATTCTTATGATAATTATATTATAGAACAATAAATTTTAGCAGTATTAATACTGTATAAAGAGGATGTATATGGATAAAAGAGTAAGAGATATAATAACTATATTAATAGGTATTGCAATTGTTTCAGCAGTTATTATTGGAATAGTTTTTATTAATCACGCAATAAGTGATTCTAAACAAGCTTTTTATGTAACTATACTTGGAGAAAGTAATTTAAAAGAAAATGGTAACATTCAAAGTATGGGTTATATTATTAAGACTAAAAAAGGAAAACTTATTTTAGTAGATGGTGGTAAAGAAACTGATAAAGATGGTTTAGTAGAACGTATTAAACAATATGGCAATAAAGTTGATTGTTGGTTTTTAACTCATCCACATGAAGATCATATGGGAGCTTTTTATAAAATAGTAACTGATAATGATTTAGATATTACTGTTGAAAATGTATATTATCATTTTAATGAATTATCTTGGTATCATGATGTTGAAGAATCAAGATTTCCACAATCAGAAGCTTATATTACAGCTTTAAATAATAGTACTAAAATACAAAATAAAATAGATTGCAAAAAAGGTGATATATTTGATATAGATAATCTTCAATGCAAGATTTTAAGAGTTGGAAATCAAGAAAGTAATAATGAAACATTTACTGTAAATGATTCAAGTATGGTATTTAAGTTTACTGAAAATAAAATAGCAAAATCTATATTATTTTTAGGAGATGCAAATAGCGAAACAAGTAAAGAATTACTAGAAACATGTAGTGAAGATTTACCAAGTTATGCAGTTCAAATGGCACATCATGGACAAAATGGTGTTACAGAAGAGGTATATAATAAAATAAATCCACAAGTATGTTTCTTTAATAGTCCAGAATGGTTATATAATAATGATGCAGGAACTGGATATAATTCTGGTGAATGGAAAACACTTGAAGTACGTGATTGGGTAAGCAATTTAGATGCAGAAAGTTTTGTTGCATATAAAGGTGATTTAACAATTAAATTTACTCTTTCAGGACATGAAATATTTGAGTCTTTAAAAGAAAAACTTAATTTAAAATAATTTTGCAATAATATTACAAATAATAATACTATATTGAATTAAAATTATTTATATGATAATTTGTAAATGTGGTATTTTACGTTTAGATAAAGGAGCTTAATATGTCAGTATTTGGTGAAATAAGATATAATGGAAAAAATATAAATGTTGATAAGCTTACTAGTGAAGAAATTAAAACTTATTGGTATAGATTAGAAACAGATAATGATAAATTAATTCACGAACAAAACTACTATCTTTCAGAAATATTAAAATAAGGGGATTAGTATGGAAGAGAATACTAAAGAAGTTAAGCCACTTACAAATGTCGCAAAAGGTAAAGGCTATGAAATAAATATTCCTATGGGTCCAATTTTATCCATGGATAAATCTATTCTGCCCGATAGTGTTGAAGTAACCGAAGAAGAAGCTGAAGTCGCTTTAGGTGAACCACTTATAAATGAAGGATTTGATATTGATAAAGTAACTAAAGGTATTTTAGCTAACAATCCTGTAATTACACGAGTTACAGAAGAAATAGGAAAAGTAATAAAAGAAAGTAAAGCAAGAAAACAAGAAGCAGAAAAAGTATTTGATAATAAGTCTAATAGTCAAGATGATATTAAAAAGGCTATTATTGAGGATGTTGAATTTGAATAATTACTTTTACGGAGAATAATATGGATAAGACAGAATACTATATAAAAATAGACAAAAACATTAATAGAATAAATGCAATAGAAAATGATCTTTCAACTCTTCAATATGCAATGTATCAAAAAGCTGTTGAAGGAATAAAATCAGTTAAATTATTAGAATTACGTGATTATTTAGAAAACCAATGCGTTTATTATGGACAAAAAACATATTCTTTTAAAGATGAAATTAATCAAATATATGAAGAATATGAATTTCAAATGAAACGTATTACTAATGTTTATGATAAAATGTTTGTAGACGTTTTAAAGATTCTAAAAAATGCATATAATAATCAAAAAATAGCAGTTAGTAATATTTTAACTATAGATAATCAATACAATAATACAGATTTTTTAACACCAGAAAAAGTTGAAGAATTAAAAAGAATTAAACAAGCATGTGCACAAAAAAAGGTTAATTATTCAGTAATAGTTAGAGAATGTAAAGCTCGTATAAATTGGATAATTAAGAATGTACAAACAGATTTAAGAGGAATATTTGAAAATAAAGATATAATTGGTGTTGTTGGAATTGGTGCTAAAAGACATGTAATTAAACAAAACAATGAATATGATATTGATGTAAATAAAGAAGAAAAAGAAGAGAAAAAAGAAGACATAAAAATAGATGAAAATCAAGATGAAAAATCATTAGAAAAAAAGAAAGAATCTCAATTAGCTTCTGCAGTTAAAGAAAGTGTGGTTGCAAAGTTTTTAAGAATAGTAAATAATTTAATTAGTGGAAATAATAATTTTAAAAAGGTAATAAATGATTATCAAGCTAATTATTTATATAATATAAAAGTTAAGGTTGATGAACGAACTAAAGAAGTAGCTTACATAATAGCAGGAGTTACAAAGCAATTAGAACAGGCAAAGAATAAAATTAATCAAATTTATGAAAATAGTACAAAGAGCAATTAAAAATTGCTCTTTTTTTCTTGCTTTTGCGCCAAAATCGTGCTATACTATTTTATGTAACCCGTTAGCGTACCTTTGCAACATAATGACTATTAAAGCAAAGAAGGAGGTTAAGTATGAGCAATACAGGAACAAGGTTTTACGCTGACATCCTGCAGCCCCCAACTGAAGTAACTGGTTCGTTCAATTTGGTCGTGGTGAAAGCCAATGATCGGACGATAAAGTTTGCTATTGATTGTGGGCTATACCAGGAGCGTGAATATGAGAAGCAGAATTACGATTTTCCTACCAATCCTGATGAATTGGATTTTGCGATTCTGACTCATAATCACGTGGACCATACAGGGCGGTTTCCGTTCTTGGTCCATAAGGGTTTCAAGGGTCCGATTTATACCACCAATGTAACGCAGGCACTTTTGGGTAGAGCTTTAGGTGATAACTTGAAGGTGATGTCAGATACAAGTAGAAGAAGGAATAATGGCCCTCTTTATGATGAAAGCGATATTGATCGCACTCTTAAGATTACTATCGGCTGTGATTATCTCAAGCCTGTAATAGTCAATGAGAATGTGGTTCTTCACTTTTTGAATAATGGGCATCTTCCGGGCGCTGCATGTGTTCTGATTCAGCTTAAGTGTTCTGGCTTTAAGGATATTTGGCTTCTGTTTAGTGGCGACTATAATTGCAGTAACATGTTTTTCCCTGTCCCACCTTTCAGAGACTGGATAAAGCAGCTTCCTAATTTAACAGTCATCATTGAAAGTACTTATGGCACAATGAACCTCGGAGATCTTCATTTCTGCTTTGAGGAAAATATTTTGAAGGCTGTTGAAGAAGGGTGCACTATCGTTGTTCCGGCTTTTAGCTTGGGACGAGGCCAGGAAATCTTAGCTGTGCTCAAGGAGATGCAGATTAAGTACCCAGATATTATGACAGGAGTACCTATCTATTATGATGGGAAACTGGCATTCTACTACACTGATATGTATAGATACCTACATGAACATGGGATGATCAATTTCTTCGAAGATAAAATTGATTTTATTCCAGATAATTGTCAAAGGGTGTCTGACAAGCAGATGCGTCGCGAAGTGATTGCTGATACCAATCGCAAGATCATCGTGACAAGTAGTGGTATGGGTAGTTATGGTCCTGCGCAGACTTATATTCCGGCAATCATGCAAAGGAATAAGAGTCTTATCCATTTTACGGGTTATTGTGCCGAAGGCACATTGGGGTATCGACTCAAAGAAGCTCAGATAGGTGAAATTGTTGAAGTCTCTGGTCTTCAGATCCAGAAGAGAGGTAATGTTGAGTTTACCAACGAGTTTTCCGCGCATGCAAAAGGTGACCAGTTGCTTGGATTCTTAAAGCAATTTGAACATCTGGATACTGTGCTGGTGAACCATGGTAGCTACGAAAACAAGCACGAATTTGCTAAACGCATTATTCGGCAGTTTGAACCCAATGAACCGAATGTCGGTATTTTGGGAGAAGACTACTTCTATAGGATCAACTCCAACGGCTTTGACAAAACCATGACCACGAAATGGTAAGAAATCTCGAATCATAAGTGGTAAGCAGTTCTATGTAGTACTATTTATTAACCGATGTAAAGCACTCTCGTAAGGGGGTGCTTTGCTATTTTTAAGTGTTGAATAAAAAAAGTTAATTAAAAACTGAAGAAAATATTGAAAAATAGCATTTTTTCAGCTCTTTTTCTTGATTTTGTTTACATAATATGCTATAATAGAAATGTATTGCAAAATTCAAAAATTATGTATATATTATTAATATAATTTATAAACTAAAAAGCATGGCTAAATAATATTTGAGGGGAATTTTATGAATCCATTTAAATTAGTTTTTAGTAGATTTGGGCTTGTTGCAATAAGTATTTTAGCTCAATTCTTATGGTATGGCTTAGTAATATATATTGCTAGTGAGTATTCAGTTTATATTAACTGGACATTAAGATTAATAAGTATTTTTGTTGTATTATTTTTAATTAAGCATGAGCGTCATGTAACACGTGCACTTTCTTGGATAATTATAGTATTTATTTTTCCTTTATTTGGTGGAATACTTTATTTGGCAGTTGGTGCAAATTTATATATGAGCCCACGTTTAAAAAATATTGTTACTAGTCGTAAAAATATGTTAAAGTACTTAAAACAAGATGAAGCAGTATTTGATGAAATTAAAAAAGGCGATAAAGACGTTAACAGCCAATTAGAATATATTTCAAAATTTGCAAATTATCCTGTATATTTTAATAGAGAAAATGCAATTGAATATTATTCTTTAGGTGATTACTGTTATCCAAAAATGTTAGAAGAATTAAAAAAGGCTAAAAAGTTTATCTTTTTAGAATACTTTATTATTAATACTTCTGGTGAAGTTTGGAATACAATATTAGAAATACTAGAACAAAAAGTTGCTGAAGGTGTTGATGTTCGTGTTATATATGATGATTTTGGATCAATTTGGACAGTACCTTCAAGTTATTATAAAACATTAGAGAAAAAAGGTATTAAATGTGTTGCTTTTAATAGATTAATTCCAATTGTTGCATTTTTAATGAATAATAGAGATCACAGAAAAGCTCTTATAGTTGATGGAAATGTTGCTTTTACTGGTGGTATGAATTTATCAGACGAATATATAAATAAAAAAGAGCGTTTTGGTCATTGGAAAGATAATGGCATTATGATTAGAGGTGAAGCTGTATGGAATATGACTGTTATGTTCTTGAAGAACTGGAATGTATATAGAACAGATGATACTGATTATGAAAAATATAGACCAACTAAAAAATTATCAAGTAGTAAACGTGATGGATTTATAGTTCCTTATGGAGATAATCCTTTAGATAGTGAAAATGTTGGTGAAGCAGTTTATTTAAATATAATTAATCAAGCAAATAAATATGTGTATATATTTACACCATATTTAATTATAGATAATGAAATGATTTCAGCTCTTACATTAGCATCTAAAAGAGGCATTGATGTAAGAATAGTAACACCATTTATTCCAGATAAAAAATTAGTTAATATGATGACAAAATCATATTATCAAATGTTAGTAAATGATGGTGTTAAAATCTATGAATATAAACCAGGATTTATCCATAGTAAAGTATTTGTATGTGATGATATGGTTGCAACAGTCGGTACTTTAAATTTAGATTATCGTAGTTTATATTTACACTTTGAAAATGGTATTTTTATGTATAAATGTAAAGCGGTTCAAGATGTTAAAGAAGATTGTTTAGAGACATTCAAAAAGAGCCATTTAATGACTAAGAAAGAATGTAGACCAGGTTTGTTAAAGGGAGTATTTCAAGCGGTAATGAGAGTATTCGCTCCATTGTTATAATTTCGATAAGAATAATTAATCTGCACGATTTTATTTCAAAAAAATCAAAGTCGAGTACACAAAGTACACTCCTTTGATTTTTTCTTATGAAATCGCACATCTTAATCATTCTTATCAAAATTTGTTTATTATTTTTATAAAAGAAAGGAAAAAGTTATGAAGCCAATAGTAGCAATAATCGGTAAACCCAATGTTGGTAAATCAAGTTTTTTTAATTACATAATTGGTCAAAAGTTATCAATAGTAGAAGATACACCAGGCGTTACACGTGATAGAGTTTATGCTGATACTACATGGCGTGATAGAACTTTTACTTTAATTGATACAGGTGGAATTGAAGCAAAGCCAGATGATGTAATTGCAGTTCAAATGAGAGAACAAGCAGAAATAGCAATTGATATTGCAGATGTTATAGTTTTCATGACAGAAATAAAAGATGGTGTAACTTCTAAAGATTATGATATTGCAATGATGCTTAAAAAGAGCAAAAAGAAAATATTATTAGCAGTAAATAAAGTTGATACTTTTGGAGATCCACCAGCAGAAATATATGAGTTTTATAATTTAGGTTTAGGTGAACCCCAAGCAATTAGTGTTTCAAATGCAATGGGCATGGGTGATTTATTAGATAGAATATATGATTTGTTACCACCTGAAGAAGAAA
>JAEEGL013453565.1_pt1 | contig 17171 bp, 21 predicted proteins | sample 9134231 | NCBI WGS metagenome assembly JAEEGL01 (sample SAMN16246548, study PRJNA631951) | gut metagenome | biome: gut microbiome; feature: rumen; material: fiber-attached | host: Bos | place: Iran: Karaj | collected 2018-10
CAGAGTGCAGTTATTCAGGGTATTTTACAGGGTGAGACAATCCCAAAGTTAGCTACACGCCTTGCGGATTCTGTAGGCGACAAAAACAGAAAATCAGCTATCAGAAATGCACGAACCATGATGACCGGTGCTGAAAATGCTGGTAGAGTAGACAGTTATAAACGCGCTCAAAATATGGGTATTGATCTTAAGCAAGAATGGGTAGCGGTATTGGATGGTAGAACACGCCACGAACACAGGCTCTTAGATGGTCAGGTAAGAAAAGTCGGTGAACCGTTTGAAGTCGAAGGAATGACAATACGTTTTCCGGGAGACCCGACCGCTCCGGCTAGGCTTGTCTATAATTGCAGATGCACACTGATTTCACAGCTAAAAGGATTTGAGATAGATTCTACAAAATACCGTCAAGACCCTGATTTTGAGGGCATGACGTACAAAGAGTGGAAGAATGCTAAAACATCAAAATCTAACCCGATCACGCTGCCTGAAGAAAAAGCTGAAAATATTAAAATGTCGTATATCAGCAAATATCGGAGGGGATAAATGATAAAGAATGATCATACAAGAGAAGCAAAACAAGTTGTAAGTGATGGCATAATTCGGGCTTTAGAGGCTATGGGATTACAGGCAGAGTCTTACGCTAAATTAGAGCTTGAAAATGACCCTCGAAGAATTGATACCGGCAGACTGAGAAATAGTATTTCGCATACAGTAAATAGCAGTGATCAGTCTGTAGCGATAGGCACTAATGTCGAGTACGGAATTTATGTTCACGAAGGGACTGATAGAATGGCTCCTAATCGCTTCTTGCGTAATTCTTTAGAAAAACATCAACCGGAATACAACGCAATCGCACAGGCTATGATTAAACCACAATAAATAGTGGTCAAATGCTTGATTTTATCTATATCTATTGTTATTATTAAAGTAGAGTTTATGGTTCGTGCCATATTAACTCCCTCATACCGAAACGGACAAGTAAATATTTTGTGGAAATCGTCTAGCTAACGCGGTAATGCCTATTCGTTACCTTACACATATAAAGCCCTAATAGGAGAGCGATCTTCTGTTAGGGCTTTTTTGCTTGTTCAAAAGAAGAATTACCGCATGGATTCATGGCTTGTGGTGAGCACAAATACAAACATGCGGAGTTGGCAACATTCTAAATGTTGCGTGGCGGTGCTGGCTCCCCTGTTGGTATCGCCACATATACGGTTATTAGCGCGGATAAGCGCTTTAACATAGAACGATAACCCGTCCAAAGTAACGTGACGGGCGAAAAACTGCAAATGGCGAGGTACAGCCACCGAAGAAAAGGAGTAGTTATATGAGTTTAACAAGAAAAGCACTGTCGGCTATGGGAATTGAAAGCGAGAAAATCGACTCGATCATCAGTATGCACACTGAAACTATTGATGATATGAAAGGTCAGATAGAAACGCTGGAAAAGGACATTAAGAAGTATAAGGCAGAGGCTGAAAAGCTTGCAGACGTACAGAAGGAATTGGACGATCTGAAAGCAAGTGTCGAAGCTGACGCAAAGAGCCGCGAAGGCAAAGACTATGACGCACTGAAAAAAGAGTTTGATGATTACAAGACCGAACAGGAAAACAAAGCCGTTAGATCATCCAAAGAGAATGCTTTTAAGGACATTCTTAAAGATGCTGGTATCCCTGAAAAGCACTTTGCAAAGGTTCTTAAGTATTCAGACATTGACGGCTTAGAGCTGGGCGAAGATGGAAAACTTAAGGATTCCAAGGAGCTTTTAAAATCTATCAAAGAAGAATGGTCTGATCATATCGAACAGTCAACCACACAGGGCGCTAATACAGCGACACCACCGGCTAATAATGGCGGTACAGGAAAGACTAAAGAGGAGATCATGAACATTAAAGATAGATCAGAGAGACAGGCGGCTATTGCTGAAAACCCTGAATTATTCGGTATTGGATGATGAAAGGAAGGAAAGAAGATGGCAAAGGAGAATCTTACAAAGTCTGCAAATATTCAGACTCAGGCAAGAGAGATTGATTTTGTTTCACGTTTCGCAAGAAACATTCAGGATTTGAGAGACCTTATGGGTGTATCAAGAATGGTTAGAAAAACACCCGGAACAGTCCTGAAGACAAAGTATGCAGAAGTAACCCTTAATACTGATGCTGTAGCAGAGGGCGCAGAAATCCCTTACTCACAGACAGCAGTAAAGACAAAGGATTATTCCGCTATTACTGTTGAGAAGTACGCAAAGGGCGTTTCAATCGAAGCTATCAACGAGCATGGATATGATGATGCTGTTGGTCTTACAGATGATCAGTTCCTTTACGAGCTTCAGAACAACGTAATGGGAAGATACTTCACATTTATCGCTACCGGCTCACTTACAAGTGCAAAGGCTAGTTTTCAGGCTGCACTTGCAGAAGCACAGGGTCAGGTAAGAAATAAGTGGAAGGCTATGAAGAAGGGCATTACTGAGATCGTAGGTTGGTGCAACATTCTTGATGCTTACGACTATCTCGGTGCTGCAAACATCACAGTTCAGAGCCAGTTTGGTCTTAACTATATCGAGAATTTCCTTGGATATAGAAGACTGTTCCTTTGCTCAGAGAACGAAGTAGCTAGAGGAAAGGTTTACGCAACACCTGTTGAAAACCTTATTCTCTACTATGTATCCCCGGATGATTCCGATTTTGCAAGAGCTGGTCTTCAGTACACAGCAGACGAGACAGGTCTTATCGGATTCCACACACAGGGCGACTATAAGACAGCCGTTTCAGAAGCATTCGCACTTATGGGTATGGTACTCATGGCAGAGTATGTGGATGGTATCGCTAATGTCGATATCGACGATTCTTTTCTGACTGATCTCACCGTAGCTCCCGACGCAGCAGACGCGACTTATCCTTGGACAGATAAAACTCCTAGCGATTTCCAGTCCGATATCGCTGTAAACGGTGGTGAGATCACAGGTGAGCTTACATTCATTGAAGGTGGTCTTGCAAATTCCGGTCCTTTGGCTGGTGACGGATACTTCCTTGCACTTAAGTTCAGCAACTTTGCAAGCGGTCTTACTTATGAGGACGTTAAAGTTGGTCTTGTGCCTAGTGCTAGTGGTATGGCATTACAGACACTTGATAATGACAAGAATGCTGTATTTAAGATCACCAACAAGGATACTCAGAAGGTTAAGGTTGTTCAGGCTGATGATGCCGGACACAAGAATGTTCAGCTCTTTAGTCTTAAGAAGCTGACATTAGAGGATACAGGAGCGTAATTCATGTATAAGGTTATAAAAGCGTTCACTGACCTACAGGATAAAAGATATGCCTACAGCGTGGGGGATACATACCCACGCGAAGGCATTACCGTATCTGAGAGAAGGTTAGAAGAGCTTTCATCTGACAAGAACAAACGACATAAGCCGCTTATCGAAAAGGTTGAAGAGGAAAAGGAAGAAGAGTTTATGAATCTTCCTGAAGAGCCTATAGAAGAGCCTGAAAAGGCTGTTGAAGAGGTTAAAGAAGAACCTAAAGCGGATGCCCCTAAAAAGAGAGGTCGTAAGAAAAATGCTTCAAACACTGACTGATATTTGCACATATCTTAAAAACTGGTTTGATCAGAAAAGGTATTATGACACATTTATAATCCGGGATGGAGTTCTTACCGGTTTTGATGGTGTTCTGCAAAATGATCAGTATTACCGCATTGTCGGTAGTGTGTTTAATGATGGGGTTCATAAGTTCGGTGATAATGAAGATGTACTTACGGACGAGACTTTTGACGGTTCAGTGTGGGCTATGGCTATTCCTCCTACGCTCATAGCCCTCGCGTCAGAAGTAAAGGAATGGATTGTCAAATATGGAGGTGTAGACAGTCCTTCCATGAGTCCTTACAATTCTGAGTCATTCGGCGGTTATTCTTACAGTAAATCAGGCGGAAATGCAGACGGAACCGGTGCTAATAGCTGGCAGAGTGCTTTTGGCAGCAGATTAAGCCCGTATAGGAAGATATGATATGTCACTTTTATTAGAAGCGTTTGAACCGTGTACCATTCTTGATAAGAAAACAGAGTCAGACGGTAGAGGCGGTGTGATCACAACATGGAAAGATGGAGCGGAATTTAAAGCGGCTGTTGTTTTTAATTCCTCAATGGAGGCAAAGATAGCAGAGGCACAGGGCGTGAAATCTTTGTATAAGATCACAACGACAAAAAGTGTCATTCTACAGTACCATGATGTATTTCGCAGAGAATCAGACGGCAAAATATTTAGAGTTACGTCAGATGGTAAGGATAACAAGACCCCGGCAAGCGCTTCATTAGATATGAGGGTGGTAGATGCTGAAGAGTATGTACCAACGGGAGAGATTGAAAATGGATAAATGGCAAGCACAACACCAGTTTTGGTCGTCATTTGGTATCCCGGCGTATGAGGAAAACAGTGTACCGAAAGGCGCTGAATTTCCTTATATAACATATCAGGCAGTAAGCAGCGGATTTGAAGCTATTTTGACCGTTAGCGCGTCAGTTTGGACACGCACTACATCTTGGACACAGGCAGATGCAAAAGCGGATGAAATAGAGCGTTATATACGTTCTATGGGCTGCCCTGAAATTGATGGCGGTAGATATCGAGTTTATATAGGGGATACAACCTTTGCACAAAGCATGGGCGACCCTAATGATGATCAGATAAAGAGAAAACTTTTAACTGTAACATTTGAATTTATGACTTCATGAAAGGAGTTGTGAAAATGGGTAAGAGATATACAGTCATTCCCAAGGATACATTTGATACGTTGCAGTTTGATGCTGGTGTACTTCTTAAGCGTTTTGACATTGAGGCAGCAACATCAAGTGTAGACAATCCGGGATTTACAGATGATGATTTGATCTGTGCTACAACGGGCGGTATCAATGCTTCATGCGTTCCTACTTTTAGTGATTTCGGTGAGGACGTTGATAATGTACCCGTAAATATGATGGAGTTCAAACACCTTGATTCTTGGGAGTGTAAGCTTTCAACTACAGGTCTTGGAACATCACCGCAGCTTATTAAGATGGCTCTTGGCGCTGCTGATATCAACGGCACAACAAAGATTATCCCTAGATCATCACTTGATCTTAATGATTTCAATGATATTTGGTGGGTAGGAGACAAGGCAAACGGTGGATTTGTTGCAATCCAGCTTAAAAAGGCACTTGCTACAACCGGTTTTTCACTTCAGACAACAAAGAACGGTAAAGGCACCGTAAGTCTTGAAATTACCGGACACGTTTCAATCAATGCACAGAATGAGGTTCCCATGGAATTTTATAGCATTGACCCGGCAAGCCCTGTTGTTGAGCCTGATGTGACTCTTAATAAGGGTAATATCGCACTTGTAGAGGATGATACATACACACTTGTAGCTACAACCGTTCCTAGCGGTGAGCTTGTAGAGTGGTCAACATCAGACGATACAGTAGCAACCGTATCAGATGGCGTTGTAACTGCTGAAGGTGCTGGAAGCGCAGTGATCACAGCTACAATGACATACGGTGGAAAGACATATACAGATTCTTGTAACGTAACCGTTACAGCCGCAGAAGCATAAGGAGAATTGAATGAAGTTATCAGAAATTAAAGGGGATAAAGCCCTTGATGTTTTAGCTGATATTATCGAGCCTTTAGGAGAAATCCTTACAGACCCGGAAATTCAGGAAATGAACAAAGCTGGTTTACCAAAGATCAAGATGGTAAGCCCGGCAATAAAAAATCACAAGAAAGCTGTCATAACGATACTTGCTTTACTTGATGGGGCAGACCCGGATAATTACGAAGTTAACTTACTGACATTACCTAAACAGGTAATAGATATACTTCAGGATTCAGAAATGCAAGCGGTTTTTCAGTCGCAGAGTCAGATGATGCAAAGCGAGTCTTTTGGCTCTGCTACGGAGAGTACAGAGGAATAAGGAAGATTAAGCCATTCATGCGGTATGTTACGGCACGGTTACTAGATGAAAGCCGTGATCTAACGTACCGCATTTATGTTACAGACTGTTTGAAAGCACTGGCGGATGGAAATATCCGATATATCGACCTTATTCAGCAACAAAAAAAGAAGGTAGAAACCCGTACATCTAATGAGATAGTAAACGACATTAAGCAAGGCTTAATGAAGATAGGTGGATAGTATGGATTTATTTGATTTATTTGTCCTCATTAAAGCGGATTCAAGTGAATATAACAGTGCTTTAGATAAGGCAAAAAGTGACGGCGAAAGCTTTTCGAGTAAGATCGGTAGCGTTATTGGCACGGCTGGAAAGTTAGCTGCTGCTGGAATTACTGCTGCCGGTACTGCTGCTGTTGCTTTAGGCGGTCAGGCGCTTAATGCTTATAAGGATTATGAGCAGTTAGCCGGTGGTGTCGCTAAATTATTTGGTGATGCACAAGAAACAGTAATGAAAAATGCTGAACAGGCATACAAAACTGTTGGAATGAGTGCTAATCAATACATGGAAACGGCAACTTCCTTTTCTGCTGCATTGATAAATGATTTGGAAGATCAGCAAGCCGCCGCAGAACGTACCGACCTTGCTATGCGTGCTATAGGTGATAACGTAAACACCTTTGGCTCTAGTATGGATAGTGTGCAAAATGCCTTTATGGGTTTTGCGAAGCAGAACTATACCATGCTAGATAACCTTAAGTTGGGCTATGGTGGTACAAAAGAAGAAATGCAACGTCTTGTTGATGATGCTAATGAGTATGCAAAATCAATCGGAATGGATGCAGAGCTTGAAATGGAAAGTTTTGCAGATATTGTAACGGCTATTGATCTTGTTCAGCAAAAGCAAGGTATCGCTGGTACGACTGCAAAAGAAGCAGCAACTACTATTGAAGGCTCATTAAACATGACAAAGGCAGCTTGGACTAATCTAGTTTCAAGTCTTGCTAATCCTGATGCTGATTTAGGGCAGCTTATGGACAATCTCGTAGTTGCATTAGTTGGTGAAAATGAAGGTGAAGGCTTAATTAACCAGCTTGTACCGGCATTTGAAAATATTATGCAGTCAATCCCTAATCTGCTTAAAGGACTGGCACCGATCATATCAGGTGTATTTCCTCAGATTGTATCCATAGTGTTACCGGTTGCTATTGAAGCCTTTGGAATGCTTTTAACAGGAATTGCAGAAGCGGCGCCCGAATTGATATCCGCTGTATTTAGCTCTTTAGGTGAAGTAATAGGCGGACTTCTTGAAGAACTTGGCATAAAGAATGAAGTAGATGGTTTCTTAGAGGCTATTAGTGTTGCATTTGATGAAACTATACCTCAGATACAGGAATCATTTAATGGATTACTGGAAGCGATATCCCCGATTACTGAATTTATACAGTCGCTAATAGATAAATTTACTGAGTATGTAACAAGCGGTACGGCATTAAATGATATTACGACTTTAGTTAAGGATGGAATAACATTCTTAGGTGATGCAATAAGCGCTGTTATCGACTTTGTAGCTACAATCGTAAGCAGTTTGACAGATTTTGCCTCTGCACTTTCAGTAAATGAAGGAGTAAACAACCTCAAAGAAGCTTTACAGGGTGTTGCTGATCTTCTCACGCCGGTTACAGATGGTGTTTCATCACTTGTGGATAAATTTATAGAGTACGTCACGGAAGGCGGTCTTGCTAATGATGCAACGACACTGTTTAATGATGCTCTTGGTTTGCTGAATGGTGTTATTTCTATTCTTGCGAGTGGAATTGCTGAAGTTGTAACGGCAATAACCGACTTTATTACATGGTTGACTAGCGGAAGTACGGGAGCGTCAGCATTTAAAGCTACAGTAGTAGGTCTTACGGCTGCTTTAGGAGCTTATAAGGCGGTTGTATTAGCAATTACTATAGCGGAAAATGCAAAAACCATAGCTCAGAATGCTGGTACGCTTGCTATGAATCTTGCAAAAGTAGCGCAGCTTGGATTGAACGCGGCTATGAATGCAAACCCGATAGGCTTAATAATCGGTCTTATTGCCGGTCTTGTAGCAGCGATCATTTATCTTTGGAATACTAATGAGAATTTCAGAAATGCAGTAATTGAGATATTCAATGCTGTAAAGAATACAATTTCAGATGTTGTAAATGGAATAGTTGAATTTTTCACTGTAACATTACCGGATGCTTTTAATAGTTTTGTAAGTATGATAAGTGAATTGCCCGGCAAGGCTCTTCAGTGGGGTAAGGATATGCTGCAAAACTTCATAGACGGTATTATCAGTATGAAAGATGCTGTGATCAATGCGATTTTATCCGTAGTACCTGAACCGATTAGAGAGTATATGGGATTTTCAGAACCGGAAAAAGGTCCTTTGTCGAACTTCCATACATACGCGCCTGATATGATGAAACTTTTTGCACAAGGCATTAAAGATAATGCTGGAATGTTAGAAAGTACATTTGCAGATGCGGTTGATTTCTTAGATGAAGATCATGATTTTGAGATTACTGGCGGAATAAAGACAAACAAGAGCGGATATTTTAATGAATATGGTGAAGAAGGCGGCGGAATAAACTATGATGTTCTTGCAGATGCTATTGTAGCAGCATTTATAAGGGCGGATATCGCCGTAGAAATGGATAACCGTGAATTTGGTCGATTAGTAAGAAAGTTGGGGGCTGTAACGTAATGGATTTCTATTATATTAACTCAAACGGTCGAAAAATCGACCTTACTCAAAGTCCATATATCGGTGTTAGAAGTAATGAGCTTTTCGAGTTTGAATGGGATTACATAACACAAGGTCAGGCAGTACAGAAAATCGTCAAATTTGAAAAGTACATGAAGAAAAAGAAATTTCAGGTGGTGATCTCCGGTAAAACAGATAAAGAATACCGGGAAAATCTCGATAAATTCTTGCAGCTTACAGATGTAGATATTAACAATCTTACAATGGGTAAGTTGTATGTCGGGGATTACTACTTGGAGTGCTATATATTTGCGTCAGGCAAAAAGAAAAGATATATAGACACTCTAAAAACAATGGTGGAATGTTCAATAATTTGTGAAAACGGCAATTGGCAATCAGATCAAAAATGGTCTTTTAGGGCTGTTACGCCTGAAGAAGAGGAAGAAACGACCGGAAACGGTATTATTTATCCTTATGACTATATGTATGATTATTCAGCGCCGTTTGGAGCTTCTACTATTATCAATGAGTCATATCTTGATACAGATTTTGAGCTGGTATTTTTCGGGGCTTGTCTACTGCCGGAAGTAACTATAGGCGGAAATGATTATAGAATCAATTATGAGCTTGGAGCTGATGATTATTTGACGATCAATTCAAAAACAAAGACCGCCACAGTTACTAAATATAATGGTGAAAAGGTCAATGTATTTATGTATCGTGACCGTGACTGGGATATCTTTGAAAAGATTAAGAGTGGCGGAAATCTTGTACTTTTAGCGGATAGTATAGCGCTTGATGTAACACTGTTCTATGAGCGTTCAGAGCCGTTTTGGGGTGATCAGAAATGGACATGATATTTGCTGATGAAAACTTAATAGATCAGGGAGTATTACAGGATTATTCTTTTGATGAAGAATATGGTACCGGGGCTTCAGATACAAATACCTTTGAGTGTCGAGTTCAAAAATATAATCCTTCTGTCACCGGTGCTTTTGGTGTTAAGCCTATTACACAGGATTTTATTTTGTATGTTGAGTTTACAGAGTACGGGGGAATAATTGATCGTGTTGAGTCTGATACAAAGACTGGCGAGATCATTTATTCCGGTCGTACTTGGCATGGAATTTTAAACTCTTATGTAATCCAGCCGCCTAGTGGACAGATTTATAGGACATACTGGGGGGAATCAAATGAAGTCCTTTCACAGATGATCGAAGATATTGGTATGACATCACTGTTTGTGGTGGATATTGTTGAAGAAGTAGATAAAACAATAGATGTCAACGCTTTTGAAGTGCGTTATGAAAAGGCGTATGACTGTATTATTAGACTTCTTGAAGAGTGTAACGCGAAATTGCTTGCATATTATCAAAGTGGACAAGTACACTTAGGTATTGTGCCTTCATGTAACTATGCAACAAATGAAGAGTTCGACTCTTCTCAGGTTCCTTTTAAAGTTGGATATACATATAACAATGTAAATCATCTTATTTGTTTGGGTCAGGGTGATGGCGTTGATCGTGCTGTTATTCATTTATTTATGGATGATGGTGAAGTCGTACAGCCTTATGCAAAAGTTGATAATCCAAAACAAGATAGTGATTATTACTTGGATGAATCGCATAAAGTTATGACTGGTCTTGCAGAAATAGTAGATGTATATGATGCTCCTAATTCAGAGATCATAACAAATTATAAACCGCAGACTACTAAACCGGCGGACTGGAAGGGTACTTATCATACAAAGTATTACAAAAAGACTGAAGAAAACGGTGAAACCAAGTATTCGTTGTTTAAGCAGTTTTTTAGGGATGAATACAGACTTACTACAGAAGAACCGGGTAACTGGGTAGTAAGTAGAGGCTTCTCAGATTATTATTACTGGGATAGCTACGCTAATTCTCAGTGGTATAGATGGAACTCGGAAGTAAATGCGTGGGCTAAATGTAATGAGGGTGACGAAGGTGCAGTATTAAAATCCGGTGCTTATGTATCAGTTAAGGCTTTAACTGGCGTTGCCCCGGAATATGTACCGACTGGCGGTTTTCAAACACAGCCCTCAGATTGGATTTCAAATTATAGTAGTAAATATTATCAACCTAATGGAACTGGCGGATGGACTAATGCACAGGCTGAATCTTATGTTACATACGGTGCTGGCTCAACAAAAGATAATCCTGACGGTGCAAAACTTGGCAGCAAGCCTTTAGACTGGGATTGGAATTTTGGTAATTACTATACAAGAGAAAAGATCGTTGCTACTGGTAAATATGTTTATACCGCAGTACAAGCAAAAGATCATACTCAAAAAATAGAAAAGATTAATAAAAGTAAAATCCCGGAGAGTGAATGGTCTAGTACATGGACAAATTATTATGTTATTGCCAATACAAAAGCAAAGGAAAATAAAAAGATCGTAAAATATGCCGGTAAATATATAACTGCACAGGATGCCGTAAATATAAAAATGATTAGTCTGAAGAAGGGTAAAAGCTATCCAGCATATACAAAGGGTAAGTTTTACAATATAACCCTTGTACCGGTAGCCCCGGATTTCAAAAAGCCTAAAAAGAGTGGTAATAAATGGGTTGCTGCTGATGTATTCGAGAAATATTCACATCAAGACCCCCCGACTTTTGAAGCCGGAAGGTACTACGAGCAGAAGATCAATGACATTCCGAATTGGGAACCGGGAAAATATTTTTATTTAGAAAAAGAGCAAGAGCAGTTTCCTGAATTTGACCCGAATAATTGCTATTATCAGGTGTTTGATCGTATGGCTATGCTTGTAAAAGCTGGTATTGAAAAAATGAATGCTATGTGTGATACATCAACACTTGATATCAACCTTGAATTGGAATCGAATTATGATGTCATGGATGTTGTCGGTAGTATTGATGAAGTAACCGGCTTGTCGGTAAATAAACCAATACTACGAAAAATAATCAAGATTAAAAAGGATATAGTCTCTGTAGATTATGAGGTAGATTAAATGTCAGATATTTTTGAGACAACTGAGTATATCGTAAAAGGAAACCCGGACACAGCGGAAACGCCGCCAAGCCCCGGCGGAGGTTTTAACCCTGATAGTTTGTCAGCGAGTACAAATACTCCGGTAGATGCAGACTTGATCATTACGAAAGAGTCTAATACATGGGTAAAAAAGACCTTTTCTAAAGTATGGGATTACATTAAGTCAAAGATAGGCATAAACAATTCACAAGGCAGTGCTAATAAGTTTCTGAATGAAAAGGGAACTTTTACTGTAGTAAACAGCGGCAAAGAGTACGACCTAGAATTTAACAACGATCTTGACGAGGTAACACTTACAGAGGATAGCGTTGATAAGACTACACTGCCATTAGTGGCTACTTATGTCGGCACAAGGGCTGATTGGAACAATCTATCAGCGGCAGAACAGTCACAGTATAGAATTTTGCATTTTACTGATGAACAAGTTTCTGTATTTTCACATATTGGACAGATAATAGAGTCCACAACACTTGATACGGAAGCAAAAGTAAAGGCGGTCTATGGCGTAAGTACATCATGGATACAGCACACAGGCTATATGCTAAGAGGTGCTTCAAGTAGTGTAACAGCAAACCATACAGGCAATGATGGTGGTGCTGACAGTGTAGAAGTTAGCTCAGTTGCTAGTCATAACCATAGTACATCGTCAGATGGTGCACATGCACATATTGTGCCATATAGTGGAACAGGTGGTAATGGTTATGCATCATATAAACTAGCCGCAGGTCAAGAAAGCACTGTAGGAATTCCTAGTAATGGCTCTGCGCATAATCACACAATAACTAATAAGGGAGCTAATTACACAGTAAACACTTTACCAAAATACAAGAACGTCTACATATGGGAGAGAGTATCATGAGTACATACGAAAGAGACCCCAATACAGGAGATTTAAACTTATTAGATGGTATGCGGTCGATAGATGATGTTAAAGCCCTCATGCTTGAATTTTGTTACCCAGTTGGAAGCTTTTATATTTCAACAAAAAACGTATCTCCTCAAACATTTTTAGGAGGTACGTGGGAGAGTAGAAGTGGATATATGCTGAGGGCAGCTACTAGTGATGTAACGTTTGATAAAGCAAATGACACAAATGATGGCGGTGCTGACAGTGTAGAAGTTAGCTCAGTTGCGAGCCACAATCACAGCGTTGATGCAATAAGCATATCGTCAAGTGGAGCACACCAACATAAACCATATTACACTACCACTCCTAAGAGCGGTGGAAGTGGCGCTGAGTATCCGTCATGTACAAGTGATAGATCAAGCTCAAAATCCAGTTATTATATCAATGCTTCGGATGGTTCACATACACACTCAGTACCGTCACATACGGCAAAGGATAAAGGCGCTAGTTATACAATATCAACACTACCTAAATACAAAAATGTTTATATGTGGGAACGCACAGCATAAATGAAAGGAGAACACATGAACACACAGTATCTTAAACTTAACGATAACAAATTTTATCTCTCAGAGGTAAATGGTGTCAATGCAGAGGAGCACAAGTTAGAGCTTACTGTTAAGGCTGAGAATAATACGTTTGAGAACATTAAAGATTCATTCTCAGACCTTGATAACGTAACCATCTATTCAGCTATAGTACAGGAAGACGGCAGAGAGACAGATGAGATTGTACAGCAGTATTTCGACAACTTCACAAAGCTGGATAAGCTCAGTTACAACCTTGACTCTGACACCTACACAGTAACTCTTGTAGTACCTAACGAGGTTGAAGCAAGACTTTCAGAACTTGAAGATGCTGTTAATTTCTTAGTAATGGGAGGTAACGAATAATGGCAAAGTATTTAGCAAGACAGATTAAGAATGGCAAGTTAGATTATGAAGAGGTTATATCTAAGTATCCTCAGTTTAAGGATGAAATAGACAGACTTCTTGCATGATATAAAGGGCGGCAAATAGCCGCTCTTTTTGTACGATCATATACAAACACCGGTTATTGTATGTTATAATAAGCGTGATAAGAAACCACAAGCCGTAGGGATATTGACCCTATGGCTATTTTTATTTTAAGGAGAAAAGTTATGGAGATTGTAACTGGTAGCACTGGGGAAGCTCATGTAACTCCGATAGATGATGCTGTAAGAAATAGTAATTTTGGATACTACACAGATCGAATTGTCTTTGATACTTTCCGTGCATTAGAAGCGGTCGCCATAACGGCAAATGAAGTCCGGGTTTATGGCGGCTATGGAATGAATCAGGGAAGATTATTTAAAATTGATCAAACTGATTATGACTCAGTAACTATTGAAAACGGTTCTCAGGGTGTTAAGAGATCGGATTTGATCGTTGCTCGCTATACTATGGACTCACAGACCGGCTTTGAAGATATTTCTCTTGCGGTCATAAAAGGTCAGAGCGGACAGACATACACTGACCCTTCATACACAGTGGGTAACATCAATGAAGGCGATTCTTTAGATGAATTTCCGCTGTATAGAGTAAAGATAAACGGAATTGTTATCGAAGCTGTAGAGCCATTGTTCGAGGCTACACCTGACGGCGGAAGGCTTGGAATAATTGAAAAACGCCTTGACGGGGCTATGAAAGTTGATCTTGAAAGTGAGAATAGCGGTACGCTGGATGGTTCAGAAAATGTTGATATCGGCGTAAAAGGTGTTTTGCCTATAGAACATGGTGGTACCGGAGCAAATACAGCAGCGGCAGCAGCAAAGAGTATTGTAATTGATACAGCCACAGCAGATGCAAATGATGTTACGGATGCTACAGAGCTATTTACATCAGCTCATAACGGAGCCTTTGCTTCTACGATCTATAAAAGAACAGCCGTAAAATTATGGAATTATATTCAGGCAAAGGTAAAAGCTTTACTGGGTATGAGTAGTAATGAGATTGTATCCGTTTCTCATGGCGGTACTGGAAAATCTAGTATCACAAGCGGAAGTGTACTTGTCGGAAATGGAACGGGAACGCCTACAGAAAAGGGTGTTGTAACTGATCTTTCTAATCCAAGTAATGATAATATCCCTACAGTAAAAGCCGTTTCAGATGCTATGGGAGCTGCCGGGTACGGCGATATGCTTAAGAGCGAATGGACTGAAAACAATTACCTGAAATATGGTAAAGGTGGTATTGGTGCTAGGACTATAGATTCTACTTCAGGCGGAGTAGAAAACAGCACTAATTTGACAACTGCTGGTGCTTTATATGCTACGGCTTCTGCTATAAATACAGCGACATCAACAGCATTAGCAAATAAGGCAGATACATCCGCTTTAGGAACTCAGGTTACTTATTCTTTAAGTGGAACAACATTAACCATTACGACAAAGTAAAGGGGTATCAAAATGTCTATATCACTTGATAATACTAATCTTACACGGATTATATATAATGGTACGGATGTAGATAAGGTTATTTATAACAATGTCGAAGTATTTAAAAAGCATGTTTTGAGGATAAATTTTACAGGTCGTCACCTTGCCACATCCAGTAGTTATCCAGTAAAAGTTAAAAGCGAATCATCAAATACTTATGAAATAGCCGGTGCTTCTTATCCTTTTTCTTTAAATGTTGCCCATGGAGAACGTGTTACTATTGATTTTAGCGTTTATAGGAATTTTTACAGTAATAATCTTCCTTATGGATATGAAAGTGATGGCGAATTTGGTCCTCAGATAGATGCCAAAAACACACATTATGGTTTTGGGTATGATTCAAATAAAACCAAACTATCATTTATCATGGATAAAGATATAACATTTATTCCTTATACAGATTACTATGATGAATGGGAGGGATATATGGGTGTGTTATATACTAGAACTGGAACGTATGAGGGTCAGCCGAAAAGAGATACTGATGCATTATTTTTAGCACAAGTGCAAAGTAATGGAGCTGTAACAAATTTGACGGATGTAATTTATTCCTAAATGCATGAATATTTGCTAAGATGCTTTTCCTATTCATTTATGTTATAATTTAATTAATCCACGAGCCATAATCGGCTTGTGGATTTTTTTGTGGGGTAAAAAGATGATTACAAATATATTACCGTACTTTCAACTTGCGGCAACTTGCGGAACACTTATAGCCATGATCTATGCACTATCTAAGTTTGTGAAGAGACCGCAAGAGGATTTAGAGGATAGGGTAACAAAATTAGAGGTTAAACAGGAAGAGATAGAGGATTCACTAAAAATGGGGAATGATAAGTTTAGAGAGCTTAAGAACGCTTCTACTCTTATTGTAACTTCTATTATTGCCCTGATAGAGTTTGAAATGGATTATTGTATGCACCATGGAGATGAAAAAATCTCTGATGATCTTAAGAAAGCAAAAGATAATCTGTATAGTTTTTTAGCGGAGAAATAATGGTTAAAAGGATAGGAAGTTTAAAAGATTTAACTAAATATGTGATTTTCAGCATAACGATAGTGTTAATATACACGATTGCTGAATTTATAGTATCCACGATCACCGGCATTCACCATGATACATTAACAATGGCTGTATATGGATTCTTTGGTGGTGAGCTGGTATTAACTGCTGTGATCAAGATTTTCAAGTTGCGGAGGGAATAACATGCACGATTATGTAATTGATATTTTGGTATTTGTGATCACTGTTCTTGGAATAATCCTTACAAAAAATGTCATTCCATATATAAAAACTCTGATAAAGACAAGCGATTATGCAGATATTTACGATATCGTTGAAGTCGCTGTAAAGGCAGCAGAGCAGAAATGCACAGCGCCAAAACAGGGAAAAGCTAAGAAAGCAGATGTTTACAACTTTGTTTCTCGCTGGCTTGATAATAAAGGAATACATATTACTGAAGATGAATTAGATAGATTGATCGAGGCGGCTGTATATTCCATGAATACGGAGGTATAACATGGTAACTATCGCTCATGCTTCTTTAGATGAAAAAGGAAGTATAAAGAACGGAAAAGCCGGTGATCAGACCGGTAAAGAAGTTTGTATAAGAACATGGTACTCTAAGCCGTGGAATTGTGTAATTAGGTTCAGAGACCCGGATATGCGTGATAAAGTAGCTGAAGCTATGGAGCACGCAGCAAATAATCCGCATATAGGTTATGATCAAAACCAAAGAAATACGCTTTTAACGGCTGTCAGGCAGTGTGATTATGACCCTAAAGGCGTACCTTTTGACGTTGAAACGGATTGCAGCGCACTTGTGACGGTTGCTTGTATTTATGCTGGTATTGCTGAAGAATCATTAGTAAAGGCTGGTAATTGTGCGACAACTAGCACATTAAGAAGCCGCCTGAAAGATACCGGGGAAGTATCAATATTTACATCAAAAGACTATACACATGATACTGATAGGCTTTTAAGAGGGGATATCCTTTTATCTGAAGGTCATCATGTAGCCGTTGTTGTAAGCGGTAATCTTAAAGATGTATCAGATAGATCACTTGATGAAGTGGCTATGGCTGTAATTCGTGGCGAA
>JAEEGL013564013.1_pt1 | contig 17171 bp, 10 predicted proteins | sample 9134231 | NCBI WGS metagenome assembly JAEEGL01 (sample SAMN16246548, study PRJNA631951) | gut metagenome | biome: gut microbiome; feature: rumen; material: fiber-attached | host: Bos | place: Iran: Karaj | collected 2018-10
ACAAATCATTTTTTTTTATTCTCCTACGGATTAGTCGGATTATACGGATTATCTTCATCGCGCAGCCAATCCGACCAATCCGTACAATCCGTAGGAGACAAATCATTTCTTTTTTTATCCTCCTACGGATTAGTCGGATTATACGGATTTTTCTTCATCGCGCAGCCTATCCGAACAATCCGTACAATCCGTAGGAGACAAATCATTTCTTTTTTTATTCTCCTACGGATTAGTCGGATTGTACGGATTTTCTTCATCGCGCAGCCAATCCGACCAATCCGTACAATCCGTAGGAGACAAGAATAAAGTAGGAGACAAGAATAAAGTAGGAGAATCTATATTGGATTCCCATCGAATCTATATTAGATTCTCCTCGAATCCATATTAGATTCTGTTTTCTGATGATACTCTTACTTGACACTTGACACTAATGACAGTAGAAAATAGAGATTATCTCGCGTACCGTGTGTGTGCGCGGTACGCATGAGGTTTTCTTAGAAATCCAGTGTCATAAGTGTCAAGTGTCAACCTTTGTACTACTTCACGCGCCAGTCAGCAATATTATGCTCCTTGCTACTAAAGCTAATGCCCACTTTGGCAACGGGGCGACCATCCGTGAGATATTTCTCAGCGTAACCCTTGCGATCTATCTGGTCAAGGGCTGCCTCAACGGTGTCATCATATTTGATTTCAATGACGTAAATTCCTTTCGGCATCAACAGCACGATGTCACTCTGACCTTTGGCCGTCGATTCCTCAGCACGCACGTCGGCTCCGAAAGCCACCAGCAGCGTGTAGAGCAAGGCATGGTAGTAATGCTCGTTCTTATTATCTTTCTCCCACTGGTAAGGCACACCCGCATAGAACGTCTTAATGGCCTCAATGAACGCAGGAAGGTCGTTGTTGCGCTGGAACATCTTATAGGCCACCATCAAGGCAGAACGTTCGCGGTCACCACCGGTACTGTTGGTGACGTAGTTGTAGAGACTGCCTGCAAAGCCTTTTCTGACTTCCTCGTTAGGGAAGCCAAGCGTGTACATATCGATATCCTCGTCGTAGCGTTTGATGGTGAGGTAGCCGCTTTGGTAGAGAACAGGCAACGGTGCCTGATAACTATCGAAGGATTGGTTGAAGTCACTGGAATCGCATAGGGCACCATCCACGTCACTGATTTCCAGCGGCGGCATCTCACGAAGCATTGCGATGAGGGCGCTGGGGGTAGCACTGTCAAACCAATACTTGTCAATCTTTCCCGACTTCAAGGCATATACCATACTGAAGGGGTTATACATATCGGTCATCCCCTCACTGAAGTGGTAACCGTCATACATGCGCTTCAGGTCGGCCAGCGTCTGGTCGTAGGTTTTGCCGCGCGCAGCTGCCATCTGTTCGATATCAGGACGCAAGAACGTGGTCAATTCTTCCTCACTGATGCCGCAGATGGTCTCATAATGAGGCTGCATAGAGATATTCTCCAGATTATTGAGCTTCGAGAAGATGCCCATCTGCGAGAACTTCGAGATACCCGTGATGAAGACGAACTGCAGATGGCTGTCAAGGCTCTTCAGCGGACCGAAGACATCCTGAAAGCGATTGCGCACGATGGTTTGTGTCTCCGAGTCGCCAAGACTATGGAGCATCATGTTGTCGTATTCGTCACAGAGAACCACCACCTTGCGCCCAGTCTGATTGTGGGCAGTGCGGATGATGTTGCCCATGCGGAGACTAAAGCTACCTTGGCCTACGGAAAGGCCGTACTGTTTCTCGTAGTCGGCCAGTGTGTTGCTGATGTACTCGTCAAGTCGCTCTATTGATGTAAGATTGGCGGCACTAAAGTCAAAACGAAGCACGGGATACTTCTCCCACTTCCAGTCGGTTGTGGCGATAAAGAGCTGTGGCTGCTCAATACCATCGTCGGTTGAGAAAGCATCGAATAGTTCACGACGGCCTTCGAAGACGGCGGCCAGCGTAGATACCAGCAAAGACTTGCCAAAACGACGCGGACGACTGAGGAAGTAGGGACAGCCCTCAGTAATCATCTTATAGATGAGCGCAGTTTTGTCAATATACACGTAGCCTTCCTTGCGAATCTTCTCGAAGCTCTGGATGCCTACGGGGTATTTTCTCTTTGCTGCCATACAGATAGAACGCTTTGTGAAAGACTACCTCACGCGCCAGACGTTGAGGGTGATGCCCTTGAAGTCAGAGGAGAAGGTGGGAGCGCAGATGAAGAGGGAGTTGTTGAGCCAGCCGTACTTACTGTCGGCAGGCGCCTCAAACTGGGGAGCGGCACGGAAATAGAACGACGGTTTACCGTCGGCATCGGTACCACCACGGATGATGCCACGGTTGCGCACATGGATATAGACGCCATCGTCGGTCTTGATGCAGTAGATGGCCTCCAGCTCAGTGCGTCCCTGAGCGTTGGCCAACTGATAGTCGGCACCGCCGTTGATGATGGTGCCCTTCAGCAGCGGCCCTTCGAAGGTGCCGCCCGTGATGGGGATGACGGTACGGCGCCCATGCTGGGTGTTGTCAATGGCAAACGCCTCGCCAAGGGTCACCTTCAACTGGAGGGCGAACTCCAACTGAGGGGCCTCATCGGGTGCCGGAGCCTGCGCCCAGCCCGTCACGCTGGCTACTGCCAGCAACGCTATCATCAATATTTTCTTCATCATATCCTTGTCTTTTTATTCTCCTACGGATTTCTTTTTTTTATTCTCCTACAGATTTCTTTTTTATTCTCCTACGGATTACACGGATTTTACGGATTTTTCATGCGCAGCCATCCGACCAATCCGTAGGAGACAAATTATCACATCGCGCAGCAATCCGACTAATCCGTGCAATCCGTAGGAGACAAATCATCACATCGCGCAGCCATCCGACTAATCCGTACAATCCGTAGGAGACAAATCATCACTCGTAAACGAGGCCTTCGGTGGGATAGAGGTACCAGTCGGTGGCGCTGGTGTGATCCTCAGCCCAGTCGGCGAAGGAGTGACCAGAGCGTCCGTAGGCCACACGCATGATACGCGTAGAAGAACCGATGGCCTGCCACTCGATGGGATACTTGAAGTCGCCAGGCACACAGATGGCCCAGGGATAGTTGTCATTGTACATCGACTTATCGGCACCATAGTCAGCCAGCACGTCCTGCGTCTTGAAAGGCACCGTGTGCACCTCCCAGAAGCCGCCGTTGTACTGCTCCACGATGAACACATCGAGGTTGGCCTCGCAGAACTTCTGCGCAGCGGCCTCGCTATTCATCTCGAAGGTATAGGTGACCACAGCAGGCGGCACGTCGTTCTCATAGTACTCATAGGAATCACCACGCTTCACGGTGTTGAAGAACCACGCCTTGATGGAACCGTCTGTGGCCATCTCGTGTCTGATAGCCCAGTGGGCATTGCTGAAGAGGTTGATGACCACATCGGTCAGTCCGTTGTACTTCATGCCGTCAGGCAGGAGAATTTCACTACTACGGATGATCTTGGTACCCGTCGAGGGATAGCCCTCGTCGAAGTTACCGTCGCGCTGATAGCTGGCGATATCGCTCATCTTCACATCCTTGACACGGATGGCAGCAGCAATCTGCTCCATGGCACCCACGGCATCAAGGCTCACCTTGAGCGTCACCTTCTTGCCCTCAATGGTGGGGGTGAGGGTCAGCACGGCATCGTTGAAGTCGTAGTCGCCCATCTGCGGGAAGTTATCCTCAAAGCAGTAGCGCAGCGAGAAGCTGCTGGCTTCCGGCACATTCTCCTCAGGCTCGCCGCTATAGGCAGCACCGCAAGCATTGTCGGCAATCGTGACCTTGGCTCCATTGTAGCCCGTCATCTTCGCGCCGCTGGCAGCATCGAGACGGTAGTAAGGCTGATCCCACTGCCCCATCTGGTGTCCCTCCCATTGGTCGGAGGTGAGGTTGCTATAACCGAAATCAAAGTGATTGTCGGTAGCCACATAGAGATGACCATAGTAGTTGGCCACGAATCCCTGGTTGGTGCTCACGTCGCTGCGACGCACGATCTCCTTGGCTTGGAAGACAGCATAGTCGCCCGTTGACGGACCATAAATGCCATAACGGTCTTTCGTGATAGCCATATAGGCAGTACCCGTGACCTGGAAGAGCGAGTTGGATCCCATATCAAGGAAGCCAGGCCCTGAGAACTCAAAGTCCTTGGTAACGACAGAGCCGCCGCCATTCAGACGGAAGCGGTTCTGGTCAGTATCACCCAAACCGATATAGAAGAGGTTGGTGACAATCAGACGGCAGTTGTTGATGACATCAGTACTGCCTGCCTGATAGGTATAGTTGCGGGTGGTGTAGGTACCATCGTTGTGCCATGTGCACTGATTACTGTTGACAGTGGTGGTGCCGCTGACGGTGATCGTGCCGTCGTTATAGAAGTCGGCACTGCCCTCCACGCCAACGGTAGCGGCCGTGGCCGTGCCTTCATTGATGAAAAGCGAACGGTCGTTCTTCACACCAATCTCACCTGTTACGGTGAGCAGGTTCTTATTCAGGAACTGTGCATCCTCATCAACGGTGAGCGTACCGGTCTCCAAGGTCTTCGCATTGACAGTCTGACAGCGGTCGTCAATATGATAGATGCCCGATGCCAACACAGCGCCTTCATTATAGAGCGAGCCATCAGAAGCATTGGGGTCGCTCCACCAAGGATTGTAGGTACTGTAGAGCGTGATGCTCGACGACTCAATGGTTCCCCTGTTGAAGAAATGGATATTTGCATTGATGTCACCCTTGAAACTGGCACCTTCAGCGATATAGACATTCACGTTGCCATACTTGAAAGCCAGGCCTGAAGGCATCTTGACATGGGCTCCCGGCAACAGATAGATGGTCGTGTTGTTATTGATGGCAAACGACGAGATGTCATAGTCGCCAGCAGGGAAATAGACATTACAGTTGCCCGACCAGAAGTTGAGATTCGTGTCGCTGGACGACACCACATAGTCGCCCGACTGTGACTTCCAATACTCAGAAGGACTCAGTGCGCCGGCAGGCACCGACGTCTTGAAGTTGGAAGCATCAGGAGCGTCGGGGAAGTCAACCTCATGCGCCTGCTGCTTCATGGGCAGCCAGCTGCGTGCTTCAGCAGCAGACGACTGTTCACCAATCAGGCCCTCCACCTTGCCGTCGGCCACGGCCATAGGATAAACCGTCATATAGTTATCCTTGTCGAACAAAGCCACATAGACACACTGCTGGTGAAGCGGATAGCTGATACGGGTGGTCAGCACTTGGCCGTTAGCCACAGTCCCCTGCCCTAACAGTTTCAGGCCATCCGGCTTACTGACAGGATTGGTATCGTAGATCTTCACCTGATAGGTCTGACCGGCCTCCAGATTCACGCCCAGCTCTACGCTGGCCGTGCCCACAGTGCTCCACGTCTGAGCAGGATCCACATTCTGCACAGGGAACGACTGTTTGACCATATTCTGGTATTCCTCCTGGTCAAAATAGTCCTCCTTACATGCCGTTACTCCCAACGACAGCAAGGCCATAGCGATTAAGTACTTATGCATCTTCATCATATATGATTTTTCTAACAATATTGCTTAGACCTTGCGAAATTACAAAATTTTGTTTATAGTCACACCTTAATTTATTGATTTTAGCCGCAATTTCTGTTGTTTTTTGTATTTTTTAACCAATAAAGACCTTACACTTCTTATATTTATTTGTAAATTTGCAGAAAAAATAACATAACCGTTTACATAAAACGTTGTATTTATGAAGAAGTATTTGACGATGGGAGCTGGCGCACTGATGTTGATGATGACTGCCAGCTGTACAAGAGAGACAAACCTGTATGATCCGCAGGCCGTAGCAGAGAAGCTGACTAACCAGTACGCTACTTCCTTTGAGGAGACAGTAGGCAAACCTAATGCCAACCAGACCTGGGGATTCGGTGACGATGCCGCAGGAGCACGCATGACCACACGTGCCATTCAGCCTTCCTACGAATTTCCCGACGATGCCGACGGCAGCAAGTTCCTTGCAGAGGTGCCTGACGGCGTAGAGAAGCTGACGCAGAACGTGGGCCGCGCCAACAACTATATCGACGAGACCTGGCAGGGCGACCTCAACATCTGGGGTGCTGCCACAGCCGAGGGCAACTGGCAGGACCGTTCAGGCGGCACGCTCTACATCAAGGGCAACTGCGACTTCTCGAACCGCAGTTTCTATTTCGACGGCAATTCCGAACTCTTCCTGCTGGAAGGTGCCACGCTGACGCTGAATGCCAACAACGCCGCCAACCTGCAGACCTATACGAAGATCTACGTAGCCAAGGATGCGAAGATCGTGACTCCAGCCGAGCTGAAGCTGAACAACGGTCTGCACATCTACAACCACGGTACGATTGAGGCCGCCAAGCTGTCCACCAACAGCAACAGCGTGCTTTACAACTGCGGCACTGTGACCATCACAGGCAAGATCTCCGTGGAGAACACCCTGTCGGTCATCGTGAACGACGGCATCATCACGGCGGCCGACCTGAACACCGCCGGCAGCGGCAAGGTGCTCAACAACAACGGCGTGACCATCAGCGGTACGACCTTTGTCAACAGCAACGATAACACATGGGTGAACAACGGCCTGTACCAGACGGGCAACTTCATCTACAACGCCGCCAGCGACGAGGTGATCAACAACTGCCGCCTCATCGTTGACGAGGACTTCAACATCAACCTGGGCGACAACCCCGGCAACGGCAACTTCAAGATGGATGCCGGCTCGAGCGTGGTGACGAAGAACTTCAACGGCGGCGGCAACTGGGCTAAGAACTACTCTACCGGTTGGAGCGCCTTCAATGGCGGTCCCTTCTTCATCTACATGGGCTCAGGCTCCGTGTTCAAAGTGCTGGAGACAGCCACGATGAACGCCACGAAGGCCGACTACGGTTTCTACTGCACAGGCAGCGACTGGGCTGTGCTGCAGGCTAAGAACATCGTGGCCGGAACTGCTGGTCAAGGCTACGAGGTGACCTACGGCGGCAAGCTCGCCGTGGTGGCTGAGACCCACTTTGCACAGGGCTATAGCGGCCAGTATCCCTACATTGACTTCAAGGACGGTGCCACGATAGCCAACATCTACGCACCGGGCTTCAACGGCGACAAGCCTGCCATCTCCGTACCTGCCACACTCTGTAACCCAGGCTTCAACGGCGGCGGTGGCAAAACCATTAAGGAGCAGGGCCGCATCATCTGCGAAGACCTTGGCACCATCGGTGACTTCGACTTCAACGACGTAGTTTTCGACGCCATCATCTACACCGACGGCACCACCGACATCACGCTGCTGGCAGCAGGCGGCACGCTCGACCTGACCGTGGCCGATGTGGAGGTACACGGCGAGCAGGGCTTCAACGTGGGCAAGACCAACGACATGTGGCACATGGTGAACACAGGTGAGCCTGGCTATAAGCCTTACACCAACCACCCCATCGAGAAGAAAGATCCCGTGAACTTCATCGCCAAGGAGAAGTACTACCGGCTGATCGACATCCCCATCGTCGTGCGCAAGCAGCAAGGCGAGAACATCACCTACTATCAGCTGACCGCCGAGAAGGGTCAGGCTCCGCAGAAGATCTGCGTGCCCATCGGCTTCAAGTGGGACGATGAGTATATCTCCATCACCAAGGCCTACCCCGCCTTCAAGGACTGGGTAGAGGGCGAGGATCCCTTCGACTGGAACTGGATTCAGTCACGCATCGCCCGCTTCGTCGATCTTGACCTGAGGAACAACAAATAATGTTCCTGAGCACACATAGTTTATGGTACTGAACTATATTTGGATTGCATTTTTCCTCATCGCATTCGTCGTAGCACTGGTGCGACTCATCTTCTGGGGCGACTTCGACGTGTTCCCGGCCATGATGGACTCGACCTTCGCCTCGTCGAAGACAGCTTTTGAGATCTCACTCGGCCTCACGGGAGTGCTCACACTCTGGCTGGGTATCATGAAGATAGGAGAACGTGGCGGGCTGGTCAACGCACTGGCCCGTCTTCTTAGTCCCGTCTTCGTGCGACTGTTTCCTGACATTCCCAAGGGACATCCCGTCACGGGCAGCATTTTTATGAATGTGGCGGCCAACATGCTGGGACTGGACAATGCAGCGACGCCACTCGGCCTCAAGGCCATGGAGCAACTACAGGAGCTGAACCCTAAGAAGGACACGGCCACCAACCCGATGATCATGTTCCTCGTGCTGAACACCAGCGGACTGACGCTCATCCCCGTATCCATCATGGTCTATCGGGCACAGATGGGAGCCGCACAGCCCACCGACATTTTTATCCCCATCCTCCTGGCCACCTTCTTCTCGACACTGGCGGGCATCACCATCACCAGTCTCTATCAGAAGATCAACCTCATCAACCGCACCATGCTGCTCACACTGGGCGGTGCCTGTGTGGTAGTGGCCAGCATCATCTGGGGCTTCGGACAGCTCGACTCGCTGATGATGAACCGTGTGAGCACCACCGCCGCCAACATCCTGCTCATGACGATCATCATCGGCTTCATCCTTGCCGGCATCCGTAAGAAGGTGAACGTCTATGATGCCTTCATCGAAGGAGCCAAGGACGGTTTTACGACTGCCGTGCGAATCATACCCTATCTCGTGGCCATCCTCGTGGCCATCGGCGTTTTCCGCGCCTCAGGAGCCATGGACTGGCTCATCGACGGCGTGCGGCTACTGGTCAGCAGCACCGGACTCGACAACCAGTGGGTAGGCGGTCTGCCCACCGCTCTCATGAAGCCGTTGAGCGGCAGCGGTGCCCGTGGCATGATGGTCGATGCGATGACCACCTATGGTGCCGACTCGTTCGTGGGGCGCCTGTCGTGCGTGTTCCAAGGTTCGACTGACACCACGTTCTATATTCTGGCCGTCTATTTCGGTAGTGTGGGCATCCGTTACACCCGTCATGCCGTGGCCTGCGGACTGCTGGCCGACCTGGCAGGTGTCATCTCGGCCATCGCCATCTGCTACCTATTCTTTGCGAATTGAGAATTGAGAATTGAGAATTGAGCGCTCGGCTTTGCCGCTTTTCTTGCGCTCCGTAGGTGCTCAGGCGCAGAGCGGAGTCCAAAGGCGGAACGCCGACTAGAAGAATTGAGAATTGAGAATTGAAAATTCATGAGCAAACTATCAGCACTGGCTAAAGACACAGCCATCTATGGTCTCTCCAGCATCGTGGGCAGGTTCCTCAACTACCTGCTGGTGCCCCTCTACACAGCGAAGATCTCAGCTGCCTCGGGCGGCTACGGCGTCATCACCAATATCTATGCCTTCACGGCACTGATCATGGTGCTGCTCACCTTCGGCATGGAGACCACCTATTTCCGCTATACCAACAAGACGCACGAAGACTCCATGCGCGTCTATTCCACCACCCTCATCAGCGTGGGCTTGGTATCGCTCGTCTTCGCCAGTGCAGTGCTCCTGCTGTTGCAGCCTCTCAGCAACGTGATGGGCTATGGCGACCATCCATCCTACGTGGGGGTGATGGCCGTCACCGTGGCCATCGATGCCTTCCTCTGCATCCCCTTCGCCTATCTGCGCCAGCAGAAGAAAGCCATCAAGTTCGCCTCGCTGAAGATGTTCAACATCCTGCTCTCCATCGCCCTCAACTACATCTATTTCGCGATGATGGACGGCAAGGAGGTGGGCTACGCCTTCTATATCAATCTCCTTTGCTCGGCCCTGCTTCTGCCCTGCATGCTGAAGGAGCTGACGGGCTTCCGCTATGTGCTCGACCGCGCCCTGCTGAAGCGCATGCTCAGCTATGCCTGGCCCATCCTGGTACTGGGCATCGCCGGCATCCTCAACCAGACAGCCGACAAGATGCTCTTCCCTTATATATATAAAGGTGCAGATCAGGCTGAGCAGCTGGGCATTTATGGTGCCTGCGTGAAGATAGCCATGATCATGGCCATGATTACCCAGGCCTTCCGCTATGCCTACGAGCCTATCGTCTTTGCCGGCGTCAAGGACAAGGACCAGCATGCCATGTATGCTCAGGCCATGAAGTATTTCGTCATTTTTACGCTCCTGGCCTATATCATGGTCATTGGCTATATCGACCTGCTGAAACTACTGATTGGCGATGACTACTGGTCAGGACTGCGCGTGGTGCCCATCGTCATGGCAGCAGAGATCATGATGGGCGTCTATTTCAACCTCTCGTTCTGGTATAAGCTCATCGACCGCACCATCTGGGGAGCTATTTTCTCAGGCATCGGCTGTGCCGTGCTGCTGCTGGTCAACATCATCTACGTGCCCCGCTATGGTTATATGGCCTGCGCCTGGGGTGGCTTTGTAGGCTATGGCGTGGCCATGCTCGTGTCGTACTTCGTAGGGCAGAAGTACTACCCCATCGACTATCCGTTGAAGGACATGGCCCTCTATGTCATTCTGGCCGCCGCAGCTTCTGCCGCCATGTACTACTGGCGCGGCAGCCTGCCCCTCTGGCTCGCCCTGACGGTCAACAGCCTCGTCATCCTGCTTTTCGTTGCCGTCATCGTGAAGCGCGACCTACCGCTCAGCGGTCTGCCCGTCATCGGCAAATACTTCCGGAAATAATCCTTTTTCAACTTTCTGAAGTAAATGTGTGAGGAAAAAAACAGGAAAAACCCCGCCGTGACGGCTGAGCTCTTTGAGCTCTCGTACTGCACTTCCGGCACCGTGCTTGAGAGCAAGCTCTCGCACGGTGGCCGCAAGCACAATACTGTTTCGTTCCGAAACTCAGCCATCCCTGCGGCAAAAACATTAAAAACTTGTACTCGGGCTCACTTTACTAATGAGAACAGCAATAGGATATTGTTTTTTATGTTTTTTCCTCGGATGCAGTCTGCGGTTCGCCGTGCGAACCCATTGATGGCTCGATCGTTGTGCGAGAGCGTGCTCTCAGGCACAAACGAGCGAGGCAGCAATGAAGGCCGTAGGCCGCAGACTGCACCCGAGGGGTTTTTAAGGTTTTTGTAAAAATACAAAACTTGAAATCCTTTTTGGAGAAATGGCACTTCTCGCGAAGAGAAACGGCACTTCTCGCATAAAGAAACGGCACTTCTCGTCGGGAGGAGTTTCAAAATTTACAAAATCAGTTGTAGAATTTACAAAAGTTACAGTAGTAAGGCTAAAAAAGGATGCTGAATCAAGAAAAAATCGTACCTTTGCACCACACATTGATAATCGTTCCAATACATGTCAGGATTATACGAAGGTAAAAAGATTATTCAGCCAACATTTTTAAATGCAGGAGACAAAGTAGCACTTGTGTCTCCTGCTTATTGGATGCCAGAAGAAGCCATTCTGCAAGCAGCAGAAGAGTTGAAGCGTTGGGGACTGCAACCCATGATTGGGCCTCACACCAACAGTTTGAATGTGGATGCCTATGCCGGCACAGCTGACGAACGCGCTGCCGACCTGTTGTGGGCACTCGAAGATGACAGCATCAAGGCCGTGTTCTGTTCACGAGGCGGCTATGGTTCCATCCACCTGCTCAACCGCATTCATCATGAAAGCTACCAGCAGCACCCCAAATGGGTGATCGGTCATGGCGACATCACCGTTTTGCTCAACAGCATCGCCGGAGCAGGAGTCATGAGCATACACGGCCCCATGGCATTCCAGATTATCAGTGATCAGGAGCCTTCCACTACCATTACGCGCAATATACTCTTCGGCACGGTGCCGCAGTATAAGATTCAAAGTAATACCTATAACCGTTTCGGCCATGCCGAGGGCATACTCGTAGGCGGCAACCTCTCCAGCTATTCTGCCATAGCGGGCACTAAATTCAACATTTCCTCCGATCAGGACATTATTCTTTTCATCGAGGAAGTTGAAGAACCATTGCATGTGATTGACCGCATGTTCTACATGCTGCGCCTCCAGCTCAACCTCGAACGGGTGAAAGGCATCATCCTCGGGTCGTTCAACTCCATCAAGTTCGACCTCCAGTTCGGCTGTGTTGAACAGATGCTGATCGCTCACCTGCACGACTTAGACATCCCCATTTGCTGCGGCTTCCCTGTGGGCAGCAACAGTTGTCTGCCCATGATAGAAGGTGCCCCATGCTCGCTCGATGTCACGACCTCCGGTGCTACGCTGACCTACAACATCGAGGGACAGACACAGACCTACCAGATAGACCACGAAACGCAACAGTTGATCAAATAAGAGCCCTATGTACGAGCATAAAGGACTGGAAGACATCTTTTTCATCATGCTCTATGGTGGGGCTGCACTGCTCGCACTGGCTGCCTGCTGCTATCTGCTGTTCACACGCGGCAACCTGTTTCTCTTTGATGTCAAGCCCCACAAGACACTACGTCGCTGGGCGGCTGCCTTCATGGCATCGGTAGTGGCCAGCCATGTGTGGTGGGCGGTGCTGGGCATCAGTGTGCTGGAAGACGACCGGCTATTGCGCAATATCGTGGCCATCACGCTGGACCGACTGACCTTCGTGCCGCTGATGATGGTGGTGCTGCTGCGCATGCTGCAAGACCGTAAGCGATCGCTCTGGCCTGTGGCTGTGGCCATGGTGCCCATAGCAGTGATTGCCGTCATGAGCATCGTGGCCCGTGACGACCGCTTCGAGTATTATATAGAAATCTATAGTGCGCTACTCGCTCTCTCCTTTATCATCTACTATATACATGCAGTAAAGCAATACGGCCGTTGGCTCCGCGACAGCTATGCCGACCTGGAGCACAAAGAGGTATGGCAGAGTCTCGTGCTGATCAGTTGCATTCTTTTCGTCTATGTTTGTTACACCTCAAATGAGGGTGCCCTCTTTACAGAATATCTGGGCCAGATGAACACGCTCGTCATCATCGGCTTCGTGCTATGGAGGGTGGAGACGCTGCAAGAACTGAAGGAAGCTCCGCAGGAACCTGCTTCCGATGCTGCTGATGACGCTACAGCTAACATTCCGTCATTGACCGAAAAAGACACTTCCTTCATTACTGAACTGCTCGCCACCCACTGTGAGTCGGCGCAACTCTACTTGCAGCATGATCTCTCATTGCCACAGTTGGCAGCAGTCATCGGTACCAACCGCACCTATCTCAGCAACTATTTCGGAGAGCGGAACATCACCTATAATTTCTATATCAACCATCTTCGCATAGAACATTTCATACGTCTCTACAAGAAGAGTGCTGATCTCCCCACGCAGCCTACGGCCAAGTTCTTAGCCGTGGAGAGCGGTTTCCGAAGTTACGCTACCTTCGGTGTCGCTTTCAAGAAGCACACAGGCTACACCGTGACGGAATGGATGAAGCTACAGGAGATAGCAACATGAAAAAGTTGCTCCATGAAAAAATCCTCATCGCAATGAAGCGGTGAGGATTTTTTATGGAAAGTCAAAGCGCTGCCTTTAAAGCTTGAACTTATAACCGCAGGTGAGCATGAAGAGGCTGTTCTTGTTGTCCTTATTGGCACTCTCCTTGTTCAGCTTCGACAAGCTGAGCTGATAGCGGGCATCAAGCACCCAGTGGTCTTTAAACTCATAAGAGATACCCAGAGGGATGGCAAACTCGAACTTCTCTAAATCCTTCTTGAAGTCGGCTGAGATATCAGTGGTCACATCGTAGCCAGCCAGGGTGCTTTCGGTGGTCATCTTCAGATGAGCATCGGTCATGAATCCGAACTGCACACCAGCCTTCACAGCGAAACCGCTGCCTAAGTAGCAATTGGCCACAATGGGAATTTTAATATAGCCCAGTTCCATGCGGAGCTTCTTGTACTCGGTACTGCCCGACTTCACATTGTCCCAGCCGCAGCCTTGCATCGTGTAGTTCAGGCCACCAGCCACACTGAACTGCTTCGTCAGCATGTACTCAGCCTCGACGCCAAGCATGACAGCGCCCGTGAGCGTGTTATCTACCTTCTTACCCGTCAGCGGATGGTAGTCCATGTTAGTGATAGCGGACAAACCGAGACCAATCATAGGCTGGATTGACCAAGTTTCAGCCTTGTACTGTGCGTTAGCACTCATTGTTGCCATCATGGCGGCAACCACCATCATCATTACTTTCTTCATAATTTTTGATTATTGGTTCATTATTGACTGCAAATATACAAATTTTCCGTGACATGACATCTTTTCGGAACGATTTTTTTTATTTATTCAAGTTTCGTATGTTTCACATTCTCAACTTTCAGAGGTAAGAGATAAGAGGTGAGAGGTAAGAGGATACCTAGTCCGCTTCCATTCTACCCCGATTTTCGTTCGTTTAACCATCTATCCTCTCACCTCCCACCTCTCACCACTCACCTCTTAAACTCAGGCATACAAAAATAGCAGCAGGTCTCGATCGCCGAGACCTGCTACATAAAAAATTTACTAACCAAAACTTATAAAATACTTCATTTATGAGAGTCACGCTATGATATATATTAGATTTTCGTTTGCAAAGTTAAGGCAAAAACAAACAGAGGCCTTTAGATTTTGTTTCAATGGGTTAAGATAATCAATACTGAAACATAATCCAAACAGAAAGGAGTTGCAATCGCAACTCCTTTCTATTGTCTCCTTCATGTTTTCTCATCTTATCGGGTATATCCGCACTCGGGATTCTCATACATACCGATGGGGATCCTGAACTTCTTCATCTCGTCGAGGTTATGGACGGGATGCTCCATATCCTGCGGAATGGGACGCTGGGAGAAGGTCTGGAAATAGAGCAGGCAGGCATCGCGCCACCACTCGGCATCACGGGCCTGGATGCGAAGTTTATGCTGCACCTCAAGGAAGCGCTGCGAGTCAACATAGGGCTGCATGGTATCCCAGACGACCAGGAAACGGCGTGCCGCACGGACGCCATCGTCATACTTATGGCAGAGCTCGTCCCAGAACGTGCGCCCGCTCTTCATTTGATGATCCCAAGGCACGTGGTGGAACCACGCCAACAGATTCTCAGGACAGGTGTTGATATCGTTATAGAGCTTGCAAAGCTCAGCAGGATACTGCTTGACATTGGTACTGCCCTTGAGCGTGCGGTCGAAGCCCAAGCCGACGGCATCAGCCTTATGGTAGTAGGGAGGCGTCCAGTCGGCTCTCACGCCACGCGGAGCATACCAAGGCTCGGGGCCATAGTGGTGAGTACCGGCAAAGATGTGATGGATGCCCAGCGGCATCATGTAGTTGACACAGGCCTCGCGGCTCGACATCATCAAGTCAACAAGCGCGTCCCACGGAAGAGTGGAGAATGTCTGCTTCAACCACTCACTAGCAATCTCCTCCGAACGCAGCGAAGGGTTCCAGGCCAGACGGCCGAAGGCGTACCAGTTGGCCTGTGCGAAATGGTGTCCGCACCAGTTAGCATCGTCACCGATGTTGGCCACACCCGCCATTGCTTTCAGGCTGGCAGGCTTCACAAAAGAGAAGAACTCTTGCCACATCGGAGCCAGATAGACCAGATGGTTGGCAGCACCCAAATACTCCTGTGTGATCTGGAACTCGACCATCATCGGTGTCTTCTGCATGGCAGTGAAGAGCGGACTATAGGGCTCGCGGGGCTGGAAGTCGATAGGGCCGTTCTTGACCTGAATGATGACATTGTCGGCAAACTGGCCGTCGAGCGGCATGAACTCCTCGTAAGCCTGGTTGGCACGATCGCTGCTCTGGGCCTTATAGACGAAGGCACGCCACATCACCACGCCCTTGTGAGGCTTCAGTACGCCTGCCAGCATGTTGGCTCCATCGGCATGGGTACGTCCGAAGTCCTGCGGACCTGGTTCGCCCTCGGAGTTTGCCTTCACGAGGAAGCCGCCGAAATCAGGAATCAACCGATAGATCTCGTTGACCTTGTCCTTCCACCACCGGACGACATCGGCGTTGAGCGGATCAGCCGTCGGCAGACCGCCGATCTTGATGGGTGAGGCGAAGTTGATGGAGAGATAGACGCGGATGCCATAGGGACGCAACTGGTCGGCAATGGTCTTCGCCTTCTGCAGGCTCTCGGTAGAGAGTGCCTCTGGCTTGGCATTGACATTGTTGAGCACAGTGCCGTTGATGCCCACAGAGGCATTGGCACGGGCATACAGCTTCATGCGTTCAGGATCCGGATTGAGGAAGATGCTCTTGCCTGCGAAACCACGTTCCACGGTGCCATTGGGGTTGTCCCAATGGTTCAGGATGCGCAGGTCATAGGCTGGCTTTTCACTGATGTCAAGGGCTGCACACGACTCGCCCGTCTGCTGGAGTCGCAACAGGTGATAGGCACCGTAGAGCAGGCCAGCATCGTTGGCAGCAGCCACCATGATCTTCCCACCCTGGGTCTTAATGGTATATCCATCAGCGGCCAAACCCTTTTGTCGTTTCAACACTACAGGAGCGCCCTGCCAATAGGCTTGCAACTCACTCATGGCAGTGCCTTTCACGCCAGTGATTGACGCAGTAGTGTTAGTACGATTGAAGCGTAGCCACAGGCGGCTACCGTCTTCATTGTCAGTGGCAGCTATGCTCCATCCTGCCATCAGCAGAACCAGTGCTGAGATAAGAATTCTTTTCATACAAAAGGTATTTTCTTATAGTTTATAGAATCATGTATCAATCATTCGCAAAGGTAAGAAGAAAACTCCAAACGGCCAAGCGATTCAGCGTTTTTTTCAATGGAATGAACAGGAACATATTAAGCTGCGACAAATTGAAAACAAAGAACAGGTTTAGCCGTGACAGAGAACACGAAGAACAGGTTTTGCCGTTACAGATTAAACACAAAAGAAGTGCCCACCCGAACGGGTGAGCACTTCTTACAGTATGGAGTTTGTGTTAATCTCGAAGATTATTCAGCCTTAGGAGCTTCCTCTGCCTCAGCGGCAGGAGCCTCTGCTACGGTCTCCTCAGCAGCTGCCTCAACGGCAGGAGCAGCCTCGTCAGCCTTCACAGCCTTGCGCGAACGGCGAGTAGCCTTCTTCTTCGTACCAGCGGTCTTTGCCATTTCGGGATCGAAGTCAACGAGCTCGATGAAGCAAATCTGAGCAGCGTCGCCCTGACGGGTGCCGAGCTTGATGATACGGGTGTAGCCACCGGGACGGTCTCCAACAGCCTGTGCTACTTCACCGAAGAGCAACTTCATGGCTTCCTTGTTCTGAAGGTAGCTGAACACTACACGACGAGAGTTGGTAGAG